>Ga0105054_10001488_pt1 | contig 38548 bp, 36 predicted proteins | sample BON02_FD_78091 | JGI IMG/M metagenome (GOLD analysis project Ga0105054, IMG submission 78091) | Freshwater microbial communities from Lake Bonney liftoff mats and glacier meltwater in Antarctica - BON-02 (megahit assembly) | ecosystem: Environmental > Aquatic > Freshwater > Ice > Glacier...
CACATCCATCGCCACCCGGGAGTGGGCATCACAGGTCAAGATCTGACGCCGTTGGTATCAGTCCGCCTGATCAGAAGGCGATACGCATCACCAGCTGGTACACAGGCCCGGCGGACTCGGTTTCCAGTTCATACTCGTCATACGACCGCGACAGCTGATCGCCGACACTGTCGAACTTGTCGAAGATCTCGTCCTTGGACGAATCGAGGAGGTTCGAGCCGGTGAGGCGGACCACGACGTTGCTGAACAGTTGCTTCTCGACGAAAACTTCCAGATCGGCACCGTACGACGTGGCGATTTCCCGGGCCAGGACGCGACCGAAGGCGTCGCCCTGCTTGCGGTAGCTGGCACCGAAGGCTGCGCCCCAGGTCGGGATGTCCTGGGTGAAGCCCGCGCTCATCACATAGTCCGACTGGTCGTTGAAACGACGGTCACCGATGAAGTCCTCGATCGAACTGTCCAACCAGGAGTAGTTGAAGAATACCCCGGTCGATTCCATGCCGATAAAGTCCAGCGGGGTCGAAAGGTCGAACTCGAGGCCCCAGACCTGACCGTCGCCGACATTGTCGACAGTGTAGACGGAGGTGCCCGGACCGGCAGAGCCGACGACGCCGGTATTGGTCTCCTCGATCAGGTCAGTGATGTCGCGATAGAAGGCGTTGAGGCCCACGACGCCGCGACGGCCGATGCGGCGCTCGAAGCCGAGGTCCACACCCCAGGCCGATTCCGGCTGCAGGTTCGGATTACCGACGAAATCGTCGTCGCCGAACTCTTCTTCCAGCAAGGCAGGCGACAGACGGTCGAAATTCGGTCGGCGTACGGTGCGCGCGACCGAGAACGTCAGGCGGTCGCTCTCCGAAAGGGCGAGACGCAGGCTGGCCGAGGGCAGCAGGAACGCATAATCGCTGTCACTGACCTGGTCCGCCGGGGCCACGGTTAAGTCGGTGATTGTGGTGTCGGTGGTTTCATACCGAAGGCCCGCTTCCCACTTCACGGCTCCGGTCTCGCCCGAGACCATGACATAGGGGTCGAACCGGGTTTCCTCGATGGCTGAATCACCACCGGGGACCGCGCCGAAGGGGCCGAAGGCCGGGACAACGGGACGAAGTGCCGGCGCATTCGGGACGTTGAAACGGATGCGCGGCGTTTCCGCGACCAGGCTGTCACGATCCTTCTGGTTCCACTGGACACCGAACTCGAGCTCAACGCCGTTGGAGATGTCGCGCTGGTGCTGGATGGAACCGGAGATTTCCTCGTCGGTGATGTTGACCCGGGTCGAGTCCAGCGTGAAGCGATCTTCGTCCGGGAAGGGATTGGCGTCGCGCAGATATTCGGACTCGCTCTCGAACTCATACTGATCGTCATCGATCGAGGCATAGCCCAGCCTGAATACCGTCTCACCGCCGAACATGTCGCGCTCGTAGCGAGCCCCCAGCGACAGGTTGTCGGTGCGGATTTCCAGGTCGTTGTCGTTCACCGACAAGAGGTTGGCGGTGGTCTCGATGCCGTTGCGGTATTCCAGCGAATCCTCGTCCTGGAACCGGTCCGTGCGGACGAAGGCACCCGACAGACGAAGCTCGCCGTCGGCCACGGGAACCTCATAGGAGAGGTTGGCCGAATAGTCGGTGCCGTCGCGGATATCGGTCTGGACCTCGGTATTGTCCAGCGTGCCGCCCGGCTGGTCGAAACGCTGGCTGATCTTCAGCTTGGGATTACGGCGGTCCTGGACGTTGGCGCCGACGAGCAGACGGCCCGGGCCGGCCTGGCCGCCCCAGACGGCACCATAGGTGCCGCCCCACTGGCCGTAATCGCTGTCAGGGAAATTGATCGTCCCGAGCCGGACATAGCCGCCGTCCAGCGACAGGGCGTCACGCAAGACGATGTTGATGGCACCGGCCACCGCATCGCCCGAGCGGTTGGCCGAGGATGAGCGAACCACCTCGATACGCTCGATCAGCTCGGCCGGGATCCGATCAACGAAGAACGACCGGTCGACGCCGGCACCGGGCACCCGCTCGCCGTCGATCAGGATCTGGGTATAGCCGGGGTCGAGGCCACGCAGGCGCACACCGTCCGATTCCAGCACATCCGACAGGAAGGCCACCGAGGGCACGCGCTTGAGCGCGTCACCGACGGTCAGCGGCTCGAAGCGCTGGAAATATTCGAGATCGTAGGACAGGGTCGGGACCACGTCGTCGGTGCGGTTGCGCATCACCGGCTCGCCGGTGACGATCACTTCGTCCAGCGACGAGACCGGCCCCTGCGGGTCGGCGACGGAACCAGACTGGGCCAGGGCGGCGCTGGCGAAGGCGAATGGCGCGAGCGCGACGGTCAGTAGCAAGGTCTTCTTCATCATATCCCCCTTGGGCAGGCGACATTTCGCCGATCGCTCCAGATGGGGCCCGCATACCGTCCCACCGCTAAGCCTGGACGACGGTTGGATGACGGTGATTCCACCGGCAAACGGCGGAAACGTGAAAGGCGGTCCGACGGCGGATGAGTTTCTTGCTTCCGGCCTGGACAGATGCTGGCCGCGTCAGGCTTGGCGTTTGCAGCGGCGGCGGGTCTATCGCCTCAGTCATAGCGGCCTTTCGGGCTTGGGAGGCACCGGGTTGGCGACGCTCGGGCACCCGCCGATGAACGACTGAACCGACCCCGTTAATGAGCTGTCGGCCCGGAGTGTCCCGGAAACCACACCTGTGGAGCTACGGACATGGAATCTGCGCTGCCGGACCCGGCGAGAGGGCCGGTCTTTTCATCGATTGTCTCGACTGGAGCGGGCGAAGAGATTCGAACTCTCGACCCCAACCTTGGCAAACTCACGCCGCCCGGGGACCAGAAAGCAAGAAAGCCCAATCACGAGGACCGGGCTTCCTGGTTCGACTGGAGCGGGCGAAGAGATTCGAACTCTCGACCCCAACCTTGGCAAGGTTGTGCTCTACCACTGAGCTACGCCCGCATCTCAATCGAGAGCGGGGCCTATAGCGGAGGGGCGGCGAACCCTGCAAGTCCCTTTGCGGAAGATTCCACAAATGCGCTCAAGCAGCGAGGCTCCGCGAGCCGAGCGTTAGCGCGGCGCGAAGCGCCCGGCGCTACCGGGGCGCAAGCCGAATAGCGCCATCAAGACGGATGCATTCGCCATTAATATAGACGTTGCGAGCCAGCTCCAGCACCAGCGAGGCATAGTCGGCGGGCGTGCCCAGACGGCTGGGGAAGGGAATGGCGGCGGCGAGGGCGTCCTGAATCTTCTGGTCCATACCGGCCATCATCGGCGTCCACATAATGCCGGGCAGGATGGTGTTGCAGCGGATACCCTCCTGGGCCAGATCGCGAGCGACCGGCAGGGTCAGGGCATAGACCCCGCCTTTGGAGGCCGCATAGGCCGCCTGGCCGATCTGGCCGTCCTGGGCCGCCACCGAGGCGGTGTTGACGATCAGGCCGCGTTCGCCGTCGGCCATGGGCTCCAGCGTGACCATCCCCGCAGCGGACTGGCTCAGAACCCGGAAGCTGCCAAACAGATTGACCCGCACGGTACGTTCGAAACCGGCCATGTCATGGGCGCGGATTTCGCCGGTGTCCTTCTTGCGACTGACGGTCTTCTGACCCGTGGCGATGCCGGCGCAGTTGATGGTCAGGCGTTCCTGGCCATGGGCGGCGCGAGCTTTTTCAAAGCCGGCGGCGACCGAGGCGTCGTCGGTGACATCGACCTGACAGAACAGGCCGCCGATCTCCCTGGCGACGGCCTCGCCCTTTTCGGCGTTCATGTCGAACAGGGCGACCTTCGCGCCTGTGGCCGCGATGGCGCGCGCCGTCCCCTCGCCCAGACCCGAGGCACCGCCCGTCACCACTGCTGCAATCGACCCGTCGAGTTTCATGGCCGGAGCCCCTATATTGATTTTAAACCAGAGATCAGTCGCGGGGATTTAGCCGCCATGACCACGAATGCCAAACCCGCGACAGGACCGACCACGCCCGAAGAGGCGCTGGACCCGTCCCGCGCGCTTGTACCCTCGATCCAGCAGGTCGACGAAGTGCGGGTGCAAAAGGGCTTCTGGCCCAAGATCCGGCGCACAGCGACCCGCATTCCCTTCGCCCGGCAGGTCATCAGCGTCTGGTATTCAGCCCGCGATCCCGAGACGCCGGCCGCGGCCAAGGGCCTCATGCTGGGGGCGCTGGCCTATTTCGTCCTGCCCATCGACGCCATCCCCGACATCTTCGCCGGAATCGGCTTTACCGACGACGCGGCGGTGATCGCGGCCCTGATCGCCACCCTGGGGGCCAATATCAAGCGGCGTCACAAGGACCAGGCCGACGCCGCCCTGGAGCGGATGCGCGACGACTGATCAGGCCTGTGGTCCGACCGCCTGATGCGAGCGCAGCCAGCCGGTGATCGACAACCGGTCCCGGGAGGCAAAACTGGCCACCTGGGTCACGGCATGGCGCATCGGCACGGCGAACAGGTTCAGGGCATTGAAGGCCGGGACGAAACCTTCCTCGATGTGACCGTCTGCCCCCTCGAAGACCAGCATTCCACCCCAGTCGGCGCGCCAGTCCCGCGTCAGGTTCAGCACATAGGCATAGAGCCGGTTCTTGCCGGCCGCTGTGTCGTCATGGCCGGTCAGGACATGGCCGGGGCGGTAGCGGGTCGCCTGGGCGTCGGCGAAGTCGATACGGTCATCACCGGTCACGGCCCGGACGAAGGCGATGAACTCCGGCCCGTTGAGGAAGGCCAGAACCGCGCTGACCGCGTCGCGCGGCGCGCCCTCCGACTCCAGGTCGAGACGGCGGGTGTCGAAGATATACTGCATGCGCGGGTCCGCCCCGTCGACACGGGCCTGATCGATCCAGCCCTGTTTGCCCGGTTCGGCCGCCACGCGTCCCTTCAGCGGTAGTTCGAAGACCTCGCCGCCCGCTGCGACACTGGCCTTCCAGCCGTCGAAGGCCTCCATGGCAGAGACAACCGCCCCGGCACTGTCGGGATCAAGGACGCCGGGGATATGCAGTCGTCGCCGCGCATCAAACGCCGTGTGCAGCGCCGCCGCGTCCAGCGCGGACGACAGGCGCAGGGTCACGATTCGACCGTGACCACGACCTTGCCCATCACCGACCGGTCGCCCAGCGCCTGGATCGCCTCATGGGCGCGCTCCAGCGGATAGGTGCGGCTGACGCGCGGCCGGATCTTGCCCTGACTCCACATCTTCAACAGGTCCGCCATATTGGCAGCGTGAGCCGCCGGGTCGCGCATCACCGCGGCCCCCCAGAACACCCCGATCACCGACACAGACTTGAGCAGGGTCAGGTTCAGCGGCAGCGACGGGATCCCCGCCGGAAAGCCGACCACCAGATAGCGCCCGTTCCAGTCCATGGCGCGCAGGGCCGGCTCGCAATAGTCGCCACCAACCGCATCATAGACGATATCCGGCCCGTCACGGCCCGAGGCCAGTTTCAGTTCGCCTGACAACTCCTTCTGCGCCGCCCGGTCCATCTTGCCCGAGGGATAGATCAGGCCGTTATCGGCCCCGGCCTCCAGCGCGAACTGGACCTTGTCGTTGGTCGAGGCCGCGGCGATGACGTGCGCGCCCATGGCCTTGCCCAGCTCGACCGCCGCCACCCCGACGCCGCCCGCGGCGCCCAGCACCAGCAGGCTTTCCCCCTTCTTCAGCTGCGCCCGGTCCTTCAGGGCGTAGTAGGAGGTGCCGTAGGTCATCACCAGGGCGGCAGCCGTGTTGAAGTCCATGGCATCGGGAATTTTCATCACCGAGGCGGCGGGGACCGCCAGCCGCTCGACCATACCGCCCCAGCCCGGAACGGCGATGACCCGGTCGCCCTTGCGGACGTTGGTGACGCCCTCGCCGACTGCCTCGACCACACCGGAGACCTCGCCGCCGGGCGAGAACGGGCGTTGCGGTTTGAACTGGTAGCGGTCCTCGATGATCAGGGTGTCGGGGAAATTGACCCCCACGGCCCGGACCTCGATCACCACCTCGCCTTTCATCGGCCGGGGGTCCAGCACCTCCTCGATGACCAGGGTTTCGGGACCGCCGGGGGCCTTGGACAGGACTGCGCGCATGGGAAGGGGTCTTTCGTCAGTTTCAGGAAGCGGCGTCAGGACGCGCGGGCGGGAGGAGAGGCGGGCCGTTCACGGACCCAGCCGGTGATCGAAAGGCGCGAGGCCCCGGCAAAGGGGGCCACGCACGAGACGGCGTGCTTCTGCGGCACGCGAAACAGGTTCAGCGCATTCCAGGCCGGCCGATAGGCCTGGCTCAGGTGACCCTCGTCATCGGTAAAGGTCAGCAGGCCTCCCCAGTCTGTCCGCCAGTGGGGCGTCAGGTTGAGGACATAGGCATAGAGTCGCCCGGACTCCGGCTTCTTGTCGTCATGCTCGGTCAGATAGTGACCCTGTTCGTAACGGGTCGCCTGGGCGTCCACATTGGCGGGACGACGATCGCCGGTCAGGGTTCGCACAAAATCGAGAAAGGCCGGACTGTTCAGAAAGTCGTAGGCCGCCGCAAGGGCAGGCGTCAGGGGTTGGCCCTTCTCGACCCGGTCGCTGATCCGCACCGTGTCGAACATATAGTGGAAACCGTCACGCGCCTCGGCATGGGCCAGAGTCAGAAAACGCATGGCCCGCGCAGGTTCCATCGCATTCAGCATGTCGGTGGACACATCAATGGTCTGGCCACTGCCCATGGTCGAACACAGCCAGTCTGATTCCCGGGTCAGGGCCGTGTGCAGCATTTCGGCACCGGCCGGATTCAGGAAGCCGGGGATGTGAATCCGACCGAATTGCTCGAAGGCGGCGGCCATTGCAGCCGGATTCAGGGCGGGATCAATCTCCAGTCCCGACGAATTCGGGACGATGGTGGGCCCGGAAGCTTGCACGGATCATCTCTCGACGCGCATGACGGGCGAAAATACCCTTGCGTCTGACGACGCTAGCGACCCGTGACACGAGATAAAAGAGGCCCTGATGACAGGCAGACCCGCCCTCATCCTTCATGGTGGTGCCGGTGCGCGCCGCGAACGCGACTACAGCGTCGAGATCGCCCACATGCGCGATGTGGTCTCGGCCATGAAGGCGCGGCTGGACGCCGGGGCTCCGGCACTGGACGTCGCGGTCGAGACGACTGTCCTGCTGGAGGATTCCGGCCTCTATGTCGCCGGGCGCGGGGCCTCGCCCAATCTGGCCGGGGCGTATGAGCTGGACGCCAGCCTGATGGACGGCGCGACCCGCAAGGCCGGGGCCGTCGCCGCCCTGCAAGGCTTCCGCAATCCCGTCGTGGTCGCCCGCGCAGTGATGGATCGCACGCCGCACGTCATGCTGGCCGGCGAGGGCGCGGCCCTGTTCGCGCTGGATCAGGGCCTTGAGAGGATCGGCGACGAGGAGGCGTGGTTCACCCGGGCGGGCCAGGGCGAGAACAATCACCCGCCCGGCACGCTCAGCCACGGCACCGTCGGCTGCTGCGTGCTGGACCGCGACGGTCGGCTGGCGGCGGCGACCTCGACCGCCGGGGTGTTCGGCAAGATGCCGGGGCGAGTGGGCGACACGCCAATCCCGGGCGCCGGCAGCTGGGCCGACGGCCGGGTCGCCGTCTCGGGCACGGGTCAGGGCGAATATTTCATCCGCGTCGCTGCCTGCGTGCAGGTCAGCTGGCGCGTCAGCGCGGGGCAATCCCTGTCCGAGGCCGGTCGCGCCGTGATCGACGAGATCGGTGCCATGGGCGGCGACGGCGGCCTGATCGCCCTCGACCGCGATGGCAACATCGCCGCCCCCTTCAACAGTCAGGGCATGAAGCGCGCCTGGCTGACCCTGGGCGGCGAGATCGGGGTCGAGGTGTTCGGGCAGTGAAACAATAAGGGCCGGCGGATCGCTCCGCCGGCCCTTATTTTGTTTGCGCTAACGCTCGGCTCACGGAGCCTCGCTGCTTGAGCGCGCTGAAGCCTACTCCGCCCCGCCGCGCGCCAGATTGCGCAGCACATACGGCATGACCCCGCCGGCCTTGAAATAATCCAGCTCGGTCTGGTTATCGATGCGGCAGCGGACCGGGAAACGGGCCATCTTGCCGTCCGAGGGGCGGAATAGCTCGACCCACAGGTCCTGACGGGGCTTCAGCTTGCCGACGTTGACGTCGGACAGGCCGCGGATGGTGACGATCTCCTCGCCGGTCAGGCCCAGGCGGGTCCAGCCGTCGGCCTTGAACTGCAGCGGCACCACGCCCATGCCGACCAGGTTGGAGCGGTGGATGCGCTCATAGCTCTCGGCCAGTACGGCGCGGACGCCCAGCAGGCGGGTGCCCTTGGCCGCCCAGTCGCGCGACGAGCCGGTGCCGTATTCCTTGCCCGCGAACACGACCAGCGGCCGACCCTCGGACTGGTAGCGCATGGCGGCGTCGTAGATCGACATCGTGTCCTGCGACGGGAAATGTTTCGTCACCCCGCCCTCGATCTCGGGCGTGATCCTGTTGCGGATACGGATGTTGGCGAAGGTGCCGCGCATCATGACTTCGTGGTGGCCCCGGCGCGCGCCGTAGCTGTTGAAGTCGAGCACATCGACGCCGCGATCCGACAGATAGACGCCGGCGGGCGAGGTCTTCTTGATCGAACCGGCCGGGCTGATGTGGTCGGTGGTGATCGAGTCGCCGAAGATGGCCAGCACCCGGGCCTCGATGATGTCGGCGATCGGGGCCGGCTCCATCGACAGACCCTCGAAATAGGGCGGGTTGGCGACATAGGTCGAGACCTCGTCCCAGGCATAGGTCTGGCCGCCGGTGACCTTGATGTCCTGCCAGTGTTTGTCGCCCTTGAAGACGTCGGCATAGCGTTTGGCGAACATGGCCGGGGTAACCGACTTCTTCTGGATATCGGCGATCTCTTTCGAGGTCGGCCAGATGTCCTTGAGGAAGACGTCCTTGCCCTTCTTGTCCTGACCGATCGGATCCTTGGAGATATCGATCCGCATCGAGCCGGCCAGGGCATAGGCCACGACCAGCGGCGGTGAGGCCAGATAGTTGGCCTGGACGTCGGGATTCACCCGGCCCTCGAAATTGCGGTTGCCCGACAGCACCGAGGTGGCGACCAGGCCGTTGTCGTTGATGGTCTGCGAGATGGCCGGGTCCAGCGGGCCCGAGTTGCCGATACAGGTGGTGCAGCCATAGCCGACCAGGTCAAAGCCCAGGGCATCAAGGTCCGGCTGCAGTCCGGCGGCGGTCAGATAGTCGGTGACCACCTGCGAACCGGGGGCCAGCGAGGTCTTGACCCACGGCTTGACCTTCAGGCCCAGTTTGTGGGCCTTGCGCGCCACCAGACCGGCGGCGATCATCACCGACGGGTTGGAGGTGTTGGTGCAGCTGGTGATGGCGGCGATGACCACGTCACCATCGCCGATGTCGAAATCGTGGCCCTCGACCGGGAATCGGGCGGTCGCGTCGGGACGCGAGAAGACCTCGCCCATGGCGGTTTCGAAGGCCGGGGCGGCCTCGGTCAGGGCGACCTTGTCCTGCGGACGTTTCGGACCGGCCAGCGATGGCACGACCTCAGCCATGTCCAGCGTCAGGATGTCGGTGAACACCGGGTCTTCCGAATTCTCGTCGATCCACAGGCCCTGGGCCCCGGCATAGGCCTTGACCAGGGCGACGCGCGCCTTGTCCCGGCCCGTGGCGGTCAGATAGTCGAGGGTCGCCTGGGACACGGGGAAAAAGCCGCAGGTGGCCCCGTATTCCGGTGCCATATTGGCGATGGTGGCCTGGTCCTCGATGGTCAGGCTGATAACGCCGGGGCCGAAGAATTCGACGAATTTGCCGACCACGCCCTTCTTGCGCAGCATCTGGGTCACGGTCAGTACCAGATCGGTGGCTGTGGCGCCTTCAGGCAGGCGACCGTCGAGACGGAAGCCGATGACCTCGGGGATCAGCATGGGGATGGGCTGGCCCAGCATGGCCGCCTCGGCCTCGATGCCGCCGACGCCCCAGCCCAGCACAGCCAGGCCGTTGATCATCGTTGTGTGGCTGTCGGTGCCGACCACGGTGTCGGGATAGGCGACGGTCGCCTTGCCCTCGGCCACAGTCCAGACCGTCTGGGCCAGATGTTCGAGGTTGACCTGGTGGCAGATGCCGGTGCCGGGGGGCACGACGCGGAAATTGTTGAAGGCCGACGAACCCCAGCGCAGGAATTTATAGCGTTCGATATTGCGCTCATATTCGCGCTCGACATTCTTGTCGAAGGCACCGGGCGTGCCGAAATAATCGACCATGACCGAGTGGTCGATCACCAGATCGACGGGGTTCAAAGGATTGATCTTGGTCGGATCGGCACCGAGCGCCGACATGGCGTCGCGCATGGCGGCCAGATCGACCACGGCGGGCACGCCGGTGAAATCCTGCATCAAGACCCGGGCCGGGCGGAAGGCGATCTCGTGCTCGACCGAGCCCTTGTTGTCGATCCAGGCGGCGACGGCGCGCAGGTCGGCTTCGGTGACCGAAACCCCGTCCTCATTGCGCAGCAGGTTCTCCAGCAGCACCTTCATCGAGCGCGGCAGACGGGAAATCCCGGCAAGACCGGCTTCCTCGGCGGCGGGAAGGCTGTAATAGGCGTATTTCTTGCGCCCGACGGAAAGGTCCTGACGGGTCTTGAAGCTGTCGATTGACGGCATGGAGAGGCTTCCTCTGGTTCACGCCGCCCGACAATCCGGTTGCACGTTCGCGCGGTCGACGGCGGGGCGCACAGGTCCCCGACGCGCGCGGCGAACGCCTGCTGCGGCTGCGGCGGATATAGCGGGCGTTCCCTGCGGCGTCCATGTATCCACGTCACCGTCGTGGGTATTGAGAACAGTTCTCACATTCTTCCCTCCTTTCGGGGCAGGGCGATGATCGGCGCCCGGTCCCTCACCGTCTCCCGCGGCGAACGCATCCTGTTCCGCGATCTGTCGTTCGAACTCGCCCCGGGCGAGGCGCTGGCCCTGACCGGGGCCAATGGCGCGGGCAAGACCAGTCTGTTGCGGACCCTGGCCGGCTTTATTCGTCCCGACGCCGGAACCGTCAGCTTCGCCGATGTCGAACCGGCCGAGGCCCGGGCCAGCCACCTCCACTGGCTTGGGCATCTCGACGGCCTGAAGACGGGCCGTCGCGCCGGCGAGGAACTGGCCTTTCAGGCCCGATGGCTCGGGGCCACCACCGACGGCATCGCCGCTGCTATCGACGTTCTGGCGCTGGAGCCGCTGCTGGACCTCGAGGTGCGCAAACTGTCGGCGGGCCAGCGCCGTCGCCTCGCCTTCGCCCGGCTGATCGCGGCCCCGCGCCCGATCTGGCTGCTGGACGAACCCTTCGCGCCGCTCGACGACCGCTGGCGCGCGGCACTCGGCCTGCTGATGCAGTCGCATCTGGACAGGGGCGGCGGCCTCATCGCCGCCGTCCATGACCCCCTGCCTGTTCCCGCCCGCCCGCTCGATATCGGGGGGGGGCGATGAACGCCCTGCTCACCCTCTTCCGGCGTGAGCTGGCCCTGGCCTGGTCCGGCGGTGGCGGACCCCTGCTGGCCTGCGGCTTCTTCCTGTGCCTGACCGTACTGGTGCCGCTGAGCGCCGGTGGCGATCCGGCCGGGCTGAAGCCGGTCGCGGGCGGGATCGCCTGGCTGGCTCTGGCCCTGTCGTCGATCCTGTCGCTGGAGCGGCTGTTCGAGCGCGATCTCGAGGACGGGGCGCTGGATCTGATCACCCTGGGGCCCGCACCGCTGGAACTGGTCGTGCTTGCCAAGGCCAAGGCGCAATGGCTGGCCGTCGGCGTCCCGCTAGCCCTGACCGCGCCGATCGCCGCCATCACCCTGGGCCTGCCGCCGTCGCTGGCACCGCTGGTTACGCTCTCGGCCCTGATCGGATCGCTGGGATTCGCCCTGACCGGCGCGCTTGGGGCGACACTGGCCCTGGGGTCAAAACGCGGCGGCCTGCTGATCGCCGTCGTGGTCCTGCCACTGTTCATCCCGCCGGTGGTGTTCGGTGCCGGCGCGCTGGAGCGGGCGGCGAACGGCCTCGACCCGGCCCCCGCCCTGGCCTTCCTCGCCGCCTATGTCCTGTTCGCCGCCGTGGTCACACCCTTCGCCGGAGCCGCTGCGATCCGGAATGCACAGGGATAGCCGGCAGCAACACCAACCCGCGCTCAATCAGCGAGCCGCCGCGCGGCGAGCGATAGCGCCCTTACCTGTCAGGCCTTCTTGACGAATTCCGTCCGCAGCACCAGGCCGCGTACCTTGTCGACATTGGCCTCGATCTCGTCCGTGTCGCCGGTCAGGCGGATGTTCTTGACCAGCGTCCCGCGCTTCAGAGTCACCCCGCCGGACCCCTTGACCTTCAGGTCCTTGATCAGGCTCACGCTGTCGCCGTCGGCCAGGACATTGCCGTTGGAGTCCCTGGTCACATCATCGGTCATGGCGCGCCTTTACGGGTTTCAGCCGCGACGCTCTAGCACAGGCTCCGCGCTCAAGTAGCGCGGAGCGCGATAGCGCACTAAGAAGCGCCCAATGTTCCTCGCCAATCCTGACCGGTTCCTGCGCTTCACCCGCCCGCTGACCCCGGTGCTGTGGGGGCTGGCTGCCGTCCTGCTGGTGGTGGGAACCTGGTTCAGTTTCACCGCGCCCGAGGACTACCAGCAGGGCGACACGGTGCGGATCATGTTCGTGCATGTGCCCGCAGCCTCGGTCGGGCTGATGATCTATGCGGCCCTGGGCATTTCCAGCTTCTTCGCCCTGGTGTTCCGCCATCCGCTGGCCGACGCCGCCGCCCGCGCCGCTGCCCTGCCCGGAGCCGCCTATACCGCCCTGGCCCTGGTCACCGGCAGTCTCTGGGGCAAGCCGATGTGGGGGGCCTGGTGGGCCTGGGGCGATGCGCGGCTGATGTCGGTGCTGATCCTGTTCCTGTTCTACCTCGGCTATATGGCGCTGCGGGCCTCGATCGACGATGAGGCCAGGGCCGCGCGCGCCGCCGCCGTGCTGGGGCTGGTCGGCATGATCAATCTGCCGATCGTCAAATTCTCGGTCGACTGGTGGAACACCCTGCACCAGCCCGCTTCGCTGTTGCGGGCCGAAGGCCCCTCGATGTCGGCGGTCTTTCTGACGCCCCTGCTGTTGATGATGGCGGCCTATGGGGCCCTGTTCCTGGCCATCTGGTTGACCTCGATCCGCGCCGAGATCGTCCGTCGTCGGGTGCTGTCGATCCGCGCCCGCCAAGCTCTGGAGGCCTGAGATGCTCGACCTCGACATGGGCCGCTACGCCGCCTTCGTATGGCCTGCCTGGGTCCTGAGCGCCGCCGTTCTGGCCGGGCTCGCCGTCCGCGCCCTGGTCGCCGCCCGCCGCTGGTCGGCTGAGCTCAAACGGCTGGAGGACGGGCGGCTGGCAGCTGGGCCGGACCCCACCCCACTCGCAAACAGCAAGACGGCACACCGGGAATGAACCGCTGGCTCTCCGTGATTCCGCTGATCGTCCTCGTGGCGCTGGCGGCCCTGTTCATCGGCTGGTCGCTGAAACGCGATCCGGCGATCAAGCCTGACGCCCTGGTCGGTCAGCCGATCCCCGAGACCGTCCTGCCCCTGTTGACCGGTGACCGGGCCGGACCGGGCTATCTCGATCTCAAGACCGCGGGCGTCGGCAAGCCGATGCTGGTCAATGTCTTCGCCAGCTGGTGCGCACCCTGTCGCGCCGAACATCCGCAACTGATGGCGCTCCGGGCCCGGGGCGTCGCCGTGGTCGGCGTGGCCTGGAAGGACGATCCCGTCGCCACCCGCGCCTTCCTCGACGAACTGGGCGACCCTTTCGCCATGGTGCTGGTCGATCGCGACGGCCGGGCAGGGCTCGATCTGGGCATCACGGGTGCCCCCGAGACCTTTGCGGTCAACGCCATGGGCCAGGTCGTGGCCAAGTCTTCCGGCCCGCTGATCGACCCCGCCGAGATCGAACGGCTGGTCCAGGCCATCCAGGCCCCGGCCCGTCCCCTGCCCACGGCGACATCCCGCGAGCCCGGGCGTTAACCCCTTTCCGACGGTTTTCATTAACCCTGCCGGTATGAGCGCGATTCGACCCGGCCTGCCCCCCGTCCTGTTCCCGCCGCAACCCGTCGGCCAGGCCCCCGTGCCCGCCGCGCGCTCTGACTTCTTCAAGATGGCGCTGGACGCGGTGCAGGCAGACAGTGCCGGGCCGTTCGCGCCGAAGACCCCGGCATCGTCCTCTGCAACGGCTCCCGAAGACCGACCCACACGCCCCGGTGCCCTGCTGGACATCCGCGTCTAGAGCAATCGTCCCTTGATTTGAGGCGCGCTCTGCTGCCTTCCCCCGGCGAGTGCTGGTTCATCACAGTTCGGCCTTCACGCGAAAATGAGCGGCGCCCGTTCGTCGGGCGTGATTAACCTGTGCCCATGCGTATGGGGGGTTGGCTCATTCCTGCGGCGGCCCTGGCGGCCGCCCTTGTCGCGGCAGGGTCGGTGGCCCAGCCGTCGTCGGCCCGCGCCACCCGTGAAGCTCCGGTCGAACCCGTGGTCATCGAACTATTCACCGCCCAGGGCTGCGCCGGCTGTCCCGAGGCCAATGCCCGTTTCGAGTCCGTCGCCGACGAGCCGGGGGTAATTGCCCTGACCTATGCCGTCGACTACTGGGACTATCTGGGCTGGGAGGACACCTTCGCCCGACCCGAATTTGCCCAGCGCCAACGCGCCTACCGCACGCCCTTGCGGCTGCGCGACGTGTCCACGCCCCAGGTCGTGATCGATGGCCGTCGCCAGGTCGTCGGAGCCCAGACCCCGGCCCTGCAGAGCGCCATCGACGAAGAGGCCGCCCGTCGTGTCTTTCCGCCCGAGATCGAGTTCCGCGTCAGCAGCGACCGCGTTGGCGTCGGCTCCGGCCGCGCGCCCGCCGGGGGAGCCGAGGTGGTGGCCGTGATCTTCACGCCGGGACCGCAGGAAGTCGTGATCGACCGGGGCGACAACCGCGGGCGCACGGTGCGGCACATGAATGTCGTGCGTTCGGTTCAAACCCTCGGCGTCTGGACTGGACGGCCCGCCCTCTATGCCCTGCCAGAGGCCCGCGAACCGGATCAGGCCGTGGCGATTCTGGTCCAGGCGAAGGACGACCGGCGCATCCTCAACGGCGCCGTACTGGCCCCGCATTGAACCCCCGCCTCATCCTGTCAGCTTCCGTCAGTATCCCTGTTCTCGCAAAGGCCCGGACAGTGCATGGTGGGTCCGCACTCCATGGGCCGGACAGCGGGCGGGTACAGTGATGCAGATTGGCAGACGGACATTGATCGGCGCGGGCCTCGCGATCAGCCTGTGTTTCGGTGTGTCCGCGGGGGCCGCTGCCGGGCAGGAAGACGCCGTCATGTCGCCGGCTGCGCGCGGCGTGACCCAGGTCCTGACCGCCGCCGAACTGGCCGCCTGGGGCCGGGACCGCGGTGACGCCGGGGCCCTGATCATGGCGGCCCGCCTGTTGGCCGAAGTGCCCCTGCGCCGGGCGCCGTCCGCGGGCGACGAAGAAACACCCTTTCTCACCGCTACCGGGTTGCTGGATGAGGCCGCCACCATGGCGGGCGACAATGCCGGCCTGATTGACGCCATCGACCGGCTGCGCGATCCGCTGACGCGCGGCGTCCGGTCGTCGCCCTTCGGCGCTGGACCGGTGCTGACAGTGAAATCACTCCAGGCCCGCGAGAACTGGGCCTTCGACGTCGAGGCGCGCGGGGGCGAAATCCTGCGCATCGCGGCCATCGGCGACGGTGACACCAACATCGACCTGACCGTGCGCGACGCGAGCGGAACCGTGGTCTGTCGCGACGGCTATGGGGACCACTATCCGGTCTGCACCGTCTCGCCACGCACCGGCGGCCAGATGCAGGTCGACATCGTCAACCGCGGCAGCGTCTGGACCAAGGTCCAGGTCCTGAGCAACTGAGGCCCAAAAGGATGACGACAGCCAGGATCGCAAGGTGTCTGGCTTCCGTCATCGTGCTTGCCGCCGTCTTTGCGGCCCATCCGGTGCCCGCAAGCCAACAGACGCCCGCCGCCCTGCGCGCCGAGGCCTGGGAGGCGGCGCAATGGGCCATCGCCTCGGATGCCGCCGACGCCCTGGCCAGGGTCTCCGCCCGCTTTGCCCAGGGCGACGATGCCCTCGGCCGTCTGGCGGAAGAGCGCGAAGCCCTGATTGAACACCGCGACCGGCTGGAGCGCGAACTGGAGCGGTTTTACGCCTCTGAGGACTCTGCCACTCTTGCAGACCGCACCCGCACCCGGGCCGACTGGGAGTCGGCCGTAGAGCGACTGCGGGCGGTGGACGCAGACATCGACACCCGCTTCCCCGCCTATTCCGAACTGACCAGCCCCCGGGCCCTGTCGATCGCCGAAACCCAGGCCCTGCTCGGTGCCGACGAGGGCCTGCTGCTGGTTCTGGTCAATCCCGAGGCGACCTATGTCTGGGGCCTATCGCGTGATCGGGTCGAATGGGCCCGGGCGGAAAGTCTCGGCGACACGGCCATGACCGCGGCGGTGAGCCAGCTGCGCGCCTCCCTGACCAGTGTCGGCGGGGTTCGCAGTGGTCAGGCCGTCGATCCCGTTCTGTTCGCCGGGCCGCAGGCCACGCCGTTCGACCGAACCACGGCCTATCGCCTGTATGCCGAGCTGGTCCAGCCGGTCGAGGCCGCCTTTGCGGGCAAGACCACGCTGATTTCAGTGGTGACAGGTGCCCTGACCGCCCTGCCGCTGTCGGTGTTGGCGACGGCCGCACCCACCGGCTCCGACGCCGCGCCCGAGGCCCTGTCGGCGACGCCCTGGCTGATTGATCGCTACGCCCTCGCCACCCTGCCGTCTGTATCCAGCCTCGAAGCCTTGCGCTGCCATCTGGTCGCCGACCCCGCCCTGCGCAGTCCCGGCTGCCCGCCGCGCCAGGGCGCAGTCGCGCGCCGGGCCGAAACCGGCGGTGCCCGCCTGAACCTCGCCGCCTTCGGTGCGCCGCTGCTGGCGGGTGAGCCTGCGGACGCCACGCGCGGGGCTCCAGCCGCCGATGACGTCATGGGCGAGGGGCGGCTGGCCGATGTCGGCAAGCTGCGCGCCCTGCCGTCGCTACCGGGCTCGAAGCTGGAACTGGAGACGCTGCAGACCCGCTATCCGAACTCGCTGGTACGCATCGGCCCGGAGGCGACCGAACACGCCATCCGCAGCCTCGACGCCGACGCCCTTTCGCGGGCGCGGTTCGTGGTCTTTTCGACCCACGGCCTGATGGCGGGCTCCGCCGCCGCCGAGCCCGGTCTGGTCATGACCCCGCCCGACCAAGCCAGTGAGGCCGACGACGGCTATCTGAGCGCCTCCGAGGCGGCACAACTGCGGCTCAACGCTGAATTCGTGGTCCTGTCGGCCTGCAATACCGCCGCCTCCGACGGACGGCCCGGCGGCGAGGGCCTGTCCGGGCTGGCGCGCGCCTTTTTCTATGCCGGGGCCCGGTCGGTGATGGTGTCGCACTGGGAGGTGTCGGACGCCGCCACCACCACCTTGATCACCTCAACCTTCGCCGATCTCGACAGCCACGCCGCCGGCGATCCGGGCGTTCGGGCGCGGGCCTTGCAGGCCGGCATCCGCGCCGTCCGGGCCGAGCGCCGCTGGGCCCATCCGGCCTATTGGGCCGCCTTCACCCTGGTCGGCGAGCCGGGATGATGCTCCTCCCCCACGGGGGGAGGAATCAGGCGCCCGCCTTCTTCGCAAAACTGAGCGCGCCTGCCGCCAGCATCGGCACCTGGGCCGCCATGGTTCGGGCATGGGCCGAGGCTGCGGTGCCGTCACGGACGCGCCCGGCGATACCCTGACAGATGGCCGCCAGCCGGAACAGATTATAGGCAAACAGCCAGTCCAGATTGGCCGGCTCGACCCCGGTCAGCCGCGCATAACGTGCAACCATTTCGGCGACCGAAGGAATGCCCAGGGCCTCGAGATCGGCACCGGCCAGGCCGTTGCGTGCCGTCGCCGGAATTACCCAGGCGATCAGCAGATAGGAAAAATCCGCCATCGGATCACCGAGGGTCGACAGCTCCCAGTCCAGCACCGCACGAACCTGCGGCCCATCCGGTGAGAGGATCAGATTGTCGAGACGGAAGTCACCGTGGACGATCCGCGTCGGCCCGTCCGGTGGCAGGGTCGAAGGCAGGAATTCGATCAGCCGGTCCATGGCCGGGATCGGCTCGATCTCGGAGGCCCGGTATTGTTTGGTCCAGCGCCCGACCTGCCGTTCAAAATAGTTGCCGGGTCGTCCGTAGTCGGACAGGCCGATATCGGCCGGATCGAAAGCGTGCAGGGCGGCCAGGGTGTCGACCTGTGAGTCATAGATGGCGCGGCGCTGGGCCGGCTCCAGCCCGGGCAGTTTCAGGTCCCACAGCACCCGGCCCTCGACCTTGTCCATGACATAGAACATCGAACCGAGGACGCCGTCGTCCGTGCACAGGGCATGGGGTCGGGCGACCGGATAGCCCTGTTTGTGCAGGGCCGAGATGACAGTGAACTCGCGATCAACGGCATGGGCGCTGGGCAGCAGGGTCCCCGGCGGCTTGCGACGCAGAACATAGGCGTGGCCGGGGGTGACCAGTTCATAGGTCGGATTCGACTGGCCGCCCTTGAACTGGCGCACCGTCAAAGGCCCGGCATAGCCCTCGACATTCGCGGCCAGCCATCGGTCAAGTACGGCCTCGTCCAGCGCATAGCGGGGATCGACCTCGCGCGTGCCTGAAAAGGTCGATTGGGCGTCGTCGGCTGCGGTCTGGGTCATGCGTCTTCCGGATTTGCAACAATGATGGCCGCGCGTACCGCGCCGCGCCAGCCTTTCCGCAGCCGGGCGCGCTCACCCGGGTCCATCTGCACCGTCCAGCGCGTCGGTGCCTCGACGGGATGGTCCTCAAGGTCGCCGATCAGCCCCACCCCCAGCGCCGCCAGCCTGGCCGCCCCGAGCGCCGTCATCTCCTGAAACGCGGGCCGTTCGACCACCACGTCGCAGATGTCGGCCACGAACTGCATGGCGAAGGCATTGGCCGTGACCCCGCCGTCGACCCTGAGCACCTTGAGCGGCGGTGCCCCGTCTTCCGCCAGGGCGTCGAGCAGGTCGCGGGTCTGGTAGGCCATACTCTCCAGCGCCGCCCGGACGAGGTGAGCGGGTCCGCTGTCGCGGGTCAGGCCGACGATGGTGCCCCGCGCCTCCGGCTCCCACCACGGCGCTCCCAGCCCGGTAAAGCCGGGCACCAGATAGACCCCGCCATTGTCGTTCCGGCCTTGCGCCAGCGCCCCGGACTGGCTCGAATCGCTGATGACCTTGAGCCCGTCGCGCAGCCACTGGATCGCCGAGCCGGCCGAGAAGATCGATCCTTCCAGCGCCCAGGCGACCTGACCGTCGGCGGCATAGCCCAGCGTACTCAGCAACCGGCTGGTCGAGGCCACCGGCTCGCCCCCGACATTGGCCACCAGAAAGGCCCCGGTACCATAGGTGATCTTGGCGTCCCCGGCCTTGAGCGCGCCATGACCGACCAGCGCCGCCTGCTGGTCGCCCGCCGCGCCATGGATCGGCAGGGCCGCTCCGAACAGCGACGGCTCGCAGTCGCCGAAATGGTCGGTACACCTCCGAATCTCCGGCAGGGCCGCCATCGGCACGTGGAACAGGGCCGCCAGATCGGGCCGCCACTGGCGGGTGGCGAGATCCATCAGCGAGGTGCGGCTGGCATTGGTGGCGTCGGTGACGTGCGAGGCACCGCCGGTCAGTTTCCAGATCAGCCAGGATTCGATCGTGCCGACCTTGACCTCACCCGCTTCGGCGCGGGCCCGCGCGCCCGGCACCGCGTCCAGCAGCCAGGCGAATTTCGAGGCCGAGAAATAGGGATCGAGGATCAGGCCCGTCGCCGCCTGCACCATCGGCTCATGGCCGGCGGCGGCCAGTTTCGCCGTGACGTCCGCCGTGCGCCGGTCCTGCCAGACGATGGCGCGGTGCAAGGGCGCGCCGCTCGTGGCGTCCCACAGCACCGAGGTCTCGCGCTGATTGGTGATGCCGATGGCCGCGAACCGTTCGACGCCACCGACCTTGTCGATCACCTCGCGGCAGGTCTGCAGCGTCGCGCTCCAGATTTCGCCGGCATCATGCTCGACCCAGCCTGGCTGCGGGAAATGCTGCACCAGCGCGATCTGGCTGACGGACACCGGCCGCAAACCGCCTTCCGGCGCGCTCTCAAAGGCGATGGCCCGGGTCGAGGTGGTGCCCTGGTCGATGGCGAGGATCAGTGACTTCATTGGGGCAGGGTAGAGCGGCGGTCGGGAGACTCAACCGATCATCGCGGCGAAGCCGCAACCGGTCGCTCGGGTTGGGCCGACAGGTTCATCACAACGGACACAACGGGTCACGACGGACACGACGGGACGGAAGTCAGACGCAGACCCCGTTGTGTCCTTTGTGGAATTGTCGTGTCCGCTGTGATGAACCTTCCCGCGATCAGGTCGACGCTCCTGAAAGCCCGGCTTCGCCGGGAGGAAATCACGCGGTATGGAGGGACATGTACACCGCCTCCTTCGCCGGCGTTCGCGACGCCGCCCGACAGATTGCCGGCCAGGCCGTGCGCACCCCCCTGATCGAGAGCCCGGCGCTCAACGAACGCCTCGGCGGTCGCATCCTGCTGAAGGCAGAAAACCTGCAGCGCGCCGGGGCCTTCAAATTTCGCGGGGCCTGGAACCGGATCAGCCGGCTGACGGAGGCGGAGAAAGCTTGCGGCGTCGTCGCCTATTCCTCGGGCAACCACGCCCAGGCAGTAGCCTGCGCCGCCCGGCTGATGGGAACCCACGCCATCATCGTCATGCCCGTCGATAGTCCGAAGGTGAAGGTCGAGGGGGTCATCGGCTTCGGCGGCGAGGTGCGGATGTATGACCGCTACACCGAGAGCCGCGAGGCCATCGGCGAAGAGATCGCGGCCTCCAGGGGATCGATCCTCGTCCGCCCGTTCGACGACCCCTTCATCATCGAGGGTCAGGGCACGACAGGGCTGGAGATTCTGGAACAGGCCGATGTACCGCTGGACCAGCTGTTGTGCGGGACCTCGGGCGGCGGTCTGATCGCCGGCATCAATCTGGTGATGGAGACCCTGTCGCCTGACACGCGGGTGATCGGGGTCGAGCCCGAGGCCTATAACGATACCCAGTTGTCGCTGGCGGCGGGCGAGCGGCTGACCCACGCCCCGGTCGCGCGGCCCTCGATCTGCGACGCCCTGATGACCGACCGGCCGGGCGAACTGACCTTCCCCATCAACCGACGGCTGGCCTCGGTGGTGACCGTCTCGGACGCCGAGGTGGCGGCGGCCGTCGCCTGGGCGTTCAAGGTGCTGAAACTGGTGGTCGAGCCGGGCGGGGCCGTGTCACTGGCGGCCCTGCTGGCCGGCAAGGTCGAGACCGAGGGCCTGACCACCGCCGTCGTCCTGTCCGGCGGCAATATCGACCCGTCGCTGTTTTCTGCCATCATCGAAGACCGTTTTACTTCTGGAGCCTGACGCCCATGAGCCGCACCGAACGCCAGGGGACCCCCACCCCCGTCGCCGACCTGCCCGGCCTGATCGGTCACGAGATCGGCGTCAGCCGCTGGATCACCATCGACCAGGCCCGGATCGACGCCTTCGCCGAGATCACCGAGGACCGTCAGTTCATCCACATCGACCCGGTGGCGGCGGCCCGGACCCCGTTCGGCGGCACCATCGCCCACGGCTTCCTGACCCTCAGCCTGCTGTCGGCCATGACCTATGACGCCGTCCCGCCGCTCGAAGGCGTAACCATGGGGATCAACTACGGCTTCGACAAACTCCGTTTCCTCGCCCCGGTGCCGGCGGGATCGAACGTCCGCGGCCGGTTCAAACTGCTGTCCGCCGAGGACAAGGGGCCAATGGGGGGCGGCACCCGCTGGCTGCTCAAGCACGAGGTCACGGTCGAGATCGAGGGTGCCGACAAACCGGCCCTGATCGCGGAATGGCTGGGAATGCAGGTGGTGGGCTGATATTGAATTGGACCATCGATTGGTCCATATTCAGGCCATGACCGATGTTCCGGTATCCGAAGCCAAGGCTCGCCTGACCGCCCTCGTCCGACAGGCTGAGGACGGAAAGGATGTGTTCCTGACGCGCAACGGTCGGCGGGTGGCGCGGATTACCGCGGCGCGCCCAAGGCGTGTCCTGACCCCGGAGGAGCGGATGCAGGTCATCCGCAAGGCACAGGCCGCCGCGGAAGGTAAATTCGAACCCGGATTCGATGCGGCCCGGAGCGCTGACTTCCTCTACGGCGACGACGGCCTGCCGGGGTGATCGCCCTCGACAGCTCGGCCTTGATCGAGGTCGTCGCCCGGCAACCCTTGGCTGATCGTTGCTCGTACGTCCTGACCCGGGCCGAACTGGTCATGTCGGCTGCGACCTTGGCCGAGACCTTGATCGTCGCCAGCCGGAAGCGGGTGCTCCCGGAACTCGACGATGTGATGGCCGCTCTCGACCTCACCATACAGGAGGTGGATGTCGAGTTCGCTGAGCGCGCCGCCGATGCCTACCGCCGGTGGGGCAAGGGGTTTCACCGGGCCGATCTGAACTACGGTGACAGCTTCAGCTACGCCCTGGCGGAAATGTACGCCTGCCCTCTGCTCTATGTCGGCAACGACTTCTCACAGACGGATGTGGTCAGCGCCCTCGCTTGAACCCGAGATCGACGGTGCCGACTAACCGACCCTGATCGCGGAATGACCGGGATACAGGCGATAGCGTAAACCGAGAGGCCATCGGGATTAGACGGCGGGTATCATGTCCACTTCTGCCGAGACCCGTCGGGACGTACCAACGTGATAGCCGAAGGAAGAACAGATATCAGTCCGGCGAGCCTTTCTTGCGCTTGGGAATCGTTTGCGTGGTCAGCGACCCAAGCTCCAACTCCAGAACATACGGACTCGACAAACATATTGATCGGAATCGTTAGAGTTCGCGTTTCCTCGTCCAAACCAAAGCGTCTGACATTGCTGGGGCCTAGAAACCTCACGCGATTCATCAGCTGGTTTTTTCCATCCATAACATCAGTCCCGGCGTGCAAATAGCTACACCTCAAATAGAAGGCGTCTTGCCCCGGAAGATACGAGTGAACGACCCAATCATCCTTTGGGCCCGGCGTCGCCAAGTATTGAGGAGCCACATACTGGTCCCACCACTTGGCATACCGAGCTCGGGATTTATGTGGTCCGGGATCGTCCACAGCGGCACAGATATCGGGAAGCGTGAGGGCAAGGGCTAAAGCCGCGAGCCAATTCTCTTGCTCGCCGGCCTGTAGGGCGGCCGTGACAAAGTCACTGAGGGTGATTTGAACTTCAGCTCTCACGAACCACTTCCTGCCAAGCGGGGCTCACCCCTCCCCCAGACACCGCAACGCCACTTCCAGATTGCGTAGCCCGTCCTCGCCGGTCACCGCCGGCGGCTCGCCGGTGCGGATGGCGTGGGCGAAGGCTTCCAGCTCCTTTTTCAGCGGCTCGGCGGGCCAGCTGTTGACGGCGCGGGTCTGGTAGGACCCGTCGGGCTGCTGGCCGAAATATTCCGTGACCTGACGGGTGATCAGGTCGGCGACCACGAATTTGTTGGCCGTGGCGACCTGCAGGGTGCGGACCTTGTAGGGGGTGACCCAGTTGGTCGTGATGTGGGCGATGGTCCCGTTGGCCAGCCGGAACTGCAGCAAGGCCGTGTCCTCACGATCGGCCTTGGTACGAGCCAGCTGGGGCTGGACCTCGACGATCTCGGAGTCCGTCAGATGGCGGATGATGTCGATGTCGTGCACCGCCAGATCAATGACCACCCCGACCTCGCCCATACGCGGCGGGAAGGGGCCGACACGGGTGATCTGGATCGAGATGATGTCGTCGCCGTCGATGGCGCGCTTGACCGCCTCCACCGCCGGATTGAACCGCTCGACCTGACCGACCATCAGCACCCGGCCATTGGCGCTGGCCGCGTCTATCATCGCCTGGGCGTCGACGACGCTGGCGGCGATCGGCTTTTCGACCAGCACATGGACCCCGGCCTCCAGCAGGGCGACACCCAGTTCGGCGTGGTGCCGGTTCGGCGTGGCGACCACGGCGGCGTCCAGTCCGGCGGCGACAAAGTCCGCCGCCGTCGTAAAGGCCCGGGCGTCATAAAGGGCGGCGACGCCCTGGGCCGTCACGGCGTCCGGATCAAACACGGCGGTCAGGTCGAAGTCGCGGATGTCGGACAGGACGCGGGCGTGGTTGCGGCCCATGACGCCGACGCCGGCGACGCCGACCTTGAGGGGGGGAAGGGTCTGGGTCATGCGCGACCCTGGCCGAAGCTGGCGACCGCGGCGATGATCGTATACTGCGTCGCCTCGTCGAGGTCGGCGTGCATGGGCAGGCTGATCACCCGGTCCATCAGCCGTTCGGTGACCGGCAGGCTCCCCGCGCCGCCGGAGAACCGCGCATAGGCGGGCTGCAGGTGCATGGGGACCGGATAGTAGACGGCGGTGGGCACACCGAGGTCCTTCAGATGCGCGGCGAGACCGTCACGGTTCTCGTGTTCGATCGTATACTGGGCCCAGACCGAGGCGCCGCCCTCGATCACGGCGGGCACGCTGGCGACATGGGGCGCAAGGCCGTCGGCATAGATGTCCGCCGCCCGGTTGCGCCATTCGATCTCTTGGGCGAAGACCTTCAACTTCTCGATCAGGACGGCGGCCTGGATGGTGTCGAGCCGGCTGTTCATGCCGATTCGCATCGCCAGGTATTTGGGATCGTGGGCAAAGCTCTGGCCGGGCTTCAGATCCTTGGCGACGACCTTGCCGTGCACCCGCAGCGAGTCCATTTCCTGGGCCAGGTCCTCATCGTCGGTCAGCACCGCTCCGCCGTCGCCGTAGCAGCCCAGCGGCTTGGCCGGGAAGAAGCTGGTGGTGGTGATGTCGGCCCATTTGATGGGATGGTCGCCGTTCAGGGTGCAACCGAAACCCTGGGCCGAGTCTGCGATCAGCTTGAGGCCATAGCGGTCACAGATGGCCCTGATGGCCGGATAATCGGCGGGCTGGCCGAACAGGTCGACGGCGATGACCACGCGGGGCTTGAGTCGGCCCTCCTTCAGGGTCGCCTCGATCGCCGCTTCCAGCTGGACCGGGTCCATGTTGAAGGTCCGGGCGTCCACATCCACAAAGACCGGCGTGGCGCCCAGCCAGGGCACGACCTCGGCCGTGGCCGTAAAGGTGAAACTGGGACAGAAGACCGCATCGCCGGTGCGGATGCCCCAGGCGATCAGCGGCAGGATCAGGGCGTCGGTTCCGTTGGCGCAACCCAGCGCGTGTTTCGCCTGACCGAAGACCGCCAGATCGGCCTCGAACTGGCGCACCTGCGGGCCCATGACCCAGGCCCCGCCGACCACAGCCGCCTGCACGGCAGCCTCTATCCTGCCGTCGAGGCGGAGGCGCTGGGCCTGCAGGTCGATGAAGGCGATGCTCATGGCGGGGCTCATTTCAGCTTGATCTCAGGGCACGCACGGCGAGGCGGCGAGCGTTCAGTGCCGCTGTGGTTGCGGCCTCCTACCAAATCGAGCGCCACCTGGCCAAATCCGGTCGCGTCACTTCGCGTGACGGCTTGCAACGACACTGTATGGCGCCCTATGCCCGCAAACCATGAGTTCTGGCTTTCCCGCCGTCTTCCTCGATCGCGACGGCGTGCTGATCGAGGATACCGGCTATCCCCATCTGGAAGAGCATCTTCGCCTGATTCCGGGCGCGGCAGAGGCTGTGCGGCGTCTGAACCAGCTCGGTTATCTGTGCGTCATCGTGACCAATCAGTCCGGCGTGGCGCGGGGTCTGTTCAGCGAAGACCAGATGAAGGCCTTTAACGCGCTGATCATACGCCGGCTGGCGGCCGGGGGCGCCGTGATCGCCGCCGTCTATGCCTGCCCCTTCCATGCCGAGGCCCGGGACGACCGCTACCGCCATCCCGACCATCCGGACCGCAAGCCCAATCCCGGCATGATCCTGCGGGCCATTTCCGACCACGGTATCGATCCGGCCAGGAGCTTTATGATCGGCGACCAGCCGTCGGACATGGAGGCGGCCCGCCGTGCTGGCGTTCCGGGCTTCCGGTTCGAGGGCGGCAACCTCAACGAATTCGTCCGGGAACTGCTGGGTCATTAGCAACCCGTATCGGTCGTCAGTTCGCGTCGGGTGGGAATTCCGCCGCCGATGAAATAAGCTCGTTTCACACCCCCGGAGCCTCCCATGTCCCAGACCTTCGCCGAACGCCGCTGGTCCAGTTCCGACGGACTGAGCCTGTATGCGCGCGACTATGCGGCGGCGTCCGGCCCGGCAAAGCTGCCGGTCGTCGCCATCCACGGCCTGACCCGCAACTCGGCTGATTTCGAGACCATCGCTCCCCTGATCGCCCAGAGCGGTCGCCGGGTGCTGGCCGTGGACATCCGCGGCCGCGGCCAGTCCGACCGCGCACCCGATCCGATGACCTATCAGCCGGTCACCTACGCCCAGGACATCCTGGCCCTGATGCGCGACCTCGGCATTGAGCGTGCGGTCTTCCTCGGTACCTCCATGGGCGGACTGATCACCATGGCGCTGGCCGCCATCCGCTCCAAGGTCATCGCCGCAGCCATCATCAATGACGTCGGCCCGGAAGTGGCGAAGGAGGGACTGACCCGCATCGCCGCCTATGCCGGCCAGCCGGTCGAGATCGGCAGCTGGGCCGAAGCGGCGGCCTATGCGCGCAAGCTCAACGAGACCGCCCTGCCGCATCTTTCGGACGCCGACTGGGACGCCTTCGCCCGGCGCACCTTCCGCATCGGCACCGAAGGGACGCCGGTGCCAGATTATGACCCCGACATCATGGCCCCGATCCGGGCGGCGGGTGCCAAGGCCCTGACCCCCAATCTCTGGCCCTTCTTTACCCGGTTGGCCAAGGGACGGCCGACGCTGCTGGTGCGCGGCGAAACCTCCGACCTGCTCAGCCCCGAGACCGCGGCGAAGATGCGCAAACGCGCGCCGAAGATGGATTTCGTCGAGGTCCCCGGCATCGGCCACGCCCCCATGCTCGACGAGCCCGAGGCCAAGGCCGCGATCTTTCCGTTCCTGTCGGAACTGCCGTGAGACTGCCGACGCTCAGCAGAAGTGAAGAGTGAGCAAGAGGTGAGCGAAAGTAGGCGCGGATCGCCGCTCACCCCTTGCTCACTCTTCACTTTTCACTCATCCGGGACACTGGCCTCCAGCTCATCCACCCACACCCGCGCGGTCGCGTCCGAGGGTGCGCGCCAGTCGCCACGCGGCGACAGGGAGCCGCCGGTGACCACCTTGGGTCCGTTGGGCAGGGCCGAGCGTTTGAACTGGCTGGTCTGGAAGAAGCGGACGAGGAATTTTCTCAGCCAGCCCTTGATGGTCGCCAGATCATAGGCGACGCGCTCGTCCTCGGGCGTATTCACGGGCCAGTCGCCGGTCCCCGCATCCTTCCACGCTTGATGCGCCAGATAGGCCACCTTCGACGGCTTCAGCCCGAAACGGGTAATGTAGAACAGGAAGAAGTCGTTCAGGGCATAGGGGCCGACCGTCTCTTCGGTCGACTGGAGCCGTCCGTCCGCGCCCGCGGGCACCAGCTCTGGCGAAATCTCCGTATCCAGGATGGCGTGCAGGACGTCCGCCGCGCCGCCCTTGTGCTCCTTGGCCGCCACCCAGCGGATCAGGTGCCGGATCAGCGTCTTGGCCACCCCGCCGTTGACGTTGTAGTGGCTCATATGGTCGCCGACGCCATAGGTGGCCCATCCCAGCGCCAGCTCCGACAGGTCGCTGGTGCCCAGCACAAAGGCGTTGTGCTGGTTGGCGAGGCGAAACAGATAGTCGGTCCTCAGACCGGCCTGCACATTCTCGAACGTGATGTCGTGAACCGGCTCGCCCCTGGCGAAGGGATGACCGATATCGGCCAGCATCTTCTCCGCCGTCGGCCGGATGTCGATTTCGTGGGCGCTGACGCCCAGCGCCTTCATCAGGGCGTAGGCATTGACCTTCGTCCCGTCCGAGGTCGCGAAACCGGGCAGGGTAAAGCCGAGTATGCCGGTCCTCGGCAGGCCCAGCCGGTCGAAGGCACGGCACGCGACCAGCAGGGCCTGGGTCGAATCCAGCCCGCCTGAAACGCCGATGACGATCTTTTCGCTGCGGGTCGCCTTCATCCGGCGCATCAGCCCCTGCACCTGGATGTTGAAGGCCTCGTAGCAGTCCTGATCCAGCCGCGCGGGGTCGTCGGGCACGAAGGGGAAACGGTCGAGCGGGCGGATCAATCCTCCCCCCTCAATGAAGGATTGCTCCAACGCCTCAAACGGCACGACCGTGGCCGGCTCGCCCTCAATCCGGGCGCAGTCGGCAAAGGTGCCGTTGCGCAGCCGGTCCAGTCCGATCCGCTCCACATCGATGTCGGCAACGGTCAGATGGCTTTCCAGCGCAAACCGCTCGCCCCTGGCCAGTCTGGCACCCAGCTCGTGGATCGTCGCCTGACCGTCCCAGGCCAGGTCGGTGGTGCTTTCACCCCAGCCCGAAGCGGTGAACACATAGGCCGACAGCGTCCGCATCGACTGGCTCGCGCACAGGATGGCGCGCTCATCCGCCTTGCCGATGACGATGTTGGAAGCCGACAGGTTCAACAGGATGCGCGCCCCGGCCAGCGCCGCCCGCGTCGATGGCGGCTGCGGGGCCCAGAAATCCTCGCAGATTTCGGCGGCGAAGACGAAGCCGGGGCGGTCGACCGCCTCGAAGATCAGGCCGGGCGCGAAATCGACCGTTTCGCCGTTCAGGACCATCGCGTCCTCAGACCGGCTGGCGGCCGGGGCGAACCAGCGTTTCTCGTAATATTCCCGGTAGTTGGGCAGATAGGTCTTGGGCACGACACCCAGCACGGCACCCGAACCCAGCACCACGGCGCAGTTGTAGAGGGCGTCGCCGTTGCGCAGCGGAGCGCCGACGACGGCGATCACCCCCGCCGCCCTGGCCGCCTCGGCCAGGACCGCGACCTGCCGCTCCACCTCGGCCAGCAGGGCGTCCTGCATCAACAGGTCGTCGATGGCATAGCCGCTGAGGCTCAGTTCCGGAAAGACGATCAGGTCCACGCCCTGCTCGCCAGCCTGCCGGACCAGGGCGATATGCGCGTCGGCATTGGCGACGGGGTCGGCGGTGTGAACCACCGGCGTGGCGGCAGCGACACGGACGAAGCCGTGGGTGCGGGACGAATGGAACGGGTGGGGTTCAGCCATAAAAAATTTCCGCTCATCCCCGCGAAAGCGGGGACCCAGTGCTGTCCAGCTTGACGGCGGCGGATTGGACCGCCGCTTGTGCTCATATAGGGCAAAACCGCCCGGCCAAAGAACCGGGTCTCCGCTTTCGCGGGGATGAGCGGATTTAATGGCTGCGCGTCTTTCACGGATTGGGTGATTTTACCGAATGAACCCGCTAAGCCCGATGCATGAACGACACGCCGAAAAAAGGCTGGTTCTCGCGGCTGAGCGAGGGACTGAGCCGTTCCTCGAAACAGATGACCGAACAGGTCGTGGCCACCTTCGTGAAGGAGCCGCTGTCCGAGTCCGCGCTGGAAGGACTGGAAGAGCATCTGCTGGAGAGCGACCTCGGCCCGGCCGCGACCGATCGGATCGTGGCCCGGTTCCGCGAGCTGCGCTTCGGCACCGGCGCCAATGAGCGCGAGGTCAGGGAGGCGCTGGCCGAGGCCGTCACCGCCGAACTGATCCATCACGAAGCCCGCTATGAGCCGCTTAACGGCCCCCGCCCCTTCGTCACCCTGTTCGTCGGGGTCAATGGTTCGGGCAAGACCACGACCCTGGGCAAGATCGCCGCCGACCTGACCGGTCAGGGGGCGAAGGTGATGATCGTCGCCTGCGACACTTTCCGCGCCGCCGCTCGTGAGCAGCTCAAGGTCTGGGCCGATCGTGCCGGGGCGACCTTCGAGAGCCGCCGCGACGGGGCCGACCCTGCGGGCCTCGCCTTCGACGCCTATACCCGGGCGAGAGCCGAGAACTATGACGTCGTCCTGATCGACACCGCCGGCCGGCTACAGAACAAGTCCGCCCTGATGGACGAACTGCTGAAGATCGTGCGGGTGCTGAAAAAGATCGATCCGGAGGCCCCGCACGAGACCCTGCTGGTGCTGGACGCCACCGTGGGCCGCAACGCCCTGGCCCAGGAACAGATCTTCGGGCGCACGGCCTATGTGTCGGGGCTGGTCATGACCAAGCTCGACGGTACGGCGCGCGGCGGGGTCCTGGTGCCCGTGGCCCAGGCCTCGGACGCCCCGATCAAGCTGATCGGCGTCGGTGAAGGCATCGACGATCTGCAACCCTTCGACGCACGAGCCTTTTCAAGGTCTCTGGTCGGACTGGAAGACTGAAGCATGAGTGACGCTGACACCCCCGCTCCGGCGGTGAAGAAAGATTCGGGCCTGCGTCAGGCTGTCGATTTCGGCGGCCTGCTGGCCTTTGGCCTCGCCTTTCTGGTCATGCGGCTGCGCGGCATGGCCGGTGACGAGGCCCTGGTCCACGCCACCTGGTTTCTGGTGGCGGGGTCGGCCGTGGGCGTCGCGGTCGGCCTGATCGTCGAGAAACGGCTGGCCCTGATGCCGCTGCTGGTCGGCGGTTTCGCCCTGGTGTTCGGCCTCCTGACCCTGCTGACCGGCGATGGACTGTGGGTCAAGGTCAAGGTCTCGGTGCTGAACCTGTCGCTGGCGATCGCCCTGATCGGCGGTGTCCTGCTGCACAAACAGCCGCTCAAGGCCCTGCTCGGCACCGTCATTCCGATCAACGACCGGGCCTGGCGGACGCTGACGCTCCGCTATGGCGTCTATTTTCTGGCCGTCGCCGTCGTCAATGAACTGGTCCGCAGTGAAGCCCTGGTCGGCTGGGCCGCCGCCCGGATCGGGCAGGGGCATATCGATCCGGCCGATGTCTGGGTCAGTTTCCGGGGCGTGCTGTGGATCGCCTCCATGGTGTTCGGCCTGTCGCAGGTGCCCCTGATCATGGCCAACCTGACCTCCACAGACGAACCGGTCGATCCGATGGCACCGGCGAAGCCAGACACCGCGCCTTAAACCGTTTGCGGATCGTCCGTCGTCAAACCGTAAAACGCCGCTGCTAGGTTTGGGCCATCGAGGCCGAAGGGATACGGGTCAATGGTCAAGTCCGGGAACAAGGCGAAACGCGGCGGCGGCCTGTCCGCCTCGCCCAGCCACCTGATGCACCGCGCGTTGCAACTGGCGCTCGACATCTATTCCGAAGAAGCCGGTGCCGACGGCCTGACCCAGCGCCAGTTCGCGGTGCTGGAAGCCGTCAGCCACAAATCCGGTCTGACCCAGACGGATCTGGTCCGCGCCACCGGTATCGACCGCTCGACCCTGGCCGACCTGGTCTCGCGCATGACCACCAGGGGGCTGCTGGACCGCGAGCAATCGGCCATCGATGCCCGCGCCAAGGTCGTCAGCCTGTCCGCCGCCGGCCAGGCCGCCCTTGACGCAACACGCCCAAAGGTCGAGGCCGCCGACAAACGCATCCTCGCCCTGCTGCCCAAGGCCAAGCGCGACGGCTTCCTGGCCCTACTGGCCGAACTGGCCGGCGAAGCCGACGCGGCACCCGACAAGGCCAAGGCCGAAGCCAAGGCCGCCAAGAAAGCCGCCCGTGACGCGAAGAAACAGGCGAAGAAGGCCGAGAAGCCGGTCAAGGCCGCAAAGCCTGAAAAGGCCAAGAAGATGAAGGTCGTCGAGCCAGCCTGATCCTCCCCCGGACGCTTCGCTGGGGGAAGAAGGTTCAATCCATTAGCTGCTGACTCAGATAGACATAGTGACGGGCCCAGCGGCGGGCATTGGCGACCGGGTCGGCGTCGTTGGAATGGCCGCCCGAGGTCTCTTCATAATAGAGATGATCATAGCCCATATCGCCCAGACGGGCGGCGAATTTGCGCGCATGGGCCGGATGGACCCGGTCGTCCAGCGTGTTGGTGGTAATATAGACGCGCGGATAATCCGCGCCCGGACGAAGCTGCTGATAGGCCGAATAGCGGGCGATCCAGGCCGCTTCCTCGGGAATACGCGGGTCGCCGTATTCGCCGATCCACGAGGCCCCGGCGGGTAGTTCGTGATAGCGCAACATGTCGATCAGCGGGCTCTCGATCACGGCGGCGTTGAACAGTTCCGGATGCTGGGTGATCGACACCGAGGTCAGGACCCCGCCGTTGGACCGGCCATAGATGCCCAGCCGGCGCGGCGAGGTAATGCCCCGCGCCTCCAGATCCCGCGCCACCGCCGCGAAATCATCGAAGGACAGCTGGCGATTCTCGTTCAGCACCGCCTGATGCCACGCTGGCCCGAACTCGCCGCCACCGCGGATATTGGCCTGGACGAAGACACCGCCGTTTTCGAGCCACAGCTTGCCCATCTCGGGCTTGTAGGCTGGCGGGAAGGAGATCTGGAACCCGCCATAGCCGAACAGGATGGTCGGGGCCGAACCGTCCATGGCCATGGCGCGCGGCCGGGTGACGAAATAGGGAATCTTCGTTCCGTCGGACGAGGTGGCCTCGAACTGTTCCACGACGTGGGTCGAGGTGTCGAATTTGGCGGGGGCGGAGCGGAGTTCGGTAACGGTCGCGGCCGGGACATTCGCCAGACTGAGCGTCGGCGGCGTCAAGAAGCCTTGGGTCGAGACGAAGACTTCGCCGCGCGACTTGGAACTGTCACCCAAGCCCACGGCGCTGTTGCCGGGAACGGCGATAGAGGCGGAATCCCAGCCCCGTTGGGTGGCGGTAAAGCGTGTCAGTGTCCCGACGACGTTATCGGCGATGACCGCAAGAATGCTATCCGACAGCACCGTGACGCTCTGTAATGACTGACGCTCGCCCGGCGTGAAGATGACCCGTGACAGTCCGCGGGTATACAGCGCCAGCTCACCGACCGGTGCGCCGAGGGACGGGAGCTCCACAGCCAACAAACAGCCTGAACCGTAGTCGACGCCATTGAAGCTCCATGCTTCGTCGGGAGAGAACACCAGACGATCGTGGATGACACCTTCGACCGCGACCCGCGCCGGCAGGTTCAGCTTCACGGCGCGCCCCTCGACCCACTGCCAAGTCTCGGACCGGAAAGTGTCCAGCGGACGGGAGAAAATTACGGCTTGAACGGCACCGTTTGCGTCGCGATAGACGCTCGGGCTGACCCCATACCCCCCATCGCCGATGTCACCGCGATAGACTTCGGTCGCCTGCGCCAGCGTCTGGCCGCGCGTCAGTGACTTGACGATGAACGGATAGCCGCTCTCGGTCAGCGTCCCCGCCCCGAAATCGGTCGCCACCAGCAGCGTATCCCGGTCCAGCCATTCCAGCCGGTGCTTGCCCTCGGGCAGGATGAAGCCGTCCTCGACCCACAGGCCGGTCGCGGTGTCGAACTCGCGCACCACCACGGCGTCCTTGCCGCCGTCGGACAGGCTGATCAGGCAGCGGGTCTCGTCCGGGGCCAGGCAGTCGGCGCCCTTCCAGACCCAGTCCCTGCCCTCGGCGCGGGACAGGGCGTCGATGTCGATCAGGGTCTCCCACCGGGTGTCGGCCGAGCGATAGGAGTCCAGTGTCGTGCGCCGCCAGACGCCCTTGGGATTGGCCGCGTCCTGCCAGAAATTGCCGATACCCTCGCCGAGGAAGGACGGCGAAGGAATACGGTCGGTGGCGGTCAGGATCGCCTCGGCCTCGGCCCGAAAGGTCTCATAGCGAGGGTCGCCCTCCAGCGAGGCCAGGGCCCGGCGGTTGGATTCGGCGACAAAGGCCATGGCCTCGGTGCCGTTGACCGCCTCCAGCGCCAGATGATCATCGGCGGCGCGGACCCCGGCGGGGGTCAGGTCCGCCGGATAGTGCGGCGGCAGGGTCTGCTGCGTCCGCGGTACATCGGCCACGTTCAGTGCCGGAACCGGCATCGGCACCGGCCCGCTCGCACAGGCCCCCAACAACAGCGCCGGGATGGCGGCGGACAGGATCAGTCGGTTCATCGCAATACAACTTTCCGCTCATCCCGGCGAAAGCCGGGACCCAGTTTTGTGGGCGATCGGCGCCGCCCACGTCGCAGTCCGCTGATCCCAGCCGCCGATGCCTTAACGAAAGCACGGGGTCCCGGCTTTCGCCGGGATGAGCGGATATGTGAGCCTATTCCGGCACGGGGATCTGCGTGTCCATCAGCCGCCGGGTCAGATAGGTGTATTCCAGCGCCAGCCGCCGCGCCGTCTCACGCAGATTGGCCCCCGCCGCATGGCCGCCGTCGGTGTTTTCATAGAACAGCACCGGATAGCCCAGTTCCTCCAGCCGCGCCGCCGCCTTGCGGGCGTGACCCGGGTGGACGCGGTCGTCCTTGGTCGAGGTGTGGATGAAAACCTCGGGATAGGGCTGGTCGGCGCGCAGGTTCTGATAGGGCGAATAGGCCTGGATCCAGGCCCGTTCTTCCGGGATGTCAGGGTTGCCGTATTCCGCCATCCAGCTGGCACCGGCCAGCAGCTTGTGGAAGCGCAGCATGTCGAACAGCGGCACCTGGATGACGGCGGCATTGATCAGGTCGGGCCGCTGGGTCAGCATCGCCCCCATGAACAGCCCGCCCTGCGAACCGCCCATAATGCCGAGGTGGGGCTGGGACGTAATGTTCCGCGCGATCAGGTCCAGCGCCACGGCCTGATAGTCCTCATGCGCCCGCTGGCGGTTCTGTTGCAGGGCGGCCTGGTGCCAGTTGGGGCCGAACTCACCGCCGCCGCGCGTATTGGCGATGACATAGACCCCGCCCCGCTCCAGCCACAGCTTGCCGACCGTGGCCGAATAGCCGGGCAGCATCGAGACCTGGAAGCCGCCATAGCCATACAGCAGGGTCGGGTTCGACCCGTCCATGGCCATGTCGTTCGCGTGGACGACGAAATAGGGGACCAAGGTCCCGTCGGCGCTGCGGGCCTCGAACTGATCAACCCTCATGCCCTCGGCGTTGAACTTGTCCGGCAGGGATTTCGTCAGGTCCGTGGTGCCGGTGGCGGCGTCGGCGAGATACAGGCTGGACGGGTTCAGATAGCCGGTGACGCTGACAAAGATGCGGTCGTCCTGCTCGCTGGCTGATCCGACCCCGACCGAGACGTTCTGCGGCAGGTCCAGCCGGCTGCGGGCCCATTCTCCGGTCGGATTGGGCTGATAGACATAGACCGAGCCGCGCACGTTTTCATACAGGGCCACGACCAGTGTGTTGCGGGTGGCGCGGATGCCCTCGATGGCCTCGCGCGGGCCGGGACGGATGACCAGTTGAGCCGGCGTCGCCGGATCGGACAGCCAGCGGTTCAGGTCCCAGGCGATGACGTCGCCGGTCTTGAACCCCTGCCCCGAGGGCGCGGTCCAGTCCTGATCAGTGGTCACCACCAGCTGGCCCTGGACCAGGGCGTTGATGCTCGACCGGGCCGGCAGTTCCAGCTTCGTCGTCGTCCCGTCGGCATTCAGCCGGTGGGTTTCACCCTCATAGAAGCTGACCCCGCGATTGATCAGGGTCGCCTGCACCACACCATCGGCGTCGCGCAGCGTAGAACCCGAGACCGAGACGTCGGTCGGCTGGCCGGTGAAGACCGTCTGCGCCTGATCGATGGTCTGACCGCGCATCATGACCTTGACGATCATCGGATAGCCAGAACTGGTCAGAGTGCCGGGGCCGAAATCGCGCGAGATCAGCAGGGTGTTTTCATCCACCCAGGACGCCCCGCCCTTGGATTCCTCGAGCACGAAACCGCCCTCCACGAAGGTGCGGCTGGTGCGGTCGAACTCGCGGATGGTCACCGCGTCCTTGCCGCCGTCCGACAGGGAGACGAGGCAGCGCGTCTCTTCCGGCGGCAGGCAGGTCGCCCCCTTGTAAACCCAGTTCTTGCCCTCGCTCGCGGCCAGGGCGTCGAAATCGAGGATGGTGTCCCACTGCGGCGTGTCGGAGCGGTAGCTGTCGAGCGTGGTGGTGCGCCAGATGCCGCGCACATGTTCCGCGTCCTGCCAGAAATTATCGATCGTGCCGTCGTGGTTGAAGCCGGGCGAGGGAATGCGGTCGCGCGACTGGACGATCTCCAGCGCCTGCTGGTGCAGGCCCTCATAGCGCGGGTCGCCGCGCAGCACGCCCAGCGAACGCTCATTCTGGGCATTGACCCAGGCCATGGCGCGTTCGCCCTCGACCTCTTCCAGCCACAGATAGGGATCGGTCGCGTCCGAGGTCGCAAAACCGCCCGCAGACGTTTCGGCCGGGGCGGGGGCGGCCGGAGACGGGGTCTGGGCCATGGCGACGCTCGAAATTGTGGTGGAAGCGAGAAGCGCGGCGAGCGCGGTGGTGCGGATCATGGTGACGGGGCTCCGACTGTGGGTCGGTCGGCACAATACCCGGCGGCGGCCCTGTCACAAGGCACGGGATGCCGAGGTTACGGCTTTGTTATCCGGCACAGGCTCAGCGCCCGTCGTCGGGAATGCACAGCAGTTTTCCGCAGGCCTTGCAGTGCACTGCGTCGGGATCGTGCGCCTGCAGGCCGCACTGGTCGCAGGGAAAACGCACCTTGTGCGGCCGCAGCAGGGTCTGGCCCAGCCGCACAAACAGGGTGACCCCGCCCAGCATGATCAGGATGGAGACGATCCGCCCCCAGTCTCCGGGCAGGAGAATGTCGCCATAGCCCGTCGTGGTCAGGCTGGTGACGGTAAAATACAGGGCGTCGATATAGCCGGTGATGCCCTCATGGCGGCCCATGAAACTGGTGTAGACAAAGCCCGTCGCCACAAACACGAAGGTGACCAGCGACACCAGCGCCTTGGTCACGTCCTCCACCCGGGTGTCGTCATAGCGCCGCCCGATCGTGCGCCAGAAGAATTCCGAATGGATCAGGGTCCACAGCCGCACCACCCTCAGGAAGCCCAGATTGAAGAAGAAGGGGAACAGCAGGGTCGCGAGAATGAACAGGTCCACCCAGACGATGGGCTTCTTCAGCCAGTCGCGGATGTTGGAATAGGCCGCCGCCCGCGCCGCCAGATCGGCGAGCAGAACCGCAGCGATGACATAGTCGATGATGTAGAAGATCAGCCCCTCGCCCCGCAGCAACGGCGCGGCGACGAAGAAGCCGATGATGATCAGGTCGATGGCCAGCACGGCGATCCGGAACTTCACCGCCACGGGTGACGAGCCATGGTAGAGCGCGCGCAGCCTCGCCCTCAGGCGTCGGCCGCCATGCTTTTCTTCGGCAGGTTCGAGGGTGGGGCCGGTTCGACTCATGGTGCAGCGATAACGCGGCTTGCTCGCGCAAGGAACCGTCAACCTCTATATGCGGCAATGATGGCCAGATCCTTCGTCAAAATGAATGGTGCCGGCAACGATTTCGTCGTGGTCAATGCACTGGAGACGCCGTTCGCGCCGACGGTCGATCAGGCGCGCGCCATTGCCGACCGCGCGACCGGCCAGGGCTGCGACCAGTTGATCGCCATTGAGCCTTCGGACACCGCCGACGCCTTCATGCGGGTGTGGAATGCCGATGGCGGTACGGTCGAGACCTGCGGCAACGCCCTGCGTTGCGTCGGCTGGATGCTGCTGCAATCGACCGGCAAGGTGGTGGTGTCCATCGACACCCTCGGCGGCCCGACCACGGCCTGGCGCGTCCCCGGCCATGCCGGGTCGGAAGGTCCCGGCGGACCGACGACCACGGCCCAGGTTAAAGTCGATATGGGACCGCCCCGGCTGGCCTGGAACCAGATTCCGCTGGACGAGCCCATGGATACGCGCGGCATAGAGCTCCAGATCGGCCCCATCGACGCGCCGGTGCTGCACACACCCGGAGCGGTCTCCATGGGCAATCCTCATGTCGTCTTCTTCATGGATCATGCCCCGGACGACGCCTTCGTGCGCGGCATGGGCTCGCTGATCGAACATCACCCGCGCTTTCCCGAGGGCGTCAACGTCGGCTTCGCCCATGTGATTGCGCCCGACCATATCCGGCTGCGGGTCTGGGAGCGCGGGGCCGGCCTGACCAGAGCCTGCGGCACCGGTGCCTGCGCCGCCCTGGTCGCCGCCAACCGCCGAGGCCTGACCGACCGCGCCGCGACGCTCACGCTCGACGGCGGCGAACTGCAGATCGAATGGGACGAGACCACCGACCACATCTTCATGACCGGGCCCGTCGAAGTCGAACGGACGGGTATGCTGACGGCAGAATAACGCTCCCTCTCCGTTTGGGAGAGGGCTTGAGTGCACGGGCGCGAAGCGATCGTCCTTGCGCTCAAGGGTGAGGGCCGACCGTCCCAGGGCACCCGTCGTCGGTTCGTGTCCGAACCTCCTCCACCCATCGGGAGAAGGAAGCTGTTGTGCGACCCATCCGCCGATTGTCAGCATATCGCGCGCCGCCAACCCCTTGACTTTGCTACCCTTTCAGAAATAGTAGCGTCGCCAGCCCACCGCACCAACGCCCCGTCCTAGACTCCCCCCGTTCCGTCGCAGGGAGGGGCGCAG
>Ga0105054_10001489_pt1 | contig 38546 bp, 40 predicted proteins | sample BON02_FD_78091 | JGI IMG/M metagenome (GOLD analysis project Ga0105054, IMG submission 78091) | Freshwater microbial communities from Lake Bonney liftoff mats and glacier meltwater in Antarctica - BON-02 (megahit assembly) | ecosystem: Environmental > Aquatic > Freshwater > Ice > Glacier...
CTTGCAAGCGCTCAGCGTCAACGACTCGGTTGATCAACCCAATCTCTGCGGCGCGGTTAGCCGATGTCATATCGCCGGTCAGCAGCATTTCCATCGCATGTTTGCTGACCACATTGCGCGACAAAGCCACCATTGGTGTGGAGCAAAACAGGCCGATATGAACACCCGGTGTGCTGAATTGTGCCGTATCAGCCGCAATGGCCAAATCACAGCTGGCCACCAATTGGCAGCCCGCGGCGGTTGCAACGCCTGTAACCTCGGCGATAACTGGCTTCGGGCAATCCACAATTGCCTGCATCACACCAGAACACAGCGCCATCACTGTTGTAAAATATGCCTTGCCACCATCAGGCCCTGCACGGCCTGCGGTCATTTCTTTCAGATCATGACCCGCGCAAAAGGCCGGCCCGTTTGCAGCCAATATCACCACGCGCACCAATGGATTTATACCTGCCTCGGCAAAAGCTGCACCTAGCTTGGCCAACATCGCCTCCGAGAGCGCATTGCGCCGCCCAGCGTCATTCAGGGTCAGACGCAAGATGCCGTCGCCAGCCAAGTCTCGCTGCAAAATTTCGCTATTGTCCAAAGGTCAGTTCCCTTTTTTGGTGTCTATAGAATGTTGATTTCGACATTGCCAGACAGCGTGTTGGCGATAAAGCAATAGCGATGCGCGCGGTGTTGCATCTGTTCTAACTCGGCGGCATCAATGTCAAAGCCAGTGTCAAAGCGAACCATCGGGTGCATATCAATGCGCGTCACGACCATCTGGCCTTTTGCGTTCTTGCCCAAATATGCAACCGAACGGTCATAATAGCTGGCCACCGGCCAATTGGCCTTCGCCGCCAAAGCCAAAAATGTTAGCATATGACAGCTCGACAGCGCAGATGCCAGCGCCTGTTCTGGGTTGGTATTGGCTGGATCACCGCCCCAATCAGGGGCGGCGTCGACTTGGAGTTCGCAAGTGTCATTGAACTGCACAGTATGCGCGGCAGAGTATTTACCAGGTTGCAGCAAAGGTTCGGCGCGCCGCCAGTGCAGTTCAATCGCTAATTCGGACATGTGTAAGTTCTCTTTCTACGTCTTGGAGCCTAGGCGGCAGCTAGATTCTTTTGGGGATCATAGAATGGCCGATCCACCATCGTGGCCCGGACCGTTCCTTCTTCGTTCACAATCCCTGATCTGTTCACAACATCGACCTCGGCACCCAAATTGGCATGCTCAGTTGCTACCATCGCCAGCGCGATGTTCTGCTTAAGACGCGGCGAATAGACAGCAGAGGTGACTTTGCCGATGACCACACCGTCCTTTTTGATACGCCAATATGACGTGTTCGGGCCTTTCAGCGGTTCACCTTCAAGAATCAGGCCAATCTGCATGCGGGTTACACCCTGCTCTTTGATACGGCGCAGCGCTGCCTTGCCGATGAAATCAGTCTCCATGTCGAGGTTCACCAACCGGCCTAGCCCAAGCTCGTAGGGGTTGGTGCTGCTGTCTGCATCGGCGTGATAGGACAGCATGCCACCTTCGATACGGCGGATGGACGACGTGTGGCCAGGTTGCAGGCCGAACGGCGCGCCTGCTGCCATGATCTTCTCCCATAGCTCATCACCATGCGCGCTATCACGCAGGTACAGCTCATAGCCCAATTCGCTGGACCATCCGGTGCGCGACACGATTAGCGGAATGCCGTCAAGGTTGAGCTCACGCATCCAGTAATATTTGAGGTCCATGATGCTGTCGCCAAACAACGCCCGCATGATTTCGCCCGATTTTGGCCCCTGCAATTGCAGCGGTGAAACGTCGGGTTCGCCGATGGTGACATCGAGACCGGAATACACAGCTACACCCTGCGCCCATAGCAGAATGTCGCTGTCGGCCAATGATATCCAGAAGTGGTTTTCCGCCAGACGCAGCAGGACCGGGTCGTTTAGAAGGCCGCCATCAGCATTGGTAATCAGAATATATTTGCACTGCCCGACAGCCATTTTTGAGAGGTCGCGCGAGGTCAACAACTGGGTGAATTTCGCCGCATCAGGTCCGGTGATTTCAACCTGGCGTTCAACCGCCACATCGCACAGGATTGCGTTATTCACAAGGTTCCAGAAATTCTGTTCCGGATCGCCAAAGTCGCGCGGGATATACATATGATTATAAACCGAAAACCCCTGCGCGCCCCAACGGACCGTTGCGTCGAAATAAGGCGATTTGCGGATCTGTGTTCCGAACCCGAAGTCATTTGCTTCCATGATGTATTCTTCCCTTGTTATCCATTGGCGTTACGCGCCGTGGACTGCCTAAACCTGGCGATGATTTAGGTGAGAATTCAGAATCAAAGTGGACTGAAAATTGGCGATTTGCAGACTGAACAGACTGATTTTTAGGTGGCAAACGGGCTGTTCAGGCGAAAGGCAATATTTACGGCCCCTTAGCCGCCAGTTTTGCAAGGTTGGGTTGGGCTGATTTGACTCGCCGAGTCGCGATATAGGTCATGTAGCGATCAATTCCGAGCTCGGCGGCTAGCAGGGTGTCCATCAGGGCCTGAAACGACGCAATGCTGGGACTAGCGGTTTGCATAACGTAATCCATACCGCCGCCTGTGGCGATGCATTCGGTGATTTCGTCTAGGTTTTTAATGAACGACTCGAAGCGCTCAAAATCTGCCTTACGGTGATGCGTCAGCGAAATGGTCACAATGACTTGGGTGAAATCCGTAATCCGATCAAGCGCAATGTCGGCGTGATAGCCGCGGATGAAGCCCGCAGCCTTCAACCTATCCAAACGAGCCCAACAGGGGGTCGCAGATATATTGACGATTTCGGCCAATTTGGTTTTGCTCAGTTGCCCATGCTGCTGAACCGCACTGAGGATGCGAATATCCGCTGCATCAAGGCCAAACCTTTTCATTCGCGTAAAACCTTAATTGAGCTCAAAATACATGGGCAACAGCAAGTCGCTATTTGCGTCATCATAGCAGTTTTAATGCGCAATTCTTGGGGCTGCGACTAATTTTGCGACCAGATTTACCACAACCGCGCCCACAATCCGTTCAACCAAGCGCATGCAGGACGCAAGGCATGATCCTTGCCCTTTTACCGCTGCCATTAGGGCAATTATAATTGGGGCTTCCTATGGGTAATATGCCCCGAATAGCCATTTCGATTTTCTAACGGTTGCGCCATACGCGAACGGCAGCAATGCGAACGCTGCGGTGGGACCAAAGGCCGCGCGGTTAAACCCGTCCTAGGCCCCGCCCCACCGTTTCAGGAGATGCAGGCCGTGGCATCTTCTACGCATCGTTGCACGCTACGGCTCACACGGGCGTATCCTCCTCTTTCTCAAGTCGAACCTTGCGAAGACGCGCGGTCTTGCCTTGGCGTTTTTCCGTTTCCCCCTGAGTGATAACCCTCACTGCACGCGAAGTTTTGTCCATCTGGGTTTCCTTTTGGGATTTCGAAGGTGAATAAATAGTCGTATGCGCCAGTTTAACCATGATCGTATCTCCTTGATGTTCGCGTTGCTGGGGTTGCACTGCAGACAGGCGGGCGATGAATTTGCGGGCCTCGCAGGCATGCAGGTTCAACGGATTACCCAAATTTTCTTGCAAAAATTTGGAAGTTGCCGCTGAAGACCCAGCGGTGTTTTTGAAATAAGGCGGAAGATAACCTAAATCACTTCCACCTCTTTTTCCTGTTTTAAGCAGGCTTATGTGGTGTTGCCTAATACGCTTTCACAGGCATCTGCGAGCGCCCTACTGGGCTCCTCAGCACCAAGCGGGGTAGCCCATCCCGCATCCTCAACAACGTTATGGCGTCTAAACGAGGTTGTGCTTTCGAGTTCTGCGATAATCGCAACCGCTTGAGGATCATTCTCGGCGCTTTGGATGCAATAGGGTGTCAGGGCGGTGGCGACGGCCGCAACGGAATTCTCAGTAGACATTTCTGCCGCAGTTCCGCTTGTGACCCAGCCCGCCCAATTAAAACCGATAACAGAAACAGCAATAGCCCCGACCCCCACTCCCTTAAGGGCAGGTTTCGTCCATTATGGAAATTTCATTATGTAGTCCAAACTGTTTTGTTAACAATGCGCAGTATCGCGCAATTGTTAACAGGGTAACACGACCGACAAGAGAATAATGGTTTAATTGCCGACTCGTGAAGACCATGCTTTGTGGGCAGCAAAAACTGGTTTCTGTTTGTGCCTATAGAAACCAAAACATAGACAGACTGCCCCGCAAAAATGACCACGTGTCCCGCAAACCATACCGCGCTGCATCACCAGCCAATGCCGCAACCCAAGGGTAACCAGCTTGGCTGGCGGCTGCATTTCATTTTACCGAATAGGATCTTGTTGACGATGTGGAACTTCCCCTCATGTTCCAATTTTTGTATTAATACTGCCCGAACGTTAGCTGTAGCTTTCAACACTCATCCCCGCCAAAGCCGCCATGTTTAGCAAACCGCGCACAGTAATCGAGGATGTAACGATATGGGCGCGATTGCCCATTCCCATCAAGATTGGGCCAACTTCTATGCCCTCGGCGACCGATTTCAATATGTTACGAGTCGCCCCTGCCGCATCTGTATTTGCATATATCAGAACATTGGCCTTGCCGGTAAGCCGACCACCGGGGAATAGGCGTTCCCGTAGAACCGGGTCTAGCGCGGCGTCGGTATGCATTTCGCCTTCATATTCAAAATCAAGGTGCGCAGCATCAAGCACAGCCAAAGCACCCCGCATGGCGCGGCCAGAGCGGCTGTCAAGATTGCCAAATTGTGACCCCGAACACAGCGCAATTTTAGGTTCAATGCCGAACCGGCGAACATGGCGCGCTGCGGCAATAACACTTTCGGCCAACTGTTCACCGGTCGGTTCTATATGAACATGGGTATCGGCCACAAATAGCGGGCCTTTCTCTAACAGCACTAACGACATTGCACCAACCGGATGCACGACATCCGAAGAAAGGATGTCCGTGACATGTCGTAAATGCCATCGGTATTCACCAAACGTGCCGCAAATCATTGAATCGGCATCGCCGCGCTGCACAGCGACAGCGGCAATAGCCGTGCTGTTGGTGCGCATAATCGTGCGCGCCAGATCAGGCGTCGCACCGCGGCGCTGCATGATTTCGTGATAGGTGGACCAGTAGTCGCGATACCGCTCGTCGCTTTCTGGATTGATCAGATCAAAATCTTTATCCGCACGAATTTCCAATCCGGCGCGTTCCAAACGGCTCAGCACAACCTCGGGCCGCCCAATCAGCGTTACGGCGTCACCTGTCTCCTCGGCAATTGCCTGTGTGGCGCGCAATACGCGCTCATCCTCACCCTCAGCAAAGATGATGCGACGGCTTGCAGCGCGGGCAGATGCATAAATTGGCCGCATCACCAGCGAAGATCGGATGACTTGTGCGCGCAGGCTATCGCGATAGGCATCCAGATCAATGTCTCGCGTCGCAACGCCGCTTTCAATTGCAGCCTTTGCCACGGCATGGGCGATCATTGGTAATAGGCGCGGGTCAAACGGTTTGGGGATCAAGTATTCCGGCCCAAATGTTAGCGTTTCACCGGCATAGGCCTGCCCGACTGACGCATCCGCCGGTTCCCGCGCCAACTTAGCAATTGCCTCGGCACAAGCGAGCTTCATAGCCTCGTTAATTTCGGTAGCCCCAACATCAAGCGCACCCCGAAAGATGAAGGGAAAGCACAATACGTTGTTAACTTGGTTTGGATAGTCACTGCGCCCGGTTGCGATTAGCGCGCCCGGAGATGCCGCGCGGGCAATCTCTGGCATGATTTCAGGTGTCGGGTTGGCAAGCGCAAAAATAATGGGGTTTGGCGCCATTTTGGCCACCATTTCCCCGGTTAACAAGCCGGGGCCTGAAACGCCAAGAAACAAATCCGCGCCGGCCATCGCTTCGTCAATCGTGCGCAATTCTGTGTTGCGCGCAAATTCGGCCTTTTCAGCATTCAGGTTATTGCGCGAGGTATGCACAACGCCTTTGCTATCGAGCATGGTGATATTGCTTTTCAGCACGCCCATAACCATGAACATTTTCAAGCAAGCAATGCCCGCTGCACCGGCACCGAGCGCCACAACCTTAATTTCATCAACCTTTTTACCAGCAACCCGCAGCGCGTTCATTGCAGCGGCGGTTGCAACAATGGCCGTGCCGTGCTGATCGTCATGAAAAACCGGAATTTTCATGCGCTCTTTGCACAATTTTTCAACCAAAAAGCACTCTGGCGCTTTGATATCCTCAAGGTTCACAGCGCCGAATGTTGGTTCCAAGCGGCAGATCAAATCCGCCAGTTTTTCGGGGTCAGTCTCGTTGACCTCAATATCAAAACAATCAATGCCCGCGAATTTCTTGAACAGAACCGCTTTGCCTTCCATGACCGGCTTAGAGGCAAGCGCGCCAATATCGCCAAGGCCAAGCACAGCCGTGCCATTGGATATAACCGCAACAAGGTTGCCCTTAGCTGTGTAGCGCGCCGCGTCTGCCGGGTTCTTTTCAATCTCTAAGCACGCCTCAGCAACGCCGGGGGAATAGGCGTTTGAAAGGTCACGGCCCGTAGCCATGGGTTTTGTCGCCCGGATCTCAAGTTTCCCCGGCTTGGGGAATTCATGGTAATCAAGCGCCTCTTGGCGGGCTGCGGCTTTTTTGTCGTCTATGGCTGACATCTTAATCTCCTAGGCTCGGCGTGCGATAAGTCACGCTATATTCAACTTGCGGTTTGAAAATCCAAGTTTATTTTCATACCAGCTAAAAACGCACAGTCGCCCTTGCGAGGCAAGCAGGGTTTCGGCCGGAAAAATTGCAAGCGGCCCGCAACTTATTGAAAATCATGATAAAGCCACGGTTATTCGGCGCAGGGCTAAGCGCGCCGGGGATATGGCCCCAACCGGCTATCGGTTGCGTATGAGGTGGGGTAGCGCGGGGGTCGGCAAATACACCCACAATCCCGCCAGGCGCTGTCAGCCGCACAAGCTGCCCGGCGCGTGCAATCAGGTCAATGTTAGGAACAGCGATTCCGCATGTTGGCTTAACAAGCCGCATCAATTTTCCTCCATTCCTGTGTGGCCCTCGAATAGTGGTCAGAGGTTATTTAAAACGCAACCTCGATTGCGACACCCTTTAAAACTGCCAATTCAACCGCCGCCGAAGCCACAGCCAAATCCTGCAAGCCGACGCCCGTGCCATCAAACAAGGTCACCTCGTCGTCATTGCTACGCCCGGCATGGTTGCCGTTGATAACAGCGCCAAGTTCAGCAATGTCAGCTTGCGCCAATGTGCCTGCGGCCACTGCATGTTGGCATTCGCCTATGGTCACCGATTGCGCAATCTCATCGGTAAATACCGTTGCACGGGCTACCAACGCGGCTTCAACCTCTTGCTTGCCTTTCGTGTCAGTGCCCATGCAAGCGATATGCGTGCCCGGCTTAACATGGATGTCTTTCAACACGGCCTCATGGCTTGAGATGATTGTGACGATAACGTCAGCTTGTGCACCGAGTTCTTCAAGAGAAACCGATTGGAACGGCAGGCCAAGCTCTTTCGCCACGGCAGCAAGGTTTGCAAGTTTCTCGGGGCTGCGGTTCCAGGCGACAACACGTTCAAAATTGCGCTGTTCGGCAACGGCGCGAAGTTGGAACGTGGCCTGATGCCCGGCCCCAACAATGCCTAGAACACGGGCATCTTTGCGGGCCAAATGCGCCACCGACACGGCAGCAGCCGCAGCCGTGCGCAGCGCAGTCAACAAATTGCCCCCGACAACCGCGTTGCATTTGCCGGTATCGGCATCAAACAAAAATACGGTTGATTGGTGGTTTGTCAGCCCCTTGGCCATGTTGCCCGGCCAATACCCACCCGATTTGAGGCCCAGATTCAGCGCTTGGCGATCAAACCCCGATTTGAACCCATACAACGCATCAGCATGGCCAATCGCTTCACGAATAACCGGAAAATTATATGCGGTTTTTGCCGCCATTGACGCAAAGACCTTTTCGACCGCGTCAAAGCTGTCTTGCCGGGTAACAAGCGCGGCGATTTCTTTTTCGGGGACGATATACATGGGCTGTTCCTGTTCGATTAAAAAGCGGAGGCGCGTTCGATAACGCACCTCCTATTTCTTTTGGTGAGACGGAAAGACTTAGTAGGCTTTGCCGCGCGCAGATACCGGCCAAACAACTTCAACTTTGCCGCCACGCACACCGACATACCAGTCATGCACGTTGCAGGTCGGGTCGCAGTGACCGGGCACGAGGCGCAGCTTGTCATTGACTTTCAACACCCCGTCCGGATCGGCAACAACGCCGTGCTCATCCGAACATTTCAAGTATTTGACGTCGTCAGTGCGGCCATAAACGGTTGGCAAACCGCTATCCACAGATTGTGCCTTTAGGCCAGCATCCACGATGGCTTTGTCAGCCTTGGAATGGCTCATCACAGTGGTTAGAATGAACAGCGCGTTTTCCCACTCACCATCATCAATGCGCTTGCCATTCTCGTCCAGAATACGACCATAATCGGCATCCATGAAGGCATAAGACCCGCATTGCAGCTCATTATACACGCCCGACGCGCTTTCAAAATAATACGAACCCGTGCCGCCACCACCAACGATGTCACACTCCAGCCCATTGCTTTTGAGGCCTTGCACAGCGTCGCCAACCTGCGCGATTGCTGCGTCAAGCTTAACCTTGCGATCAGCATACAAATCCATGTGCTGCATCGCGCCCTGATAGGCTTGAATGCCTGCGAATTTAAGGCCGGGGGCTGCGTCAATCAGCTTGGCGATATTCACAACGTCTTGGGTTGTGTTCACGCCGCAACGGCCAGCGCCACAGTCAATCTCAACCAAAGCTTCAAGCTGGGTGCCAGCAGCAACGGCTGCATCAGATAGTGATTTCACGTTCTCAGGATCGTCAACACAAACCAAAACACGGCAGCCAAACTTTGGCATTTCAGCCAAGCGCTTGATCTTGGCCGGCTCGGTCACTTGGTTGGACACCATTATGTCTTTAATGCCGCCACGCGCAAACACTTCGGCTTCCGAAACTTTCTGGCAGCACACGCCAACAGCAGCGCCCATATCTTGCTGCAATTTCAACACATCAACCGATTTGTGCATTTTACCATGCGCCCGGTGGCGCATGCCATGGGCCGTCGCATAATCGCCCATTTTCTTGACATTGCGTTCCAGCGCATCCAAATCAAGGATCAGACAAGGCGTCTGAATATCGGCTTCATCCATGCCCGGTTTTGCAGGAATGTCAAAGCCAACGTCGAATTTATCAAAGTTCACAGGTGCGTTCATTTCAAGTCTCCAAATTCAGGGCGCTGCCAAGGCAGCAGGTCAAGGTCGACATTTCCGCCAGTAATAACAACACCAACGCGCTTGCCCGCAAAGATGCCTTTGTTTTTAAGGATTGTCGCCAAGGGCACCGCGCTTGACGGTTCCATAACGATTTTCATGCGCTTCCAAATCAGCTTCATCGCCTCAACAATTTCAGCCTCAGATGCGGTTAGAATATCGGTGACGTGGTTGGACACAAAATGCCATGTCAAATCTTTCAGCGGCACTTTTAGCCCATCAGCAATGGTTTCAGGGGCGTCATCAGCAATGATGTAGCCAGCCTTAAAGCTGCGATAGGCATCATCGGCCTGCTCGGGTTCAGCCGCATAAATTTTGACCGAAGGCGCCAAGTTTGACAACGTCAGGCAGGTGCCCGAAATCATGCCGCCGCCGCCAATTGGGGCAATAACGGCATCAAGATCAGCAACCTGCTCGATCAACTCCTTGGAACAGGTGCCCTGCCCGGAAATCACCCGTGGGTCATTGTAAGGATGCACAAATTCAGCCCCGGATTTGGCCACGACTTCGGCAAATACCGCTTCGCGCGATGTGGTTGACGGTTCGCATTCCACCACCACGCCACCATAACCACGCACCGCATCTTTTTTGGCCTGCGGGGCGGTATGCGGCATGACCACGGTGCAAGGAATGCCGCGCCGGCCTGCGGCATAAGACAGGCAGGTGCCATGGTTGCCGCTGGAATGGGTGGCAACGCCGCGTTTTGCCTGTTCGTCGGTCAGCCCTAACACCGCATTGGATGCCCCACGCGCCTTAAACGCCCCCGCTTTTTGCAGGTTTTCGCATTTGAAGAACAATTCTGCGCCTGTCAGCGCGTTGATAAATTCTGAGGTCAAAACCGGCGTGCGGTGGATATAGGGTTTGATCCGCTCATGCGCGACCAACATATCCGCTAGGGTTGGGATATACATGTCTGACATCACTTGGCGACTTTGGAGCTTTTGCCGGAACCAAGGCGGTAATAATCTTGGGCCGCAGCAACGCCGGAACCCAGTTTGATATCAAGACCCAGATCAACCATCACCATTTCAACGGTAGCGAGGCCCGACAGCATCATCGCATCGGTCAGGCTACCCAAATGGCCAATGCGGAACACTTTGCCAGCCACTTCGCCAAGACCAACACCAAAAGCCATGCCGTAATCACGGGCAGCCACGGTCACGATATCAGTCGCGTTAAACCCTTCGGGCGTGCAAATGGCCGAAACCGTGTCTGAATACACATCAGGCGATGCCGCGCAGAGCTTCAAACCCCAAGCCGCAACGGCAAGGCGAACGCCTTCAGCAATGCGGTGATGGCGGGCAAAAACATTCTCCAGCCCTTCGGCATGGATCATCTCAAGCGACAGTTTCAGGCCATTCATCAGGCCAACGGGGGGCGTATAGGGGAAGGCGTTATTGGCATAGCCCTTAGCCATATCGCGCACATCAAAAAAGGTGCGCGGCAGTTTGGCCGTTTCAATCGCAGCCATAGCTTTTTCGCTAAATCCAACAATGGCCAAACCGGCAGGCAGCATGAAACCTTTTTGCGACCCGGTAACCGCAACATCTACGCCCCAGTCATCAAACCGAAAATCCATTGAGCCGATGGAGCTGACGCCATCCACAAACAGCATAGCCGGGTGGTTAGCGGCATCAAGCGCCTTGCGCACCGCCGCAATATCCGACTTTACGCCAGTTGCGGTTTCATTATGCGTGGCCAGAACAACCTTGATTTTGTGGCCCTTATCTGCCTTCAAAATCGTCTCATATTCATCGGCAGGCAGGCCTTTGCCCCATGTGGTTTCAACCACAGTTACATTCAGCCCATGGCGTTGGCACATATCAATCCAGCGATGGCTAAACATGCCGTTGCGCGCCGCCAATACGCTGTCACCTGCGGAAAGTGTATTGCTGAGCGCCGTTTCCCAGCCGCCAGTACCGGTTGACGGGAATATGAAAATTTTCGCAGTTTGGGATTTCAAAACACTGCGCACGCCATCCAAGCAGGGGTGCAGGATTTTGCCAAATACAGGTGAGCGGTGGTCAATCGTCGGCATATAGCACGCCTGCCGGATGACCTCAGGCATATTGGTCGGACCGGGAATAAAGACGGGATTTTGAAAGCTCATGACGATCTCCTCTATTGGGTTGCTCCCTTTCTAGGCCCGCTCCTATTTTTTCACAATTATTTTGTTTTTTTCATATTTGGTCGTACGAGTGCTTTTTTTATATTTATTTTCAATAACTTGTAATTTTTCACAAATTAACCGCTACTTTCAAATAAAGCAAGAAGGTGATGGGCAATCATGGCTGAAATGATAGAATGAAGGTCAAGCCCGTAACCTATGGCGAACCGCGGTGCATTCTGTATCGTGTTTTTGTGTCACAAACGCTCAGCCGCCCTGCAATATGTCACCGGCACTTCTTGGGGTGATAGGGTGTGTCAACCCGCAACGTCATCACGCTCCTCATATCATCAGCTCATCCACTGGCCGCCGTCAACGTTATAGGTTTGTGACACAATATAGTCAGATTCGGGTGAGGCGAGGAACACCGCCATACCAGTCAGATCATCTGGCGTCGCAAAGCTACCCGCTGGTACACCCGCCGCAACTTCGGCTTTCTTTTGCCCCGGCGCCTTACCTTCAAGTTTGGCAAACATTGCATCAACATGGTCCCAATGCGCGCCATCCACTACACCCGGCGCAATCGCATTTACATTGATGCCATGTTTTATCAGGTTTAATCTGGCAGATTGGGTCATCGAAATGACGGCAGCTTTGGTCGAACAATAAACCAGCACCAAGCTTTCACCACGACGACCCGCTTGGCTAGCCATATTGATAATTTTACCGCCATGGCCTTGGGCGATCATCTGTTTAGCGGCGGCTTGCATGGCAAAAAGCGTGCCCGCAACATTAACTGCATACAGTTTTTCGTAGCTCGCGCGGGTAATATCAACCGTTTCGGCAGCATCAAAAAGTGCCGCGTTGTTAATAAGAATATCCAGCTTGCCTGCCCGCGCCACAACAGCTGCAATCGCGGCATCAATGCTGCCTTGCGCACGCACATCTAGCTGCACGGCATAGGCGGCTCCACCAAGTTCGTCCGCCGTTTCTTGGGCTGCATCAAAATTAATGTCCGCAATGGCAACCATCACGACTTCACGGATATAGGCTTCTGCAAAACCGTGGCCAATGCCACGCGCGGCACCCGTTATCAGGGCGGATTTTCCTTAAAGGCGTTTCATGGCAATTGCAGTCCTTTGGCTTCAAACACTGGTGTCACTAAATTCTGGCGGTTTTCCGACGCAAGTCCTGTTTGCCTATCAAACTCAGTTGCCCGAATTTTAACGCTTTCTTCCAAAAATATGCAGAAAATTGCCAATTTAGAATAGACGTTGAGTTCGATACAAAATCACCCAGCAACTTTTACCTCAATTCCTAATTCTTGCGGGCCGTTCGACGCAAAAAGATGGATATGGCAATCCAGACCGTGGCGCGCAAAACCATTGCGCCCATGGTCCGCACTTCATACGCGCCGCCCCGAATGATGTGCCAACCGAATAATGCGAAAACCGCGAGGATGGCCACTGCTAAGGCAATGGCGAGCATGCCACCCCAAGGTTTGCGCAGCACGATTCCTATCCCAGCCAATACATAAACAAAACCCGATAGGAAATTGAACCACAGCACAAAGGGCACCGCATTTCCCGCGGCGGCCTGTGCTGCGGAACCACCAAACAGCGCCAGCCCCCCCGACAGGATTGTCAGACCGCCAAACACAATCGCAATTCCTGCCACGATCCAATGCCCGCTAGACGTAATTTTTTTAGGTGTCATATCTAATCTCCATTTTCATTTCCCAAGCGACCGTCACGCAAATGGAACAATCGGTCAAACCGGTCGAGGATCTTCTCGTCATGGGTCACCGCGATTATGCAAGCATCCTGTTCGGCCGCCAGTTTGCGCATCAGGTCCATCACGATTCCAGCCCGCTTGCTGTCCAGCGCGGCCGTGGGTTCATCGGCCAGAATGATGCGCGGGCTGTTGGCCAAAGCGCGGGCAATCGCTACGCGCTGCGCTTCGCCGCCCGACAAAAGCGCCGGCATGGCGCGGGCGCGGTGGCCAACTTCAAGATAGTCCAGCAATTCCATCGCGCGGGCCTGCGCTTGGGCGCGGCTTTTACCCGCCAATTGCAGCACCAGCGCAACATTGTCGGTGGCATTCAGAAAGGGCAAAAGGTTATGCGCTTGAAAAATAAATCCGATCTTATCAAGCCGTAATTTGCGCAGATCGCCGCGCAGCCAGCGCTTATCATAGACCAGTTCACCATCAAGGCTAACCTGCCCTTCAGAGGGATCAATGATGCAGCCGATAATGTTCAAAAGCGTCGTCTTGCCCGAACCCGATGGGCCTAAAAGCGCCACCACCTCACCCGCATGCACTTTCAAATCTAGGTTGCGAAGGGCATCAACGCGCGCCTCGCCCTCGCCGTAATGTTTGGCCACGCCCTTAATGTCGACGATGATGCGGCGGCTATCGTCTTGCATGACTTAGCCCCCCAATGCGGTGGCAGGGTCCACCTTCAACGCGGCCCTTACGCCCAGCCCCGAAGCCAGCACGCATACAACGAGGATGATCCCCGTCAGCGCCAACGCGTTCACTGGCTCTAGCAACACGCGGCGGGGGAAATAGTCTTTCACCGCCATAATCAGGCCCAGCCCGATGCCAAGCCCCACCAAACCCAGCGCCACAGATTGCTGCACGATCAGCGCGATAATGGTGCGGTCTGGCGCGCCGATCAGCTTGAGCGTGGCAATCTGTTTTATTTTTTCCATCGTCATCGTATAAATGATCAGCGCGATCACCACGGCGGACACTGTCAGCAGTATTCCCAAAAACAAGCCGATCTGTTTGCGCGCCTTATCCACCACAGATTTGATCAGGATTTCCTCTTGATCAGCCTGCGTCAGGGCGGAAAGATGTTTCCACTGCCGCACGGTCTGTGCCACGCTGTCCGGGTCCACATTTCCATCCAGCCGGGCAATAACGGCGGCAACCGTAGGCCCACCCGTGGCTGCGGCACCGCGCGCGGCCTGCACGCGTGCCGCCGGAGGGGCCAGTTGCGTTTGCAGCACCTGTGCGTCAGCCAAGCTGATAAAGATGACCGGATCGCCGCCCGAATTCATCGTGTCCTCGACAAGGCCCACGACTTCAAACCGATTACGCCCCAGTTCAATCGTATCACCAAGGCTTAGCCCGCTTTTAGCGTCGGCCACCAATTCAAAATGGCTCGCCTCAAGGTCGCGCCCTTGCACAATGGTTTGCGGGCCGCCCAAACGACCACGTTCATAGCCAATAACGTAAAGCCGCAGCACCGCCCCGCCAAAGGGTGCTTCAATTGTTTGATACGTAATGCTGCCCGCCTCTGTCACGCCGTGCAGCCGCGCCACAGCGTCGCGCGTATCATTGGGCACACGCGAAGCTTCGGCAAAAGGTCCCTGCGTATCCGCCTCTACCACCCAAATATCGGCCTGCGGTGCCTTCACGATGTTCAGCGCATCGGCCACAAGACCGTTATAAATACCCATCATCGCCAGAACGACTGTCATCAGCAGGCCAAGGCCCAGACAGGTCAGGATGAAGCGAAACAGATTGTGGCGCACATCGCGCCATGCAAGATTCATGGCGCGCCCCCCGTCACGCGGGCAAGCCGCCCTTCCGCCAGTGCCTTGATCGGGCTGGCCACGATCTGCGCGCCTTCAGGCAGGCCCGACACAACTTCGACCCGCGCATCTTCAGTGCGATGCCCAAAAGTTAGCGGCACTTGTGCCAATCGTCCGTTTTGTACAACCCAAACCCGGCCTTGATGGCCATCAAAGCCCGGAACCGCAACTTCAGGCACCAAAAGCGCGTCAGTAAGTGTGGTTATTGTTATGCGGGCCTCGGCCTGCTCGCCCAGAAATATCTGATCGGGGCAGTCCGTGCAGGTAATCCAAACGCGGCGTTCTTCGTTTACACGGTCACTTTCAATGCCAATCCGCACAACCACGCCGCTGAACACCGCATGCGGCAATGACCGCAACCGGATTTCCGCGCTCTGCCCCAGCGCCAATTCACCCGCACGACCTTCGTCAATATAGGCCTGAACCCAAACAGTTTTAGGGTCCATTAGCGTAAATATTACATCCCCTGCGCGCACCACAGTGCCAGCTTCTGCATGACGCTCAACAATCACAGCATCGAATGGCGCTGTCAGCACATGATGATCTAATAGCGTCTGCTCATAACTCAGGGCTGCGCGGGCGTCAGCGGCCTGCGCCGTGACAACAGCAACCTCGCTTTGCGCCACGGTCAAATCAGCGGCGGCAACATCAACGTCGCGCTGGGCTTCCTCAGCTGTAATCGCCGCTATTGCGCTGCGCGTGGCCAGTTCCTGCTGACGCGCATTAGCGGCCAAACGCTGCGCCAAAACGGCTCTCGCGCGTGCGACATTGGCTTCGGCCTTCAAAATGGCCGCCTCAGACGCCGCAACACCGGCCTCTGCCCTGCCAACCCGGGCCTCTTGTTCAACTGGATGCAACCGGGCCAATACCTGGCCTGTAGTTACCGCATCATTACTGTCGACCAGAAGTTGGATAAGCGCGGCCCCAACCTCAAACCCGACCTTGGATACGATCCGCGCCTCAACGGTTCCAAGACCATAAACCCGGACCTCAACGTTTTGTTCAGCCACTACGACTGCCACGGCTACGGGACGCTCGGCCAGATAGAACCACCCGCCAGCCGCAATAGCCATGACGGCGATCAATCCAATGAGGTTGCGCTTTGAAAGCAGAGTCATCTAATTTCCTTTATGTGCGGCGGCACTTTCAGCAAGGCAATCTGGCAGGCCATTATGCGCCCACCCTCTGCTTCCAGCGAAAATGCGCGCTGACCAAGTGACCAGCGGATAGCCAGCCCTTGGACAAGTGAGATCAGCAAAATCGCGGCCTCCTTTGGAGCAAGGTCAGTCCGAAAGACACCTCGCGCAGCACCCTCACTGAGCGCGTCAATCAGCAGGGTTTGAAACCGTGTCAGCAGCGTGATGAATTGCGCTCGCAATGGCGCATTTTCAGTCTGCAATTCCCGAGAATTCAAAATCGCCGGTATTGCAGGGTTTTTAGCTATTTGGCGCAATTGCCCAAGGATCAGCGCCTCGATACGGGCTTGTGGGTCCAGCTTTTGCTCCAAAACGGCCGCCCAAGCATCATTCATGAGTGCGGCAATATGGGTAGCCACGGCGCGCCATAAATCTTGCTTGGTCGGAAAATGGCGAAATATGCCCGGTTGTGTCAGGCCAACAGCTTTTGCCACGGCGCTTGTTGTCAATCGGTCAGGACCGAGTTCGTCAGCCAAACGCAGCATTGTCGTAACAATTTCTGCCTTGCGGCGATCAGCTGATTTGCGCAGAACCATGCGGCGTCCAATTAGTTAGTTATTAATCACTAACTATTACTAAGGCGACTAACCTGCATTGTCAACTTGCTGCGTTCCGACCCTGATTAAGCCAAAGAAAATGCCGCGCAGGCCAAAACGTGTATGTCACTTTACACCAACGCCTTTGCGCGGGGCGTCAAACTGCGAACGGCTGAGGATTTGACTATTGCTATCGACTGTCAGTCGAAAGGCGCGGTTGTTGTAATAGAACGTCAATCGCCAGCGTCCCTCATCATCGCCCTCACCCTTTTCGCAGCGCGAGGTGATTGCGTTAGTCTGCATGAGGATCTGAACCTGCGCAGCGTCGATTCCCAAGGCTTCCGCAATGATCTTTGCATCTACAACAAAGCCATTTTCGCCAATTTCAACCGAGCTCACGCCATATCCTTCCAGAACCCATTGGCTGCGGCAATGGTCGCAAAATGTGTCGCAACGACCTGACTGACAGCTATAAGCGCTTGCGCATCTTCGGCGTAAGCGGGGCGCATGCGTTCGCGTGCCTCAGGGTCTGGCTGGGTCAGCTTAATCGCCATACGTGACAGTTTTACGGCGAGGTTATAGCCATCTTCGGGGGTTTTAGTGATCAGGGTGGGTAGCCAAGTCGACATGTTTTTAATCCTTTATGCAGTGTCTGCGTCAGGCTTTAATCGCTTCTGTGGGCAGTGCAACATCAGCCAGCGTTGCATGGTCAAGATGGGCTAAAAACGCCGTTTCGGCGGCGCGCAAGCGGGCTTTCAATCGGCACCGACCATCCAGCGAGCATGTATTCGTGTCGGTCTGAAAGCATTCCACAAGCGGCTGATCTTCTTCCAATAGGCGCACAACTGCACCCAATCGAATGGCCTGTGGGGGACTTGCCAGCCTCGCTCCACCACCGCCACCCCTTCGGGTTTCCAATATCCCGCCGCGCGAAAGTCGCTGCATTATCTTGCTCAAATGGTTGCGCGACAGACCAAATTCCTCAGCCAGTTCAGCCGTGGAATAGGACCGCTCTGGGCTGCTGGCCATGCGCATTAACATGCGCAAACCATAATCGGTAAAGGCGGTAAGGCGCATACATCCTTCCATAAACTGAATAAGTATTTACAATACCAATTAGCAGATTTACGCTGTGTTGCAATACAAGTTTTGCAGGGGGCCACGATGGCCAATACGCAGTCCCACCAAACGCGCATAACAGTTGCAAGGCCAGAGATGTTGCAGGCGATCGTTGTGCACTGGCGCGAGCGCACGCGCACGCGCATTGGCCAGTAACATGGGCGCATTTTGCGTCTTGGCATATGAGATGGAATAGGCATTGAACGACCCAGATCCGAACAGCGACAATGCCTCACCACCGCGCGACGTTGCGCACTGGCGGCGCGCAGAACGCGCCCGCCTGGGGGCAGAACGGCAGGCGCTAAGCGTCGCGGGTCGCACTTCGGTTGGGGCGGCGCTGATGAGGCATCTGCGCGAGATGTTATCGGCGCGTTCTAACAACCTGCAAGGAAAGGTATTCTCGGCCTATTGGCCGATTAAGGGCGAACCTGACCTTCGCTCCCTCATGGCCGAGCTTCATGCCGCAGGCGTTACAATTTGCCTGCCAGTGGTCGAACAAAAGGCGGCACCGCTCGTCTTTCGCCACTGGATGCCTAACACGCAGATGGTACGGGGCGACTGGAATATCCCTGTCCCGCCAGCAGATGCGGTGGCCCTTACGCCTGATATCTCGCTGGCACCGCTGATGGGTTGGGATGCCAACAGCTTCCGCCTTGGATATGGTGGCGGGTATTTTGACCGGACTCTCGCCGCGCTCGCACCACGGCCCTTTACCATCGGGATCGGGTTCCAATCTGCACGACTGGCAACGATATTCCCGCAACCCCATGACATCCCCCTTGATGTCATCCTAACAGAAGCGGGCATCCAAGTTCAGCGCGTGCTGTTATAAACAGCATGGCCCCTCAGGAAGTTGGCCAGGTTAATCGGACTTCAAGGCCGCCGCCGCGCGCTGTGCCTAGCGAAATTTTGCAGCCGTGAGATTCGGCCATATCGCGCACGATGTTAAGGCCAAGGCCGGAACCAGAGACCTTTGGATCAAGCGTTTCGCCGCGTAAAAATACCGCGCCGTGCTGGCCCTTGGGAATGCCGGGGCCGTCATCCATCACGCTCAAAAACGCATGGTTATCCAGAATACCGCCTCGAACGGTCACCTGTGTGCGTGTCCATTTGATTGCGTTATCCACAAGATTTCCAAGCAGTTCGGTAAGGTCATAGGTGTCGAACGGGGCCAACAAATTGTCAGGCACCTCAATCTGCCATTGCAGGTGGCTTGCATCGGGCTGAAGCCGCAAGGCTGCGCATAAACGCGCAGCAACTGGTGCAACAGGTGTGGTGCTTCGGGCCTGATGGCTGTCGCGGCTACGGGCAAGCTCGCGCTCAACAATATGTTGCATACTGTCAATTTCAACATTCATATCTACCGCATAGCCATCATGACCGGCCATTTTCAGCTTTCGCGCGACACCGCGTAAAATGGTGAGTGGTGTTTTCAAACCATGGGCAAGGTTGCCAGCACCAATGCGCACGCGCGCCAATGTCTGGTCGTTTTGGTCCAAAAGCTCGTTCACCTCTTGCACCAATGGCTGAACCTCCGTTGGATAGTTGTTTGAAAGTCGCATGTTTTGGGCGCGATTGACACGTCGAAGCTCCTCACGAACCCGATCGAGCGGTTTAAGCCCGACTCGAACCGTAAGCGCACTTGCGGCGATCAGAAATACGCCCAATATCGCAAGCCAGATGGCCGAGTTGGTTGTAAAACCGGCAACGGAAACGTCAATATCCTTGCGCTCAAACCCGACCGACAGAAAAATATGCTGGGTCGCAGCGCCCTCACCAAGCGCGATTACCCAGCTTGCCACAGCTATAGGCTCGCCCGTGCCGATCATCGCGTCTTGATAAAAAATCTTTCCCGGCTGCGTAGGGCGGGCAAGCTCAAGCGGGGCGGCCCAAAATGATGGCGATAGCACCGGCGGCTCAGAATCGCCCTCAATCTGCCAATAATAACCCGACAATGCCTGCATGAAGCGTTGATCGGACATTGGGGCAATTTCCAACGCACCGCTCTCATCGAGGCCGATATTGCCGGTAAGCAAAACGAGAAATGTGTCGAGTTCATCATGCACCCGCTCTTCAAAGTAGTTACGAAACAAAACATTCAACACAATCGCAGTTGCCGCCAACGCCAAAATAGTCGTGATTGCCGCAGCAAAGAACAAGCGTAGCCCAAGCGACGATCTCATTTGGCCGCATCCGAAATAATGTAGCCAAATCCGCGGCGTGTTTCGATCAGATCCACGCCAAGCTTTCGGCGCAAACGCCCAACAAGCACTTCAACCGCATTACTCTCGGGCTCTTGGTCGCGATAATAGATATTTTCAACCAGTGATTCCTGACTGATTACCGCGCCTTTGTTCAGCAGCAAATGGACCAGCAAACGGTATTCAAGTGGCGTAACTTTGAGCGGCCGACCATCAATAAATACGCGCATCTGGCGCATATCGACTTTTAATGTGTCGGCCTCTAGCACGGTGGTTTTTTGGGTTGTCGTGCGCCGTATCAATGCGCGCAATCGCGCGACAAGTTCCTCCATATGAAATGGTTTTCCCAAGTAATCGTCAGCACCGGCATCTATGCCCTCAACCTTTTCATTCCAATTGCTTTTCGCCGTTAGTAAAATCACCGGCATATCCAGCCCTTCGGCACGCCAATTGCGCAAGACTGAAAGACCATCCAGCTTTGGAAGACCAATATCCAAAATAGCAGCCACATAAGTCTCAGTTGAGCCTAAAAACCAGCCCGCTTCGCCATCACCGGCAATTTCAGGGATAAAACCTTCATGGCGCAAAATATCGGCGATGAAATCGGCAATTTTTGGTTCATCTTCGACAATGAGCACACGCATTTAGCAGGTCCGCACGTTAATAATCTGCCCCGATGAAGCGTTGACAGAAATTGCGAGCATATCGCCACGCTGACCAACAATTTGCAGCCGATAAAGTGGAGCAGGCCCGGTTTCCGAATATCCGACCTGAACGAGTCTTCCGGGATATTCTTGCAATACCGAATTCATCACATCGCGCAATGGACGCGCTTCACCACGCGAAATCGCACGTTGCGCGTTCTGGTATTCCTGCCGCGAAATCTGCGCCGGTCCTGCAGAATGTGGCACACGGCATGCGCCCGGCCCGCTAGGCCCGGTGTTTGAGCGCGATAACGAGCCGGAATCGCGCGGGCCGGATGGTGCGCTTACGACAGACGGGGCACTTGGCGGACTTGGCTGCGTTGCAGCGCGCGCTTGGCTAAGCCCTACGATGCTGGGCGCAACATAGGCGGCAAAACCTGTAAGGCCAATCCGCGCAAGGGCAGCACGGCGCGAGAAGCGCTTCGCATCTGTCACTGGGCCACCGCCTGAATGGGATCGCGCATCACAACAGGCTCAATTAGCCGCGCTTGTACAAATTGCTGCATCGCCAATAGGGTATCAGCGGCAATTTGGTGCTGTTGAATGTCAGGAAAGGCTGCACATATCACCTCAACAATTTCGTCATAGCTCACCGGTTCTGCCAGAAGCCGCCATATTGCGGATGAACCGGGGTTCAACCGATGAATCGCCAAACCAGCCTCATCCGCCATAAAATGCGCGTCATGCGTTTTGATCTCGGTAAAATGGGGACGCTGAACATAGATGTGCGCGCTGTCAAACGGGTCGGGCATGGCCGGGTGCAAATCCTGTGGTGCCAGGCGGGGCGCTACCTGTGCCGATAGCTTTGCGACAGGTAGGTCAGCCAAAAGATCATGATTGTGAAGATACGCAGCCGCCATCTCTCCCGAATGATAAACCAGTCGAAAACATGGCAGGCTGGCAGTTAGGGCTTCGATTGACTTCAATATAACGCCTGCGTGGACAGACCGCGCAAAATTCTGAACAATCATGCTTTCCATTGCCGCTGAACGCTCAACCGGTTCAAGTCGAGGCTGGGTCGGCAGGTCTTGGCGCTCAAGTGTCACGATCGCACCCAAAGGCAAGGAAACGCCGCCAGAACTCAAAGGCAGGTTAGACAGAAATTTGTATTGTCGGTTGCTCGGACCTGGGTCTGCCATTGCCCATGCCTTGAAACCGTCGGTGAACTCAGACGGTATAGGCAGCCGCAACCGTGGTGCTGCCCCATTGGCAATGCCGCTGAGGACACGATCTTGTGAAACCTCTATCGGCAAAAAATCATCGGTGAAAACGGTTTGGCCCAATCGTGCAAGCGCACATGTTAGCGTGCTTTTGCCCGCGCGCTTTGAATTCGGGAACAAAACCAACCGCCCTGCGAATGCAACCGCTGCACCGTGAACGCACAGAATGTCTGGTCGCGAACGGATCTGCTCCCAGGCCATTTCAGCCAACAGGTCGCAAATCGCATTTACGGCATTCCACTTTCGGTGCTCAGATTGATCTCCATTGACAACAACCTCAAACAGTCCATTTTCAGCACCGGTTATGGAAATAAATGCAGGTATCATAGGGGTTATTGTGCGTATCTCAACCGGCCATTTGGGCAGCGCGTTGAGCAAAAGAGGCAGCAAACTTTCTGCCCGGTCCAGAAGAACCGGCGCCTTTAACCCAGCAAAGTGCAGATAGGTGGCTTCGGGCACTTGGTCGCTCTCCTCGATACTAGACTAAACTGCGAACGACGAAAAACAAACAATTACCGGTCCGTATTGCAAAGACAATTTGCAAACGAACCGATGAGTTTTTGCAGCGCGCACGCGTTACGCTAGAATACAGATACCATTTACAGCATCCCATTCGCCACCGGCAGCAACGCATCCGGCTTCATCGTTTGGCACTTCGACACCCGAGGGGCCAGAGGGCGATGATGCCGCCGAGGGTGTAGACGCAGCCGAAGGTGTAGAGGGCGCGGACGGCGCTGACGGCTCAGAAGCCGCAGAAGGCGCCGACGCATTCGAAGAATTGCTGCTAGCCGATCCGGCATGGGCCATCGACATTGTCGTTACGGCCGGCACGGTGTAGGCGGCCACGGCCAAAACGCCAATTCGGGTTAATGCCCGGCGGCGTGAGAGCGGTTTGTCATTGCGATCGTCGTTCATATTTTTAATCTCCGAGTGATTATTCATTCAAGGCTCTGGAATGATGCCTTACAAGACCATTAACAGAACTGAGGTGCTACTCCCTGAACGGGTTTGTCAGCAATTTGTCAGCTTGAAGGCCGTGCGACGTATGTCGTTACACTCAATCAGCAATTGTATTCGGTATTACCCCTCAGTCGCCAGCAAAGTAATTGCCAATGCAAAAGTTTGGAGGATGGCGCGATGAGGTGAGTCACAGCGAACTTCGTAATGAAGGACGCCCATCCGCCACACCCCTGAATCTCCACCCACTGCTTCCACAGTGCTTCCACGGCTGGAATTGCAACGCAAAAATCCACCCGAGGGTAAGGCGTAAGTCTTTGTTATGGTCATTTAATTGCTGGTTGCGGGAGTAAGATTTGAACCTACGACCTTCGGGTTATGAGGGTCAGCCCTGCGTTTGGAATAACCACGTTATTTCGGCACCTTAGCCGACTTCCAATGTCGCAACGTCAGCGTCGTGTCGTACGGAATAGCTGCGGAAGAAACGGGAACCGGTCCAGATGGGCTGCTGCTCTACGTTGTCGGCGACAGCGAAGAGACAATTTCCTGCCATGGAACTTCGGCAAGAAACTGAGCACCGTGCACGAACATGAAAACGATAGGAACAAGCACCTCGGTCTTGTGAAATGGCTTGTGTCTCTTCCCGTCTCCATCGACGTCAAGAATGGCCCATTCGTCTTTGTAGGGGCTAACAGGAAGGCGATCTTCAAGTGCCGTGTTCACCTGAGATTTCGCGGCATTCAATGACTTATAGCTAACCACTGACCGAACCCACAGAAAGCAAATGGCGATCCCTGCGGCCGAAACGGCAAATGTCCCCAAATGCCCAAAGGCAGACTGCGACAGGTAGGCTGCGCCCCCGATAATTGCGGTGTTAACGGAGAGGTAGAATGCATTAGCCGATTGGCGCCGTTCGCTGACCCGGTCGGCCATCTCCACAAGCATCTTGTAAATCTCGAGAACGTCTTTGTCTTGGGCTGCAGTTTCGCGTTCATCTGGCAACACAACTACCTCCCGTTGCCCAGACGCCAGACGGCGTTGATGATCGGTTGCTTATTCCAACCTACAGACTCATCTGCCGCCTCGGCTACGACCGAGGACGCGCGCTTCTGCGCCCATGGATCGACCGCAATGATCGGCCTTCTATGAACTCTCGCGCCATCAATCTCTTTCCTGATCCATTTGCTGCGGTTAGCGTACATGCCGGTCGGAATCACCACCACGTGGCTATTCGCGATACGCTCATAGATCGCTTGTTGAAGTGCGGTATCATTCTGGGCGAAATGGATTGGGTTGTCACGAGGCACTGAGGTGTTGAATAATTGGATTCACTGGTCGTTCACCGACCACACCTCCTCAAAAATCCACTCAGCCAGTCGGTCGTAGTGGTTAGAATATGCCCAAAAATGGCTGATGAATACGTTCATGCCCGCTCCAACTGCTTTAGTTTACCCTAGCAGCTTCGCTTCAACAATGGCTATAGCCTCCTGGTGATCTGGCGAAGTGAACAGGTGGCCGTAGCGTTCCATGGCCATCCTCAAGTGGGTAAAGGACACGCGCATCGACTGGCATTACATCGCGCCAGGAAAACCTCAACAGAACGGCTTCATTGAAAGCTTCAACGGCAAGCTGAGAGATGAATGCCTGAATGGGACGCTGTTTGGCACATTGCGCGATGCCCACAAAACGCTGGAGTGGACCTGTCACGTATTTGTGCCGCCCCCAGTTCTTTCCCAGCAAATCCTTCAGCACGACGTTGTCCAGCATGGTCTCAGCAACGAGGCGTTTGAGTTTAGCGTTCTCATCTTCCAGCGACTTCAGCCGATGCGCATCTGAAACATCCATGCCGCCGTACTTGGCCTTCAGCTTGTAAAACGTCGCGGGGCTCAGGCCATGTCTGCGACACACGTCGGCCGTCGGCATCCCGTTCCGCGCTACAAACGATCCGGGATCGTTTGCTTTACGCTTGAACCCTGCTCCTTAATCAACTCAATAATTTGCGCCTCTGTAAAACGGCTCTTTCGCATCTGTTTGCTCCTTCGAAAGGTTGAGCAAACTCTACATCAAAGTTAGGGAAGCTTCGGAGGCAGGTCACTCACACGCAGGATGCAGCGATTTTTGACACCACTTTTTGCACTTCCAACGCCTCCTGAAAATTTGGTCCTGGGTTAGCGCCGCCGCCGATAGCCTTGATCAATTGCGCGACTTCGATAACCTTCAGATCGTTGAATCCCAGATGGTGGCCCGGTGCCGGGCAGAAGTGGTCATATGGTGGGTGGTTTGGGCCAGATTCAATCTTGGTAAATCCAGAGACGCGCCCGCCGCCAACGCCCTTGCAAAGGCGCAGTTCATTCATGCGCTCTTGGCTAAAGGCAATTGCGCCTTTAGTTCCGGTGATTTCCCATGACAAATCCATCGTCCGCCCTGACGCGGCCCAATTGGCCTCTATCGTTCCGACGGCCCCGCTTGCAAACTCGACCAACGCATATGTCACGTCATCGACAACAACAGGCGACCGCACTGCCGATCCGTGTGTGATAGGGCGGGTTTTGTGGATTGTGCGGCTTTGCCCGGTGGCCTGCGTGATTGGCCCCAGAAGATAGCGAGCCATGGAGATGATATGGCTGCCAATATCGGCCAATGCGCCGCCACCCTCCGGATCGGTACGAAAAGAATGAGGGACATCAGGATCAGCCATGTAATTTTCTGCGTGGCGCCCTCGAAAGGCGACCACCTCGCCAATCTCTCTTGCTTGAATCAATTCCCGTGCAAGGCGGATCATTGGATTGCGCAAAAAATTGAAGCCAACCATCGTCACGACACCAGCGTCCAGAGCTGCCGTCGTCATTCGTTGGGCACTTTCCAATGTGGTTGACAAAGGTTTTTCACAATAGACATGTTTGCCCGCGGCTAACGCCGCCATAACAATCGGTTCGTGGAGAGCATTGGGCGCGGTGATAGCCACCAAATCAATAGAGGGGTCAGCGCAAAGTCGCCGCCAATTCCCCGTTGCACGGACAAACCCCAAAGCCGCTGCGTTTTTTCTGGCCATCTCATCGGATATATCGGCCAACATGTCACAAACCGGATTTAAAGGCAGATCAAATAGACCGCTTACAGATCGGAATGCATTGGCATGACAGCGGCCCATAAAGCCCGAACCCACAAGTCCGACACGTAGTTCAGGTTTCATCATAAATCCTCATGACCAATCCATTTTTACCGCTGAACCGCTTTTGCGCGACTGATCGCAGGCCAAAGCAATAGCCAAAGCATCTCGGCCGTTCTGAACGGTGCAAGACGGCGCACGTCCTTCGGTCACGGCACAATAAAATTCGTCCAACGCAATTGAAAACGAGGCGTCATAGCGCTCAAGGAAAAAGTGTTTGAGCGGCGCACGCGCTTCTGTACTGTCCGCACCCCAGCGGATCAGATTCTCGTCACGCTGGTTCGTAGTCTGCAGCAGCCCCGCCTCGCCAAAAGCTTCGACTCGCTGATCAAAACCGTAGGCACAGCGGCGCGAATTATTGATATGCACCAAGCATCCCGAGGGCATCTTGAGCGTGGTCATTGTTGTATCACAGTCCCCCAGTTTACCAATTTCGGGGTCCGTCAAGCAGGTCCCGGCCGCGAACACTTCTATTGGGCGTTCGCCGGCGATCCAACACATCAGATCTATGTCGTGGATCGTGGCATCGACAAAATATCCCCCCGAGGATTGTACATAAGAAATGGGCGGCGGTGCGGGCTCCCGGCTGGTGCTCATCAAAAAGGAAAGCTGGCCCAATCCGCCGTTTCTTACCATCTTCTGCAAGGCCGAGATATCGGGATCAAAGCGCCGATTGAACGCCATCATGAATGGCACAGGATGTTCTTTGAGAGCGGTCAAGCATTGATCGGCCCGCGCCAATGATTGATCCAAGGGTTTTTCGCAAAAGGTTGGCTTTCCGGCCTTGGCACTGGCAATGACATATTCGAGATGAGTGTTCGCCGGCGTTGCGATCAGGACAGCCTCGACGTCAGGATGGGAAAGTGTTGCATCTAGGTCGCTCAGCGCTTCGCCACCGTATAGCGCCGCAATACGTTCAGCTGAGGCAAGTTTGGGGTTGAAGACCACAGACAGCCGCAAACCCGCATGGGCGTTGATTTTGGGGCCATAGACATGGGCCATTCGTCCACTACCCATCAAAGCTATTCCGAGTGTCTGCATTGGGTGCCTCCGGCAGTCATGTTTAAATGTCGATGTCGCGCAGGATGTGCGCGGCGCCTTTTTCACCAATCATAATGGCTGCGGCATTGGTGTTTGCAGTCACGATCCGGGGCATTATTGAGGCGTCAATCACCCGTAGGCCCGTTAGACCATGAACCCGCAAATCGGTGTCGACGACTGCGCTAGGGCCATCGCCCATGGCGCAGGTGCCAACCGCGTGCAGCAAAGACAGGCCGTTTTGGCGGCAATAGGCGATCATTTCAGCGTCTGATTCGACATCAAGACCGGGAGAGATTTCGCGCTTAACGCAGTCAGCCATCGGTTGGGTCTGAGAAATTTTTCGTCCCCAGCGCAAGCCGGCAATTGCGGCGCGATGATCTGCCTCATGCTCAAAGAAATTGAACTGAATTTCCGGGTCAGTCCGCACATTTGGGCCTTTTAAGCGAACATGCCCTCGGCTTTGCGGGCGCATATGTTCAGCTAGAATTGTGAAGCCAGAAAACGGTCGCGGCTTTAAGTCTTCGGTCGTGCACCAGGCCATGAAAGTGGCCATCATGTCAGGTGTTGGGATATCGTCCGAGCTATGAACGAAAGTGTTGGAATAGTTGCCGTTATCAGCGAATGGACCGGTACGAAATAATAGGTAGCGCAGCAATTGCAGGCCGCCGCGCAGCTTGTTGTTATAGAGATCATTCACCGTTGTTTTGAGTGTGGATTCGAACTCCAGTCCGATGCCGAAATGATCCTGAAGGTTCTCGCCCACCCCGTCTAACTCATGAACTAAATCGACGCCCATCTCGCGGAGATGTGCCGCAGGGCCGATCCCAGAAGCTAACAGCAATTGCGGCGAATTAAATGTCCCGGCGCACAGAATAACTTCACGCCGTGCGCGGGCCGAATGACATGTGCCGTCGCGCGACCAATCAACGCCTACGACCTGCTTTCCGTCGATCACAACACGCTCAGTCATCGCGTGCGTTTCGACACAAATATTCCGCATAGCTGGGCCGCGCAGATAGCCAGCAGCCGTGCTCCAGCGGCGCCCCTTACGGGTCGTCGTCTGGACATACCCGGTGCCAAGCTGAGTTGCCCCGTTGAAGTCATCGTTGCGCGGGACACCCAGGTTTACGGACGCTTGATGAAAGGCCTCCCCCAAAGCATGTGGCGACGGCAAATCCGACACTGAGACCGGTCCACCTACCCCATGAAATTCGCTTTCGCCGCGTTCTTGATCCTCGCTTTTTTTGAAGTAGGGCAGCACGTCATCCCAGCCCCAGCCAGTACAGCCCTGTTGCTTCCATCCGTCGAAATCTTGGGGCTGGCCGCGCATATAGATCATACCGTTGATTGACCCGCTGCCACCCATCACTTTGCCGCGCGGTTGAAACAGGCGGCGGTTATTGAGAAAGGGCTCAGGCTCGCTGTTGAAGCACCAGTTCACCTTGGGGTTATTGTATAGCAATGAATAACCAAGCGGCACATGAATAAATGGGCTTTTGTCTTTGCCACCAGCTTCGAGCAAGAGCACTTTGTGCCCGGCCTCCCCCAAACGCCCAGCGACAACACACCCAGCGGAGCCAGCACCAACCACAATATAATCAAACTCAGTGACAGCTCTGTCCATTATACGCCTCAACTCCATTTGCATGCGCTGGAATGAGTTTGGCACAGACAAGCAGAGCGCTGAATTCAGACTATGTCAATTTTGGACATTTTTGCTATTTGACATTGCGGCGCAAGGCTTAAGCTAACCAAATGTCCAAAAAGGATTATTTGAAATGACACGAGTCGAACTGCTCCGAGTTCTGAATTTTGCATGCTCCTTGCGCATGCTAAGCGATAAACAATCGGCATTGGCGTCGATAGATGCACGATGGAATATTATTGCCTATGCGATGAAACGGCATCTGGAAGGCAAGCTTCTGACGATCACATCGCTCGCAGATGCCGCAGAGGTGCCCTATGGGACAGCGATGCGACGGATAGGAGAGTTGATCGAAGAAGGTCTGTTGTTGCGCAGGCCACGATCAAAGAGCGGCAAGTCCTACTCTCTCCACCCTACACGTGATTTGATCTCACAGTTTGAGGCCTATGCAGCAGATTTCAAACGCACAGTTGGAGACACGTTCGGCTTCACCGATAGCAAATCTGAAGGATCGGATGCAGGATTTTATTTCGGCGGCCACTACATGGCCTCGCGCATCCTGTCTTATCCCAATGCGATGCGCATTGGAATTGGCAAAGAGCGTGTGGTCCGAGTCTTGTGCCCCATTGACCCAACTTTCAAAACACTCAAAAACCTAACCCCACAACTCAATGAACTATGTGGAGCTCAGTTCGAATTTACCAATTTGCCGCTGGACCAACTCCACGATGAGATTTTCGAGAATCAAAAACGGACAAAATCGAAATACGACCTTGTGGCGGTCGATTTGCCATGGATCGGGCAGCTTGCAGACAGCAATGTGATCATGCCTTTAAATGAAATCTTGGATAAACATGCGTATCGCGGATCAGATTTCCACGCGACGATTTGGCATGCGGCGCGATACCGAGGCCAGCAATGGGGAATTCCAATTCAGCCTACGGTAGAACTTTTATTTTGCCGAAAAGACCTGTTGGACGAAGTGGGCCTGAGCATTCCACGCACAACCGAGGAACTATTGCAGGCAGCAAAGGCGCTGCATGGCGCGCGGAGAGGCCAATCTGGAATTGTGATGAACTACGGTCGCGGCACGCCGTTAGCCCATACCTTCATCCAGACTTTGGCAGATTTTGGGTCTCCAGTTATTGACCTTTCACCCAGTGTAGATGGCTTTGATACCGATTCTATTCACATCGAGAATTATCGCCCGTTGATTGATACCGAGGCGGGGCGCGAAACTGCACAGTTTTTGCTCGATCTGCTGCCCTATGCACACCCGGATAGCCTGCGCTGTGATTGGGATAAACGGATTAGCCTATTCTCATCCGGAAAGGCAGCGATGACCTATGGCTGGTCGATCCGTGCCGCGCGGTTTGAACAAGACGACGCGTCCATTGCCAAAGGTAAGGTTGTTTTTACACCACATCCCGCGAAATCCGGGCTGAAACGGGTTTCGCCAGTGGGCGGGTTTGTCCTCGCAATTCCGGCATCTCTTAGCAGTGATCGCACTGCCGCAGCGTGGAAAGCGATGGAATATCTGACGCGAGCCGAGTTAATGAAACTCTATGTTCAGCACGGCAGCCTGACCAGCCCGCGATTTTCCACCAGCGCAGATCCTGACGTTCAAGCAGAGTCGAGCATGATTCGTGCAATCGACCAGATGGAACAGAACGGTACGCTGCAGGTTTGGCCGCGCCCTCCGATCCCTGAATTTGCAGACATTGTGTCTATTCTTGGTGACGAAATCTATTTCATGCTGCAACAGCAAAAAACGATCCCCGAAGCGCTTGGCGCGGCGCAAAGCCGGATCGATCAGGTGCTGCAAAAGAGGGCCCATTGAAACGCCAATGCGCTGCCCGGCTGGCGACAATAGGGACCGACAGAACCAAATGGATTTTAGTTCATCTGAGCGATCGGCAATAACGTCGATCGCCACTTGCATTTGGTCGATCGGATAGGCCGCGTCGGTGGAATGCGTGAGGTGTACGCGGCTATGACTAGCGGCGAAACATAAACCACCACGGAAAATCTGCATGTCTTTGTTGCATGTTTCGCAACCTGCGATTTTGTTCACGGCCTAATTAGAGTTGAGCTAAGGGATGGGCTTGGCATGAATTGCGGGGATTTGCCGCAGCGCTAACTCAGCGGTTTCATGGTTCTCAAGGTCGGCCCCGGCTTAGCAAATATTAGTAATTTGTCACAAAGTAGCCCGCACCGAGTATTAGACCCGGTGCGGGCGATGTTTTAGACCCAATTACCAGGTAGGCCGCTCGAATGAGTCGACGTTTTCAGGTGTGATTTGAGCCCGCTCGATCTCTTGCACCGCTGGCACTTCGATTCCGTTCGCCACCCGGACCGCAGTTTGAATCGCCAGAATTGCATCGTCGATTGGAGATTGCTTGCCCGAGCCGGAAATCCAACCCTCTCTCATGGCGTCCCAACCTTCACCAAACTGGTTGCAACTCACAACTGCGACATCACCGGCGGCTAGTCCCGCGGCTTGCAGCGCACTTACAACGCCCAAGGCCATACCATCATCAAACGCATAAACGCCGTCGATTTGGTCGCCGAAGCGGGTCAAAAACGTCTCCATCACAGTCTGAGCTTTTTCCCGATTCCATTCAGCGGTCTGGCTGTCCAGAACATTCACATTAGGAAAATCGTCTGCAAGTTTGTCCAGGAAACAGTTCCCACGCAGGATCGAAACCGAATAACCAGGAGTGCCCTCAACGACAACGATATTGCCTTCGCCGCCAATGGCATTGCCCAGCATTTCGGCTGCCTGCTCGGCCAACGCGCAATCATCAGGGCCGGTGTGCCCAAGGATATAGCGACGCCCAGCTTCCCCAATTGGCGAGTTAGACGTGATGATTGGAATGCCTGCGCGCGCTGCGTCCCGAATGGCAGGGATTAACGCGTTCTGCGAAGTCGGCCAGACGATAATGGCGTCCATATTCTGGGAAGCCATATCCTGAATCTGATCAAACTGGGTGGCCGGATCGCCTTGCGGGTCCATTACGGTTGCAATAATCCCCAGCTCTGCTGCATAGGCGACTGCTGTTTCGGCATACATTGCCTGATAGGAATTTGACCCGGGGTACAGTACGGTAATGCCGATCCGTGTTTCTGATAGCGGAATTTGCAACTCTCCGCCCAGCCATTCGGGCGCATCCTGAGCGAATGCTGGAACTGCAATTAGTGCAATGATCGCACTAACGGCTAATCTGCTGAAATTTCTCATATTTTCCTCCTCTGTTGCGTCCAAAGTTCTCCGAAAACAAATGCTGACGCCAACATCCGTTTCTAATTATGCATTGTCTGAGCATTCTTTGCGCGAACAACTAGCATTATATCCAAAATTGATATTTCAAAAATCGCGAAGCATTCAGGGCGCCCTGTCTCGAAAGTCCAGATTGGACTTCATCGCAGTAGGACCCGATTGGGCCGCTAACTATGGTCATATGTAATGGAAGGAGTTCATGGTATGGAATCGATATCTGGCGTGATTTCACAGCTAAAAAAGCACGGTCTTCTTGTCGCTTTTACAGTGTTCCTTGCCGCGGTCGCTCTAAGTACCGATGCTTTTTTGAGCGTCGGAAACATTCTAGATGTGCTGCGGCAGGTTTCGATCACAGGTATGATTGCGATCGGCACAACTTTCGTTGTGATCACCGGGCGGCTGGATTTGTCGGTCGGATCAATGCTGACCCTTCTGACCGTCGTGCTGGTGGATCAGCACGATCACGTTGGGCCACTCCTCGCGATAATTATAATGTTGACTACTGCGGTGGCGCTTGGCGCGTTCAACGGGCTTTTGGTGGGCTATCTCAAGCTAAACGCCTTGATTGTGACTCTGGCTATGCTGTCTTTCCTTCAGGGGCTCACCTTGCTCTACTCTGGAGGCAGCAACGTCAATATCCCCAATGCTCAGACGACGTGGTTTCGGTTTTTCGGGCGCTCAGATTTGTTTGGCATCCCGGTTCCTGTAATCTTGTTCCTCGGCGTTGCGGCGTTGGCCGCGTTCCTGCTCGGCCGGACCGTCTATGGGCGACAAGTCTACGCGGTGGGCGGCAACGAAACAGCCTCGAACTTCTCTGGCGTATCGTCGTCGCGCACAGTTTTTTGGGCTTATGTCCTCTCGGCTTTGGCCACCGGGTTCGCAGCTATGATTCTTGGCAGCCGAGTCATGGGCGCGCAAAACACAATCGGCCAAGGATATGAGTTGACAGTTCTGGCCGGGATCATTCTGGGCGGCACCTCAATGCTTGGAGGTAGCGGCAGCGTCTGGCGCACGGTCATCGGCATTTCTATGCTCGGCTTCATCCAGAATGGCCTGCTTTTGATGGGTTTTGAGTATTATGTACAATGGCTGGTCACTTGGGCGGTTATCATTGTTGCGGTTTGGGTTGACTTAGCTGGCAAACGGGGAAGGGTATTGGCATGACGACCGTAAAAACAACCGGACAGTCGCGCGTAACCGACTCTGCCATCACATGGCTCTTTCGCAACCACATTTGGCTGTTTTTATGCCTTGCGGTTATGATCTTTTCGATAACTTCACCTTACTTTTTGACGGTAAACAACATCTCAAATGTGCTGACGCAGGGGGCCTTTATCGGCATCCTTGCCGTCGGCATGACGATGGTCATGATTGATGGAGAAATCGACCTTTCAGTTGGGGCAACGCTGGCGCTTTCAACAGCCTTGGCGATCGGTTTACAGGAGCAGATTGGGGTCTGGCCTGCTGTGCTTGCCGGTCTTTTGTCCGGAGCGGCTCTCGGGTTTTTGAACGGCACAATCACCGCATATTCGGGTATCCATTCCTTTATCGTTACATTGGGTGCGCTGATTGGTATTCGTGGGCTGGTATTCATTTATACCGGCGAAGACGCTCTGATGGTGCAGGATTTCAGCTATACCGAGTATGCCGAAATCTACCTTGGCCCAGTGTCGATTACGGCGTTGACTTTTTTCGCCTTAGCGCTGTTCTTTCAATGGGTGCTGTCAAGCACCCGACACGGTCGCGAAACCTTTGCGATCGGGGATAATATCGAAGCGGCCCATGATGCCGGCATCAACATCAAACGCCACAAGATCATCAACTTCACGATTTGCGGCACTATGGCGGCCGTGGCCGGGATATTACTGTCGATGCGACTTGGTACAGCAGAGCCAAATGCAGGCAAAGTGTGGGAACTTTGGACCATTATTGCCGTGGTTCTGGGGGGCACGCGCCTGACCGGGGGCTTTGGCTCAATGTGGAAAACGATCGGTGGCGTGATGACGCTGGCGGTGCTGCGCAATGGGCTACGACTGCTGAACACGCCAAACTATGTCGAGTTGATGGTTATGGGGACGGTTCTAATTTTGGCGCTGTTGCTTGACCGTTTCCTTGCAAACCGAACAGAGGCTCGATGATGACCACACAGCCACCAATCCTGACGGTCAATCAAGTCACTAAGACCTTCCCGGGCGTTGTCGCCTTGGACAAGGTCAGCTTTGATATCCGCCGCGGTGAAGTCCATGCTTTAGTCGGCGAAAATGGTGCCGGCAAGTCAACGCTTATGAAAGTTCTGGCAGGGCTGTACAAGGCGGATTCAGGTGAAATCATCTACAAGGGCCAACCGGTGAATATTACTTCGCCGCTTGATGCTCGGCATCAGGGCATCCTTCTGATTCATCAAGAATTGTCACTCTCTCCCGAACTTTCGGTTGCTGAAAACATCTTTCTGGGTGCTTGGCCCACCAATAGAATTGGAATCTTGCGTAAATCGCGACTGAACAAAGATGCGCAAGCAGCCTTAACAGCACTAGGGGCCGACTTTGGCCCAAATGTTCGGTTGGGTTCGCTCTCAATTGCCAAGCAGCAAATGGTCGAGATCGCACGCGCCAACGCCTTTGAAGCCAATGTAGTCATTTTTGATGAACCAACGGCTTCGCTAACCGACACAGAAAAAGACCTTCTCTTCGCGACTATCCGCGACCTGCGTGATCGCGGTGTCGGGATCGTCTACATCTCGCACAAAATGGACGAAATTTTCGAGCTAACGGACCGCATCACAGTGCTGCGGGACGGGCAAGTGCAGGGCACCGTCCAAACCGCTGATACGGATTTAGGCCAAATCACACAGATGATGATCGGACGAGAACTAGAAAAGTTCTTTCACCGGGCCAAATCAACCCTCGGGGCAGAGGTCTTGCGCGTTGAAAACTTAGCAAACGCCAGGCATTTTCGTGATGTCTCACTTTCGGTGCGCCAAGGCGAGGTTTTGGGGCTCTATGGATTGGTCGGTGCAGGCCGTTCTGAGTTGGTTGAAACTATTTTCGGTGTTCGTTCGATGGATGCCGGCGAGATCTTTTGGCACGGTCAGCCGACCGGACGCCTCACACCGCGCAAAGCGACCGACCTTGGCATCGCCTTGGTGCCCGAAAACAGAAAAGAGCAAGGCCTTGTCTTAGGGCAAGGTGGACGCGCAAATATTTCATTGCCCCATCCAGGCATGTTCTCTCGCGCCACAATCATGAGTATTAGCGCAGAATTGCGGGTTTTTGAAAATTACAAAAACCGGTTGGATATCAAAACGACAGGACCTGAGCAGGTCCTGTCAGATCTGTCTGGTGGCAATCAGCAAAAATTCGTTCTGGCGAAATGGCTTTGCGCAGAACCCAAGCTGATCATCTTGGACGAACCGACGCGCGGTATTGATATTGGCTCCAAGTCGGCCATTCACGAACTGATCGCAGGGCTTGCCGAGAACGGGCTAGCCGTTATCGTCATTTCTTCGGAAATGCCTGAAGTTCTGGGCGTGAGTCATCGCATTCTTGCGATGTCAGATGGTCGAATGGTCGGTGAATTCTCAGGTGATGAGATGACCGAAAAGAACTTGATCGAAGCAGTATCACATCGCACCCCAGCGGCCCCGATCTTGGCATAACGTCAGCCAATGATAGCCGTTGCAAAGCAACTGCATCACTGCACCTGTCCGTGGAGCTATCGAACCATCTATCAGCCCATCACATAACCTCGATCTCCAAGCCCAAACTTGCCAAGCCAAAACGCTCAAAATGTGCTAAGTGCTACGGGCTTCCCCTGTGCGAAGCAGATCACTGCGACAGGATTCTAATAACTTTCCGCTTGGGCGCGTGCTGCTCTATCTTGCCTTGAATTGGACACGGAGAAATCAGCGATGGCTTACTACGATCTAGGCTCATATTCCCGAACGGTTTCCACCAAATCCTCGAAAGCTCAAAAATGGTTCGACCGTGGATTGGCGTGGACCTATGCTTACAATCATGAAGAGGCCATTGCGTGTTTTCGAAAAGCGCTGATCGCCGACCCCAGATGCGCGATGGCCCATTGGGGTATCGCGTATTGCATTGGCCCCAATTACAACAAGCCGTGGGAAACATTTGACGACGATGAAAAGCCTGATTGTATTAACGTGGCTCAATCCTCAATTGATGCAGCGACTAAACTGCTAGATCAAGTTACACCAATAGAACGTGCGTTGATTGAGACATTGCCCGCGCGCTACCCTGAAACATCAATTGTTGAGGACTTTAGTCCCTGGAATGACGCCTTCGCCGATGCAATGCGCAAGGTCCATTCCGAATACGGAGAAGATCTTGACGTTTGCGCTCTATTCGCCGAGGCGATCATGAACCGCACACCGTGGCAATTGTGGGACTTGCCGAGCGGCCAACCGGCTAAGGGCGCCGACACTCTTGAGGCAATAGCTGTGCTGGAAAATGCGTTTCAGTCTCTGCCGGGGGCTTGGCAGCATTCCGGCCTTCTTCACATGTACATCCATCTTATGGAGATGTCGCCCCATCCAGAGAAGGCGCTCCGTCACGGCGACGTCCTGTGCACCCTAGTACCCGACGCCGGACACTTGCTTCACATGCCAACCCATATCGACGTGTTGTGCGGTGACTACATGAATGTTGTACTACGCAACGAGGCTGCAATCATGGCAGACCGAAAGTTCCTGCTCCAAGAAGGCGCAGACAACTTCTATTCGATCTATCGCTGCCACAATTATCACTTCAAGATTTACGGTGCGATGTTTCTGGGTCAGCCGACAGTCGCATTGGAGGCTGCAGATGCGCTGATTGCCAACTTGCCATCAGATACTCTGCGTCCAATGGCCGACTGGTTTGAAGGGTTCATTCCAATGAAACAGCATGTCCTCATCCGGTTTGGGCGCTGGTCAGACATATTGGCGCAGGAATTGCCCGAGGACGAAGGCTTGTATTGTGTAACCCTGGCCATGATGCGTTACGCCCGTACAGTCGCGTTGGCTAACATGCATCAGATCGACAAAGCAGATGCAGAAAGAGCAAAGTTCTATGCTGCGCTGGACCGCGTCCCAGAAAGCCGGATGTTGTTCAACAATAAGTGCAAAGACATTCTTAAGGTTGCCGAACAAATGATGTTGGGAGAGCTAGCCTATCACAAGGGCGACCACGAAGTCGCCTTTGATCACCTTCGTCAATCGGTAGAGATTGATGACAATTTGCCCTACGACGAACCTTGGGGCTGGATGCAGCCAACTCGACATGCATTGGGTGCGCTTCTTTTGGAAAAGGGCAGGATTGATGACGCCGAAGCTGTTTATCGTGCCGACCTAGGACTTGACGCGACCTTAAGCCGTGCCTGCCAGCATCCAGGAAATGTATGGAGCCTTCATGGCCTGCACGAGTGTCTTAATCGGCGCGGTGAAACAACCGAAGCAGCGCACATCAAGCTTCAGCTTGATAAGGCCGCTGCGCGTTCTGAAGTGCCCATCAAAGCCTCATGTTACTGCCGCCAGCAGCGCATAGCAGCGCATTAGGTGCGGGGCGATTTGCCCCTCCTGTGTCGGCAGTTGACAATTGGCTGGAGAGATCTGAAGGTGACTTTGTCCCTCAGTGTCGACAGTGCCGCTTCTGTATTTGACCATGAACCCTTGGGGACCCGGTCTCAATGAACTTTTGGCTATTGTCATCGGTCCAAACACCAGACATCGCAACTTCCATGTAGGCTTTGCCTAGCCCGTCCAGATCATTCAAATGAACAACAATTTCAGGCGTCGGCAAGTTCCCAAAAAGTTGCATTGCAAGAACTGGCGGGCTGCACAATAGGCCAAGAACCTTAATAACCTAGCGTAAGGCAAAATTACCTTCTTGAAAGCGTCAACCAGACGAGAATAATATGCAATCGTGGCTGCGGGACCATTCCGCCAATTAAACGAATATGCACAATATTAGAAATCCAGTTACTTTTTCAGAACGCAATGTTCTGACTAATTTCAATCCCCGCAAAGTGTAGCTTAATGGAAATTGGCAGCAAATAATGCTGTGCAATGAATGATTTGCCATAGCGCCGACATTGCACTGTAGTTCTTTCGATAGACGTCAGTGGCCGCCATCGGTCGGCTGAATTCCTACAACAGCTACGTTCTTCTTTGCCTGCATTTCTAAGACGGTTCAATCATCCCGGCCTTGAGTTGAACCAAAACATCTGTGCCGCCCAAGAGTATGCGGGCAAGGCCCGGCTCATTTGCCAACAGGCTTACGGCCTCTTGCGCGGTTGCGGGTTTCGCGTATCGCATTGTTATCACCCCATTCCAAATCAGATCGAAAGTTTTGCGTATAGTTTTTTTGGGCACAAGGGCTAAGGTATCAACTACC
>Ga0105054_10001491_pt1 | contig 38531 bp, 19 predicted proteins | sample BON02_FD_78091 | JGI IMG/M metagenome (GOLD analysis project Ga0105054, IMG submission 78091) | Freshwater microbial communities from Lake Bonney liftoff mats and glacier meltwater in Antarctica - BON-02 (megahit assembly) | ecosystem: Environmental > Aquatic > Freshwater > Ice > Glacier...
AGGGGGTGGCATAAAAGAAGAGCGAGAGGGGGGGGGCGTCTTCCGAGCAAACGGCGCCGGAAAAATAGGCAGGGCGCCGCGCCCCTTCCTCAAGCCGCCCACCGGCTCCGGGGATTCTGCGGCGGCGGCGCAAAGAGCGGGCGGATGGCGTCCGTCATCCAGCAGTTGGGCTGGGGCCCGTCCTCGCCCTGGCGGGAGACGACCCACAGGAACTCGCGCCACACAGGGGGCGCGGGGCGGTCGTCGTCGGCGGCGTCGTCGGCGGCCTCGCCCTCGCCCTCGTCCGTGGACGCGGACGCCGGCGCGGGCGCCGCGCCTCCCGGCACCCCTTCGAGGACGCGCACCCGCGCCAAGTAATGCGTGTCGGACACCTGCATGCGCTCGACGGTCGCGGCGCGCGCGTGCCGGATCAGGCAGCGCAGCCGGCCGTCCGGCGCCGCCAGGCGCGCCGCAAAGTCCGCCGGCAGCGGCCCGAGCTCCCCTCTGGCCGCGGGCGGGGCGCACAGCGCGAAGGCGGCGGCGACGCAACCGTCGCGCAGCGCGGCGAGCTGCGCCTCGACCACGGCCTCGGGAGGGATCGCGGCGGACGGGTGCGGGGGCGGCGGCGGCTGGGCGGCGGGGCTCGCCGAGGGGGCGGGGGCGGGGGCGGCCTTTTCGGGCTGCGGCGTCTCCGGCGGCGGCGGCGAGTTGGGGAAGGGGGAGGCCAGAGGCGCCGCGGCCGCCGACGCAGAGGGCGCTGGCGAGGGGGGCGAGGGGGACGCCTCGCCGACGACGCCCGTCAGGAACCACCTTTCGACCAGCACGGGCGCGCCCCGGTAGCGCGGCTCGAGCGCGCGCATCCGCGACAGCGAAAACGTGAGCACCGCTTCTTCCCCCGCGGCCGAGCGGACCGCGAGCCTGGCGCGGTACGAGGCGGGCGACAGCGGCATGGCGCTCAGGGCGCGGACGGAGACCGGCGCCGCGTGCACCAGGTGCCGCTGGGCGTACGTGTCGAGGTAGGGGCGGGGCGCGGCGGGGCGGCCGCCGCCGCCGGGCGGCGGCGCCGTCGTCGGCGCGTCCGATGAAAAGGACGAGAGAGGGGACGCTTGCCGCGGGCGCACGCCCCACGCCGGCCCCTCGCCGTCCTCGTGGCCGTCGCCGTCGGCGGCCCGGCCCGAGGGCTGCTGCAGCAGGCCCGCGATCGCGTCGCCGCCGTCGTCCCCGGCCGCGCCGCGCGCCTCGGCCTCGGCCGCCGCCTCGCGCTCGCCGTCGTCGTCGTGGAAGAAACGCAGGCGGCCGCTGCGGGCGGAAAACGCCTCCTCCTCAAAAGGCGGCGAGTCCTCCGCGAGCACGGCGCACGCCTCCTCATCGCCGTTGACGCCGCAGTCGGTCCACGCCCACCCGTTGGCGCCGCCGCCCGTGGCGGCCGTGGCCTCGAGCACGTCGGCAAACGCCAGCGGCGGCGGCGGCGGCCCGCCCGCCGAGGCGGCGCCGGCGGAGGCGGCCTCTGCGTCCCGGCGCTTTTTCAGCGCGATGGCGGCGTCGATCGCGGCGTCGGGCACAAAGGCCAGGAGGGCGTCGAGGTCGCGCGCGGCCACGGCCGCCAGGATGGCCTCGAGGGCGCGCGCAGGGCCGTCCTCCGCGGGCGGGGTGGCGGCGGTGGTCGTTGCTTGTCGGTCGGGGGGGGACGAGGCGTCTGCCGCCGCCGCCGCCGCTGTGGTCGTCGCGGCCCTTTTCGGCGCGCGGCGAGGCGCCGCCAAAAAGCTCTGCGCCGGCGCCGTCAGCAGGAGCAGCTGGGCGCAAGGGCGGCGCGTCAGGGTCACCGATAGCCTTGATGATGATGCGCGTGCCTCCGAGGCTGTCGCGCGCGCGCCGCGCATGATTGCTGCCGAAATGCTGCGGATGCTTGATTTTTTACGTGGAAAAGGTCCGCGCGCCGCTTTGTGAATGATGCGGAAGCTGGCCTGCCTAGGCGCAATCGACAAGAGGGACGAAAGGTCAATCCAAAATCGTGGCTTCGTCAGAGACTCTAGAGTATAGCGTGAGGGGACAAGATGAGGTGCGGCGCTAGATTTGGCACCAGCGCGGCGAAACACAAGCGCCCGCCGCCGTTTGGGTCTTGGCGCCCCCCTTCGGTTGAGGTCACCTGGGGGGGGAACGTTCCAAGGCAAAAAACACAAAGCTAGTCTAAGCGTGGGGGGGTCAAAGCCAACGCCAGCCGTCCTCCAACGGGCTCACCCGGACCATTCGAGCAAAACACCAAACAACAAGCAACAGGCGCCCGTCGCGCCCGCGCGCCGCCGCTCGCCGACGCCCGACGCCGACGCCGACGCCGACCCCTCGTCCTTTTCTGAGAAAATTTTTAACCCCTAGCGGCGGGGCGCGCCCGCCGCGCCCGCCGCCTCGGCCTCCCGGATGGCCTGCACGGTCGCCGGCCGCAGCCAGCACTTGATGACCCCCGCGTGGTCCGCCGTCAGCACCGCCTCTTCCGTGAACGCCACGTCGGACACCGGCTCGCGGTGCAGCTTGTGCTGCACGATCGGCGGGATGGCCGTCATCTGGGCGCGCCGCGCGCTGGGCGCCAGGACGCCGCGCTCGCGCGCGGCGACCGCCCTTGCGAGCGATTTACCGCCGCGCAGCACCGAGAGCTGCACCAGCAGCTCCTCCGCCTGCGCCAGGCGGCGCGCCTCGGCGTGGGCCTGGGCGGCGCGGCCGTGCGCGGCGACGGCGGCGGCGGCCAGGTCCTCGGGCGTGGGCTTGCGCGGCTTGCGGACCTTGAGCTGCGGCAGGTCGCCGGCGCCGCCGCCGCCGCTCGTGCCGCCGGTGCCGCCGCCGCCGGTGCCGCCGCCGCCGCTCCTGCCTCCGCCGCCGCCGCCGCCGCCGCCGCTCTTGCCGCTCCTGCCGCCGGGCGACGGCTCGTCCGCCAGCGCCGCCAGCGCGGCCGCCGACGTCACGCGCGGCACGGACACGTGCGGCGACGACGCGACGCGCTTGACGCCGCCCCCCATGCCGCCGTCCTCGCCGCCGCCGCCGCCCGTGCCGCCGCCGCCGCCGCTGGCGCGCCCGCCGTAAAAGACGGGCAGCGCGCCGTCGCCCGCCAGCGGCGGCATCGACAGGTCGGCGTCCCTGCCGCCGCCGCCGGTGTTGTTGTCGTTGCCGTTGCCGCCGCCGTTGGCCCCCACCCCCCCCGCGGCGACCGCCTCGTCCTCCTCGATCACGACGTCCCACAGGCACACGGCGCAGTCCTGCCCGCCGGACGCGATGCGGTACTGGCGCTCGACCGTGCGCGGCCCCGCGGCGCCGGGCGCGCCGGGCGGCGCCGTCGCGCCGCCGCCGCCGCCCCGGCCCTTCTTATCTGCGGCCGCCGCCGCCGCCGCCGCCGCCGCCGCCGCGCCGCCCGCCGCCGCCCCCCCGCCGCCGACCGGGTCGAGCAGTCCCCCCGCCGCCGCGGACGACCCCACCCCGTTGCCCGCCACCAGCGGGTCGAACGCCACGCGCGACACCCACGAGTCGTGCCCCTCGCCCCACGCGACGACCGCCCGGTCGCCCGCGCAGTAGACGGCGACGCTGTCGTCCTCGCCGCCGGCGGCCAGGTAACGTCCGTCGGGCGACCAGCTGCAGCACAGCACGCCGCCGTAGTAACTTTTAAAACCCCCCACGAGCGGGAGCTGGATGGACGGCACGCCGCCGGACAGGCCGCCCGAGTTGACGTGCGGCTGGGGCAGCGGGGGCAGCGGCGGGAGCGGCAGGCCGAGGCCCTTGTCGTGCGGGCCCGCGCGGCTGCCGAGGCGCACGCCGCTGCCGCCGCCGAATCCGCCGCCGCCGCCGCCGCCGCCCGCGCCGCTCATCGGCGTTGGCGGCGGCGCGCCCAGCCCGCCCGCGTCGTCCCCCGCGTAGTCCCCCGGGTCGTGCCCCTCGGGCGGCGGGCAGGACACCGCCTCGGCGGCCACGAACGCGTCCGCCATGGCGCGGCGGTAGTCGTAGATCCGCAGCGCGCCGTCGCGGCACGCCACCGCCAGCCGCTGCCCGTCGGGCGAGAAGGCGCAGTCGTTGACGCCGCCCCCCGGCACGCGCACCAGGGCCACAGGGGCCACCACGTGGGCGGGGAGGGCCGGGCCGCGGTCGCGCGCGAGGAGCTCGGCGCCGCCGCCCGAGGCGCGCGCGGCGGCGGCCGACAGCTGCGACAGCAGGGAGCGGCCGGTCGCCGCCGCCTGGGTGAGCGCCAAGTTGCGGTGCGAAAAGGGCGCCGGGTGCGGGGCGGGGATGCCTTTCGGCAGCGGCGCCCCCTTGGGGAGGGACGCCGCCACCAGCGCCGCGTTCTTCTGGTACAGGCCGATGACGCCCGACGCGTGCGCCACGCAGAACCGCAGGCCGTCGGTGTGGGGCACCCAGGCCACAGCGACGACGCGCGACGAGTCATAGGCCGTGTCGCAGGGGTTTAGCATCGCCGTGAGGGTGGGCTTGGCGGCCGAGGCGGCCAGGTGGGCGAGCTGGGACGCCGAGGGGGGTTTAGGGGCGGGGGGCAGCTTGGGGCCGCCCTTGCCGCCGGCGCCGTCGGCGTCGGCGGCGGCGTTGGCGGCCTGGGCGGCGGCGGCCTGGGCGGCGGCGGCGGCGGCGGCCTGGGCGGCGGCCGAGGCGGCGAGCGCAGACGCGGGCGTGGTCGCGGGCGCGTTCTTGACCTGCGCGCGGAGGCTCATGAGCGCGACCTCGCCGTTGGCCATGCCGACGAGCAGGTCGCCGCCGTCGCGCGTCCGCTCGCAGAAGGCGTGGCACAGCGGGTGCGGCGCCGCGTCGCCCGCCGCGGGCGCGCCCACCGCCGACGGCGCCTCGCTGCCGGGCGACGCGCTGCCCGCAACGCGTCCGAACGCCGCCATCGGCCGCCGCCCGCCGCCGTCGCGCGCCTCGCCGCCCGCGCCGCCGCCCAGCAGCCCTCCCGGCGGCGGCGGGAAGAGCAGGCGCCGGATGGGCGGCGCGTGCGTCTCGTTGAAGGGCGACACGTACAGCGCCTCGGCGACGTTGAAAACGGCGTAGAGCCCTTCCTCGGCGCCGCCGATCAGGGGCGCCACAGTCAGCCGGACCGGCCGCCGCGCGTTGAAGGGCGCCAAGCCCGCGGAGCGCTCCGAGTGGAGCATGTAGCGCCCCTCGGGGGCCTTGAGGTTGGTGCGGGCGCCGCCGCCCGCGCCCGCCTGGCCGTTGTTGTTGTTGTTGGACGACGACATGGCGCCGTCGTTTCCTGTGTTTGTTGGCATTTTGGGGCGCTTTGGTTCCGAGGAGAGGAGCGGTCAGCGGGCGGGCGGGCGGTGGGCTGGCGTCGCGGCACGGCGGTTGTTCGGCGTCGGCGGCGGCGAGCTTTTGGCTCCTTGGCACGCGGCGGCGACGTGAGCGCGCGCGAGCATAGGCTCACCGTCGTCCTAGTGATCGAGCGGGGTCGTCGGATTGCCGCGCCTCTCTCTCTCTCGAGCGCGAGGAGGGGGAGGCGGAGGAGGAGGGTCTCTCTCTCTCCCTTCTCCTCTCCTTCCTCCGCGCTGACACGACCTCTCCCGAACGACCCCTTGCCAAAAATTGGACGACGCCCGCAGAAGCACGGCCAGCGCAACTTGGGCGGCGCGATTGATCCGGAGGAGGAGGAGAGAGAGGCCGACGTTTGCGGGCGGAGCAAAGCAAGAATAAACGTTGCTGGCAGTTGCAACGAAACGCAACTGCCAGGGCGGGCCGCGTGTGGGGATCGAGTAGTGATGAGTGGTCAAAACGGGTGGTGTGAGATGGCGAGGGCTGGGTTTCTGTCTGAGTGCAAAGCAGCCCACGGCGGCGGCGCGCGCTCGCCGACAGCGGCGGTCGGCGACCGCCGCTCGGCCCGCCGTGAGCGGCGGCGCCGTCGGGCGCCTGGCCGCCGTCGCTTGTTTCCGGTCCGCAAAGTCGTTTCCTTTTCATCCGCCTGTGTCTTTGCGTTCTAAAATAACGCGCGCGCCCCTCCCGCCCGCTCAGCTCACTTCCTCTTCGCCCCAAAGAACGAGCTGATTTTTCGCGACCCCGCCGCCGCCGCGCCCATCTTGGCCTGCTCGTTCTTGCGCCGCGTCTCGGACGCCTTCGCCAGCGCCGCCGCGCGCTTGCCCTCCTCCGTCGTCGCCTCGCCGCCGCCGCCCCCCTTGTCGTCGTAGAGGGACGGCGCGCCTCCGTCGGCCGGGCGCTTGCTGTGGCCGCCGCCGTCGACGAACGCGCCGCTCCCCTGCACCTGCATCAGGCCGCCGTTGTTGTCGCCCGCCGCGGCCGCCCCCGCGCCGCCCTCCCCCGCGACGCCGCCAAAGCGCCGCCGCTCCGCCTCTCGGGCCGCCGCGCCCGCGCCGGCCGCAGCTGCACCGCCAGGCAAGCCCATCGGCAGCAGGCGGGTGCGGCCGCCGCCCTCGCCCTCCCCGAGCGCCGCGCCCGCCGCCTCGAGCCACGCGCGGTTGGTCCACTCGCCCAGCCAGCCGAGCGCGTACGCCAGCGCCTGCGCGTCATCGAGCGCGGCCGCCGCCGGCGAGCGGAGGCCGCGCAGCGCCGCGGCCGCGCGCCTGGCCTTCAGGCGCAGGTAGGCGGCGCAGCGCGCGTCGCTGACGCGGTAGTAGCGCTCGGCCGGCGCCCCGTCGTGGCCGTCGTCGTCGCTTCCCGACCCGCCGAGCGCGCCCTCCAGCCCCCCATCGCCGCCGCCGCCGCCGCCGCCGCCGCCGCCGCCCACGATTTTAACGTCGCACACGAGCGGCAGTAAAGGGGCGACCAGCTCCTTCAGGGCCGCCAGGGCGGGCCAGCGCGGGTCGGTCAGCAGGCCGTCCAGGTCCTGGAACATGGGCTGGGCGGCGTGCTGCTGCTGCTGCTGCTCCTCGTCGGTGGCGGCCTCTGCCTCTGCCTCTGGCGCCGCCGGCGCCGGCCGCAGGATCGGCAGCAGCACCAGCAGCGGGTCGACGGGCGTGGCCAGCACGAGCCCCCCGTCGGGGTAGACGCTGCGGCCCACGACCCACGCCGTGTGCTTGGTCTTGTGACGGCTGAGCTCGACCAGCATCTGCCGCTGCTGCTGCTGCTGCTGTCCCTGCTGCTGTTGCTGCGGCGGCGCCGCCGCCGCGGGCGGGAGGGGCGCCGGCACCAGCGCGAACGCCTGCGGCGCGCCCGTGGCCGGAGCCGGCAGCGTGAGCAGGCGGACCTTTGTCTGCGGCTGCTGCCGCGGGTCGCCGTCCGACGCGGCTGCTCCGAGACCTGTGTGGGTTTTGTTCCACGCGGGGGGCGCGGAGGGAGCGTGTGAGGCGCGTCGATTCGGGTCTCGGCGCCGGGGCGTCGAGCGGCGGCGGCGTTGTCGCCGTCAGCGGCGGCGGCATAGGCTGGTTTCGCCCATCGACCGACCAAATGACGCACCGTAGCCGATCATCACGCGCACTGCTGGGGGGCCGGCCATCGTCCTGGCGCGCGGCGTGGCGTGTGTGAAGGGCAGAGAGCAACGGACGTGGGGAAGAGGCACTTTTGTCTGCGCTCTTGTTTTTGAATTCAAATGTTCTGCGCGCACGCGGAAGTTGGGGCGCTGATGTTGTGACAGGAGCGAGATGAGCGAGAGAGGTGCGAGCGTGTCACGTCGGCGGCGTGGGGATCACTTCGAGAGGAAAAAGCTGGCGAGCCAAGTGGAATCCGACGCTGGATTCGGGGGACCGAGGCAGGCGACAGCAGACAGTGCTCCCACGCAAACAATCTGTAAGGGCGCACACATACGCATCCGACCGTCTTTCCTTCACACCTGCAAACCAGGAACATCCTCGCGCTCTTCAGGTCCCCCCGAAAGGGCCGAAACTGAACAAACGAAGAGACAAGGAAAACCGAGAAACTCCCTCTCCCGCCACCTCGCAGAGAAGCGGAGGAGACCGCGACGGACGCAAGAGGGCTGGCAGGATGACGGACCCGTACCCGCGGACGGTGGAGGAGATTTTTACGGACCACCAGGCGCGCCGCATGGGCCTGCTGCGCGCCTTGACGAGCGGTGAGAAGCGCGGGCCGCGCCCGGCGTCGCGCGGGCGGCGCCCGTTCTCGCTCCCCCCTCGGGGCCGGTTTCGGGGCCGGGTGGGGGCTCGGGCAACGACGACCTTGCTTTGGTCTCAAACGATCGGCGACTGTGCCCACTCCCCGACCCACAACCACTCGTCCGCACACCACTCGTCCGCGCGTCTCCTTCCCGTCCAACAAACACTCAAAATCCCCCCCCCCAAAAAAAACGCGCCGCCGCCCGCCCGCCCGCCCGCCCGCTCACGCCCACGCCTCCCCAAGCCAACCCCCCCCACAAGAATCACTCAACCGCCCCCCCCCCAAAACACAAAAACAAACAGACCTCGACGCCCTCTTCGCCAAGTGCGACCCGGACAAGGAGAACCTCTGCCTGTACGGCGAGCGCGACGGCAGCTGGTCCGTCGACCTGCCCGCCGAGGAGGTGCCGCCGGAGCTGCCCGAGCCCTGCCTCGGCGTGAATTTTGCCCGCGACGGCATGGAGCGGCGCGACTGGGCCGCGCTGGTGGCGGTGCACTCGGACGCGTGGCTGGCGGCGGTCGCGGCGTTCTACGCGGTCAAGCTGGACGCCGCGGGGCGGGCGAGGCTGCACCGGCAGACGGACGCGCTGCCGACGCTCTTCGAGGTGGTGACGGGGCGGGCGGGCGCGGCGGGGGCGGCGGCGGCGGCGGCGGCGGCGGCGGCGGGCGGGGGCGGCGGGGCCTCGCCGGGCGGGGGGGCGTCGGCCGGCGGCGGCGGGCGCAGCAAGGGCGGCGGGGGCGGCGGCGGGGGCGGGCGCGGGCAGGGCGGCGGCGGGCAGCGAGGCGGCGGGGCGGCCGCCGCGGCCGACAACGGCGACGGCGACGACGGCGACGGCGACGGCGCCGGCGCGCCCCTGCCCAGCTTCCCACAGGGCACCACCGCGGGCGGGCACGCCAGCCACGAGCCCAACCCGGCGGGCCGCATGCTCCGCCAGAGCGACGTCGGCCCGGCCCTCGCGGGCAGGTTCGCGGAGCTGCTGTGGCCGGACGACACCCTTTGGTACGTGGTTCAGATCGTCTCGGTGGACGCGCGCGCGCGCACGGCGCAGATCGTGTACAGCACGGCGGAGCAGGAGGAGCTCGACCTAGACGAGATCCTGCGCGACTCGCACATGAGCCTGCTGCCGGCGTGACCAGGGGCGGGGGGGCGGTTAAACGGGGAGGGGCGGGGCGACGGCGCCTCTTTTTGCCTTTTTGCCTTTTTTCTTCCGCCGCGGCGCCCTCCTCCATCCCTTTCCGCGCCTCATCGAAAGAACCCGTACACGTACATCGCCCAGCGACTTTGCCCTTATCTGGCCAAGCGTTCCTTTCTGTTGCGTTCGCGCGACCCACCGTCACTTTTCTTTGTGAGAGATTTCTATCCCGTGTCCGTTTTCTTCTTCCCGCCATCGATCGATCGATCGATGCGACACAGTCGGGGGTGATGCCGTCGCACTGACGGCCTCGCGGCGGTCCGCGCCCCGAGAGATGTGTGGCATCCTCGTCCTGGCGCTCGCATCAGGCGACGCAAAAGACGATGCCGCCGCCGCCGTGGCGCCATTCCTGCCGTCGCTCGTTCGGCGCGGGCCCGACGCGTTCGGCCTCGCGCCGCTCGTCGCGCTCCCGGGCGCGGCCCGCCTCCTGCTGGCGGCCTCGCTGCTGCAGGTGCGCGGGGATGCGCAAGGCGGGCTGACGGTCTGCCCGCTGGTCGCTCCCGCCGGGGCGCGCGCCGGTGGCCACCGAGAGCGGGGGGGGACGGGGGGCGAGCGGGGCGGCGCGGACGGCGCAGCCGCGGCGGCGACGACGACGACGACAGCGGCGGCAACAGCCGATGCCCCCACCCCCCCCACCCCTGGCCCTGCCCCGCCCAGCACCATCTTGTGTTTCAACGGCGAGATCTACGAGTCCCGCGGCCGGCTCGTCGACATCGCGCCGAACGCCAGCGACGGCGAGGCCGTCCTCGCGTCCCTGTTGTCCCGGCGCGGCGCCGACGACGACGCGGCCGGCGTCGTCGCAGTTCTGTCGTCGCTGCGCGGCCCCTGGGCGCTCGCGTTTTGGCACGGTCCCCTTAGGCGCCTCTTTTTCGGGCGGGACGTGTTCGGGCGGCGCAGCCTGCTGGTGCGGCGGCGCGGGCCTTTTGCGCTGGCGTCCGTGGCGCCCGAGTCGGACGGGCCCGGGGTCTGGGAGGAGCTGCCGCCGGGCGTGTGGAGCGTCGGCGGGCCGGAGCTGGCGCGGGCGGCCGAGGCGCAGGCGGCGGCGGCGGCGGTGGCGGCGGTGGCGGCGGCGCCGGGCGCGGCGGCGGCGGCCGAGGCGGGACAGGCGCGGGACGGCCCGCCCTCGTTCCGCATGCCCGGCCTCGGCGACGACGCCCGCGCGCACGCGTGGGCCGACCCGCTCCTGGAGAGCCTGCGGAGATACGAGCGCGCGCCGGGGCTCTTGCTGCCGTTGCCGCCCCTGTCGCCGCCGCCGCCGCCGCCCCCGTTGCCGTCCGTCCCGCACCTGGCCGAGGCGCGCTTCGTGCTGGACCTGCTGCTGCGCGCCGTCGAGCGACGCTGCGCCACCGTCGACCGCGTACACAGGGACGGCGGCTTCGTCGGGCCGTTCCCTCCTCCTCGGCCTTCGCTGCCGCCGCCGCCGCCGACAGGGCCGCTCCCTCCCAGCCCCGTGCTCGTCCTTGACGGGCCGTCCCCTCCGCCTCGGCCTTCGTTGCCGCCGCCGATAGGTCCGCCCCCGACCCTCCCCCCCCGCCTGCTCCACCCGCCCAGCCCCGTGCTCGTCCTCTTCAGCGGCGGCGTCGACTCTGTTCTGCTGGCGGCGGCCGCGCACCGCGCCCTGCCCCCCTGTTGGCCCATCGACCTCTGCAACGTCTGCTTTGACGCGCCCGGGCGGCGGTCGCCCGACCGCCTCGCGTCCCTCGACGCCCTGAGGGCGCTGCGCTCGTGGGCGCCCGCGCGCGTGTGGCGCCTCTTGCTGAGCGACGGGACCCTGGCGGACGTCGACGCCGCCGCGCCGCGCCTCAGGGCTCTGCTGGCGCCGCGGGCGACGGTGATGGACCTCAACATCGGAGCGGCGCTTTGGATGGCGGCCCGGGGCGTCGGGAGGCTCGCGCCAACCGAGGGCGACGGGGAGGGGGCAGGGGCGGACGACGAGGCAGGGGCGGCGGGAGGAGGAGGAGAACGAGACCGCCAGCGGCCGCTGGTCTGCTCCGCCGCGCGCGTTTGTCTATTGGGACACGGCGCGGACGAGCAGCACGGGGGCTACGGACGGCATCGCACGGCGTGGCGATCGGCTGACGGCGGCGGCGGCGGCCGGGCCGGACAAAAAGACGAGAGCAAGAGCGAGGGAGGAAACGACGTCGGCAGCGCGCCCCCCGCCGGCGGCGCGCCCCCCGTCGGCGCAGCTGCCGCCGCTGAGGCCCGCCTGCGCGCCCTGTCGGACGAGCTCGCCCTGGACGTGCGCCGGCTCTGGAGCCGCAACCTGGGCCGCGACGACCGCCTCGTGGCCGACGCCGGGCGCGAGGCGCGCCATCCCTTCTTGGACGAGGAGTTTTCGGCGCGGGGCGCGCTGGCGCTGCCCGTCGGCGCGCTCGTCGCGTTTGAGCAGCAGCCGGGAGCAGCAGCAGCAGCAGCAGCAGCGGGCAGCAGGGGGGAGGAGGAAGAGGGCAGGTGGGAGGAGAGGAAAGGGGGGAGAGAGGCGGGTGCCGCCTGTTCCTCTGCGTCGGGCGCTCTCCCGATCCCGCCGGACAAGCGCCTGCTGCGGCTGGCGCTGCTCCTGCTCGGGGCCGAGGGAGGCGGAGGAGGCGCGGCGGCCGAAACGGGCGGCGGTGCGGCTGGGCGCCCAGAGGGGGCGGCGCCGTCGAGCGATCGCCTCCTCTCCGCCGACAACCCCTTTGCCGCGGCCGCGCGGCGCGACAAGCGCGCGATCCAGTTCGGCACGCGCCTCGGCAAGCTCTGCAACGTCCGAGACTTTGGGTCCAACCGCCGCGCCAACGCGCGGTCGGCGGGGTCGGTCCCGCTCGGCGAGCTGCCGCCGCCGCCGCCGCCGCCGCCGCCGCCGCCGCCGCCGCCGCCGCCCCCTTGCCCCGCGCCGCCGGTGGGAAAAGACGACGCGCGATAACAAATTCGATTTGGAAACAAGTGCGCGCTGACGAGAAAGAACATGATGCGTCTCCAAAGTGCGTGCCGCGTGCGTGCGTGCGAGGCTATGCTGTGCTCATGCTTGATCGTCTATCAGGACAAACCGAAAAAGGCTTCCACAGGGCCCCCGAAAAGAAAAAAATGCGCCAGACGCAAGCCGCGCGCCGTTCCGCCCCTCTGACGCCGCCGCCGACGGTCGGTCCAGTCGAGCCGCCCGCGCGCCCCCGCCCGCCCCCCCCCCTACCCTCTCGCTCAGTCCAGCGCCTCGAGCACCCCCAGCCGGATGAGCGGCTCCGCCTCGCCCGGCGCCAGGCAGTGCACGCTGCCCCGAACCAGCGGCACGCTGCTGCTGGCCGCCGTCCTCACGGCGCCGTGGTCGCGCAGCACCCGCACGGCCAGCACCGCGTCGCGCGGCGGGTGCGCGTCGAGCGTCAGGTCCTCGCGCAGGCCCCCCGGCCCGTGGCCCATGTACCGGCGCATGGCCGCGTCGTGCTCGCGGAAGAACTGGCGCTCCGAGGGCGACAGGTTGCGCGCCGCCGCCTCGGGCAAGCGGCGCCCGGCCCACCACAGGGCGACCAGCCTGTCGGAGCGGACCTTGCAATAAGTTAAGAGCACGCGCTTGAGGCGCATGATGGCCTCGTGGTGGATGAGCACCGCGCCCGCGAGCTCCGGGTGGCGCTGCCAGTCGGGGGGTGCGGCGCCCTGCTGCTGGGAGGCCGAGGGCGCGGCGTCGGCCGGGTCGCCGTCGCCGCCGCCGCCGCCGCCGTCGCCTCGCGCTGCTGCTGCTGCTGCTGCTGTTTCGTCCGGCGCCTCCTCCTGCCCGTCCTGCTGCTGCTGCTGCTGGTCCCTCCGCGTCGGCTGCTCCTCTTGCTGCTGCCGAGGCCCCGCCCCCCCTTCCGGCTCGTCCTCCTCCTGCTGCTGCCGGGGCCGCCGCCGCCGCGCCCTGCGCTGCCGCTGCCGCTCGGCCTCCCCCTCCTCCTCGCGCTGCCGGCGGCTGGCGAGCGCGAGCAGCTCGCTCATCTGGCGGTGGTGGTCCTCGACCTGCGACAGCGACAGGCGGATGGCCTCCTCGCTGTACGGGGGGATGCCCGGCTGCAGCAGGAGCTCGCGCACGAGCTGCGTGGCGTGCTGCGTGAGCTGCGCCATCGCGCTCGGTTTTGTGTGTTGTTCGTTCGACGGGGGAACGAGTCTCCCCTTTCAAATTCGAGTTTCTCGGTCGCGCAAGTGTGCGCGCGCGAGGCTGTTGTGTTGAAGCGATGTGATGCAGAAAGGGGCGTGCGTATGTTACGAGTCCGTTCGTTTCCGGTTGCGTTAAGAGCTTGTAGGGCAGCTATCTCTACTTGCCGCTTTGAGCAGAGGAGTGCCGCCCGCCGTCGCCGCCCGCCGTCGCCGCCGCCGCCGTCAACCGCCGCCCCGGCCTTTCTCGCCTCCTCTTCCTCCTCCTCCCTCGCCCCGGCAAAAAACAACCACCCACCAAACAACCAAAAAAAGTCACGGCTTTGGCCGCTCCAGCTCGGCCAGCAGCTCGGCCGAGAACCCTCCGCACGACGGCGGCGGCGCCCCGTCGTCCTCGCCGCCGCCGCCGCCCTTGCCGCCGCCGCCGCCGCCGCCGCGCCGACGCGCGGCGGCCTCGCAGCACCTGACCAGCGCCCGGATCTGCGGCAGGCACGCGCGCTGCTGGTAGGCGCTCTCGGCCAGGCACTCCTGGATGGCGCAGGCCTCGGCCCCGCACAGGGAGGTGGCGGTGGACGCGAGCTTTGTCATCGTCTGCTGTGTGTGTGTGTCGGACGTCCCGCCCGCTCGCTCGTCGCGCCGCGCGCGCGTCCGCCGGCTCGAATCACTTCCGCCCCTCGACCAGAATCACGTGGTATCCAAAGGGCGTCTTGACCGGCGCCTTCGTGTACTCTCCCACCGCGAGCGCATAGGCCGCCTCGGCGAAGAGCGGCGTGAGCTCGGCCTTTTGCTTCCACCCCAGAAGGCCGCCCTGCCGCGCCTTGTCCTCTGATAAAAGGGCGGCGACGGTCGCAAACGGCTCGCCCGCTTGGATTTTCGCGAGCGCCTCAAGCGCCTTGCCCTGCTTCTCGCACAGGATGTGCCTCACGTTAATCGAGAGCGCGGGCTTGACCGCAGCGGCGTTTCCTGGCGAGGGCTTGACCGCTGCGTTGCTGGCTGCTGTGCTCTTGTTCGTTTTTCCCATCTCCGGGCCCCTTCCTTCCGCCTTTTGTTGTTTGGAGAGGGGACTGCGAGCCGAAAGGCCGGGCGTGGGGCGTGAGTTGCGCGAGTGATGATGTGCGCGCGCTGGTGGGGGTTGCTGAGAGCTGTTGACGACATGCTGCGCGCCGTCGGGTTTCATCGCGCCGGGCGCCATCGCCGCCGTCGCCGGGCGCCTAGTCGTGAGGAGAAAGCGGGCGCCCCGTCCTTGACGCCGCTGTTCCTCATCGACCCGTCCGGACATTGTCTCAATTGCGCACATCCATTCAGACGCAAGTACCCACCACGCGTTACTTATCCATTCATGGCCGATTCCTGACGTCATCCGTTCCGGAACAAAAATCGAACAGAAAACGCAATCGCGCCCCCCTACGCAACAATGGCCGACCCGACGCGCGAGCAGCTGGAGGACAAGCTCCCGCCCGCCACCAGCTTCCTGGGCGAGAAGCTGCAGCTGCTCTCGCTGTTGTTCCGCTCGCGCCTGGCACGTCGCCGCGCGGCGAAAGCGACGGCGACAGCGACGCAGGGGCCGGGGGAGGGCGAGGGCGAGGGCGAGGGCGAGCGCGAAGGCGACGGAGGCCCCGCTGCCGCAGCAGCGCCAGCCCTCGGCCCCGCCGAGTGCGCGAGCGGGGCGGCCATCGCGTGCGCGCGCGAGGAGATCGAGGCGGCGCGGCCGCGCGCCGTCCCGGCCGCCACCGCCGCCCCCACGACCCCAACCACCACCACAGCCACGAAACCGACGCCCAAGCGCCGGTGGGCGCTCCAGCGCGTGCGCGGCGGGCCGGCGGCCGCGCCCGCGGCGTCCCTCGTGCCGGTCCCGCCGCCGCCGTCGTCGCCGCCGCCGCCGCTCGGCGCGCTGGGAGCGTCGGTCGAGCGCGCGCTGCACGAGGCGGCGGACGCGCCCGCGCCCATGGCGAGGGAGGCGATGCACCCGGCGCCGCACCGCACGCTCGCCGAGCAGGCGGCGGCGGGGGCGGCGCGGGTGGGGGCCGGGGAGACGAGGGGCGTCGGCGGCGGCGGCGGCGGGATGCCTTGAGGGGGCGACGCAAGGCGAGCAGGTTCCTCAGCCGGCGAGCGCGGGCCGCTTGCCCGGGCGCTCATCTCCCCTCTCGTCCTCCTCCGTTGCGTCCGCGCCCTCGGCCCCGCCCGGCGGCCGCCGCCCCGTCGCCCCCGGGTCGCCGCCGCCGTCCTCGGCCGCCGGCCCCTCCGCCGCCGCCGCCCGCGGGCCGCCGCCACCACCACCATCGGCCGGCCCCTCAGCCGCCGCCGCCGCCGCCAGCACCGTCGGGTGCGTGTAGAGCGCGTGCATCTCCCGCGCCACGGTCGCCACCTCCTCGGCCGTCGCGCCAAATACCTCGTACCAAGGCGGCGTCGTCGTTTCCGCGCCGCCGCTGCCGCCGCCGCCGCCCCCCTCCTCCCCCGCCGCCCCCGCGTCCGGCTCCCCCCACCCCTCGCCCTCGCCCGGCATCGGCAGTGCCAGCCGCCGCGCCGCCACGAAGATCACCCCGCACGCCACCCCGAGCGGCCGAACGCGCACGCACAGGGTCGTGCGCAGGCTGTCGTTGGCCGCCGCCCACGCGCCCGCCGCCAGCGCCGCGCCGCGCGCGCCGCGGTCCAGGCGCGCCGCCCGCAGCAGCCCTAGCGCCAACTTGTGTGGCGGCTCGGCCGCGCACACGTAGCCGCACGCGCGCAGGACCTCGCGCTCGTAGCGCACGAGCGAGTCGCGGAGGGCGAGATACTCGCGGGAGTGGCGCTCGAGCACGGGCGGCGGGGGGTCGTCGCCGTCGGCGGCGTCGTCGGCGGCGGCGGCGGCGTCGGCGGCGTCGTCGGCGGCGGCGCCGTTGGTCGGCGCCGCCCCCGCGCCCGCCTCCCGCCGCCGTTCCCGCCGCCGCTCCGCGCGCTCGCGCCGCGCGCACCGCCGGTCGAACACCAGCATGACCTTGTGCACCAGCGCCGCCGGGTGCTGCGACACGTCCGGCACCTCCTCCAGCTTGGCCGCGAGCCACAGGCACGCCGCCGCCGCCTTCTGCACGCTGTAGTCCCGCACGCTCCGGCGGCAGAAAAAGCGGTGCATCAGAATTTGCCCGGCCGCCGCCACCGCCTGCGGGAAGTCCAGCAGCGCGGCGGCCTCCTGGATGAGCGCGGCGCCCAGCATGCGCGCGTCGCGCTCGGCCGCGCGGGGGACGCCGTCGCGCTCGCTGGGGAGGGAGACCTCGTCGTCGGGGAGGTAAAAGTCGTCGGCCGCCTCGCCGACGATCATCTTTTTGGCCTTTTTGTTTTTGAGATTGATTTCTGGCGCGAGCGCGAGCGCCGACGACGGCCGCCGCTTTTCGTTCGTTCGCTGTCTTTGGTCTTCCCAGAAATAATATGGCGAGGGGCAGGGGCCCGCTCGGCCCACGGTGCGCGTGCCCCTTGCACACGATCGCGCAGAGTGGGCCTGGTTGCCTCTGTGCGTGTGCTTGCTGTCTCGCGTTTGGGAAAGGGAGGAAGGGGGAGGTGAAGCCTCCCGCGGGGGCGCCACACGAAATCAGAGATCGAAACGCATCGTAAGGGGAAGAAGTTGGTATGTGTTGCAATCAAATCGCAGAGTTGGATGACGGTCGCACAAATGGCGCAGCCTCACCCCCGGGGATCACCGTTTCATTGATCGCGTCGTTCAGCGTCGGCGGCGGGCTCTCTCCTCGTCGTCGGTCGCCGCCTCTCCTCCTCCGTAGCCTCCGCAAGCGCCCGCTCGAGCTCCGCGGCCGTGCGCGCCCCGGGCGCCCGCTCCCACGGCCGCGCCGCCACGAAGGAGCCGTCCAGCAGCGACATCAGCAACCGCGGGTGCGGCGACGCCCCGGCCACGGCCGAGAGGTAGAATTGCCGCCGCTCGCCGGCGGGCACCGGCGCCGCGCTCGCGCTCGCGCCGCTCGACGGCGGCCGCCCGTCTCTCCTCTCCTCTTGTTCCTCCTCCTCTCGGTCCGTCTGCTCGGCATCCTTGGAGCCTTGGTCCGCGGCCACCACCTCGGCCAGCGGCACCACGTTGACGGGGAAGAGCACCTGCGACGTGAGGCGCTCGACCTCGTCGCGCCGCGTGCGCCCGCCGCCGCGCACGACGGCGGCGAGCCGTCGCGCGTCGAACTGTGCGTCGGCGCGGTTGCCCCAAAAGTCGAGAGCGCTGACGCACAGGGTGCGGCGCCCGGCGGGCAGCGCGAGCGCGAGCTCGCCCACGTAGCGCGACGAGTAGTACCACAGGGAAAAGGCGCTGCCGGCGCACCCCGCCGTCAGCGCGGCGAGCAGCGCGGCGTCTGTCGGCGACAGGTCTCCCGCGGCCAGCAGGGAGCCCGCGAGCGCGACGGATCCGAAGCCGGCGAGCTGGAAGATCTTGGCGCGCACGAGGAGGCGCACGGGCAGGATCCACTTGCCGCGGTAGAGGACCAGGCGGCTGCCGTCGCCGTCAGCCGCATCGTTTTTGTTTGCATCGACGGCGTCGGGCGACGGCGGCGGCAATGGCGACGACGGCGGCGACGGCGGCGACGGCGCGCTGCCGCCGATGCGGGCTCCCTGATGATCACTCCACGCCCGCGCCGCTTGGTGCTGGTAGTAGTAGGAGCGCCATGCTGGGCCTGTCGACCGGGATGGGGCGGCTGCGGCGACGGCGGGCGAGGACGAGGGCGATGGCCTGTGAAAAGGCTGGTGCGGGGGGTGCGTCGCGGTGGCCTGCCCGCGGCGGATCCACGCGGCGGAGACGCCACGCCGCGCCAGCAAGAGCGCCGCGTCCGGAGATCGTCGGACCATGACGGTGTTCTTGCTGTGAAAGAGTGGGCGGCAAAGGGCATTGGCGTCGCGATAAGTTCAACGGCGCCGGCGTCGGCGGCGGCGGCGGCGGCGGCGTCGCCCCGCTCTTCGCGGCGAGAAACCGTGTGCAGGCAGACCTTTTTCCGTGCTCGCGCACACGCCCGCCCATGACCGCAAGCGAGGACCTGATACCCTTGAGGTCCAACATCGACCTCTCTCTCCTTTCCTTCTCTCGTCGCCAAACCCCGAGCAGCGCTTCCGTGTCCCCCCAGGCTTGCAACCAAAAGCGAGAGAGAGACGCGTGGGAGCGTCCGCGTCCTCCCCCCGCCCCGCGCCCAAGGGACGGGGGGCCCCCTCCTTGTGCAAACCCCCCCCCCCCTTGATCGATCCCGTCCCCACGGTGATTCGCCCTCACACGGCACGACACAAAACGATGGCATCCCCGCAACAGCACCAGCAGCAGAACGGCGCGGAACAACCGCCGCCGCCGCCGGGGTCGCGCCCGGCGACCGCGCCGCCGCCGTTTCCGCCGCCGCCACCGCCGCCCCCGCCATCATACGCGGCCTCGCGCTCGGCCGCCTTTGAGATCTTCGTAAAGCGCTCGATCACGGCCATCCAGAAGGAGGCGTGGGGCCGCGGCAAGGACGTCCGCGACATCCGCGAGGCGTGCCAGGCCTACCTCGACCGCCTCGCGCAGCTCGAGGCGCAGCAGCAGCGCGCGGGCGGCGGCGGTCACGGCGGCGGCGGCGGCGGCGGAAACGGCGGCGGAAACGGCAGCGCGCCCGCCGTTTCCCACCCCCCGCCTGCCGCCCTACGCGAGGCGCTGCGCCCGCTGGCCGTCGCGTGCGCGTGCGGCAGCGTGAAAGTGCAGGAGCTCGCGCTCGGGTGCCTGCACAAGCTCGTCGCGCACGCGTGGCTGCAGGGCGAGTCCCCCGCCTCAGGCTCGCTCGAGCTGCTCTCTTCCGCGGCCGACGAGCTGGGCGGCGGCGGCGGCAGCGGCAGCGGCGGCGGCGGCGACGGCGACGGCGGCGGCGACGGCGGCGGCCACCACCACCACGAGGGCGACGACACGGTCGCCCAGGTGATTAAAATGGTCGTCAAGTGCGGCGAGACGAGCAACGAGGCGCTGCAGCTCGCCGTGGTGCGCGCCCTGCTCACCTTCTCGACCGCCGAGCACTTTGTGGCGCACGGGGAAGCGCTGCTCGCCGCCGTCCGGTGCGTGTTCAATCTGGCTCTCGGCGCCGGCGGCGCGCCGCCGTCCTACTTTGGCTCGGCCGGCGCCGGCGCCGGCGGAAACGGCGGCGGCGGCGGCGGCGGCGGCGGCGGCTCTTCCTCTGGCCGGGCCTCGGCCGCGGGCGGCGCGATGCGGCGCACGGCGGCCAACGCCCTGCTGCAGATGCTCAACACGATCACGGCGCGGGTCACGCAGGGGCAGGCGCGCGGCGGCCGGGGCCTGGGCAGCGAGGCGAGCGAGAGCGTGGCCGGCGGCGGCGGCGGCGGCGGCGCTTACTACGGCGCCGCGTCCTCGGCGGCCGCCTTTTCGCCGCGCCCGTCGGTCGACGGCGGGGCGATGCTGCTCGCGGGCCGGGGCAGCGGCAACCAGCACGTCCACCCGCACCACTCGCACCATCACCACGCGCCGCTGCCGTCGCACCTGGCGCCCTCGACGATCGCGGGGCCTGCGGCGGCCGAGGGTGGCAGCAGCGCGGGCGGCAACGGCGGCGGCGGCGGCGGCGGCAACGGCGGCAACGGCGGCGGCGGCGGCGGCAACGGCGGCGGCGGCGGCAACGGCGGCGGCGGCGCTCTCGGCCGCAGGCCCTCGGCCTCGCCCGAGGACCCGCGCGCCGCGCGCGCCGCGCAGCTGGCCGCGCTGGCCGAGCAGCGGGACCTGCGCGGCCTCGAGGCGGCGCTCGAGGCCGGGCGGGTGATGTCGCCCGTCGAGCAGGAGGACCCCTCTTCTTTCGCGACGAGCAACGGCGGCGGCCGAGGCGGCGGCGGCGGCGACGGCGGCGGCATCGACGGGGCGAGCGGCGGCGTAGCGGCTGCCGAGGCCGAGGTCGATGCCGCGTACCGCGAGAGCATCGCGCGCCGCCTGCCCCCCGCGGATGCGCCCGTCGAGGACCCGGACGGCCCGCTCTCGGCGGCGTCCCTGCCGCGCGTGGGCAGCGCGGGGTCGCCGCCGGCGATGATGATGGCGTCGGCGTCCGCGTCGTCGCTCTCGGCGGCGGCGGCGGCGGCGACCGCCGCCGCGCGCCCGCCGCCCGGGCGCATGCCCCTCTCCGCCGCGCTCGTCGCGCACTCGACGGCCCGCCACGCCGCGCGCCACCCGTCGCACGCATTGGGCCGCCTCACCACCACCGAGAAGGACGTGCTGCTGGTGCTCACGGCGTTCTGCAAGCTGGCCTCCCGCGACGTGGCGCCCTCCGGCGGGGCCGCCGGGGCCGCGGCGGCCGCCGCCGCCGCCGCCGCCTCGGCCTCGGGCGGCGCCCCCGCCGCGTCCGCCTTTCCCTCCTCCGCGTCCGCGGCCTACGGCGCCTCCGGCGGCGACAACCTCCTCCACCGCGGCAAGCTCCTCGCGCTCGAGATGCTCGGCTCCGTGCTGGCAAACCCGGCGCATTCCTGGGACGGTGCCAGGGAGCCCTTCTGCCGGCAGCTCCGCGGCCCGCTGTGCCTGGCGCTGCTGCGCGGCGGCGGCAGCGGCGGCTCCGCGCTCGACCCGGCCGCCTACGCCCTGGCCGTGCGCTTACTGGCCGCGGTGATGGCCGTCCCGCGCCTTCGGCTGGGCCTGCGCGCGGAGATCGGCGCGTTCTACCCTCTTCTGGTGCTGCGTCCTCTCGAGCAGGTTGCCAGCGCGGCGGCGGCGGCGGCGGCGGCGGCGGCAGCGTTCGACGGCGGCGGCGGCGGTGGCGGCGGCGGCGGCGGAGTTGACGGCGGCAGCCTGTCGTCGCGCGCCGCGGCGCCCGGGCGCTTGCCCCCATCGGCGGCGGGGCAGTCGGCCGCCGCGGGAGGAGAAGGGGCGAGCGCCGGCGCCAGCGCCAACGCCGCAAGCGCCAGCGGCGCCAACCCCAAGCAGGAGCGCCTGCTCGCCCAGCTGCGCCAGACGTGGGACGCCCAGGCGGTGCAGGCCGCCCTGGGCGCCGCGGGGCAGGTCTGCGCGGACCCGCAGCTCCTCGTCGACCTGTTTGTCAACTACGACTGCGACGCCGCCGCGTCAAACCTCTTCGAGCGCACGGTCGCCGCCCTCGGCGCCATCGCCGCCTCGCCGCTCGACGCCAGCTCTGCGCGCCCTCCGGACGGCGCCGCGCCTCCGACGCGCGCCCGCGCCGAGGTCTCGACCCGCCTCGAGACGGCCGCGCGGGGCGCGACCTCGCGCGCGGCCGCCCTGTCGGCGCTGGCGGCCGTGGTCGCGTCGCTCGAGCTGTGGGCGCAGCCGATCCACGAATCCTTGCAGCGCGCGGCGCAGCAGGACGACGAGGCGGCGGCGGCCGCGGCGGCCGCGCGCGCGGCCGCGGCGGACGCGGCGGCCGCGGCGCTGCAGCTGTCGCCCGCGCCGCCGTCGGCCCCCGTCTCCTCGTCCGAGGTGGAGGCGTACGCCGGCGCAAAGAGCGCCAAGCTGGCGGCCGCGCGCGCGATCGCGGCGTTCAACGCCGCGCGCGACCCGGCAAAGGCGGCCGAGGCCCTGCTGATGGAGGGACTCATCCCCTTGTCTGCCCCTGGTTCTTCTCACCCCGCGTCCTCTTCCTCCTCCGGCAAGCCCGCCGCCCCCGTCGGCCGCCCGGGCGGGCCCTCGGTCGACGCCGCCGCCGCCGCCGTCGCGCGCTGGCTCCGCGCGGGCGCCGCCGAGCTCGACAGGGGGCAGGTCGGCGAGCTGCTCGGCCACCACGGCGACCTCGCGCTGGCGACCCTGCGGCACTGGGCGCACAGCCCCGAGGAGGCGTACGCCGGCGTCACCCTGGACGAGGCGCTGCGCCGCCTGCTCGCGCAGTTCCGCCTTCCCGGCGAGGCTCAGAAGATCGATAGGATTGTCGAACGGTTTGCGGAACGCTACTGCCGCGACAACCCGTCGTCCTTTCGCGGCGTCGGGCCCGACGGCGCCTACCTGCTGGCCTTCGCGGTCGTGATGCTCAACACGGACGCGCACAATCCGCTGGCGGAGAGGCGGCTGGGCAAGGCGGACTTTGTGGCGATGTGCCAGGTGGAGGCGCAGGTGCCGCAGGACGGCAGTGGGGCGGGGGGGGAGGGCGGTGAGGCAGCGGCGCGCGGAGGCGACGACGGCGACGGCGGCAACGAGGGCGACGGCGGCGGCGGCGGCGGCGACGGCGGCGACGGCGGCGACGGCATCGGCGGCGACGCTTCAGCTGGGGGCACGATCCGCGGCCCCGTCCCGGTCCTTCCGCCGGCCGAGCTCGAGGCTATCTACGATCGCATCGTCGCTCGCGAGATCGCCGTCCTGCTTCCGGGGGCTTCCGCAGGGCGCAGCAACGGCAGCGGCGCCGCCGCCGCCGCCGTGCCGCGCGGCCGCCTCGCCGCCGCGCTCGGGTGGTCCCGCCTCGCCGCGCCCCTCCGCGCCCTGGGCGGCTGGGACAAGCGCAAGGGCGCGGACGCCGAGCGCCGCCACGTCCTGGACGACGCCCGCGGGGCGGCCGGCTCGCTCGCGCAGCTCGCCCGGGCGCACGGACGCGGCGGCGGCGGCGCCGCCGCCGCCGCCGCCGCCTGGACCATGGCCACGCACGCCGAGCACGCCCGGCCCATGCTCGAGGCCGCGGGCCTGCCCCTGCTGCGCGCCCTGGCGCGCGCCTACGCCGCCGCCGCCAGCCTGCAGGCCGCCGAGCCCCTGCTGCGCTGCGTGCTGCGTCTGGCGCGCCTGGCCGGGACCGTCGGCCTCGACGCGCTGTGCGAGCGGTGCGTGGCCGCCGTCGCCGACGCCTCGGGCGTCCTCGCCCCTCCCGGCGGACCCGGTGGCCTGGCCCCCTACCGCACGCCGGCCGAGGCCAAGCAGCTGATCGCGCTGCAGGCGCTCGCCACGCTGCCGCTGGGGCCCGACGCCGGCCTCCTGGGTTCGTCGTGGGTGGTGGTGCTGCGGGCGGTGTCGGCGCTCGAGCGGCTGCGCGGCCGCCTGCTGGTGACGCGGCGGCAGGCGCGCGCGGCGCAGGACGCCGTGGCGGCGGCGACGGCGGCCGGGGCGGCCCACGCCGGCCGGCTGGGGAGCGCGTCGTCGTCCTCGGGCGGGGCGGCGGCGGCGGCGGCGGCGCGCCCCGCGACCGCCCCCCCGTCCGGCTCTTTCCGCCCGGCCTCCGCCGCCGTCGACGGCGGCGGGGACAGCCTCGTCTCGCGCATGTTTGGCGGCCTCTTTGGCGGCGGTGCGGGCGCCGCCGCCGCCGCCGCGGCCGCCGCGGCCGCCGCCGCCGCGGGGATCAGCCCAGAGGCCCTGGCCGACGCCCGCGCGCTCGCCGCCGCGGCCGCAGGCGCCGCGCAGGGCGGCGCGGCCGCCGACGCCGCGCTCGCGGCCGCCGGCCTGCTGCCGCTGCCGCCCGGCGGCGGGCGCGACGCCCGCGCGCGCGACTCGCTCGACGGCGGCAGCGCGGGCGGCGCCGCCGCGCGCGTCGCCGCCGGCGCCGCCGCGGGCGCGGGCGCGGGCGCCGCCTCGTCCTCGTCCGCGCCGCTGGGCATCCGGCAGGCGCCCGGCGCCTCGCTCGTGGTCTGGGCCGAGGGCCAGGACGGCACGGCGGCGCTGCAGGGCGTGTACTCGCGCGCCGCCGCGCTGCTCGACGGCGACGCCGCGGTCCTGTTCCTGCGCTCGCTGTGCGCGGTCTCCACCGAGGAGCTGCACCCGCCGCCCTCGCCGGGGGGCAGGCCGCAGGCGCCTTGGCTGTTCTCGCTGCAGCGCGCGGTCGAGGCGGGCCACCTGAACGCGCCGCCGCAGCGCCTGCGGCCCGTGTGGGGGAAGCTCTGGGCGGTGCTGTCCGCGCACCTGGTGGGCGCGGCGTGCCACCCGGACCGGCGGGTGGCGCTGTTCGCGGTGGACGCTCTGCGGGGCCTTAGCGCGCGGCTGCTGGCGGTGGCGCACGCGGGTATCGCCGTCGGCGGGGAGGGGGAGGGGGAGGGGGCGGGGCCGGCGTCGGCGGCGGCAGGGGCCGGCGGCGGCCGAGGCGGGGCGGGCGGCGCGCGCAGCGACGCAGCGGCCGTCGCCGCCCTCGCGCGCCGCCACGACGAGGCGCTGCGCCCGTTCGTCGCCGTGCTCCGCCAGTGCGACGACCCGGCCGTGCGCGAGCTGGCCGTGCAGTGCGCGATGGCCGGGGTGATGGCCGGCGGCGGCGGGCGCGGCCACATCAGCAGCGGCGGCGATCGCGGCCCCGCCGCCGCCGCCGCCGCCGCCGCGGGCTGGCGCGTGGCGCTCGAGGCGCTCGCCGTCGCCGCCGCGGACAGCAGCCCGAGCGTCGTGGCCCAGTCGCAGGAGGCGCTGATGGTCGCGGTCGACGCGCTGTACCGCGGCATGACGCCGCCCGGCGCGGGCAGGCTGAAGCAGCAGCAGCAGCAGCGGCAGCAAGACGACGGCGGCGGCGGGGGCGCCTTGCGCTCGGCGGCGCCGTCGGGCCAGCCGCTGCTGCTCGGCGCCGGCGGCGACGGGGGCGGCGGCGACGGCGCCGCCGCCCCTGGCCACCCCTACCTGCGCGAGACCGTGCGCGCCGCCCTCGCGGGCGCGCGCAACACCACGCACGCGGAGCTGTCGGCCAACGCCGTCGCCCTGCTGAGGCGCTGCGGGGATAGGTACGCGGGCTGGGCGCGGCATGGCGGCCGCGACGGCGCGGCCGGGGGCGGCGGCGGCGGTGGCGTTTTCGGGGCTGGCCGCAACGACGCGGGCGGCGGCGGCGGCGACGACGACGACAACAGCGCGGCCGTGGCCCTGGCCCTCGCGTCCGCCGACGCCGCGTCGGCCGCCGCCCTGGCCGCGGCCGAGGCCGAGGCCGCCGAGGAGGCCGCCCTCGTCCGCGACGAGCGCGCCTCGGCCGCCGCCGCCGTCGCCGCCGCCTCGGCCGCCGGCGCCGCCGCCCTGTCCGCCGCCGCCGGGCGCGACGCCCCCGGCCGCGAGCGCCGCGCCGCGCGCCTCGCCGAGCTGCGCCTCCGCCGCGAGGAGCGCGAGGAGGCGGCCGGGTTCGCGCTCGTGCTGCGGGCGCTGAGCGACGCCCTGCGGCACGAGCGCCGGCCGCGCGTCGCAGAGTGCGCGCTGGCGGCCGTGTTCGGCCTGCTGTCCGAGCACGGCGCGCGGTGGGATGCCGGGGCGTGGCGCGTGCTGCTCAAGCGGGTGCTGCGGCACATGTTCCCGCTGCCTCCCGCCGTGCCTGCTTCGGCTCCGGCGCCCTCCTCCTCCTCCTCGTTGACGGGGGCGGAGAGTCTGGGGGGTCTGCCCGAGGGGGCCGCGGGCGCCCGCGCTGCTGCTGCGGCGGCAGACGAGGCCGCGGCGAGCGCCGCCGCCGCCGAGGCGCAGTCGGCGGCGCTCGTGGCGCGCATGCGGCGCTACTTCCCGCTGCTGTGCCGGCAGGCCGCGGCGGCGCGCGCGGCGGCCGCGGCCGAGGCGTCTGCGGCGGCGGCGGGTGGCGGCGGCGGCGCCTGGGCCCTGGCCCCGGCGTCGTCGTCGTCGCCGTCGTCGGCCTTTGCCGAGGCCGAGGGCCCCCTGCTGCAGCGGCTGGTGGCCACGGCGCTGCAGTGGGCCGCGCACCCGACGTGCGCCCCCGCCGCGCGCGCGGGCGCGGCCGCCCTGCTGCAGCTGGCCGACATGGTTGGGGCAGACGCCGCCGCCGAGGCCGGCGCCGCCGCCGGCGCTGCGTCGGCTGCGCGCGGCGACGGCGGCGGCCGCGGGGTCGAGGGCGGTGGCGGCGTGGCCGCCGTCGCCGCCGCCGAGCGGTGGCGGCTTCTGCTGTCGCCCATCGTCGCCGCGGCCGACGCCGAGGCCTCCGGCCTGCGCCAGGACCTCGGCAGCGCCGCCCTGCTCGTGGCGCTCTGCCCGCCGGCTACCGCCGCCGCTGTGCTGCGCCGCGACGGCGCTGCCCCGCCCGCCGCCGCGTCGGCCGCCGCCGCCGAGGGCGCGCGCCTGTCTTATGCGGGCAGCGGCAGCGCCCCCCTCGCGGGCGTCGGCAGCGGCGCGGGCGCCCGCCTGTCCGACCCGACCGGCGCGGCGGCGGCGGCCGCCGCCGCCGTCTCGGGCGCCGGCGGCGGCGCCCCGCCCTCCTCCCGCGCGGCCGTGGCCAGCCTCGCCGCGCGCCAGCGCGCCCGCGCGGCGCCCGCCGCTGCCGCGCTGCGGGCGCTGCGCGCGCGCTGCGCGCTGATGAGCGCCCTCGGGCTCGGCGTCGTGGCGCCCTCGCTCGAGCGGTGGGCGGACGCCATGCCGTTCGAGGCGCGTCTCGAGCTGATCGGGTGCCTGGAGCGGGGGGTCGCGGCCGCGCGCGCGTTCAACGCGGCCGCGGCGCTGGCGGTCGGCGGGGGCGGGTGGGAGGAGGAGGAGCAGCGAGACGAAGAGGACGATGACGAGGAGGCGGCCGAGCAGAAGCAGCGGGCGGCCGAGCCTGCGTTTGCCGCCGCCGCCGCCGCGCCCGTCGCCGCCGCGCCCGTCGTCCCCGCTGCCGCGGCCGCCGCCGGCAGCAACGCCTTCCAGCCCACGATCGTGGTCAGCAGCGCGCTGGCGCCCGAGGGCGCCGGGCTGGCTGCCGCCGGCGCAGACGCCCCTGCTGCTGCTGCTGCTGCTGCTGCTGCTGCTGCTGCTGCTGCTGCTGCTGCTCGGGCAGGAGCGGGGGCAAACCGAGCCGACAGCAACGGCGGCGGCGGCGGCGGCGGCGGCGGCGCCCCCCTCCTCGCCGTCACGAGCCCGGAGAGCCGCCTGCTGGTCCAGCCGGCCCTGGCGCGCCTCGAGGGCGAGGGCGGCGCCCGCCTCGTGCGCGCCCTGCGCGCCGCGTCGTCCCGCGCCGCCGCCGCCGCCGCCGCCGCCACCCCGGCCCAGAGGCTGGAGGCCGGGGAGCGCCTCTGCGCGCTCCGCACGGGCGCGCTCGCCGACGCCGGCCGGCGCGCGGCGTGGCGCGCCGAGCAGGGCGAGCCGGCCGCCCGCGACGCGCTGCCCGCCGCCCTCTCGGGCGCCTGCGGCGGCTGGGCGGCCGCGGCCGCGTCGGCCCCGCTCGTGGCCGCGTGCGTGGACGCGATGGCGGCCGAGGGCGAGGAGGAAAGGGAGGAGGAGGAGGAGGCAAGGAGAGGCGACGGCGCGGCGGCCGCGCCGCCGCCTGTGTTTGCAGGGCAGCTGCGCGACGCCTTTGCCGACCTGGCGCGCCTGGCGTGCAGCGGGCAGCCGGAGCTGCGCGCGGCCGTGGGGCGCCTGCTCGCGAGCGAGGCGGCCGTGCGCGTGGTGGCGGCGGGGGCTGCCGGTGCTGCTCTCAAAGGAGGAGGGATGGGCGTCTGATCACAAAGACGAAATCGAAATCGAAATCGAAATCGAAACCGAAATCGAAATCGAAATCGAAATCGAAATGATCCGAGAGCGGCGGCGGCGGCGGCGGCGGCGGCATTTGTGTTTCCATCTCCGTGTTTTTGCACACAGCTTGCCGTTGCTCCCTCGTTTCTAGTTTGGAAACTTGATCAACTGATCAGCAATCAAAGCCCTCCTCATGCTTGCCCGCGCCGCCAAACCAAATCAGATCGCGCGAAACGCCGCCCGCGCTGTCATCGCCGCCGCCGTCGCTGCGCGCAACCCTCCTCTCTTCACTCTCGTCGTCTCCTCAGCCGCCGCCTCAACCACAAGACGCAATGGAGTGGCAGCCGCCGCAGCAGCAGCCGCAGCAGGCGCTGGCGACCCCCGATGAAGGCGCGCTGGAGACTTTTGCGCACGCAACGCCGCCGCCACCGCCGCCGCCGCGGATTGGGCAGCAGCAGCAGCAGCACGACGACAAGACCTGCTGCTTCCCGCACGTCGACACCCAGTCGCAAGCGCGCGTCAAGGGCGACGGCTTCGCGGGGACGAACGCGCACCGCGGGTACGGCGCCGATGACGATGGGTGAGCCGCTCGACGCCGCGAAGCGCCAGTCGACGTTTCCCGACGCCGTCGCTGCTTGTTCCGCATCTTTTGTTTTTTGTTTTCCAAATCGATTTAGGGGTGTAAGCTGTAAGAGGGTATTACAACACGCGCACAAACCGTCCGTTTCCCCCACGCGGGAGGCGCGGCTCTCGGTCGAGGCCTTGCTCGTCCTACGCCGCGCTGCCTCCTCCCCCGCGCCCCTTCTTCCCCTCGCCGAGCCACCACTTTTCCGGCGGAGGAGGGGAGTTGGGCCGCTCGCCCGAGCGCCTGCCCGCCCGCTTGCTCCTCCCAATCACTCGCCATCGCCCTTTTAGACCACAAAAACGATCCATCACCATGACACCCCGAGTGCACACCACCATGATTGTCACGTAACACCCGGCGGGAGCGCGCGCGCCACACGCGTACGCGTACGACCCACAATGTACCTCCGCGTCCTCAAGCCGTCGGACCTGCCCGCCATCCTCGCCCTCAGCGACGCGTTGTTCCCCCAGATCGATCCCCGGCGCGCGGGCCTCGAGCGCGTCTTCGAGAACCCGAACGCGCTGGCGCTCGCTGTGGTTGTGCAGCCGCCAGCGTTGTCTGCGTCGGCGTCGGCGTCTTTGTCGGCGTCACCGTCGTCGTCAGCGGCGGGACGAGGAAACGAGGGCGCCCCTTCCTCCCCCGCCCCTTCCTCCTCCGTCGACGACCAAGTCGAAATCGCCGCCTTCGTGGTCGCCATCGTCGGCGACGCGGAGCCGGGCGGCGCGCGCGACGGCGGCTCGACGGCCGCCTTTGACTACACCGAGATCCGCCGCGCCGTCCTCGATGCCGACGCCTCGCTCAGGAGCCGCCCCGGCGCCCCGGCCGCCGCCCCGGCCACCGGCCCCGCGCCGCCAGCCCTCGCCCTCAGCGTCCGCTCGGCGCGCGCCGGCGGGCCCGTGCGCGTCGGGTGCGTCGCCCTCCTGGGCGTCGCCGAGCCTTTCCGCCGCCGGGGCCTGGCCGCGCGCCTGATGCGCGCCGCCGCCGCCTTCTGCGCCGCGGGAGGGGCGGCGGCCCTCTATCTCCACACGCCGGCGGGCAACCGGGCGGCCGTCGCGCTTTACGAGCGCCGGCTCGGGTTCCGGCGCGCGGCCCTGCTGCCGCGCTACTACGGCGGCAGGGAAGGCGGGGGGAGGAGCGGGGCGGGGGGAACAGACGCGCTGTTGTTTGTTTGGCCGCTCTTTGGGCGGCAGTTGCGGCCGGGGCCGCCCGAGAAGGATGGCAAGGGAGGCGGGGGGCGGGCGGCGGGCGCGGCACGCGCGCCGCCCACGCTGCTGCTGCCGCGGCCGCCCGGGCGTGAGGCTTTGCTGCCGAGGCCTCTCGCGCCCGCGCCGCCGCCGGCGCCCTTGTTTCGCGCGGACGGCGAGACGGGCGAGGTGGCGCTCTTGGACGATGAGGAAATCGAGGCAGAGAGGGCGGCGGCGGCGACGGCGGCGGCCTCGGCGGCGACGGCGGCGGCTGACGCCGGCGGCGGCAGCAAAACAGGGGGCGCCGCGACCGCGCTGCTGCGGCGGCTGGCCCAGGCCATGCAACCGCCAATCGCTGTGTCTCGCCCGCGCGCGCGCTTGCCTGCGCCGCCTCGCGCGGCGGTCGGGACGGGCGGCGGGCGGCCGCTTCTTCGCCCGCTCGCCGCCGCCTTTCCGCCGCCGAGGAGGCGAGCAGCGCTCGCCTTTCCGCCCTCCTCAGCCGCCGCTGCCGCCGCTCGGCTTGCCTTGGCGTGAGGAAAAGAGACATCAGCGAGTCATCCTCGCTGCTCGACGGACTGCCCGTTGCTGCTTACCAGTCATCGCGCACGCACGGCAAAAAAAGCAAAGATCACGTGCAAACAAACGCGTTTCGCTTACTCCGGGCCAGTGACTCACTCGCTCGATCGATCGGTCACTCATTTGCCGCCAAGGCGCAAGCGGGCGAGGGCCGCCGCCGCCGCCGCCGCCGCCGCCGCCGCTTTGCCCCCGTCCTCCTCCTGCCGCTGCTGCTCCTGCGCCGCCTGGCGCCGCGCGGCCTCGTCCCACGCGACCAGGGCCACCGCCGGCTCGTCGGGGGCCGGCGCGCAGACGCGCGCGCGGATCCCGGATGCGGGCAGCGGCGGCGGCGGCGGCGGCAAAGGGGGCGGCAGCAGAAGCAGGAGCGGCGGCGGCAAAGGGGGCGGCAGCAGATGCAGGAGCGGCGGCGGCGCCCCCTCCTCCTCGCCCTGCTGCTCGCCGGCCGCCTCGCCACCGGCGTCGCCGCTGTCGTCGCCTGCGTCCCCCTCCTGGTCCTCCGCGTTCGCCCCATCGGGCGTCGCCACCCCGCGGACCGCCCGGCGCCTCGGCGGCGGCGATGGCCGCGACAGCCCTTCTTCCGCCGCCCCCTCCAGCCCCAGCACCACCCGGCCGATCCACTCCCCCCAGGCCATCTCGTCTACGGGGCGCGCGGCAGCGGCGGCGCAGCAGCAGCGGACGAGGACGACGTCCGGCGGGGGGCCTGGCGCTGCCGCTGCTGCTGCCGGCGGTGGCGCCGCCTCGGCCGCCGCCGCCGCCGCGGCCGCCGCCGCCGCCGCGAGCGACGCCGGCAGCACGCGCCCGGACGCGCTCAGGACCGCCACCTCGGGCATGCCTGATTCCGTCGTGCCCGCCGCCTCGCCGTCGTCGTCGCCGTCGTCGTCGTCGCGAGAAACAGGAGGATGACGAGGCGGCGGCGGCGCGCCCGAGCCCGCCCCCCTCCCCCCCTCGCTGCCGCCGCGCACGGCGCACCCCTCGAGCCGCAGCTGCGTGAGCGCCGGCGGCAGCGCGGCCCCGGCGCCGCAGCCGTCGACCACCAGCCCCATCAGCCGCAGGGAGCGCAGGCCGGGCGGCAGCGCGCGCAGGTCGACGGCGGCGGGCGGCGGCGGCGACGGCGGGAACAGCAGAAGCCGCGGCGACGGCGGCGGCGGCGGCAACGGCGGTGGCGGCGGGGGAGGCCCGGGGCGCGACAGGTTGTGCAGAGTCGCCTCCTCGAGCGCGGGAAAGGCGGCCAGGTCAAGGTCGCGGGCCCACGACCAGCCCCGGTCGCCGCCGCCCATGGCCTCGGCCTCGAAGCGCGCGACCACGCGCAGTTCTCGCAGGCGGGCGAACGACGCCGCGGCGTCCGGCAGAAAAGAGGGCCGCAGCGGGGGCGACAGGAGGCGGCTGCCGCCGGGGCCGCCGAGCGGGCTGTCCATGTCGGCCGCGACCTCGAGCTGCTGGACGGCGCGGCAGGGCCGGACGGGGCGAAGGTAGGTGCGCATGTCGCCGACGGCCGCGCGGGAGAGCAGTGGGGGCGGCAGGCCGGTGGCCGCTTTCCTTGGCGCCGCCGCCGCCTCCTCCGCCTCCGCCGCCCACCCCCCAAAACCCACACCCGCGTCATTCGGAGGGAGCTGCGCGTACGGCACCAGGCACATGCGCCGCACCGCCGCCGGGAAGACGCCGCACGGCACGGCTCCGGCGCCCTCGAAGCCCGACGGGTGCGGCGCGCCGCCCGGCGCGAGCAGCAGGCCCAGCGTCAGCCTCTTGAGCCCGCCGAGGGTGACGCCCTCGCGCCAGAACCCACCAAAGGTGGCGGCCAGGGACACGCCCGGGCGCAGCATGGCCGTGGCCTGGAGCAGGTCGCGCCCGGAGAAGACAAAGGCGTCGCCGAGGGAGACGGTCGAGGGCAGGCGGCGCGGCGCGGCGCCGGGCGTCGTGGGTTCGGACGCTGCCTCGGCGAGCGCGCGCGCGACACCGACGAGGGCGCCTGCGCCGTGCTGCGTGATGGCGACCATGGCCTGCCCGGGGGCAAATATGGCCGCCGCCGTCACGGCCGTCGAGCCCGCGAGGTCGGACAGAGATGCGCGGGCGTCGTAGATGGCGTTGGCGGCCTCGCCGTCGTCTCCGCCGCTGCCGCTGCTGCTGGTGCCGCTGCCGCTGTTGTTGCTGTCGGCGGCGCCGGCGCTGAAAACGCCGGCGGCGATTCTCGACCGGGGTTCCTCGTGCGCCAGCGCGATCAGGGCCATCAGGTCCGGCAGGGATGACGCTGTGATGACGCCGTGCCTCTCTTCCGGCTGGACCAACTCCCGCGGGGGCAGGTCGTCGGGCGGGACGAGAGAGCAAAGCGACGGCCACAGGGAGGGCGTCTCCGCGCGGCCGTCGGCGACGCCGCCGTCGGCGGTCGGCGGCGGCATGTTGGATGTTTTGTCTGTTGTTTGGATGTTAGTCAAAGGTTGTAATTGTTGTGAGGATCGCGTGTGGTTCGTCATGTCCGGTGCTTTTTCGGTGGTTTGGCGAGTGGGTTTTTGTATAAGGAGAGGGGGTCGGCGGGGGGGGGGCGTTTGATGGCGCGAACCGATCCGAACCGACGAGGCGCCGGCGCGGCACCGACGCTCGACGCGGCCGTCGGCCGACGGCTTCGCGCGCGCTCCAGTGAATCCCTCATCGGCTCCACTCACCACCTCACCACACATCCAAACGCCACCTGCACCACCACATCTCTTCGTCGACTAGCTCGGGGCGGGCCCAGCCTCTCTCCCCAACTCTTGCTCTCGGCGTTCGGCAGACCGACGACACCCCCGCAAAACCACACAACCCACACGCCGCCGGTTTTTCCCCCTCGCCTGAGCGCGCACCAATCCCCCAAGAGCGCAGACCGCAAGCTCCGACAGTAGTCTCGGCGACCAGGCGAGATGCAGTCGGTCTCGTTGCGGCCTCGGTCGCTGCTGCAGGCGGGCGGACAGCAGCAACCTGTCGCCTCTTCCCTTCCGCGCTGGGGGGCAGCAACATCAGGCAGGCCAGGCGTCCGCGCCACGCCGTCGCGGCAGGAGCACCACCGCGTCTCGAGCCACGCCGTTGGCCCCTCTCAGTCGCCGCGCCCCCGCCGACGCCGCCGCCAGCGCGCCGCCGTCGCCCGCGCGGCCGCCGCCGACGCTGCCGACGCAAACGCCCCCGCCGACGCAAACGCCCCCGCCGACGCAAACGCCCCCGCCGACGCAAGCGTCGCCCCCGAGAGCAGCGCCAGCCCCCCTCCGACGCCGCCCGCCTCCCACCCGGACCACGACGCCCTGCTCCGCCACGTCGAGGGCGACGACCAGTACGACGTCGTGGTCGTGGGCGCCGGCCACGCCGGGTGCGAGGCCGCGCTGGCGTCGGCGCGGCTCGGCGCCCGCACGCTGCTGCTCACGATGACGCTCGACAAGATCGGCTGGCAGCCCTGCAACCCCGCGGTCGGCGGCCCGGCCAAGTCGCAGCTCGTGCACGAGGTCGACGCCCTGGGCGGCGAGATGGGGCGGATGGCCGACCGCACCTACGTGCAGAAGCGCGTGCTCAACGCGAGCAAGGGCCCGGCCGTGTGGGCGCTCCGCGCGCAGACGGACAAGGCGGAATACAGCAGGGTGATGCGGCGGGTTCTCGAGGAGACGCCGAACCTATCTTTGCGCGAGGGCATGGTCACGGGCGTGGCGGTCGACCCCAACGGCGAGGTGGCCGGGGTCGCCACTTTCTTCGGCCTGGGGTTCCGGGCGCGGGCGGTGGTCCTGACCACGGGGACGTTTATGAACGGGCGGATTTGGGTGGGCCGGCAGTCGCTGGCGGCGGGGCGGGCGGGCGAGGGCGCCAGCACGGGGCTGACAGAGGCGCTCCGAGCGCTCGGGTTCGAGACCGGGCGCCTCAAGACCGGCACGCCCGCGCGCGTGGACAGCCGGACGGTCGACTACTCGCGCCTGGAGGCGCAACCCGGGGACGCGCGCGTGCGGTGGTTCAGCGAGGACCCCGAGGCGCGCGTCGAGCGGCCGCAGCTGTCTTGCTGGCTGACTAGGACAACAGCGGCCACCCACGCCATGGTGCGCGACAACCTGGCCGAGACGCCCGTGTACGGCGGGTGGGTGGACGCCAAGGGGCCGCGGTACTGCCCGTCGATCGAGGACAAGATCGTGCGGTTCGCGGACAAGGAGTCGCACCAGGTTTGTCCTTTTTTGTTCGTTTGTTCTTTTTTGTTCGTTTGTTCTTTTTTGCTCGTTTGTTCATTTTTGTTCGTTTGTTCTTTTTTTCTTTTGTTCAGGAGATCGGCCCAAGCGAGAGAGAGCGCGCGGGCGGCAAGCGCGCGCGCTCCCGTACCATACAAACACCGGCCGAAATCAACGCCCCCTCCCCCCCACACCCCATCAATCCTCCGACACTCCGACGCCAACCCACCCCACCCAAGATCTTCCTCGAGCCCGAGGGCCGCAGCACGCCCGAGCTCTACGTGCAAGGGTTCAGCACAGGGCTGCCGGAGCGGCTGCAGCGCGCGCTGCTGCGCACGCTGCCCGGCCTCGAGTCCTGCGCGGTGCTGCGCCCCGCGTACGCGGTCGAGTACGACTACCTGCCGGCGACGCAGTGCCACGCGACGCTCGAGACCAAGCGGGTGGGGGGCCTGTTCTTCAGCGGGCAGATCAACGGGACCACGGGTGAGTTTCTTTTCCTTTTCGGGCGTTTGGTTGTCGTTCGGGCGCGATTTTTGTTTTCTTCGGTTTGAGCGGCGACGACGGCCAAGAGAGAGAGAGCGGATCGCTCGAGCGGAAATCGTCGCCGTAACCACGGCGGGGATCAGCGGGGGTTGGTCATCAGGTTTTCTTCCGGCAACAGCAGGACCCGAGCCAAAGAGGAAGGGAAGAGGAAGGGCGAAAGAGCGGCGGCAAAGGCGGCAACCAGCCGCCTCGCTCGCTCGCGTTTGCCGCCGTCGCCGCTACAAAGCCGCGGCGCGCCCTCTGGCTCCCTCTTCTCCTTATCTTTGCGCTTGGGGCAGTGCGGCATCCTGTGAGGTCTTACCGAGGAGCTGCTGTTGCTAGTTGAAAACTAATTTCCAACCCCCCTGCTCTCCGCCCTCGGGCGGAAGCGAATTTCTGACCGGAAGGCGCGGGTCTCAACTCCCGCTGCCCTTCCCTCTCCCCTCCCCCTCTTACGCCCAAAACCTTGAAACCGTTCCGGCGGGCGTGGGCGGGTGGTGGCCCCCTCGGGGCTGCCGCACGCGCTGCCTGCCTGCCGGGGCTCTCTCCGGCGCGCGTTTGCGTTGTTGTTTTCTCCTCCTCCTCAAACGATCAACAATCGTTTGTTTTTGAGAGAGGGTGGCCGCCTTTCGCCGCGCGCCGATCGCCCGGCGCTCCTTTCTCGGCGCGCTCGCGACGGCCGCCCGCGTCGACTGCCGGTGACGCCGTCTGCGCGGCGTGCGGCAACCATGCGCGATCCGGGGCGTCGGCACGACCGCCGCAGACGCCCTCTCCTCCCCCCCGCCCCCTCCCCCCCCCCCCCCCTCACCCCCCCCGCCGCCCCCGCCCCCCCCCCCCCCCCCCCCCCCCCCCCCCCCCCCCCCCCACCCCCACCCCCCCCCCCCCCCCCTTAAAAAAAAAAAAAAAAAAAAAAAAAAAGGCTACGAGGAGGCGGCCGCCCAGGGCCTCCTGGCCGGCGTCAACGCCGCCCGCCGCGCCGCCGGCCAGCAGCCCGTCTCCCTGGCACGCGAGTCGTCCTACATGGGCACCTTGGTGGATGATCTAGTCACCAAAGATCTCCGCGAGCCGTACCGCGTGCTGACCTCTAGATCCGAGTACCGCCTCTTGCTGCGCGCGGACAACGCGGACGCGCGCCTGACCCCGACAGGGCGGGCGTGGGGCCTGGTGCAGGACGCCCAGTGGGCGCGGTTCGGGGCGCGGCGGGCGCGCATCGCGGGCGAGCGGGGGCGGCTCGCGAAGGGGCGGGCGCCGGCGGATTCGGAGGTGGCGCGGGCGGCGGCCGAGGCGTCGGGGCAGCCCGTGGCGGCGGCGGGCGCGACGCTGGAGGAGCTGCTGCGGCGGCCGCACGTGCACCACGCCCTGCTGGTGCGCCACGGGGCGGCGGCGTCGTACGCGAGCTACGCGGTCGCGGCGGCGGCGGCGGCGGCGGCGGGAGGGGGGGCGGGAGGGGGGGCGGCAGGCGCGGAAGGAGAGGATCCGGCTGGGGCGGCCGCGGCCGCAGCCGCATCGGCCGCCGCCGCCGCCGCCGCCGCCGCCTCTGGCGACGACGCCGCGCCCTCCGCCCCTCCGCCCCTCCCTCACCCCTCCCTCCTGACCCAGGACGAGGCCGAGGCCGCCGAGACCGACATCAAGTACGCCGGCTTCATCGCGCGCCAGCAGCGCCAGGTCGACTCGGCGCTGCTGCGCGCGAGGCGGCTACTGCCTGGCGACGCGGATTACTCATCCATCGGCACGCTCTCGCTCGAGGCGCGCGAGAAGCTCGAGAAGGTGCGGCCGCGGGACATCGGCCAGGCGGCGCGCATCGGCGGGGTGAGCCCGGCGGACGTGCAGGCGCTCCTGCTGTGGCTCGAGGTGCGCAGGAGGAGGGGGGAGGACGCCGGCGAGGGCGCGGTCGCCGGCGCAGGAAGCGCGGCGGTCAAGGAGGCGGCGCCGGCGGCGCGCTAGACACTTGTCGGGGAAACAAGGCAAAACAAACAACCCAAACGCCAGCTTGTAATCTATGTGTCGACGAGGATTGGGTCTCGGTGCGACGACGGGTCGGGCGCAGCGGGGCGCGGAATGTCTGATCGCAGCGCTCCGCAGTGTCAATGCCGCCAGAGGCGCCGGCGCCGGGGCCGGCGCCGCCGCTGGCCTGTCGAGCGGCAGTGTCAACGGTCCGCCCGCCGCCGCCCGCCGCCGCCGTGGGACGACACGCCGGCCTCGCGCGCGGCGGCCGCAGCCGGCCAAGTGTGCCAGGAAAACGGCAAATTTGCTCCAGGCCGGCGTCTCGCGCTCCTAGATCTCTCGCGACGGCGTGCCCGATCGCGCGCTCTGCCCCGCCCTGTTGTCGCACGTGCTGGATCGAGGCCGCCCGCGCCGGCGCGCTCGGCGCTCGGCGCCGGGACGCGGCGCCGCCTGCCGCCCTCAAGAGGCCCGTCCCTCCCATCTCGATCCGATCCCACGTGTAGCGCCCCTCCCTTTTCTCCCAAGTCACCGAAACCAGAGCGCCCCGGATCGCCAGTACCCAGAGCATGGCGACTTAGCGGCGCGAAGGAGAGGTGTTTGCTCCCCCCTCCCCCAGACCTCGTTTTTGAAACCTCATTTTCATCGGCCGAAGACCCGCCCTTGGATGGACGCCCTGCTGGACGCGGCGATAGAGGCGGGCAAGAAGCGGGGACGGGCCGCCCGGTCCTCGGACGTGAGTTCTCCAGCCGTTGCGGCGCACCCGAGAACAATGGAGGGGCACTCCTCACTCCTTCCAGGGTCGGTTGTTGGGTGGGGGAGAAAACGCTCTCTTCCCCTCTGGTGAACGCGCCCGACGCGCGCCTGGCAGCACCTGCCCGGGCGCGGCGCGACCTCCGAGAGTGGATCTCCGGCGTCCCGCGATCCAGATCGCGCGGCGCCCATCTCGGGCAAAGATGGAGGGGCGGCGGCGGCGGCAGCGCCACCGAGCGGCGATCGCCGAGGCGGGAACGCGCTCCGCGGAACGAAGAAGAAAAAGAAACGAGAAAAATAAACCTGACGTGTCCTCCCTCCCGAGTTTACCCGTTTCGCGAAACCACCAACACCGACAGCGGGACGAGGACGCACGCCCGCCGGCACCCCAGCAGAGGGGCCGCGGGCGCAAGGGCCAGAGGACGGCCGCCGGCGCCGCAGCCGCCGCGCCGGCGGCGGCGGCGCCGCCGCCGCTGCCGCCGCCGCTAGATCGAAACGGCCCGGCCTCCGCCGCCGCCGCCGCCGCCCGGCCCCCGTCGCCCGCAGCGACCGCGGGCGGAGCAGCACCCGCAGCAGCAGCAGCCGCAGCAGCAGCAGCCGCGACATCAGGCACAAGCAGCCGCGACGTCGGTTGGGTGCCCGCGGGCACCCGCCCGTCGTGGAAGGGGCAGCCCCTGGCGCGCGCCGGCTCGCTGCCGCCGCCGCCGCCGTCGGCGCCCGCGCCCGCGCCGCGGACGGCCGAGCCCACGGCCACCTCGGTGACGGGCCGCGCGCAGCGCGCGGCCGCCGCGCGCGCGTGCTCCGCGGGCGGCGTCGGCGGCGGCGGCGGCGCCGCCGGCCGCCGAGGGGGCGCCGCCTCTGCCGCCGCCTCTGCCGCCTCGTCGTCCTCGTCGGGCGGCGGCGGCGGCACCCCGCAGGATCTGGCGATGCAGGCGGCGCGCGCGGCCCGGTGGCGCGGGCGCCCGGTGGCCGTGGCCGTGATGCAGCGCGCGCTGGCGGCGTACAACGCGCGCGTCGCCACGCGGGAGGAGGGTGAGCGCTTCTCTGATCCTCTGCTTCTCTCCGTCGTTCTCGCCCGGCGCCCCCCCCCCCCCCCCCCCCCCCCCCCCCCCCCCCCCCCCCCCCCCCCCCCCCCCCCCCCCCCCCCCCCCCCCCCCCCCCCCCCCCCCCCCCCCCCCCCCCCCTTCTCCCC
>Ga0105054_10001492_pt1 | contig 38522 bp, 28 predicted proteins | sample BON02_FD_78091 | JGI IMG/M metagenome (GOLD analysis project Ga0105054, IMG submission 78091) | Freshwater microbial communities from Lake Bonney liftoff mats and glacier meltwater in Antarctica - BON-02 (megahit assembly) | ecosystem: Environmental > Aquatic > Freshwater > Ice > Glacier...
CAAAGCCTTCATAAGCTTTTGAGCTTATATCACACAGGTCAAAAAAGAACTTCCAATCAATTTTATATCGCGCCTGTGAAAAGGCGCTACCGGTAACAATCTGTTTATCAAGCTTGGAAAGAACACCAGCGGTAACAAATTCTGCAGATTCTTTAAACATCTGAAGAATAGAAATAGCTACTGTCTGAAAATCAAGAGGAGATGATCTAGAAAAATGGGCAGCTTTAGAACAGTAAAGGAATTATTTTGGGGATATTGTTGCCATTTTTTAGCAACAATGCTGACAAAATCCCGACATCAGTTAGGCTACCTATCGTTACTTATCAATGTCTTCGAATCCTTGTTTCAAAGGTTATAAAAACCAAAAACAGCCAACCTGAAAACAGGTTGGCTGTCCAACTAATAAACCCAATTAACCAAACTTTAATTTATCTTTATACTGTCTACAATGTCAACATTGCTAATATTTTTGAAGTAGATCTGGTTTTCTGCATCCAGGTCCACCAAGACAGCGCTATCATTTTTAACATATCCACTCAGAATTTGTTTAGATAATTCGTTAAGTATCAATTTCTGCATGGTTCTTTTCAATGGTCTGGCACCATATTGAGGATCATATCCTACTTCTCCCAAATAATCCAGCACTTCCTGAGTCGCATCTATTTCGATACCCGATTCTGCCAAACGCTGTTGAATCTCTCTCCATTGGATGTCCACAATTTTTCGGAGAATATCTTTGCTGAGAGGCTCAAACATGATGGTCTCATCAATCCTGTTCAAAAACTCAGGCCGCATTGATTTTTTCAACATATTGAAAACCTCCTCTTTTGTGGTTTCCAACACTTCCTCTTTATTCTCATCAGTAATGGTTTCAAAACGCTCCTGTATCAGATGAGACCCAATATTAGTGGTCATGATGATAATGGTATTTTTGAAGTTGGCAATCCTACCTTTGTTGTCCGTAAGCCTTCCATCATCCAATACCTGCAAGAGAATATTGAACACATCTGGGTGTGCCTTTTCAATTTCGTCCAACAAAACCACTGAATAAGGTCTTCTTCTGACCGCCTCAGTAAGTTGCCCTCCTTCATCATACCCAACATAACCTGGAGGTGCTCCTACCAGTCTACTCACAGAATGTCTTTCTTGGTATTCAGACATATCAATTCTGACCATTGCATTTTCATCACTGAACAAGTATTCAGCCAGTGCTTTGGCCAATTCTGTCTTTCCTACCCCAGTTGTACCAAGGAAAATAAAAGACCCTATTGGTCGTTTTGGATCCTGCAAACCAGCCCTACTTCTCCTCACAGCATCTGAAAGGGCGGTAATGGCTTCTTTCTGGCCAGCAACACGTTTCCCAAGTTCCTCCTCCAAATGAAGTAATTTTTCCCGCTCACTTTGGATCATTTTAGACAATGGGATTCCAGTCCATTTACTCACTACAGCAGCTATGTCCTCAGTATCCACTTCCTCTTTTAGCAAAGGCGATCCTTCTTGCATTTCCTTTAATTGCTGCTTAAAGGACTCCAGTCTTTTCTCACTTTCTATAATCTTACCGTACCGAATTTCCGCTACCTTTCCAAAATCACCACTTCTCTCAGCCTGTTCTGCTTCTATTTTAAACTTGTCAATATTTTCCTTTTCTCTCTGAATCCCCTGAATAACCGCTTTTTCACTTTCCCACTTGGCCTTTATTTCTTGCCTTTTTTCTGTAAGATCAGCCAGTTCCTTGCTAAGGACTGTTTCTTTATCTTTGTTTTTTTCCCTACGAATTGCCTCACGCTCAATTTCCAGCTGCATGATGCGCCTGTTCAATTCATCCAACTCCTGCGGCAAGGAATCGATTTCCATTCTCAATTTAGCACCTGCCTCATCCATCAAATCAATGGCTTTGTCAGGTAAGTAACGGTCTGTAATATAGCGCTGAGAAAGTTCCACAGCAGCAATTACGGCATCATCCTTAATCCTTACGCCATGGTGCAATTCATACTTGTCCTTTATCCCTCTTAATATGGAAATGGCATCCGCTACATCAGGTTCATCCACCACCACTTTCTGGAAACGACGCTCAAGCGCTTTGTCTTTTTCAATATACTTTTGGTACTCCTTTAAAGTGGTTGCCCCTATCGCATGTAATTCACCTCTCGCTAATGCAGGCTTCAGCAAGTTGGCAGCATCCATGGCCCCTTCTCCACCACCTCCGGCACCTATGAGGGTATGGATTTCATCGATAAAGAGTATGATTTCTCCATCTGAATCGGTGACCTCCTTAATGACGGATTTAAGCCGCTCTTCAAACTCCCCTTTGTATTTGGCTCCGGCTACCAAAAGCCCCATATCCAGGGATATAATTATTTTACTTTTAAGGTTTTCAGGTACATCTCCACTTACTATTCGTTGGGCCAGCCCCTCCACGATCGCAGTCTTACCTACTCCAGGCTCACCCAAGAGAATCGGGTTGTTTTTAGTCCTTCTTGCCAAAATCTGTAAGACTCTTCTGATCTCTTCATCCCTACCAATGACAGGGTCTATTTTCCCTTTTTTGGCCAGTTCATTCAGGTTTTTCGAATATTTCTCCAAAGACCTGTATTTAGATTCTGCATTCTGATCGGTTACTTTATTTCCTTTTCTAAGTTCTTTTATAACTTCAATTAATCTCTTTTCATTCAAGCCTTGATCTTTCAATAGCTGCGCTACTTTCTCAGACCCTGCTAAAACACCCAATAACAAATGTTCCACCGCTACAAATTCATCCCCAAATGTCTTGAGGTATTTCTTAGCTTGTGTTATTACGGCGTTAGTTGCATTGGATAGATAAGGCTGCTGCCCACTTACTTTTGGATATTTACTAATGATTTCATCCAGTTTTTGAAGGATTAAATCTGAATTGACCCCCAATTTCTTGAATAAAAAATCAGTGACATTTGCATCTTCTTGAACAATACCCTTTAGTAGATGTGCTGGTTCTATAAGCTGTTGCTGCTCAGAGGTACAAAGCTCCAATGCCTTTTGAATCACTTCTTGTGACTTTATAGTAAATTGCTTGAAATCCATATCTATCAGGTTTATTACTTATTTGTTTTACCTTAAGCACCTTAATCAAATATGCAACCAAAAGGTTTTTAAGCCAATTCTCTGCAATTATGTCCGTTAACGGGCATAATTGCGCTAAAATCCGGCCTTTTTGGCAGGTAATTCTTACATTATTGGGCAAAGACTTATCCACCTTTAAAATCACTACTTAAAATTTCATTGTATTACCTACCTTTATATAATAATACCAGTTAAGCCCATGAAAAAAATATTATTCCTTCTTTATTTAGGTCTGCTAATAAGCTCTTGTCAGGAAAAAGAGGAGAGGAAGCCAAATTTTGTTTTCATCCTTGTGGATGATTTAGGATGGGCAGATGTAAAGGCCAATTATCCCGATACCTTTTATGAAACTCCTCACCTAGATCAAATGGCTGCTGAGGGCCTGCGCTTCACCCAAGCCTATGCCGCCCATCCAGTATGTAGCCCAACACGTGCAGCATTAATGACCGGCAAGCACCCCAACAGATTAGGCATTACAGATTGGATCCCCGGTTACGATAAGTTTGAAGCAAAACGCCCAATATCCACCCCTGTTATTAAGGATGAACTTGCCTTGGAAGAAACTACCCTTGCTGAGAAATTTAAAGAAAATGGGTATCAGACCTTTTTTATTGGTAAATGGCATTTAGGTGAAGAAGAACAATATTGGCCGCAGCATCAGGGATTTGATAAAAATATCGGAGGATGGCGTGTAGGCGCACCTCAGCTAAAAAAGGGGGTAAGCAATGGCTATTATTCTCCCTATGGCAATCCTAAATTGTCCAACGGTCCCGAAGGTGAATACCTGACGGACAGATTAACTGATGAAAGCTTGCAATTGATCCGGGAAAATACAGACAAACCTTTTTTACTGTATCTTTCATTTTACAGTGTGCACACTCCCATACAGCCTGCTCCAAAACGCCATGATTACTTTATCAATAAAAAAGAAACGATGTCCTTAACCGAAGGGCAAGCGACTTACAGACAAGAAGGTGATGGACAAACCAAGTTGGTTCAGGACAATGCGGCCTATGCATCTATGGTGGCTGCCATGGACGAAAATGTGGGCAAAATACTGAAAGAACTAAAAGACAAAGGACTTGATGACAATACTTGGGTCATTCTGACCAGTGACAATGGTGGTCTTTCTACATTGTATGGAGAAGGAGCGCCCACTGCCAATGGACCATTAAGGGCTGGCAAAGGCTGGTGTTATGAAGGAGGAATAAGAGTGCCTTTGATCGTAAAAGGTCCAGGAATAAAAACGCCAGGTAAAGTCACCGATTTGCCCGTCATAAGCATGGATTTCTTTCCTACCTTACTCAGTATCGCTGGGTTTAGTTTTGAAGAAAATGATGGGCAAGACTTTTCTTCTTACCTTACGGGAGGAGAAGCCCCTGAAAGGGATGTGCTATTTTGGCATTACCCGCAATACCACGGAAGTGCCTGGAAGCCGGGGTCTGCCATCAGAGAAGGGAATTGGAAATTAATTCATGACTATGAAAGCGGTAAAAACAAGCTTTTCAATCTTAAAAATGACCCCGGAGAAAAAGAGGATCTTGCCAATAGCTTGCCGGAAAAAGCGATTGCTTTGCAAGGTAGATTAATGAAGGAATTGGAAAAAACAGGAGGTAAATTCCCCACTATTAAGTAACCCTATAATTTATGCCTTCAAAATAACAGTTAGGAATTTGAACCATTACAAGGATAGATACTGTTAGTAACAGGTTCGGATCAAGTCAAAATCATGCAGGTAGAAAAAAAACAAGACATTAGAAAACTAGCGCTCGCTGAACTGGAGGCTTATTTTCTTTCTGTAGGTGAAAAAAAGTTTCGGGCAAATCAAGTCTACGAGTGGCTGTGGAACAAGTCGTTAAAAAACTTTGATGACATGAGCAATATCTCTAAATCCACTAGGGAGATATTGAAAGCAAATTTCACCATTAACCACATTCTTGTAGACCAATTTCAAAGGAGCAGTGATGGTACAATAAAAAATGCGGTCAAGCTATATGATGACAATATCGTAGAATCGGTACTTATCCCTACTTCGAAAAGAATTACGGCTTGTGTGTCTTCTCAGGTAGGCTGCAGTTTGGATTGTAACTTTTGTGCTACTGCCAGATTAAAAAGAATGCGGAACCTCCATCCAGACGAAATATATGATCAGGTAGTCGCAATTCAGGAAGAAGCCAGCTTGTATTTCGATAGACCACTGACCAATATTGTCTTTATGGGAATGGGCGAACCATTGCTCAACTATCAAAACGTCCTTGCTGCCATTGACAAGATATGTTCCCCAGAAGGGTTAGGTATTTCCCCAAAACGTATCACTTTATCCACAGTTGGCATAGCCAAGATGATACGCAAACTAGCTGATGATGAGGTAAAATTCAATTTGGCTCTTTCTTTGCATTCCGCAATCGACGAAACGCGAACAAGGCTAATGCCAATCAATCAGGCCAATACCGTTGAGGATCTTGCTTTGGCGCTGAAATATTGGTACAGTAAAACCAAAAGAAAAGTCACCTATGAATATGTCATTTGGGATGGGATCAATGATGACGAAAAACATGCCCGTGCCTTGGCTAAATTCTGCAAGCATGTGCCATCTAAAGTCAATATTATCCAGTACAACCCCATTGATGAGGGAGAGTTCAGACAAGCATCACCAGACAAAATTGAACTTTACCTTACTGTTTTGGAAGCAGCGGGCATAGTAGCTAATGTAAGAAAATCTCGGGGCCAGGACATTGATGCAGCATGCGGTCAACTGGCCAATAAAAACGAGTTGTAATTAGATTTTAAATTCTTTTGTGTAACAACTACTTAAGTTTGCTTAAATTTAAAAATCTTTAAAAGTATTGCAATGGATCCTAATATAATCATTGACAAAACGCTGCCAGTAATAAACGAGAAAGGTTACCAAAATTTGGACCTGAAATTACTCTTAGATATAATAAAGATTAAACCTGAAGATTTTTTCAGTGCATTTACTGATTTTGACGACCTTATAGCTAAAATTTTTTACCGCCTGTCTGAAGAATCAGATTGTTTATCCAAAGGAATAGATCAATCTACCTTTTCTTTAGAAAATCTTTACCAGTCTTCAACCCAATCCTTCGATTTACAAATAAAGTATCGGTTCTTTTTCTTTGATCTTCGTACAATAATCAATACTCAAGAACCAATAAAAGACCGGTATTTTGAGCTGATCTCATTGAGAAAGACCCAATTGATACACCTATTTAACCTACTTATTAAAGATGGTACTTTTGTCAAAGAAAATTTTCCGGGCAATTTTGAAAACCTCGCCATTCAAATGACCATGCTTTCTGATTTCTGGCTAAGCCATAATGAAATCGTTTTTGGATCAGATGATTTTCATTTACATTATTACAGCAAACTTGTATTTTCAATGGTACTGCCCTATTTAACGGAAAAGGGAATGAACGACTACAAAAAAATTCTCGGCTATAAATAACAGGATTAATTAATGTGACTATCAGACGTCTTTATTGCTGAAGTCAAATAATTTCCGTTTTTCTTCCTTGGTAAGGTTATCATAGCCCTTATCTGCGATTTTATCCAGTATGCGGTCGATTTCCTCTTGGGTACTACTACTTGTTGAACTAGTAGCGGAATCACTTTTTGTGGTTTTCTTCCTGGCAGATTCACCATCGCGTCGGTAGGTAACCTTTACGTTAGACTTTTGGGAAAATAATTTTTCAAAAAAAATTCCTACAGCCTGAACAGGTTTTCCCAAATCTATACCCTTATTCAATTGAAGAATATAAACAAAGCCCATAGCAGCTCCTCCTAAGTGCGCCAGTTCACCCCCTGCATTGGCGCCTGCCGAATTTGCAAAGGCTACTAGAACATAGAAAATAGCGATGTATTTGATTTTAACCGGGCCGATCAGAAGCAGTTGAAACTGGGTATCGGGACGGAGGGTAGCTGCTGCCACCACTATGGCATATACACCCGCACTGGCGCCGAGCATTAAAGCACCATCCACCTTATCACTAAAATAGGGCGCTATATTATAAAGAATCATATAAAGTAATCCTCCGGCGATCCCGCCAAGGATATATAAATTGACTAGCTTCCTGCTTCCAAGGTACTCCTGAACCAATAAGCCGAACCAATAAAGAAACAGCAAATTAAAAATAATATGTAAAAAGCCCTCATGCAGAAACATATAACTTATGATTGTCCAAGGCTGCATTAGAAACTGAGGAACTGAAGCCGGCATCATGAAAATGGAAATGATGGAGCGGTAAGTAGCTTCTGATCCGCCTATAGTCAAAAACACCCTAAGCACCATTAATCCCAAGAAGGCTAGTAAATTAATCGCAATAATCTTGTAGAGACCATTGTCTTTATGGTCAAATGCATGTCTTATATGGTACCAAAACCCTCCGTACATATTTTTTTTAATAAAAATTTTGTCTATCCTTTTTCCAATAAGTCACCAAAACAGCCCCTACCAATAATCCAGATAGGTGGGCAAAATGAGCTACATTGTCTGTTGGATTGGATACAAATATATTATAAACTGTGTATAGTCCATAGAACAACACAAGGTATTTTGCTCTTATAGGTATTGGCGGGAAAAGCAAAAACAATTGGGTATTGGGAAACAGCATCCCAAAAGCGATCAGAACACCGAACAAGGCCCCGGAAGCACCTACCATTGGGGTATTTGCTTGGATATCCCTAACGCCTAACATATTCCTCTTTGCTCTTTCCTGTAACTCAGGATTTTCACCATCACGGCTGTATTCATCTATAAAATCATAAATGCCTTTGTTGAAAAGATGGCTATTGTTTGAAACAAAGCGATTGAATTCTTCAGGGTCGGGATTTGCCGTAAATGCTTCAATCTTATCATTCAGTTTCCCCATATTATAGGCCACGTATCCGGAATACAACACGCCTGAACCAACACCACACACCATCCACAAAATGAGTATTTTTTTAGGTCCAAGGAATTGCTCAAGTAAAGGACCAAATATAAATAGCCCAAACATATTGCTTAACAAATGCCAAAAATCTGCATGCATAAACATGTAGGTGACAAATTGAAAAGGCATAAAATACCTACTTTCTATATAATACAAGGCAAAAAGCCCTTTCAGTTGCGGAAGAAAAAAGGAAGCTATTACATGCATGCCCACCGTGATCAGTAATAGGTTTTTCACAATGGGTGTAAGGGCTCTAAACATAAGTTCGTGTTTTGGTTCAGGAATAAAAAAAGCGATCGATTTTATTTAAATCCAATTTGACAAAGGTTTTGTTCCCTTCAGGACTATAATTTGGATTTTGACAGGCAAACAATTGACCTGCGAGATTTTCCATCTCTTGGCTTTGTAGCTTGTCTCCTCTTTTTATAGAGGTCTTTTTAGCCAAAGACCGGGCGAGGTTCTCTTTCTTATTTAAGGAAAGCTCATTTTTGAAATGTTTGAACTGCTCCAACAATTCTTCAAACAATACTTTTTCACTGGTAATATGAATATCAGCAGGTACACCATTGATTAGAATAGCATGCTGCCCAAACTCCGTCAATTGAAATCCCAGGTCATTGAGTTCTTCCTTAAGGTCCATGACCAAAGAAAAATCTGCAGGACTTAATCTTATGTTTTGGGGAAAGAGACACTGCTGGGAAGCCCCTTTAGACTGGTCCAGTTGATTGGCATACCGCTCATACAAAATCCGCTGATGCGTTGCCTGCTGGTCAAAGATAAGCAGTCCTGATGATGTTTGGGTAACTATATAGGCATTGTCCACTTGAAAGGTGTTTCCTGCGCCAATGGAAGGCTTGCTAATGTCATTTGTTGGAGACTCTTCCTTGCTATTTACTTTACTGGGAAAAGTTTTAAGTTCTTGCTGACCCGAATTGTCTTTTTCAGGGTCAAAATTTATGGCCCGATCTTCATGGTCATTTTGAAACATCTGTTCCCATCCCTTTACATCATTGTGGGCGAGACCCGGCCCTCTGTAGGTCCTGTAATTGTTCTCCAGTCCTACTTCTTTTCTTTTTTCTGTATCATGGCTCCAGTTATCCGTGAAGTTTACATCCAAGCTAAAATCTATGGCAGGAACCACATGGTGCGCTCCCAAGGCTTGCTTTACAGCAGCCCTTACCACTCCGTATATGGTTCTTTCGTCATCAAATTTAATTTCCGTTTTTGTAGGATGCACATTTATGTCGATGTGCTTGGGGTCGATCTCCAGAAAAAGCACATAAAATGGATGATGATCATGTCCAATCAAAGACTCAAAGGCCGTACTGACTGCATGCCCCAGGTAATTGCTCTTTATATACCGGTTATTTACAAAGAAATACTGGTCTCCTCTTGATTTTTTAGCTTGTTCAGGCTTTCCGATATACCCGTGAATATTAATATGGGGAGATTCTTCCTGACAAACGATAAGCTTGTCGCGATATTGTTTACCAAAAATCCCTACAATTCTTTTACTTAATTTCCCTCCAGCTAGTTTAAAGAGCTCCATGTCGTTTTGATAAAACGAAAATACGACCTTAGGGTAGGCCAAAGCCACCCGCTGAAATTCTTCTATCAGGTGTTTGGTTTCTACTGCATTGGATTTAAGGAAATTTCTTCTCGCAGGGACATTACAAAATAGATTCTTTACTGAAACAGACGTGCCTCTCTGAAATACAATAGGTTCTTGCTTTTTGACCGTAGAACTTTCTATCTGAATAAGGGTTCCCAATTCATCTTCATCTCTTTTGGTCTTAAGCTCTACCTGTGATACCGCTGCTATAGAAGCCATCGCTTCTCCCCTAAACCCGTGGGTCCTGATATTGAATAGATCAGCTGACTTTCTAATTTTGGAGGTCGCATGCCTTTCAAAACACATCCGGGCATCAGTAATGGACATGCCCAGCCCATCATCTATTACCTGAATCAGTGATTTCCCACCATCTTTAATCACTACCTGAATAGATTCAGCATGTGCATCAATGGCATTTTCCAAAAGCTCTTTCAAGGCTGAGGCCGGTCTTTGCACTACTTCGCCAGCCGCTATTTGGTTGGCGATGGCATCCGGCAACAGTTGAATCAAATCATTCATTATTTTTATGCGATTTTAGCCTAAAAAAGCCAAATACAAGACCCCCAGCAGCTACCAAATAAAGAAAATAATAGACTACAACTGGCCCAAGATAGATGTACGAACCAAAGCCCCCGACAAGTAATACCACTATGATCATCCGGATCAATCCGGTTTTTTCCATGATCTTGGTAGGTTGTTTTTTGATTGGGCTTCCGTTGGTGAACGCCCCTCGGATACTTGAATGGTTTCCCGAAATTCTTTTCTCCAGCAGTGCCTCTTCCTCAGGAGTAAGGACTCCCCTACTCTCCAAATCCCTCTTGATCATTTCCGTCCTGCTTTTTATCTCTTCCTTTACCGGGTCGTAATGTCTTGGATTAATATTAAACCTAGTTGGCCGATTTACTCTAAATATGGATGGGAAATTCATTTTGCCTGATTTTTAATTGCTATATCATTGTCAAATTCAACTAATATGTCCTTTGGTTTTCTTTCGATAACACCGTTAAGACAACAAAACCAACGGAACCCTTAACTATCTTTCCAATGTTCTAAATAAAATTACTTCTATTCATCACTTTTACATAGGTAGAAGTAGGGAATTTATGTAAGTTTGAATCAAACGCAGTGTGATTAGCACAAAGTTATTCTTAAATTATTACCAATAAAATTTTAACACCCCCATGTGGCAAAAAGTTTACGCAATGTTTTTCTGTTGCCTTCTTTTGATAGGATTGGTGTCAGGTCACGATGTCTCTGAACCCAGAGATCCATTGATTAGTGAAAATTCGGCAGCACAGCGCCATTGGGTAGACAGTGTATTTAACAGCCTCACCTTCGAAGAACGACTGGGTCAACTTTTTATGGTGGCAGCCTATTCAAATAAGGGAAAAGCGCATGTCAACAATATTTCAAAACTGATTAAGGATGAGAACCTTGGCGGGATCATATTTTTCCAAGGTGGACCTGTCAGACAGGCACACCTGACTAACCATTACCAATCTATCTCCAAAACCCCTCTCTTTATAGCTATGGATGCAGAATGGGGCATAGGTATGCGATTGGATAGTGTACTGAATTTCCCAAAACAAATGACCTTGGGTGCCTCTAAAAATGATGCATTGGTCTACCAAATGGGAAAAGAGATTGCCCGGCAGTTTAAAGAAATTGGGATGCATATTAATTTTGCTCCTGTGGTGGATGTGAACTCTAACCCGGCTAATCCTGTGATAGGCTACCGCTCCTTCGGAGAGCGAAAGCAATTGGTGAGCAATAAATCCCTTGCTTACATGCGCGGTATGCAAGACAACGGTGTCATGGCCAATGCCAAACATTTTCCAGGACATGGCGATACCGATTCAGATTCCCACTATACCACACCAGTCATTAATAACAGCAAAGCCAGAATTGTGGATGTTGATTTGTATCCATACCGAGAGTTGATTAATGAGGGATTGATGAGCATCATGGTTGCCCACCTGCATATCCCAAGTTTAGGAAGTGAACCCAATCTTCCCACCACATTATCACCAAAGGTGGTCACCCAACTGCTAAAAGAGGAAATGAATTTTAAGGGGCTTATTTTTACGGATGCCCTCAATATGAAGGGAGTCAGCAGCCTTTATAAGCCCGGAGAAGTTGAACTCATGGCTTTACTTGCTGGCAATGATGTCTTACTTTATGCAGAAGATGTGCCTAAATCCAAGACGCTGATTTTGCAAGCTGTGGATGAAGGAAGAATAACCCAGGAAGAAATCGACCAAAGGGTCAAAAAAATTCTGAATGCAAAATATTGGGTAGGATTGCACCAAAAGCAACAAGTGGACACGCACAAACTCGTTGAGCGCCTTTCCAATTTTGCCACCAAAGCGCTGATTGAGCAAATGTATGCTTCTTCCCTAACGGTGGTGATGAATAAAAACCAATTGATCCCTGTAAAGCACCTAGACTTGGAAAAAATGGCATCCCTAACACTTGGGGAAAAAGGAGACACCTTTAAAAATTATCTTAGTAAATATGCCGAATTCGAACATTTTACCCTAAGACCGAATAGCAACCAGAACAATTTCCAAGCAATGGAAAAAAATCTGGAAGAATTCAGTACCATCGTGGTGGGTGTAATGGGAATGACCAACAATTCTCGACGGAATTTTGGATTAAAAACGGATGAAATAGCTTTTATCAACCGATTACAAGAAAAACATAAAGTAATAACTGTCGTTTTTGGGAATGCTTATTCCACCAGTAAGTTTAAGGATCAGAAAAACCTAATTATTGCTTATGAAGAAAATGATTTCACAGAAAGCCTTGCCCCGCAAGTCATCTTTGGAGGAAGAGAGGGTACAGGAAAGCTCCCCATTAGTCTACAACTAGCATGGAAAGAAGGCCATGGTATCGAGACAGAAACATTACAAAGACTGGCTTATTCCACTCCGGAGGCACAAGGAATGGATAGCAGAGAATTAATTAAAATTGATGCGCTAATGGAGAAGGCTATCGCGCACAAAGCAACGCCGGGTGGGTCTGTCCTCATTGCAAAAAATGGTGCTGTAATTTTTGAAAAGACTTATGGCCATTACGACTATACTCATCAACAGCCCGTAACCTATAAAACATTATACGACCTTGCCTCACTTACCAAAGTAATGGCTACAACCCAGGCCATTATGTTTTTGAATAGCAGGGGCATGATTGCCCTTGATGATCAGCTTAAAAATTACTTGCCGGAATTGGAAGGTACCAACAAAGGGGACATCACGATTCGCAACATATTGACACACGAAGCGGGACTGATCCCATACATACCCCACTTTAACAACACCTTAAAAGGGAACAACTGGAAACCTGAGTATTACAGTCACCAAAAAAATGAAACCTATTCCTTAGAAATAGCCGATGGGATTTATGGGAATAAGGCACTTCCAGATAGTGTGTGGAAGTGGACCGTTGCTTCTAACCTAAGATACAGCGGCACTAAAAGCAGTAAATACAGTTACAAGTATTCGGATGTTGGCATGTATTTGCTTCATCGGTTAATTGAAAGATTGGTAAACCAACCCATGAATGATTTTTTGGAACAACAATTTTATGCCCCGTTGGGAATGTACCGGTTTGGATACCTCCCTTTAAAAAGATTCAGTCCTGATGAGATTGCTCCTACCGAAGATGATCATGTATTTAGAAAAACCCTTATTCAGGGATATGTCCACGATCCGGGAGCCGCACTTTACGGAGGTGTAGCGGGTCACGCGGGCCTATTTGGTGATGCAAATGATCTAGCGAAATTAATGCAAATGATGCTGCAAAATGGAAAATATGGCACAGAAGAGTTATTAGACAAAGTCACCATAGAGCAATTCACGAGTAAGCAATCCTTTCAGAGCAGAAGGGGCTTGGGCTGGGACAAGCCTGACCCGAAAAAAGACAGAGGACCTACAGGAAACCTTGCCTCTCCGGGAACCTTTGGTCACACTGGATTTACTGGCACTGCTGCATGGGCCGACCCTGAGCAACAGTTAATTTATATTTTTCTTTCCAATCGGGTCCATCCAAATGCAGGAAATAACCAACTTTTAAGGGACAATGTTCGTTCTGACATTCAGGACATCATGTATAAAGCAATAAAAAATAGATTTCTTTTAGCTGATAAATGAACAAAAAACTACCTGAGTAGTGTTTAAGTTTCTGATATTAAAATCTCATCAAATAAATTTAAAATGAAAATCGGGATAGTATGTTACCCCACCTTTGGTGGTAGTGGAGTAGTTGCTACTGAATTAGGCAAGGCCCTTGCTGCCAAAGGTCATCAAATTCATTTTATTACCTACAGTCAACCCACGCGACTGGATTTTTTTAGTGAAAACTTATATTACCACGAAGTAGATATTAAAAGTTATCCGCTTTTTGAGCACGCACCTTATGAACTAGCACTTGCCAGCAAAATGGTAAATGTGGTCAAGTACGAAAACCTTGACCTTCTACATGTCCATTACGCCATACCTCATGCCTCTGCCGCCTATATGGCCAAACAGATATTGAGAAAACAGGGCATAATCATTCCAGTTGTAACAACGCTTCATGGCACGGACATTACCCTAGTAGGGAAAGATCCAAGTTACGAACCTGTAGTAACATTCAGTATCAATGAGTCCGATGGAGTAACGGCTGTTTCGGAGGATTTAAAAAAAAGCACCTTCCTTCATTTTGATGTAGTCAACCATATTGAAGTAATCCCCAATTTTATAGACCTGAATCGGTTTAAAAGACAAAAAAAGGATCACTTTAAAAAAGCCATCTGCCCAAACGATGAAAAGTTGATGGTCCATACCTCTAACTTCAGAAAGGTTAAGCGTGTGCAAGATGTAATTAAGGTTTTTTATGAAGTTAGAAAATCTATCCCTTCAAAACTACTTCTAGTAGGTGACGGTCCTGAAAGAGATAAAATGGAACGACTTTGCAGGGAACTAGGAACATGCGAGGATATTCGGTTTTTGGGAAAACTTGAGGCCGTTGAAGAGGTGTTATCAGTGGCTGACCTTTTCCTTATGCCTTCCGAGAAAGAAAGCTTTGGTTTAGCTGCTCTGGAAGCCATGGCCTGCGAGGTCCCACTTTTGACAAGTAATGTAGGTGGAATCCCTGAGTTAAATATAGAGGGAGAAACTGGTTTCTTGTGTGAAGTAGGAGACATTGAAACAATGACAGCAAAAGCTAAATTTATACTTGCAGATGAAAACTTAGCAAATTTTAAGAAAAATGCATTGGCTCGCGCAAAATTATTTGATGTTACTGCCATCCTTCCTCTTTACGAGGCATTTTATCAAAAAACAATAGAAAAAGTTTATTCAACCTTATAAGGACGAAGAAAACCGGTTTCAATTAAACGGATAAAATGAAACTACTTACCGTAGTAGTTACGTTAGAAACAGAAACTTTAAAATTGCCTTACTTTTTCTTAAATTAGGCATCATAATTAAATAAGATGTTGGATAAAACCACAACCATGTAATGAAGAAAATTGGAAGATTGGATCGGCCCGATAATAGTGGATCAGCCCAACTGTTCACCAACCCAGTTTTGGAACGGATGAGCAGAACGCATATTAGTATACCAATCGCCTTGTTTTTAGGGGTTGGTCTTTATTCGTTTTATATTGGAATATCAACTACCTCCATGTCCTTTTTGGAAGCGACGGCATTGTTTTTGGGAGGTTATTTCATTTTCACATTGGTAGAATATCTCCTACATAGATATCTTTATCACATGATTCCTGACACAAAATTTAAGGATAAACTACAGTACAATGTTCACGGGGTTCACCATGATTATCCGAGGGATAAGGACAGGCTGGCTATGCCTTTGTTTATTTCTGGACTTTATGCAGTGGTCCTTTATTTTCTCTTTAACTTCATGATGGGGGATCTATCCTGGTATTTTCTTCCAGGATTTTTGGTAGGGTATTCCTCCTATCTTGGTGTTCATTACATTGTTCACGCCTTCCAACCACCCAAAAACTTCTTGAAAGTCCTGTGGGTCAATCACGCTATCCACCATTATAAGGATCCTGATGTAGCCTTTGGTGTTAGTACGCCTATCTGGGATTATGTATTTGGTACTTTCCCAAAGAAATAATGGGGTCAAAATTTAATTTGACCTGCTATTCTTTACCTAGCGCTGGATGTCATTTTCAAGTCTCTTTGTTAGGTTAACCAACAATACATGTAACCATGCAGGTCATTGAAGTGAGCTGTTTATTATGTCGAATTAGTGGTTGGGTAAAAAAATAAAACCTGAAATTAATAATCTTATTTCTATTTCAGATTGTAACCACTTCAAAATCAACCATTCGACTTAATTCATGTGCCCTTCTAGTGATGCGAAAGCTTGACCATGATTACTTGGTTTATTTTATAGCCAATGCATCTCAAATTCTTGAAAGAGAGTTGTTTCTGATTCGTATGATTTCAAATCGAAGTTGTAGTTTTGATCATAGCTCTGAATAGACTTTGTTATTTAAATAGAAAAAGGATCAAATGACTATAAGCATTATAGGACTGGGATGGTTAGGTATTCCACTGGCTAAAGCCTTTCAACAGATAGGGGTGACCGTAAAAGGAAGTACTACCAGCCTTGAAAAAAAGCGTTCGCTTGAAAACCAAGGCTTTGTTTGTGAACAGCTGATTTTAGATCCTGAAATATCCGGCCCTGTACCTGAAAGTATTTTTGATACGGCTATTTTATTTATAAATATCCCTCCTTCTACCCGAACCAAGCCTTCAGGATATCATCCAAGGCAGATAGAAATTATCAAGGCCATGGCTAAGGAACATGACATCAAAAAGATTATTTATGTCAGCGCCACTTCGGTTTACCCCACCAATAATCAGGTTGCTAAAGAATCAGATTATCTTGATTTAAACAATACCGGCAATCGGGCCCTATTTAATGCTGAAAAAATATTATGGAAAGACAAAACGTACGACTTGACAATTATACGTTTTGGTGGTTTATTAGGGGATGATCGCATTCCTGGGCAATATTTTTCTGGAAAAGAGAACGTTGCTGGCCATGCCCCAGTCAATTATATACATCGAAAGGATGCAATAAAAGCTGTTCTCTGGATTGTTGAAAACAATTTATGGAATGAAACCTATAATATTGTCTGTCCCAAGCACCCAATCAAGAGGGAGGTTTTTGAAAAAAATGCTGCTGATATGGGGTTTCTACCACCAGCGAGTTATGCAAACGCTGACTCACAAGCCTGGAAAGAAATCTCGGCGGAAAAATGGTGTAAAACCAATTTCCAATTTATTTATGACGATCCACTTAATTTCACCTATACCGGTAAGTCAAAACCATGAAATCATTGACTCCAAGTGTGGGTTTTCATTCAAAAAGCTATCAATATCAACTCTCCCAGAAAATTGTTGCTGTAAAAAGAAAAATCTTTTTCTCGATTCATCCGAAATACTATAAAGCCTTTCCAAAGCAACTTTTAAAAAAACCAACGGACACGAATTTAATTTTACTATAAAAAAAAATACGTACTATTATATGGTTACCAAATTTTATTAGTACTGATAATCAGATATATTTGTTAATCCGCATAAGCGGTTTTTATTAAATAACTTATTAACTTAATTTTGGTTCGCAATATATAAATAACCTCATGGATAAATACTCTTATATTTCCAATGCCCATGTAGCTTACATTGATGAGTTATATGAGGATTATAAAAAAGACCCAGAAGCGATAGACAGCAGCTGGAAAGCTTTTTTTGATGGATTCGATTTTGCCATAAACAAATTTGGCGAGGAAGAAAGCAGAGGAGCTGCAACAAGTATAAAACCCCCAATGAATGGTAACTTAGCAACAAAGGGCACCATCATGGACATGGAGCAATTGCCAAAGGAAATTAAGGTGAGGGCATTAATCCATGCCTATAGAACCAGAGGACACCTCAGGTCTAAAACCAATCCTGTAAGAGATAGAAGAGATCGCCATGCCTTATTGGACCTGAAAGATTTTGGCTTAGAAAAAATGGACCTAGACAAAGTCTTTCAAGCTGGAAATGAAATTGGAATAGGCGATGCGAAATTATCCAAAATAATTGATTCTCTTAAAATCATCTATGAAGGCTCTATGGGGTTCGAGTACATGTACATAAGGGATCCTGAAATGCTGGATTGGTTTAGAATCATAGTGGAAAAGGAATCACTTGAGTTTAACCCACCCTTAGAGGAGAAAAAGAGAATTCTATTTAAATTAAATGAAGCAGTAGTTTTTGAAAACTTTTTACATACAAAATATATAGGTCAAAAAAGGTTTTCATTGGAAGGTGGTGAAAGCACCATTCCATTCCTAGATGCATTGATCAATAAAGCATCAGACTTAGGCGTGGAAGAAATGATGATCGGAATGGCCCACAGGGGACGATTAAATGTCTTGGCCAATGTCATGGGCAAGACCTATGAACAGATTTTCTCTGAATTTGAAGGTACCGCCACACCAGATCTTACCATGGGAGATGGTGATGTAAAATACCATGTGGGCTTCTCTTCCGAGGTACCCACGAGGAATGGCAAACTAATGATTTTAAAATTGGCCCCTAATCCATCCCACTTAGAGGCTGTCAACCCTGTAGTAGAAGGTTTTGTCAGGGCTAAAATAGACGACCATTATAAAGGAGATGAGGACAAAGTAATTCCAATTCTTATTCATGGGGATTCAGCCGTTGCAGGACAAGGGATCGTATATGAAGTCACACAGATGGCAAACCTGAAAGGCTATAGCACCGGTGGCACCATCCATTTTGTAATCAATAATCAAGTAGGTTTTACTACAGACTTTGATGATGCCAGAAGCTCCATCTATTGTACCGATGTGGCAAAAATAATCGATGCTCCTGTAATTCACGTAAATGGTGATGATCCTGAAGCGGTGGTCTTTGCAGCCAAAATTGCTGTGGAATTCCGTCAAAAGTTCAATCAGGACATATTTATAGACATGGTTTGCTATAGAAGGCACGGCCACAATGAGTCTGATGAACCTAAGTTTACTCAACCGGAATTGTACAATATCATCTCGAAACATCCCAATCCACGAGAGATTTACAATAAGACCCTTCTAGACAGAGGACAGGTAGATGCCAAGCTGGCCAAGCAAATGGACAAAGAATTCCGCCAACTGCTACAAGATAGGCTTGCTATGGTAAAAGTAAAGCCACTTCCTTACACTATTTCACCTTTCGAAAAGGCATGGAAAGCATTGGATTTTTCCAAACCAGAGGATTTTGAAAAATCCCCTAATACTGGTATAAGTACGGAAGCCATTGAAAAAGTGGCAGAAGCCTTGACCATACTTCCTAAGGGATTTAAACCGATCAAACAAATAGAAGCCCAGCTCAAGCAGAGGAAAGAGATGTTTTTCCAAAGCAAATCACTTAACTGGGCCACTGCAGAGCTTTTGGCTTATGGTTCTTTACTACTTGACGGTAAAACTGTAAGAATGACTGGACAGGATTGCGAGCGAGGCACCTTTTCGCACCGACATGCGGTAGTCCATGATGCAAATACCAACAAACCCTATGACTCCTTAAAGGAATTAAAGGATAGTAAAGGTAAATTCTATATCTACAATTCCCTTTTATCAGAGTATGCGGTGTTAGGCTTCGAATATGGTTATTCCTTGGCCAACCCGAATGCGCTAAATATATGGGAGGCTCAATTTGGTGATTTCGCAAATGGTGCTCAAACCATGATAGACCAATTCATCACTTCAGGTGAATCAAAATGGCAAAAAATGAATGGCCTGGTGATGCTTTTACCTCATGGCTACGAAGGTCAGGGTCCAGAGCATTCCAATGCAAGACCAGAAAGGTTTCTTCAGTTGGCTGCTGAATACAATATTATTGTAGCCAATATTACTGAACCATCGAATTTCTTTCACCTATTGCGCCGTCAGTTGACTTGGAATTTCAGAAAGCCATGCATAGTAATGTCTCCAAAATCACTACTTCGTCACCCGAAGGTTATTTCTCCTTTAAGTGAATTTACAAGTGGTAGTTTTAGAGAGATCCTGTTAGATGAGACCACAAACCCAAAAAAGGTAAATAGAGTGGTGCTATGCTCCGGGAAAATCTATTATGAACTGATCGAAATGAGAGAAAAGGAGAAAATTGAAGATGTTGCCATCATCCGTGTGGAACAACTTTATCCACTACCTAAAAATCAAATTCTTAAAGCAATTAAGGCTTACAAAAAAGATATCGAAACAGTTTGGCTTCAAGAAGAGCCTGAGAATATGGGCTACTGGGCTTTTATGGTTAGAAACCTCTATAAAGATTTGGCCATGGAAGTCATTGCCAGAAAACCAAGTGCTTCGCCGGCAACAGGATACCATAAGGTACATCTGGCAGAACAAAAGCAAATTTTGGAAAAAGCTTTGAAAATAAATCCTTAATTTCCCATTTCTTTTATCTTTTATATATAAAATTTTGAAATTCCCACTCGGAAGCATTTTAAAAGCCGGGAAAAATAAAATAACCGATGAGTATAGTAATCAAAGTCCCTGCAGTAGGAGAATCCATCACCGAAGTAACCATAGGTCAATGGTTTAAAAAAGATGGTGAATTTGTAGAAATGGATGAAGTCATTTGTGAACTGGAATCCGATAAGGCTACTTTTGAGCTAACGTCAGAATCGTCAGGAGTGCTTTATACCAAGGCTGATGAAGGAGACACGCTCGAAATTGGAGCGGTCATTTGTGAAATTGACACTGAAGGAAAAGAGCAGGAGGCTTCTCAAGCTACAGCTGTTGATGAAACAGAAAATCAGCTGAGCAAAGAAAGTAAGGCAAATAGACCTGCACCCTCTAAAAGCACCGGTGAAATAAAGGAAATGCATGTCCCCGCGGTAGGTGAATCCATTACTGAGGTCACTTTGGCTACATGGATCAAAACCGATGGAGATTATGTGGAATTGGATGAAATAATTGCGGAAGTGGATTCTGACAAAGCTACTTTTGAGTTACCTGCTGAAGCTTCTGGAATACTCAGACATGTTGCCGGGGAAGGTGATACCTTGGAAATCGGTGGCTTAATTTGCAAAATAGAAGTAACGGATGGAGCCCCTGAGGCATCGAATGAAGCTACTGGAAATGCCACAGGTATAGCCAGTGGGGATAAAAAAACAACCGGTAATGAGACCTACGCTACAGGCCACGCCTCACCAGCCGCAAGTAAAATATTGTCAGAAAAAGGTATTGACCAAGGCGCCATAAAAGGGACAGGGAAAGATGGTCGGATCACCAAGGAAGATGCTGAAAAAGCAGAGAAAGCGAAACCAGCAGCTCCTTCCACCACTAAAAGCGCTTCCAAACCTACCACTTCGGATATTAAGGACACTGTAGTAAAAGGTGAACGGGCGGAACGAAGAGAGAAAATGACCTCTCTTAGAAAAACCATTTCCAGGAGATTGGTTGCTGTTAAAAATGAAACAGCAATGCTGACCACTTTTAATGAGGTCAACATGAAGCCTATAATGGACATCAGAAAACAATACAAAGACAAGTTTAAGGCACGATACGAAGTCAACCTTGGCTTTATGTCTTTCTTTACAAAAGCTGCTTGTGTTGCGCTTGAAGAATGGCCTGCTGTTAATGCTCAAATTGACGGAAATGAAATCATTTACCATGATTATTGTGACATTTCCATTGCTGTATCTTCTCCTAAAGGATTGGTAGTACCTGTCATTAGAAATGCAGAAAACTTATCATTCTCTGGTGTTGAGAAAGAGGTCGTTCGCCTCGCTGTTAAAGCCCGTGATGGTAAATTATCCATTGAGGAAATGACAGGTGGAACATTCACCTTAACCAATGGTGGTATATTCGGTTCCATGATGTCCACTCCTATTATCAATGCACCACAAGCAGCAATTCTGGGAATGCACAACATCGTAGAAAGACCAATGGCTGTGAATGGAGAGGTTAAGATTCTTCCAATGATGTATTTGGCTCTTTCTTATGACCACAGAATCATTGATGGTAGAGAGTCTGTTAGTTTCCTTGTTCGCTTGAAAGAGCTTCTTGAAGATCCTGCTAGACTAATGCTAGGTATTTAAAAAAAATTTATTTGAAATATTTCCTGCCTGAAAAATAAAAAGGCATGGTTCTAAAAGATGATATATAATGTATGACCTAATCGTAATCGGATCTGGACCAGGAGGCTATGTAGCTGCCATTAGAGCTGCTCAACTGGGTATGAAAACCGCTATTATAGAAAAATACCCAACACTCGGCGGCACTTGCCTCAATGTTGGATGTATACCTTCCAAAGCACTTCTGGATTCTTCAGAACACTATCACAATGCTGCCCATACTTTTAAAAACCACGGTATAGATCTTAGTGCTTTGAAAGTCAATTTCAAGCAGATGGTCACCAGAAAGCGTGAAGTCGTCAATCAAAATGTGGAAGGTATTCAATACCTGATGAAAAAGAATAAAATTGATGTTCATCAGGGAATCGGTTCATTCAAAGATGAAACCACGATAATTGTCACTAAAGATGATGGGAAGACTGAAGAGTTAACTGCAAAGCATACAATCATTGCTACTGGTTCAAAACCGGCAAGTCTTCCATTTATCACCTTGGACAAAGAGCGAGTAATCACCTCCACTGATGCCCTTGAGCTTAAGGAAATTCCAAAGCACCTGGTAATCGTAGGAGGAGGCGTTATTGGCCTAGAGATAGGCTCAATATATGCAAGATTAGGAGCTAAAGTGTCCGTAGTTGAATACATGGATGGAATTATCCCAACTATGGACAAGACCATGGGCAAAGAGCTTCAGAAATCCCTAAAGAAACTAGGTTTTGAATTCTACCTAAAGCATAAAGTAACCGCAGTAGAAAGAAAAGGGAAAGAAGTTACTGTATCTGCAGAAAATAGCAAAAAGGAAACTGTCAAAATTAAAGGGGATTATGTCTTGGTTTCCATAGGCAGAAAACCTTATACTGATGGATTGAATGCAGCTGCAGCCAGTGTAAAAATCAATGACAAGGGTCAGGTGGAAGTAGACGAACACTTGAAAACATCTGCTGATAATATTTACGCCATCGGTGATGTGGTTAAAGGGGCCATGTTGGCACATAAAGCTGAGGAGGAAGGCGTGTTTGTAGCGGAAACGTTAGCTGGTCAAAAACCCCATATTAATTACTTGTTGATTCCGGGTGTAGTTTACACTTGGCCAGAGGTAGCTAGTGTTGGCTATACAGAAGAACAACTCAAAGAAAAAGGTAAAAAATACAAGACTGGAAAATTTCCATTTATGGCTTCAGGCAGGGCCCGTGCAAGTGGAGATGTAGATGGACTTGTGAAGGTTTTGGCTGATGTTGAAACAGATGAGATCCTTGGGGTACATATGATTGGCCCTCGTACTGCTGACATGATCGCTGAGGCGGTTGTAGCCATGGAATACCGTGCGTCTGCAGAAGATATCGCTAGGATGTCACATGCCCACCCTACCTATACGGAGGCATTTAAAGAAGCCTGTTTGGCAGCTACAGACAATAGAGCATTACATATATAAATTGTACAAACACGCTTACGTAAGCCCTTTGATTGACTTCAAAGGGCTTTTTTATGTTTACTGATGGAGTAGGAACTGAAATTGGTTATGTTACACTGTGAAGGGAATTGTGAATGCAATGGAAACGCCTACTTAACACATGGTATGGTATTATTAATTATGTTAGTTAAAGTTAGCAGTCGGCCAGGCTATTACAAAACCAGTATTACGCATTCACTTTATTTGCATCCAAGTCTTTCGTCTAAGTCGTCTTGTTCCTTATCACGAACCGCACACTTTTTAAGGTGATCACCATCTAATGTAAATAAGTGCCTGTCATTTGGTTCTGAATAAACCTTGTTTTTTGCTTTGATTTGTGTCATAATCCAATCTACAAAGCTGAGAAAATGGGGTTGATTTGCTGTTGATTTATGTCCTTGTCCTTGCCGCACAATTGGTAATAAATGTTCAGGTAAAGGTTCAGGCTTATCTCCAAAATAATAAAAATGATCCGACAATAATGCAAATTGACCTCCCAAATCTCTTTGGCGATTACCTTCGTTATGGACACTCGTTAGAATTTCAACTGGGTCAACTGAGTAATCATAAACGCAATCACCAACTCGTTCTTTATAGCTCTTACCATGCCAATTAGGGATTATATTTGGTAGTTCTTCCTTGCAATAAGTATAATACTCCTGCATTGTCAAAGTTTCTGTTATTTCCATTGCACAAACAACTTTGTTTTCAAAGCCGAATTGAGTTGAACCTGTTCCAACAACCCAATCGCCTATTTGGGCGATTCTACGAATTACCGGTTTGCAAATGTTGAGGGTACAAATGCCCCAAAAAGGATTTGGTGCTGCTCCATTGTCAAATGGAATACAATATGAAAATAGTTCTGGCATTTCTAATTTTTAATTGGTTTAACGTTAGTTTTATAAAAAGCACGCAATAAGGTTGAGCCACTTATTAGAACTTCCATAGGAGCATGATTCCAATCCTCAGCTTCCATGGTTCATTCAGTATTAAGACTAGGCTGTTCCAGCTGTAAGTATATTTGGTTATTAGCAATTAATTTTTTTTCTATCCTGTTATCTGCCTTGATTATTTTCTGCAAAAGTTATCCGGTTCTTTTCAGGGTCAAAAATTGTAATCAATTTGGCAATTTCTCCTTCAGTTATTTCGCCGATTGAGATTTTTTTTTCGTCAAGTGTTTTTTTAATTTTTTGTATATCTGTCACCAACAAGGTTATTGATGATTTTCCTGTTCTTTCTTTATCCTCTACCAATTGCAAATCACCTCCATCTGAAAAGTCCGATTCGTGAAGAATGTCTATTGGACTATAATCCGATTCTCTTTCGAATAGATTTGTGTACCATATTGCAGAAGTCTTTATGTCGGCCGTCATTATTCCTGCGAATAAATTTTTGAAGTTCACAATTTATTCAATGTAGATTGTCATTTTTAGTTCGGGTCGTTTTACTACTTGTTACCAACGATAAATTGTATGTTGCGTGGTGTTTGTTGGACGGAAAAGTAGCTTTAGCCAAATTGAGGAAATATTAAAACGATTATTATTTGTAAACCATATTTTGGAGGAGTTGCAACCGAATCCACCTAAACCTGTGATTTTCGCAGCGAATGGTCTTTTTATGGTTTTGATTATTTCCTTAGTTGTAAACAAATGTAAATTGATAAAGACCATGGCACAGAACACTTTTGAAGCTTCATCTAGCGTAAAACCTACTCCCACAATATCTATCATTAAATCTGGATTCGAAGACTTGGGGAAGTAAGGTTAAAAAACTAACTGAGGCGGAGATCTTGTGTCATTTGTTGCTAAAAAACACAACAAAACATATCCAATCCCCATACTAGAACTGCTACTAGGTTATGTCTCAAATTCCGATTATAGATTTACTTCCCTCAATTGCTGTACTTCGTCATTTAATATCCTTTTTTAATTTAATCGGGTTTTGTCGTGAGTCAAATATTGTAACTATAAAAATATTTTTAGAATTATATCGATAATACAGTGTTATTTGTTTGGTAACAACACATTTATGTAAACCTGGATATTTATCAGACTCCGGAAATATTCTAGGTTCAGATTTGATTATATCAATTGATTTATCTAATTTTTTAACAAAATCAGACTTGACTTTTACTGACCAGTTTTCAATCAAATAATTAAAAAGTTTCGAAATTTTCCTTTCCGCTGTTTTTGAAATTTTAACTTTTCTACTCAATATTATCTATTATTAGACATAAAAGAATCGTAATCTTGAACATTTCCATCTTCAATTTCTGAAGTTGCTTGCTTAATTTCAACTTGCTGATCCACAGTTAATTCGTCCCAGAAATCAGCAGGCTTCTCTTCTTCGAAAATCTGCTTGATCGATTGAATAATCTTAGGATTGTTGGTATTTAACAACAATTTCGCCAATTCAATTTTTTCTGCTTGTATGTTCATAATCAATTTGCATTATTAACAATAATAACGAATCTTTTTGATTAATAGTTTGTGAGGATATTTTTATGCTGTAGAAGCGTAGCACCTGATATTTTATTCCTCATAAAACCGAATCTTGTTATTTACAGGCCAGGCTGTGAAGTTTCTCCTCATAGGACAACAGCGATCAAAGGCTTCCATACGCCATCATTCCCAGCACTTTTCAATAATTTTAATGGTACGTAATTCCCTGAGTCACTAAACGAAACCAAGCTAATCTCCATACTAAAACTGCTACTAGGTCATGCCTCCAATCCCCGACTATTCCAAGGGAACAATAAGTACTGGTATTTTTGATTTTTTAATGATTTCTGCAGACACGCTTCCTACAAATGCATTGTAAAAAAACCCATGCATATGATGACCCGCAATAATTAGATCGACATTTAACTTTTTAGATTCTTCTATTATCATTTCAATAGTTGCGCCTTGCACAAGCAGCCCTTCTGAAACAACTCCTTTTTTCTTAAGCAAAGTGCTGTATTCTTGAAGCTGTTGGTGCTCTTTTCTAAGGTCTGTCGCCCTACTGTCTCTTATGTATTGGGGTCCAACATCGTAACCAACGAAATCGGGATCTGGGGCGGAGATATGCATCAGCCATAATTTTGAACCGAACGATTCCGCCAATTGAAATGCTTTATCAATTAGTAGTTTTTCATTTTTATTAAAATCGATTGCAACTAAAATATTTTTCATTTCTGATTATTTTAATGGCCCATTACGATTTGGCTATGCTGCGCCTACCCCAAGGTATGCCGTAAAGGTTTTGTTGAACTCAATTTCCGGTAGCTAAAGTTTAACCGTTGGTATATTGCTCAAAAATAAATTCTAATAATTAAAAGCAAAATACGTAAAAATTACGAATGGCTCAATATAAAACCTTACTGTAACAAAAAATAGATAAGGCCAAACGTGAAGTGCCTGGATACAGATTGCTAAAGAAAAACTCAATGACAATCCCAAAAAAAGCTATACACCCCCCATACCAGATCTATTACAGGAGGGTACCTCCCTTTTCGATAATTGAGCTACAATAAACCGAAATAAAGACACAGTAACCATTGTCCTTACAATGTGGATGTTTATTTCAAAAAACTCCATTTTCATACGAAATACTCCATGATTTAGCGATTATGGAACCATTGCCAATTGGTTTAATCTTGTCGAGAAATTCATTGGTACGCTTAAGGTTTTCATCTTTATAAAAATCCCTTGTTGCCCGCTGATCTCCATCCCCAGATTTATAACTTGGTTTCATATTACCTGTTAACAGCCCTCTTTCAAGTGGACTGTAAGCCAGAATTTTTTTCCCGTTTTCAATACAATAAGGAACGACTTTTTCTTCTATATCGCGCAAAACCATACTGTAGGAAACCTGGTTCGACGCTAGATTTGCCTATTTCTCAGCTTCAGCCATTTGCGTTTCATCATAATTGCAAACACCGGCATAACGAACCTTAACTTGTTTGATCAACTGATTAACCGCTTACATTGTTTCTTCTATAGGTGTAGAAATGTCAGGCCAATGGAGCTGGTAAAGGTCAATATAATCGGTCCCTAACCACTTCAAACTATCCTCGCACTCTTGTATGATACTATCATTTGATTTTTGAATCAGGATTCCGGCCTAAAATATTGGTTGTATCTTGCATTATAAACAGCTTTTGTTGGGTATTACTATTAAAAAATTGAGTGGTACACTAAAGTTTTGGGCGATTGGAATTATTTATCTTTCTCATATTTTAATACATAGCAGTTTGTACCGTCACTACCATCGATGGCTACTCCGCTTGGACAATAAAGGTATTCAGGTTCATTGTTAGCGTCCATTAACAATTGAGGCCTTTCAAATTTAACTTCTTTAGTATAACGTGCATTGGCTGTTTCCGGAACATTGCCTTTAAGATAAAATTTTTCAAAATTGTGGAATCCGGAAAGTGGTTCAGATTTAAACTTAAGTCCGTCTTCTGATGTCCAAAGCAAACCTCCTCCTTTCTCAAGGATACCATGATTATCTGTTGTTAACAAGCATATTTGATTTCTCCATAGAAACGCATAACCATCCTCTATTACGCTTTCGTTTGCAGTAATTGGATAAGGTTGAATAATATATGGACCTTCCAATTTATCTGAAATAGCAAGTCCCATGCTTACTTTACCTTCGGGGCGAGGGCCGGACATTCCTTTAAAATATAAATAATATTTTCCGTTTGGATGTTTTATCAGGCTAGGGTTATTTACACCACAACCACTATTATTACACCAAATGGCACTATCGGCAGGCGGGCTTAGTAATGGTTCATTCTCATTTGGTTTTTCGATCCATGGGCCATCAATATTATCACTTAACAGCATCCCGATTCTTTGATTAGGACCATGCTTTTCTGCGCCGTCATTGGCAATATATACCAAAACGTATTTATCATCAATTTTCCTTATGTTAGGATTATGAAAACCTGACGAATTCCATTTTTTATTTCCTTTACCGTTCGCTATAACTTCCACAAACTGAAAGGGTCCTTCAGGGGTTTCTGCAGAATAATGAGCAATTTCACTGTTAAAACGCCAAGCTGTAATAAAAGGATTGTCTGAGGACCATCTTGCACAAAAAAGATGGACATTTCCATTGTCATCTCTTATTGGAGAACTTCCCCAAATATCATAACCAGGTTCATTTATTGCCTCTCCAATAAATTTCCATTGCTCAGACATAGCTATAGGAAGCTGCAAATAATCTTTCGCCCTTTTGATTTTAGTAGTTTCTTTTTCCTTATTTTTTGTCTCTTGACAAGAGATAAAAATAATAGAGAAAACCATAACTGATGAAAATATTGTGCTTACACTTTTCATTATTATTTTGGAATAGTTCTCTTTTATGACAAACCCTAAATAGGTTAAGCCATACTTGTTGTCATATTTTTTACAACTTTTCGAATTTAATGCAACAGAACAGCCCGGCAATAGGGCGTTTCCATCCCTAAGGGCAGCTATAATTTTTTTGCGATTGTTAAGCACCTTTTCCTTTCAATTGAGTTGTGCAATTCTCCATATGGCAGTTGCCTGTCTCGCCATCCATTTTTGATGTTCAGCAATTCGTTCAGGAGTCCAGTCACTATTTTCACGTGCCACTCTTTGAGTAAGTGAGAATTCACTATCCAAGTATTTTTCTTTCTTAGTTAGAAAATCTGCATTCCCAAGATCGCGATTGACACTTTTGTTCAGGATTGTCATGTTCCCTAATCTGTAAACAAATTGGTCATGATCTCTCTCAACAATATTATCCCAACCTTCTTGAATTGATTCTGGCATTATGTGTTCTAAATTGTATGAATCACTTTCGAAATCGTAGGAGTTATGTGATACATGTTTTTCTATTTCAAATAGAATGTATCTCACAACCCTTTTATTTCTTGCTTGGGTGGTTCTCAATTCTTTTTCTGAGAAATCACCTCTGAATTTATCATCGGAAACATACAAAGTGGAAAGTGAGACTATCAAATCTTGTAAGGTGCTTATGTTATTGTTCGATAGTTCAACCGCAAGTCTATTGTAGACTCTTTCTTGCTCATTTGTGGCTAGATTCCCGATAATATTGTATCTAAAGGAAATCACGCAACAGGATCTTAGTAGTGATGTAAAATCTCCTTCTGAAAATTTATTGTATGCGGATATTAGGAGAGGATAAAGTTGACGTACATTAAACATCCGAAGCGTTTTGATGTACTTTTTTTGCTCAATGTTCCAAAGAGAATCTTCGCTACTTGGTAAAGCTGCAAAAATGTGCGCATTGCTTTCAAGGTCACGCATTAAACCAAATACTTCTCCTTTGGAAGAGATACTTTCTTGAATGCGTTTGAAAAGCTCAGAGTGCCTAACAAATTTATTTTTACTGTTCCAATAAGCTCTAAGAAAATCAGGCAGACTCTCGCTACCAATTAGGCCGACTAATCTCTCCCAGCGATTATCAAGTTCGGTCATTTCACGTTCGTCCGAACCATTGTTGTGAACCACGGCAAACAAGTAGTTTTTTAAAAGATCAGTTGATGAAAGTTTAACCCCTTTAGCATTGAGAGTTTCAAAAACTTTGTAAGCATTCAATTCATCGTTCACCTTAATAACTGTAAAGAATAATTTGTCCGCTAGCGAGTCAATATATTGAGCAAGTGAATCTCCTCTTCTATTAGAAGAAAATTTTTGCTTTACTGCATTGAAAAACCAATCATAGGCTTTTCTCATTAGGTGTTCAGTTGCCTTAAGGTTTCTTTTAGGAGCTGTTTCTAATGGAACCAGATACGTCTGATATAAATTATTGTTATTTCTGTTCAGATTGAGTTTACTTCTGGGAATCAGGGTTACAGGATCCAGATAACCGATGAAGGTGCTGCGAAGTTGTTCAAGTCGTTGCTGATTTTTTTCTGGCTCTATGCTATCTTCAATAAGTCTTTTGAGGTTGCCAAGTAATGCCAAAACTAAAATACTCAATGTAGTGAGTCTTTGTTGACCATCAATTACATCGAAGTTCTTACTATCCTTAGATTGCAGCACCAAGTAGCCCGTATAGTGTTCTTCCTCTCCACCTTCCTCAAAGAGCCCTTCAATATCCTGCCATAGATCGTCCCATTCGGTTGCAGTCCAACTATAGTCTCTTTGAAATCTTGGGACTGCGTAAATAAGCCCGTTTCCGACAAGTTGTCGATATGTTTGATTAGATGTATCAAAATTCATGTGATAAAGTTACGAACACGAAATATGAATACTAATTAGTGGTCACAATAAAGTGCTCCAAAAGTCAAGAATAAGCGTAGTGCTGGATTTGGGAGCGATACAATGTCTACCCGCACTGAGCTTTGATTGATGCCAAAATCCTCAATTTTAGTGATTCATCTTTCTTTATACTTATACAATATTAATTGCCATATTTCAGATTTCCATTAACTCGGAAATGCTAAAACCTGAAGCTAAATCTTGGAGTAATATAGAAAATATTCACTGAATCCCCTGAAGCAATGATAAAATCACTGGCAATAAGAGGGGTAGTTCCTTAAACCCGAAATATCCAATAGAATATCTACTGAATATTTCGGGTTCAAAAACAGCATAAACAATCACTTTATAAAAAAGATAGTTTTCAGCTATTTGCCGAGTCTAACGGCAAACGTAGGATAAGTCCAGCGGGTCAAACAAACGTTCAGACCTTAATTATTTTTCAAATTCTTCCTTAATGTAGTCTACATCATCCATTTCGGGCCCTTGCATAATTGATCTCCAGTCTATCCACTTATTGTATTTATTCATGGCCTTGTCTGCGTTGAAAACTCTGGGGTCATGGGGTTCAAGAGTATAGGGTGTAAAATCCGGTGTTGGTGTGAAAAAGTCTTGGAGTAAAGAAGCCGTAACATCGTATTGGTTGACATAAGGTACGCCAAGAATGTTATAAATTGTCTTGAGTATAGAACCAAAATTGGCATGGGTATGGCTAATATAACCTCTTTTCACATACGGTCCTGCCATCATCAAAATACTGCGGTGCGCATCAATATGATCCACTCCACCTTGAGGATCGTCTTCAGTGATGATGACCAACATGTCTTTCCAATATTTGGTGCGTGACAGGAAATGTAGAATTCTACCTACCGCCAGGTCGTTGTCGGCAACAAAAGAAGCGCGGGAGTAATAGCCATCTTCAGGTCTTGGTGAGGCTGAGTGGTCATTGGGGATTTGTACAGCAATCAAAGCCGGCATTTCTTCCTCCCCCTTGATCCACATTTTGGTAAATTCTTCCTCAAATTGATTCATCCTAAATTGATCAGGAATATTCATATTATAACCTGCGTAATTCCTGCTTGTCCTTGAGAACAATGCCTTTTGCATGGGCACCATGACACCATGGGCAGCACCTGTAAGCGTATCTGACCAAATCTCTCGCACATGGGCGGTTTCATTGGCTTCTCCAAAATTGTAAAACTCCAATCCTTTGCGTTCGATTGCTTCCCAAAGACCGCCGATTTCAGCATAATCTTCTGGATCCATGCTTCCTGTAGAACCGGGAAATCTTCTACCGGGAGCAGTCGAAAAAAGCTTTGACCGCTTACTTACACTGGAATTGGTCTCCACCCATTCGTTAGGAATAACACCGACCATCCAATGATGCCCATGAATGGATGCATCACTGTCACAATAAAAATTATCACTTAATGCAAATTGACTGGCTGCCTTGAGATGATTGGGCGTCACTTTCATGTTTTCTATGCCAGCTCTTAAGCTATCAGGAAGGGTGTACTCACAATTGACACCAAATCTGGCAAGACTTTTATCCCCATTTACACCTTCCATCTGTCCAAATACCTCATCAAATGTCCTGTTTTCTTTGGTGATGTAAACGATGTGTTTGATAGGGCTTTCTTTTGCCCCCGGGTAGATAGGCAATGGGTTTGGGTCCGTCGGGTCGGCCATCACTTCGCGAAAAGTATTGGTAATAGTTTGCTTTGTATAAGTTGCCAATTGAGCCCTTGTAGGCATGGGGATTTTCTGAAAACTACCAAGTTGTATGTCTCCTATATAGGTCCCTTGTGGCGGTGCGACAAAACCTTCTCCACCATTTGGTCCGGCACCAAGTCCTCTGCAGGAAATGACATACATCTCCCCTTCGTCTTCAGATAATCTTACCCGGGTTGGCCCCCATCCTGTCGGTATCAAGCCAAGCGTTTTTTCACTTTTGATGTCTATCACCGCAACAGCATTCATCCCCAAAAGTGCCACATACAAGGTCTTCTCGTCTTTACTCATGGTAATGCCAAACGGTAAGGCACCACGGTACGAATCAATGCGCTGGTCAATATTAACGGGGATGTGTTTTACTATTTCGCCTTTCTTATGGTCAATCACAGCAATATTGTCATTGCTGGCATTGGTGACATAGAGGTATTGTTTGCCGACCGCAATCGAGTTGGGACTTGCTCCCCCTACGACTTCTGCGTCTTCCACCATTTCCCCTATTTGATAGCCTGTTTTAAATTTATTGATGACGGTATTGGACGTCAAGTCTATGGTGAATACACTCATGGCCTCCGGCGACAAAGGATCTCCAACACCCGGTATGGTTCTACCTTCGACGACAGTTCCTTCTATAGACTCTTTAGAATTATCTGCGTACGGATGTCTCGAAATGAGCATCTCATTGTAGTTTTCTTCTGTCAATCCTTCGATCAATGGATACGCGTACATCCCTACATTTGCTACAAAGGCTTTCTTATGGTCAGGGCTGATGGCCAGACCAAAAGGTTGTCTTCCCACAGGAATCGATGCCGTTATTTTCTTCTTTTGCAAATCATACCTTACCATCCTGAAATTAGCCCGATCCAAAACAAGCAATTCGTTGTTTTGGTACAATAAATCTGAGGTAAAGCTATCCTCAAAATTTCTACCATCAACAACCCCATTAAGCGAAATAGAATCGATGCGGGTCATTTGCTCAATATCGTAAACGATAACAGCTCCATTATCTCCTCCACTGAGGTAAATGGTTTTATTGTCTGGGTCAAAAGCAACACCAAGAAAAGAACCGTTCGATAGTGGGGAAACAATAGAACGATCATAACTCGGAACCCTCGTAGCATTCAAGTCAGCTGTATGGATCACAGAGAAAACACCATTGTGAAGACTTACTGCCTTTTTTCCATCAGGAGAAATCGCCAAACCAAATGGATCATGCGTAATTCTTATCAATTCTCCGGCGGGAGTCAAGGTGCGACCACTAGGAAGTACAGATGTTCCATTTTCATCAATGATACAAATCTCAAATTTTGCGGGCACTTCCAATATGGGCTGAAGTTGCTTCTGGGCAAAACTTGCCAAGTAGGAAAAAATAAAAATTAGTGAAAAGGCTATCAATCTCATGGTGTTGTGATTATTTTTCAAGGGATATACAAAACTATATTTCTATGCTACTCTAATATAAAGAGAAGTTAGAGTATTATTATTCTTTATAAACAAATCAATTAAAAGCCTATTTTTACTCCTAAAACAGCACTTCTGCCAAAACCATTTATGCCAGATCCATGAAGCCTGTAATCAGCATTTCCCAAATTTTGTAAAGTTAGATTTAAGGTCACTGATTTCCAGTTATATGAACTATATACATTAAGTATTTGCCAGGCTGCCGTTCCATTCGGATCTATCCTATTGTCGGAAATATCTCCTGCAGCCAATCGTTTTTGTGCAGCAGCAAATTGGAATTCGGGCCTCAAAAGAAACTTTGATTTGGAAAACTCGAGCCCAATTCTCCCAAAGGCAGGTGGCGTTCTTCTCAAGGGTTCATTTTTGCTGCTATTTTGGCCGTAGGTATATGTAAAGTTGCCAAAATAATTAAACGACGCGTTTATTTTTCCTTTCACATCCAATTCAATACCCCTCAGGCTGGCTGATTCTACATTTTCTTTTATGTAAACCGGGTATCCATCAATTTCCTGGTTTTCTACTTTTACTCTTGTGACAAGATTGCTTAGCTTATTGTAAAAAATGGAGGTAGTAAAAGAAATGGGCTCAGATTGGTATTTATAGCCCAACTCAAAGTTATCAGCATGCTCTGGTTTTAAGTCGTAGGCTGGTACCTCATAGCGGAAATCTACAATTCCAAGGGTTCCCATATCATCAATATTGGGAGCTCTGAAACCCCTGTTGTAATGAATGTAGGTATGGGCATTGGTTTTTGAAAAATAAGAAATAGCCAAACTTGGAACTGCAGATTTAAATTGTAATTTACTTGTTCCAAGTGTTTCATCTTTCACATGCAAGTCAATAATATTAAACCTGTACCCCCCAGAAAATCGCCATTTTTTTACCAAATAGTTGTGTAAACTGTAAACTGCATAACTACCAGCCGAAGAGCCATCAGGATATAAACCCCTGCTTTCAACGGACGAATCGGGAGAACGAATTATTTTATCGCTTTGAACCAAATCCTGGTACGTCTCAATACCACTGCTCGCATTCCAATGATTAGAAAATGTTGATTTTATATTAATATTAAAGCCTTTAGTATCGATTTGATCATTTTCTTCGATCAAGTTTGGGGAGCTATTTTTTTGAGATTCCCTTCTCTCCTTCGATTTTTGCCACGAAACAGTGGTATTTATTTGCTCAAAAAAGGGATTTTGGGTGTGGATGGAATATTTCGCGTAGCTCAAATTTCTTTGCTGCATGGCAAACTGATTGACACTGAAATCTTCTAAAAGTATTTTATGGTAAACGGGTACGTCGGTTGCCTCAAAATATTGATGGGCTAATGTTAGTTCCGCATTTTTAAGCTTAAAAATTGCTTTAAAATTCCCCATTTGTTCTCCATATCCTGAGTTTTCCTGGATTCCCGTGTTTTTTCCTCCAGGCAAATCCCCGAAATTTCTTTTGGTGAAATTGGCCATAATCGCCACATTCTTAGTGCCATAGGACAATTCGCCTCTGCCCGTTTGCTCTATACTTTGTGTGCCAATACGGCCAGTAATATTCCCATGAAATCCTGAATTGAATGTTGGATTTTGCGTAAATACCTGAATGGTTCCCCCTAGTGCGTCGGAGCCATAAGCAACAGCCCCTTCGCCTTTCAACACCTCCATTCGGGAAATGGAGAAAGGATCAATGGTATTGAAATATTGGTTAGGGCCATACCTGAAAGTGCTATTATTCAACCTTATTCCGTCTATAAGCAGTAGAATTTGGTTTCCGGTAAGCCCCCGAACGAAAGGCGAACCCCCGCCATGGTTGGTTTTTTGGACAAAAACGCCCGCTGTTCCCATCAATATTTCCGGTGTTGTGCGTGATAGGCGTGTGCTGATATATTCTTCATCAACCACACTTATGGAAGATGGAATGCTAATAATTTTACTTTCTGACCGAAGGGCGGTAACCACTACTTCATCCAGTGCCTTGGAATGATTTTCAGAAGAGTCCGGTTCTGTGCCAAGTAAGCTTACTGATAATTGAAGAATAATGAATAAATTCATGCAAACTTTATGATTTTCTTTATTTCACGAAAGATGAAAATTATTTTACTATTTTTATAATCGATACTCAACTTTCATCCGCTTCATCTTCATCACTTTCGCTAAATCTTAAGAAGGCACTTCTTTTTGGAGCGGGCATTTCACTATCCAGGCCTTTTACTGATTGCCAAACGATTCGGTTTAATTCCAGGTCATCGATCAAATCAGGTTTTGAGAAATCCATCTTCTCTGATTTAATCGAGTTTTCGCTAACCTCAACGTTCATTTCATTGAGGTTTATTTGGTTTTCTCTCTTGGTAAAACCTTTATTATCAACATTTTGGCTAAAAGAACGATACATAGGAGTCGCAGCGGCACCGTATTGACTCATAGGAGGCAAACCTAATATAAGTTCTACGGTCCGCAGCATACCCGGGGTAGAATATGGGGTATGATCTATATAGTTCCTTTTCACAAAACCACCCGCCACGAAAGCGGTAGACCGATGTGCATCTACATGGTCAGCGCCATTTTGGGCATCATCTTCCAAAATAAAAACAACCGATTCTTCCCAGATAGATGATTTAGAAAGATGTTCAACAAACATTCCTACCGCCAAATCATTATCTGCTACCATGGCAGATGTAGTAGGCATTCCTATGCGTGCCCCCGCGGTGTGGTCATTTCCCAAACGAACCAAATTTAACCTTGGTACTTTTTGAATGGCCAAAAGTGAATCAAAATCTGTTTTCCAAATTTCGAAACGAAGGCTGTCTTTTATACTTAAATTATAATTGGGATATTTCTTGCAAATGTTTCCTTGAAGATTGGGCAAAAATTCAGGCTTAGCAGTAAAAACACCATAGGAACGTACACTCAGACCTGCCTTGACAGCAAAGTCCCATAAAAATCCATTTTTGGGGTGAGCGATTTTCCTGGTGCCCTCATAATCATAGGTGCCTCCCCTGCCGCCATAGTTTGTCACCCAGCTTTTCTCCACATAATCATTGGCATAAGCCGCCGTACTCCAATTGTGCCCATCGGCACTTACCTCGGCATCAACATAGAAATTATCAAACAAAACAAATTCATTGGCAAGGGCATGGAGGTTGGGCGTTACTTTTTCTGGAAAGAGGCAAAGGGTAGCATCTCCATTTCCCTTTTCAATATCACCCAACACCTGATCATAGGTTCGGTTTTCTTTGATAATATAAAAAACATATTTAATAGGCGAAGCGTCGCCTACTTTCATGGGGATGGGGTTGCCTTTTTCCCCTTCAGGATTCAGTTCTTTTTCCTTGCTGTAGGGAGTATTTTCATATACTAACTTCGAATACTCAGCCAGAATATCATCGTCAGGAGCATCAAACACGGCCAAGCAATTGTTATCGGCATTGGCGATGTGCAATATTTCTTCATTATCGCTCAAAGCTACTCCATTTGGCGTAGAGCCTAAGGGGGCATCGGGATAAAGGGAGCAGGACAGAATTTCGATTCGCGTTAAAGATTCAGTATTTATAAGGGATACAGTATTGTCATTGCCGTGGGAGACAAAAAGATGCTTTCCATTTTTGGTGAGCACCATGTCGTTAGGATTTTTATCCGTTTCGATGGCTGACTTAAAGCTTAAATCCTGGCTATTTAAAACCCAAACACGAGCACCTCCCCATATTGAAACATAAAGCGTTTTCTCATCCGGCGAAAGCATACAGGTGTACGGTTCGGGGGGCAAGTCAATACCGGTTTCAATACTTTTCGATTCGATGTTAAGTTTAAAAAGGGAATTGTTTTCTTTGGCCATTATTGGTTACTGCCAATAGTGTTTTGCTTGGCGATACAACCAGGTTCAATGGGAGGTCCTGAAGCGTAAGACTGTTACCTACAGGCGTAAGAGACCAGCCATTGGGTAATTTTATACGGGCTTCTCTTAAGGCTTGGGTTTCCTTGCTTTCCTGTTCATCAAACCCATGGCGTGAATTCTGACAACCTAATAAGAGTCCTAAAAGAAAAACATACAATAATGGTCTCATTTTTTTAAAGTTTTGGTTGGTATTGATAACTAGGATCAAAAGAAAACTACATTCAAATTTCTCAAGATTTAACAAATCAAGGTTATTTAGCTGTTATCTTTTTTTGCTTGCCTGTAATGGTTTATGGTAGACAATAGGTTGATCCAATTTAACCAGAAATATCCAATAGATGTTCTGTTATGTGATGAAATCACTTCCTGAGAAAATTAAGGATAGTCTATAAAAAAGCCAATTACTTGATTCGGATTTATTCATCCTCTTTATTAATTTCTTTCATTTCTTTACGTGTCACTCCGTATGGAAATCCACCATTGGTATATCCAATTATCATTTCAAAATTCTCGCCACTATCGAAGGTATCTAAGGCATTTAATTCCTTCTCGCGCTTTAGCTTAAATGCGCGCCTTTGCTGTCCAATACTCAATTTTTAATGTTGTACCCTTATACATTTTCTCAAAGAGGTTTTTATCTTTTGTTAGCTATTTTTTATTAATTGGGTTCTCGTACCAGATTACACCAAGACCTTTACTATTTGTTCCATAATTTTCTTCAAATGTAAGAACATCCAAATCTCCATCCAGATCTATTAACTCTATACGATCAAACTTATATCCGATTATTCCACTTATATCGTTCCCTTACCAATCTGAATCAGTAGGTACATTTTTGAATGACATCCAAGCAACTCCGATCTTATCTTTTTCTCCATTTGTGTTCGTAGTATGTACTATGTCAGGCTTTCCATCTCCATTGATATCTCCAGCTTTGACAGCTTTAGATGTCC
>Ga0105054_10001495_pt1 | contig 38492 bp, 36 predicted proteins | sample BON02_FD_78091 | JGI IMG/M metagenome (GOLD analysis project Ga0105054, IMG submission 78091) | Freshwater microbial communities from Lake Bonney liftoff mats and glacier meltwater in Antarctica - BON-02 (megahit assembly) | ecosystem: Environmental > Aquatic > Freshwater > Ice > Glacier...
TCAAATATTGATAAGATCGCCTGAATACAACAACGGCGCGCAGATTCTGAGCGAGAGTCTTGATCTAGCCATTTGCAACCAATTATTCTCAGAAATTCCTCATGGCTAAACCATCTGGCAACCCCTCTGATCCGTTCAAAAAGGCGCTGGTGGAAGCCACGCGCGCGATTGCGGGTGATGGGGAGTTGAATGTGACCTTCTCGCTTGACCCGGCTGGCTTGACGGGGGATGGCGGGCTGCGTTTGCCGCAGGTGTCGCGCCGAATGGCGGCGGATGAGGTGTTGCATGCACGCGGAGTCGCGGATTCGCTCGCGCTTAAACTGCGGTTTCATGATGGTGGCATTCATCGCCGCTATCGCCCGCAAGGTGAAACTGCGGCGGCTTTATATGAGGCTATGGAGACTGCACGTTGCGAGGCGATGGGGGCAGAAACCATGCCGGGCACACAGCGCAATATTGATGCGCGCATTGAGTCCGAGGCCCGCAAGCTTGGCTATGACCAAATCCGCGAAGCGGCGGATGCACCCTTGGCAACGGCGGCGGGCTATTATTTGCGCCAGCTTGCAACAGGGCGTGAATTGCCGCCCGGAGCCGATAATGTGCTGAAGCTTTGGCAAGGGTTTTTGGAAAGCAACGCGGCTGATACGCTGCGTGATGCGTCTGGCATGATGAAAGATCAGGCCGCTTTTGCGCGCCTTACCCGTCAGGTTATTAGCGACCTTGGTTATGGTGACCAGCTGGGCGATGACCCCGACCAGATGGACGATGAATCCGAGGACAATGCCGAGGCTGAGGGCGAAGATAGCGAGCCGCAAAATGATGGCGGCGATGAGGAAAGCGACGGTGATCCTTCGGATGACGAAAGCCAAGAAAGCAGTGAGGATGAGCAAAGCCAACAGGCCCAAGCCGCCTTGCAAGATGATAGCGACGCCGAGCTGATGGAAGACGCCGAAATGCAGGATGGCGCGCCGCCGGATGAAACTGCGCCGCCGCCACCAGTTTCAGAGGCTGATATCAACTACAAGGTGTACCGCACCCAGTTTGATGAGGAAATCGCCGCCGAAGACCTTGCCGACCCGGCTGAGCTGGAACGGTTGCGCAGCTATTTGGACCAGCAGCTAGAGCCGCTGAAAGGGGCTGTTAGCCGCCTTGCCAACAAACTACAGCGCCGCCTACAGGCCCAGCAAAACCGCAGCTGGGAGTTTGATTTGGAAGAAGGCACGCTGGATGCCGCGCGTTTGGCGCGTGTTGTTGCCAGCCCAACCACGCCGCTAAGTTTCAAGCAAGAACAAGACACTGAGTTTCGCGATACCGTGGTTACGCTTTTGCTGGATAATTCCGGCTCTATGCGCGGGCGGCCCATTTCCATTGCCGCCATTTGTGCCGATGTTTTGGCCCGCACGCTGGAACGCTGCCAAGTCAAATGCGAGATTTTGGGCTTTACCACCCGCGCCTGGAAAGGCGGGCAAAGCCGCGAGGCCTGGCTAGAGGCCAATCGCCCCGCCCTGCCCGGCCGCCTGAATGAACTGCGCCATATCATCTATAAATCCGCTGATGCACCATGGCGCCGCGCCCGGCCAAATTTGGGCCTGATGATGAAAGAAGGCCTGCTGAAGGAAAATATTGACGGTGAGGCGCTGGAATGGGCGCATCGGCGCGCAACGTCGCGGCGTGAAGCCCGCAAAATTCTGATGGTCATTTCAGATGGTGCGCCGGTGGATGACAGCACATTGTCGGTCAACCCCGCCAATTATTTGGAAAAGCATCTGCGCGATGTGATCGAGATGGTTGAAAAGCGCAAACAGGTTGAACTGCTGGCCATCGGCATCGGCCATGATGTGACACGCTATTACAAACGCGCCGTTACGATTACCGATGTTGAACAACTGGCTGGCGCGATGACAGAACAACTCGCCAGCCTATTTGAAACTGATCCACGTAAACGCAAACGGCTGGTCGCCTAACGCATTCGCCGCACTGCGCCGCTGTGTGCGGTATGGGCTTCGCGATGCGGGCCAGCATGGGGGTTGCCTTCGTCGGTGCGTCGTGCTGGCGCTTCACGTTGGCTGGGTGACTTATTATTTGTGTTCGCCATGCGTGACCGGCGCGGTTTACGGGGGCCGCGACGGCGGCCCAAAACCCAAAATACCACTGACAAAATGGCAAGCGCGGGGGCTGCCGGTTGCACAAGTAACCATAACAGCACCGGATCCCACACAAATTCAAAGCCATAGCGTTCCAACGCAGGCTGAACAAGTTGCAAGCTTTCGCGATGCAGTTCAAACCAATATTGGCCAATGGGCAGGAACTCAAACGGCTTGCCCTTATCGCTGGCCATAATTAAGTCATTGCCCGCCGCAGCGAGCGCCAAACCGAATAAAACAAACGCCAGTAGTCTTGCCATTCCCGGCCCTTTCGTATTCCATCCGAACAGATGCTAGCTGCGATTGCACGCCTAAGCAAATGACGTTCGCGCACAAGCCCACACTTTGCGGAGTTTTCGATGTTTCAAAGCTTTGATGCCACAACATCGCCGAGCACTGGGGCCGCGCGCCTTGCCGCTTTGCGCGCTGAACTCGTTCGCCGGGGGCTGGACGGGTTTTTGGTGCCGCGCGGCGATGCACATCGCGGGGAAGACGTTGCCGAGGCTGATGAGCGGTTGGCGTGGCTAACGGGTTTTACAGGCTCGGCTGGCTTGGGCGTGGTGCTTGTGCAAAATGCAGGCGTAGAAGTTGACGGGCGTTACCGCCTGCAGGCCGCCAGCCAATGCGATGCAGCCGCGTTTTCCCCAATTCATGTGCCCCCTGCCGAAACAGGCAGCTGGTTGGCCGAACATGCGCCTAAAAACGCACGTATCGGCTATGACCCAATGCTCATGACAATGGATGAGGTGAAAGCCTTAAACGAAGGGTTGGCCGCCTCAGGCGTAACGCTTGTAAAATGTCAGGATGATGACGGCACGCCCAATAACCCAATTGATGCGATTTGGACCAATCGTCCCGCCCGCCCCGCCGCCCCTATTGTCGCGCATCCGGATGCGTTTTCAGGCCAAGTTAGCGCCGAAAAACGCGCCAATCTGGCAGCCGCCTTGCGCAAGGCCGGGCTGGGGGCTTGCGTGCTTACCCTGCCTGATTCTATCGCTTGGCTGCTAAATATTCGTGGGGCTGATATTGCCCATACGCCTGTGGTTCTTAGCTTTGCTATAGCCTATGACACTGGAAAAGTTGCGCTATTTGTTGACCCACCGCGCATAAAACCTGACCTTGCCCAGCATTTAGGGCCAGATATTACTGCCAGCGCGCCTAGCACATTTGGGGCCAGCCTGCGTGCCCAGCCCTTCCCAGTTGGAGTGGATCTGGCCAGCGCGCCGGTTTGGGTTTCAGACCAACTGGCGCAACCACGCGCCTTCACTGACCCTTGCCGCCTGCCCAAAGCCATCAAAAACCCCGCCGAATTGGCCGGAATGCAAGCCGCCCATCTGCGTGATGGCGCTGCGATGGCCGAGTTTTTGTTTTGGCTGGATGAAACCGCGCCACATGGCGGGTTAACTGAAATTGACGTTGTAACCAAACTTGAAGCTATTCGCGCAGTCGCTAACCAAATGACCGATATATCCTTTGAAACCATTTGTGGGGCTGGGCCGAACGGGGCGATTATCCATTACCGGGTTACAACCGAAACAAACCGCGCTGTGAAGCCGGGCGAATTGCTGTTGGTGGATAGCGGTGCGCAGTATTTGGATGGCACAACCGATATTACCCGCACAATTGCAGTTGGCCCCGTGCCGCCCGAAGCGATAGCGCCCTTTACCCGCGTTTTGGCCGGGATGATTGATATTTCGCGCATGCGCTTTCCGGCCGGTATTGCGGGGGCACATGTGGATGTTTTGGCCCGCGCAGCCTTATGGCAAGCCGGGCAAGACTATGACCATGGCACCGGGCATGGCGTTGGTGCCTATTTGGGTGTGCATGAAGGCCCGCACGGTCTATCACGCCGGGCGACCGCGCCGCTGGTTGCGGGGGTCGTGCTGTCAAACGAGCCGGGCTATTACCGTGATGGGGCCTTTGGCATTCGGATAGAAAACCTGATGACTGTGACTGCGCTGCAAAATATTCAAGGCGGTGACCGGCCTATGCATGCGTTTGAAACGCTGACGCTGGCACCGATTGACCGGCGATTGATTGACTCCGCTTTGCTAAGCACCGCGCAACGTCATTGGCTGAATGATTATCATGCCCGCGTGCTGGCCACGCTGCACTCCTTGGTCAGCCCTGCCTGTGGCACATGGCTAAGCCAAGCCTGCGCAGCACTGTAACCTATACTCAACTCCAAATGGCCCAACTCAAAAAGGAATGACTATGACAGAGACATTGCGTATTGAACCCGCTAAAGGCCATTATGTTTTGCGTGCCGGTGGCGCTGTCATAGGTGAAACCGACAGAGCCGTTTGGCTGCACGAACAGGGCCATGACGCGCAGCTTTATTTACCCCGCGAAGATTTGGCTATGGATTTTCTAGACCCGTCGCCCACAGCCAGCCATTGCCCGCGCAAAGGCCAAGCTAGCTATTATTCAGTCGCCACCAAAAGCACGACCATTAAAGATGTCGGATGGAGCTACGAATCCCCACTGCCCGGCGCTGGAGCCATTGCCGGAATGCTGTCCTTTTATGATGGCAAAGTCGTTGTGGAGCGGGTTTAGCCAATGACTCCGCAACGCGTTACCCTGATCACCCTTGGCGTCGATGATCTGGCCCGCGCCAAGGCGTTTTACAACGCGCTTGGCTGGGTTGAAACCCGCCCGCAAGACGGTATCGTCTTCTTTCAAATGCTCGGCGTCGTGCTCGGCTTGTTTGGGCGCGCGGCCTTGGCTGATGACCAAGGCCGCCCCGGTGCAACTCTTGGCACAGGCGCAATGACTTTGGCGCAAAATTTTGCCACCGAGGCTGAAGTTGACGCCGCCTATCAGGCCGCACTGGCTGCGGGCGCAACAAAGTTAAAATCCCCCGAAAAAGTGTTTTGGGGTGGCTATTCGGGATACTATGCTGACCCGGATGGCCACGTTTGGGAAGTGGCGATGAACCCGTTTTGGCCGCTGAACGCAGATGGCAGCCTTACGTTGCCCAACGACTAACGCGCTGCGGCGTAAATCCGATCTATCATCGCCTGCGTGCCCTGCGCCTGTTCGAGCGTCCAAGCATAGGGCGCGCCTGAACGGATGGAATGGCAGTAGTTTTCCACCTGATGCACATATTGGTTATCTTGAGGGAACCGTTCCAACACGCGCCGCCCATCCGGGTAGGACAGTTCGACCTCAGCCATATCAAACACATTCGCGTTGAACGGGGTGCCAAGGCGCAACACCGCCTTATCGCCGTGAAACACCATTTCTTGCCGGTTTGCCATGCGCATCGACAGGAGGGATTGAAAGGTGAAACTGCCAAAATCGGCGCCAACCGCAACAACAACATCAACGTTGTTTTCCCACTCAATCCGGGTTGAGGTGAATTCAACCGGCTCAGCCCCTGTCATCCAACGCGTGGCGCCATAAGGATAAACACCAATATCAGGTATGGCACCGCCGCCCGTTTCGGGCCGGTTGCGAATATTTTCGGGGGTCGGGTTGTTATAAGTGAACACGCCTTCAACATGCATCAGCCGCCCAATTGCGCCCTCTTCAAGCAGCGCTTTGGCGCGCTGCCATTGTGGGTGGTGCACAATCATATAGGCTTCGGCAACCAACAAGCCTGTGGCGTCGCGCGCAGCAATAAGCGCGTCAATCTCATCTGCCTTGAGCGCTATGGGCTTTTCGCACAACACATGTTTACCAGCCGCAATGGCCTTCAGGCTCCATTCCACATGCAAATGGTTGGGAAGCGGGATGTAAACGGCGTCAATATCGGGGGTCGCTAACAGCGCTTCATAACTATCCATAATCTGTAAATCAGGGCAAAAAGCCTGAAAGAGCGCCGCCTTGCTGGGTGACGATGTGGCCAGTGCCGCCAGTTTGGCACCTTTTGCTGCATGGATGGCCGGGGCCATATGGTTGGCCGCAAAATCTGACCCACCCAAAATTCCAAACCGTATCGTTTTTTGCATCGCCAAACCCTCTGTTGTTGGCAAGAACAATGGCGGCAAGGCGGCGCGGGCGCAAGGGCGCGACTGGGGTTAACCGCAACGGGCCGCTTTAAGAATGTTCTTCGCGCGCCGTTTCAGCCAAGGCGCGGTTATAGGCTTTTAACGCATCAACGTGGAAGACCGCGCCCAAAATTTCGGGCGATGCCCCCTCGGCACCCTGCCGCACCACTGGCAATAGGCCAAATTTGTCCAGCAGCGGCAGGACTTTTTCCAAAGTGTCGCTGGGCGAAACAAAGGCCCCTTGGTCCACAAGGTCGCTGCATTGGCTTTCAGATGGGCCATCGTCTGCCCCCATTGGCCGCATAATGCGCCCGGCTGAAATGGTCGCTGGCAGGTAATCTTGCGGGCCACCGGCCAAATGCACACCGCGCCTTTCAAGCTGCGTTAAAAAGAACGACCTGTCCACCAATCGGCTCGCAAGCGCCGAAGCAAGCGACACCGTTACCATAACCGCTATTCCAGCTTGCCAATCGCCTGTCAGCTCAAACACAATCAGCGTTGTAGAAATTGGCGCACCCAGCACAGCCGCCGCCACAGCCCCCATACCTGCAAGCGCATACAATGTTTCGGTGCCCGATACGGCGGGGAAAATGGCCGTAGCCACGCCGCCAAAAGCCAAGCCAGTTAGTGCCCCCATCATAAGCGAGGGTGAAAACACCCCGCCACCCATGCGCCCAGCAAAGGTTATTGCAACTGCAAAACATTTCACAATTGCAAACACAATAGCCTGCCACACTAACAACTGCCCTGTTAGGGCTGCCGAAGTGGTTTCATAACCAACCCCGATAATATGCGGAAAGGCGATTGCGATAGACCCAAGGATTGCCCCCGCCAGTGCCGGGCGCGCCCAAGTGGGCAATTTTGTAACGCGGGACACGTAATCACCCGCATCTTCGGCAATAAAAATCGCGCGCATCATGGCATAGGCCACCAAGCCACATATAAGCCCAAGCAGCGTAAAGGCGGGTAACTCCTCATAAAAGCCAAGCATATGCACGGGCAGCACAAATTCGGTTATATTGCCCATTTGCAAGCGGCTCACCACCGTTCCGGCAACTGAGGCAATAACAATGGGTGCAAAGGCATGCACCGCGAAATGGCGCAACACAACTTCAAGCGCGAAAAGCGCACCGGCAATCGGCGCGTTAAAACTGGCCGAAACGGCAGCAGCCGCAGCACAGCCCATCAGATCGCGCGCGGTTATCCCATCGGCATGGATGAGGTTTGACACCCAGCTTGAAATGACCGCACCCAAATGAACGACCGGCCCCTCTCGCCCGGTTGACCCCCCCGTTGAGAGTGTGATGAGTGAGGCAAAGCTGGAGGCGAGACCCGCGCGTTTGGCCACACGGCCATCGCCAATGGCAGCACCTTCAATGACCGCAGCCAAATTCTGTGCCCGGCCATCCGGTGTAAAATGCTGCAAAATCAGCCCGACAGCCAAGCCACCCAGAATAGGAATGGTTAGCACCCATCCCCAAGGCAGGCGCTGAAGCTGGCTGGCGAGGCCCTTATCATCAACCCCGTAAAAAAGTTCCTGCAAGGCTGAAATAGACACGCGAAAGCCAATAGCCACCAGCCCGGCTACAATGCCGATTACTAATGCAATAATCCAAAATTGAACCTGCCCCGGCCCCTTGTTACGGATCGTGGTTAACGCGGCCGCAAGTTCAGCCCAAATTGCCCTGCGCAACCGGCGGAATACAAAAGCTGTCGCGGATAGCGCGTTACCCATCCGTAGTTTAATACGGGCAACACGGCCGGGTTCGTCCGGTTCAGCTGATGGATCTTCAGCTTCACTCATCACTTTTCCTGCCCTGATTTAAGCGTTAGCCTGCCCCAAATGGATCGAGGGATAAGATGAGCATACAAACAGCGATTGCGGCTTTACGCAACCTAATGGGCGATCAGCTTTCGACCAATCATGCGGTTTTGGAACAGCATGGCCAAAATGAGGCCTATTTCCCCGTAACCCCACCCGATGCGGTTGTGTACCCGCACTCCACGCTTCAAGTTTCAGAGGTGGTAAAAATATGTGCCGCACATGATTGCCCAATTATAGCTTATGGGACCGGTACAGCACTGGAAGGCCACCAATTGGCCACCCGTGGTGGTGTGGTATTCGACCTGATGCATATGAACAAAGTGCTGGCCGTTCACACCGAAGACCTTGATTGCGTTGTGCAGCCTGGGGTTACGCGCATCGCGCTCAACACCGAATTGCGCAATACTGGGCTGTTTTTCCCTATCGACCCCGGCGCAGATGCCAGCCTTGGCGGTATGGCGGCAACCCGCGCTAGCGGCACGGCGGCGGTGCGCTATGGCACAATGCGCGAATCCGTTCTAGCGCTTGAGGTTGTGCTGGCCGATGGCCGCATAATCCGCACCGGCACACGCGCGCGCAAATCATCCGCCGGATATGACCTGACACATCTATTCGTCGGGTCGGAAGGCACGCTCGGGATTATTACCGAACTCACGCTCAAGCTTCACGGTGTGCCCGAAGCCGTAAGCGCGGCGACCTGCCGGTTTGCCGATTTTGAAAGCGCCGTGAATACCGTCATTGCTACAATTCAATCGGGCATTCCAATTGCCCGGATTGAATTTGTTGATGAAATGATGGCGCGTGGTTTTAACCTGCATGCGGGCGCAACCTTGCCCGAAATGCCGCATTTATTTGTGGAATTTAACGGATCGGTATCCGCCGTGGCGGAACAGGCCGCACTATTTGGCGAAATCGCCGCCGATTTTGGCGCCGAAGGGTTTGAATGGGCGGATAAGGTTGAAGACCGCGCCCGGCTATGGAAAATGCGCCATGATGCCTATTATGCCCAAAAAGCACATCGGGCCGGCGCGCAAGTCAAAAATACCGATGTTTGCGTGCCCATTTCCAAACTGGCCGACGCTGTGGCGCTTGCCCGGCGTGAGGCGTTAGAACTCGGGCTAACGGTGTCTATGGTTGGCCATGCGGGTGACGGTAATTTCCATTGCGGTATTATCGTCAACCATGACGACGCCGAAGAAATGGCCCGCGCGCTAGAATTTTCACACAGGCTAAATCAATTAGCGATAGCGCTGGGCGGCACAATTAGCGGTGAGCATGGCATTGGTATTGGCAAGACAGGCTATATGGAGGCCCAGCACGGTGATGCATTGGATGTGATGCGCATCATCAAAGCTGGGCTTGACCCGCAAAACATAATGAACCCCGGCAAGTTATTGCCCGGCAATTAGCTATGGGTGGGTGGTTTGGGCCCAGGTTGATTATGGCCCAGGTTGATTATGGCCCAATTCGCTTGCCAAAGCCGCCTCCAAATCCACCAAATCTTGTGGCACGGGCAGGCCCAAGGCGCGCAGGCCCATCAATTGCTCGCGCAGGCGTTCTTGTAACTCATGGCCATCTTCGGGCGCGTCTGTTGCCTCGTCCAAAAACATCACAATACGGGCTTTGAGGGATTCAAGTGGCATATTTTTCCTTAATGTGCGCAGTTGCGGCAAAATGGTGTTTGGGGCAGTAGCTTTAGCCGATCTTCAGAAATAGCGTCCCCGCAGGTTGTGCAAACGCCATATCCCCCTGCATCCATCCGCGCAAGTGCGGCCCTGATCATCCGAATTTCAGCTTGTCCGGCAGCGCCAATACCTTCTAACACCTCATCGCTCTCGCGTTCAACCGCACGTTCTTCGGCATCGGGGCTAGGGGTGTCATCCAGCGCATCTTCAATTTCGACAAGCTTCCAGTTCAGCTCTTTGAGCCGGTCTTCCAAAATGCGGCGGTTAGTGGCTTGGTTGGGCATGTGCAAACTCCATTTGTTTGCGTTAAGTGATCATGTTGCACCCTAACTGGCGTTGATGCAAATCAAGCTTGTGTGCGGGACTCTAAAAGGGCATGCGCCGCGGCACGGGCGGCTTCAGTTATACTATCTCCGGCCAGCATCCGGGCAATTTCATCAACTCGTTCGGCCACAGCCAAACCCCGCACGCGGGTGCGCGTCACGCCGCGCTCCAATGATTTTTCAACCCGCCAATGATGCGCGCCTTGGGCGGCCACCTGTGGTGAATGGGTAACGACCAGCACTTGGGCATTATGCGCCACAGCAGCCAAACGGCGGCCCACGGCATCAGCGGTTGCGCCACCTACGCCTCGGTCGATCTCGTCAAAAATCATCGTCAGGCCGGTAACGCGGGCTGAAAGGCATACTTTGAGCGCAAGAAGAAAGCGCGAAAGCTCGCCGCCTGAGGCAATACGATCAATCGGCCCGGCAGGCGCGCCGGGGTTGGTAGCCACAACAAAACTGGCGCTATCTCCGCCCTCTGGCCCCGGCGAAGCCTCGCTTAACGCGGTCGTAAATCGGGCTTGTTCCAGCTTCAGCGGTGCAAGTTCGGCCAGCATCGCTTTGTCGAGCCGTTTGGCCGCAACTTGGCGTGCAGCGCGCAGCTTATCGGCCGCCACCTGCCAATGGGTTTGGCTTTCGTCAACCACGCGTTGCAGCGCGGCTATTTGCTCTGCGCCACCTTGCACTGTTTTTAGCCGAGTCCGAAACTCTTCTGCCAAGGCGGCTAAATCATCAGGCTGCACTTGATGTTTGCGCGCCAAGGCCCGCAGCGCAAACAGACGCTCCTCAACGTCTTCAAGCTCGGAGGGGTCTGCGATCAATTTCTCAAGCGCACCCTCAATTTCAGACTGCGCATCGGCCAATTCGTTTAAGGCGCGGCCAAGTGCTTCAATGGCTGGGTCAAGCAAACCCTCGGCCTTTTGGGCCGCATCTTGCAGCCAGCGCAAAGCATCACCGGCTGCACCCTCAGCGCCGTCATTGGAAATTGCCTGCGCGGCTTTGGCCACATCTTCACGAATGCGCTGCGCAGCCTGCAATAGGCGACGACGGGTGTCTAATGTTGCATCTTCGCCCGGCTGGGGGATAAGTTTATCAAGCTCAGCGACGGAAAGTGTCAAAAACTCTGTATCACGCGCGGCTTCAGCCTGCGCCGCCTCGGCCTCAGCAACTGCACGGCGGGCCACGGCCAAAGCCCGCCAAGCGCTGCGGCACATCTCAACCATAGGTTCATTCTGGGCAAAGGAATCGAGCAAGCGCAAATGGCCGCGCGGATCTAGCAGGCCACGATCATCATGCTGGCCATGCAGTTCAACCAATGTGTCAGACAGGGCGCGCAGCACTTCGCCACTCACCGGGCGGTCATTTACCCAAGCACGTTTGCGGCCATCAAGCCCGGCAACCCGGCGCAGAATCAAGGTATCGTCTACTGGCAACCCGGCCTCAGCCAGCACAGCACGCGCTGGGTGATTTACGCCAAGCATAAATTCAGCGGTAACCTCGCCTTGCTCGGCCCCTTGGCGCACCACATCGGCACGGCCGCGCCAGCCCAGCACAAAGCCTAGCGAATCGAGCAAAATTGATTTGCCGGCCCCGGTTTCACCCGTAAGCACGTTTAACCCCGGCTGAAAATCGAGCGCGACCCGGTCGATCAGCAGAATATCGCGAATGACAAGCTGCGACAGCATCGCTTAGTAGCGGAACCGGCCGCCCGCATTCGGCTGGCGCCCAGTTGTAAGCAGGGCTTGCGCCGCTGTATTCCAGCTACTGCCCGGATATTCCGTTGCAAGCTGCGCCGCCGCCGCTGCGGCCTGCCCGTTAAGACCAAGCGACAGATACGCCTCTACCAAGCGGTGCAAGGCTTCGGGGCGGTGCGGTGTGTCACCATAATCATTCACCACCGCGTTAAAGCGATTTATCGCAGCGGTATATTGACGATGGCGCAAATACCAGCGGCCCACATCCACTTCTTTACCCGCAAGCTGGTTGAGTGCTGTGGTAAATTTTGGCGCGGCGAGTTCGGCATATTGCGTGCCAGGGAAGTTTTCCATCACATCGCGCAGCGCCAATACGGCCTGGAATGTGTTGCCCTGATCGCGCTGAACATCAACAATCTGGTCATAATAGGACAGGGCAACAAGATACTGCGCCAAGGCCGCATATTCGCCGCGCGGATAATAATCCAAATAGCGGCTTGCAGCGGCGCGGCTTTCTATCAGCATGCGCGCATCATGATAGGCTTTCGACGCCTCAACCAAGGCAAAGCGGCTTTCATCGGAATAGGGGTATAGGCGCTCGACCTCCATAAAGAGATTTGCTGCCCGTTTTTCGCGCCCCGAGGCCAGTTCGGCCTGCGCCATTGAGATGATCTGGCTGGCCGGGGTGGAATCATCCACAAGGTCGCTAATACGACCACGCCCACATGCCGCAACCAGAACGATCAGCGCCAAAATGCTAAAGCGGCGCACCATCGTATTTACCATAACCCGACCCTTCTACCTGTGTCTGAGGTCTGACTAGCACATTCCGTGGCGGGTAAAAATGGTAATTGCCCTAAATCAGCCAACACGGGCCAGATCGGCTCGGTTAAGCCCAGCACCGGGCAGATGTTGCTGCAAAACAACGTCAGCTTGGCGCTTTATTAGCACGCCCGGAATGGCAAATGCCTTGCGCAAAAGCTGGTTCGTCAATCCATGCCCGGCGTGAAAGCCATTGTAACGCCCCAAAAGTGGCGCGCCGGCCAATGCGAGGTCGCCCAAAGCATCTAGCATTTTGTGGCGAACGCATTCATCGGCCCTGCGCAAGCCTTCTGGGTTTTCATAGGCCATGCCATTTACAACCAGTGCATTATCAAGGCTACCGCCGCGGGCCAAGCCGCGTGCATGCATAGCATCAACATCTTCACGGCGGCAAAATGTGCGGCAATCGGCCAATTCGCGCACAAATGAACCGTTGCGCATATCCATAACGCGGGCCTGACGGCCAATTATGGTGCCCGCAAACTCAATTTCAAAATCAATTTCAAAGGCAGTGCCGGGCCGCAACTCAGCCCAAGCCGTACCGTTTTCCACGCGCACTGGCTGCATCACTTGCCACACATTTTCGGCGGTTTCTTGCGTAATAAGCCCGGCGGTCAAAATTTCGGCCACAAAGCGGCGTGCGCTGCCATCCATAATGGGCACTTCTGGCCCATCAAGTTCGACCACTACATTGCTCAGGCCAAGCCCGGCGATTGCAGCCATCAAATGCTCAATTGTCGAAACGCTTACACCGGCATCATTTCTGATCACGGTGCAAAGCTGGGTGTCAGAAACCTGATCCCATGCAGCGCAGATCAAATTGTCGCGGTCACGAATGTCGGTGCGGCGAAACCAAACGCCATGGTCAACTGCGGCGGGCAATAGTTTTAAGCGCGCCGGGCGGCCCGAATGGAGGCCGGTGCCGATCACAGAAATCTGCCGATTCAATGTACGTTGCATTTCAGGTCCCGTCGGCTGCCGATGGTCATTTCTTGGAGCGCCGCGCTTTGGCGGTGCAATTAGCCAATGACATACATCAGATAGGCGCAATTCTGAACCCCGCCACCCGTCACCTTTTGTGACGGTTTGTTGCAACATTATAGGGGCGCCAATAGAAAAAGGGCGCCCAGTTGGGCGCCCGTTTGAGTTAGGAGGAGGGTCGTTTAGTTTGCTTGGCGGCGCAAGAAGGCGGGAATTTCAACCCGGTCACGCTCATCATCCTCGTAGCTGTCTTGATCAGTCACCTGCTGCGCGACCGGTGCAGACACTGTGGCGCTTGGCACTGCCGCTTTAACCGGAGGCTGTGAACGCGGCGCTGTATTTACGTCACGTGCAGTCGTGCCGGTCATCCGGTTGATCAGGTTGTTCAGCGCAAAGCGCGGGTGTTTATCACCAGCGGCACTGCCCTCACTCTCAGATTCGCGGCTGACAGCGGGCTCTGGGCGGTTTTGAACGGCTGCGCGCAGGCGCGACAATGTTTCTGCCGAGGGCTGGGCTGGCTGATGCGATGCAACTGCGGCGGCAGGACGGGCCGGAACGGCATGTTCTTCTGACATCCGCAATGGGGCAAGGCGTTCCGCAGCGTATTGCTGTATTGGCACCTCAATGTCCAATTCGTCCATTTCAATGGAGACGTCAGCCATTACAGGTTCCGCTGCCGCAACAGGTGCAGCAATCGGCTCAGCCATTGCACGGCGCTGCACAGGGGCGGCGCGCTGGTCTTCCACAACGTCAATACCTGTAGCCACAACAGAAACGCGCAAAACACCTTCCATTGTTGGATCAAGCGTTGAGCCAACGATGATATTGGCGTCCGGGTCCACCTCTTCACGGATGCGGTTTGCGGCCTCGTCCAGTTCAAACAAGGTCATATCTGCCGAACCGGTGATGTTGATCAACACGCCACGCGCGCCACGCAAGCTAATTTCGTCCAGCAGCGGGTTCGCGATGGCTTTTTCAGCGGCCTGAATAGCGCGATTTTCGCCAGATGCTTCACCGGTACCCATCATGGCTTTACCCATTTCGTCCATCACAGAGCGTACATCGGCAAAGTCGAGGTTGATGATACCTGGGCGTACCATCAGGTCAGTCACGCCCTTAACACCTTGATAAAGAACATCATCTGCAAGGGCAAACGCCTCGGTAAATGTGGTTTTTTCATTGGCTAGGCGGAACAGGTTTTGGTTGGGAATCACGATGAGTGTATCAACCACCTTCTGCAATGCCGCCACACCCTCTTCAGCTTTGCGCATCCGCGATGCACCTTCAAACTGAAATGGCTTGGTAACAACACCAACAGTCAACACACCAAGTTCGCGTGCGGCCCGCGCAATAATTGGCGCGGCACCTGTGCCTGTGCCACCACCCATACCGGCGGTGATAAAGCACATATGGCTGCCTGCCAAATGGTCAAGAATTTCTTCAAGGCTTTCTTCGGCTGCGGCTGCGCCCACTTCGGGCCGCGCTCCGGCACCAAGGCCTTCAGTGATCCGCGCGCCAAGCTGCACCTTTTTGGGTGCGTTCGACTGCGCCAATGCCTGCGCATCGGTATTTGCGACAACAAAATCTGCCCCTTCGAGCGATTTCGCGATCATATTATTTACTGCATTGCCGCCAGCCCCGCCAACGCCAAAGACTGTAATCTTCGGCTTAAGTTCCTGGGATTCCGGCATACGAAGATTCAAAGCCATGTTCTGTCCGCCTGTATTTGTTGCGCGCCCATTATTCGGGCTGTCGATTGCTAAGCTGCTGATTCGCCAATGTAACCTAAAGGCGAATCACGGTCACGCGTTATTCAAACAATTATCCACAATATCTTGTGGAAAACTACCAGATAAGCGATATTTTGCACGCTCTTACGCCAGTTATGGCGTCAATCATTACCAATTATCCCTAAACCAGCGCATGGCACGACGAATACGCCGCGCTCCAAGCCGGTCGGCGGGAACTTCAAAATCCCAACATTCATCGGCAGGGTGGCTGGCATGCAGCGCCAAACCAACAGCTGCTGAAAATGCCGCGCCTGTTGCTGCCTGCGGCAAGCCTTGCACGCGCAAAGGGCGGCCGATACGCACTTGGCGGCCCAAAATACGGCTGGCTGTTTGGTCCATGCCGGGCACCTGGCTTGCACCGCCTGTCAGCACAATCCGCTGGCTCGGCAAATGCTCAAAGCCCGAAGCGTCAAGCCGGTAGCGCACTTCTTCAAGAATTTCTTCAACGCGGGGGCGCATAACGCCAATGAGTTCTGAACGGCTAACCGTCCGGCGGTCATTTTCCCACTGCGCCATTGGGTTGGGTAGTTCAATCTGGTCACGGTCATCCGCCCCAGTTGCAACCAACCCGCCATGCAACGTTTTGATCCGTTCCGCGACATCAAACTGAACCTGTAAACCCTGCGAAATATCGCTGGTAACCTGATTGCCACCTAGGCGGACGGCATCAGCATAGATAAGCTGCTTTTTGATGAAAACTGAAAGCCCAGTGCTACCGCCACCCATATCAACCACGGCGGCACCAAGCTCTTGCTCATCTTCAACTAGTGCCGAAATGCCAGATGTGAAGCCCGAAAACGCTAAGCCGGCGAGTTCCAAATCGCAACGCCGGATAACTTGCAGCAGGTTATGGACAGGGTTGCCAGCCACGGTGAGCATATGCAAATCAACTGCTAAGCGAATGCCAATTTGGCCGCGCGGGTCAGACAGGCCCGAGCGGTGATCAAGGCTGAAATTCACCGGCATGGCATGAATAACTTCGCGATCATGGCCATAGGGCGGCACATCGCAGGCCGCCAGCACATGGCCAATATCACGCTCGGTCACCTCACCATTGGCAACCTCAATTTCACCAGCAAGACCATAGGAGCGCGGGCGACCGCCGCTCATACACACAATCACATGGTCAACCCGCTGGCCGGCCATTTTCTGTGCACCTTGCACCACGGTGCGAATAGCGCGCTCAGTTTCAACCATATCGGTGATTTCGCCAAATTTAACACCGCGTGAGCGGGTTGTGCTGACGCCAGTCACCCGAAAGGCCCCCATAGCAGGCAGGTTAATTTCGGTCTGCCCCTTGCTCGGCTCATCCGCAATATCAGGGGCGAACTGCAAAATCAGGCAGGCAATCTTGGACGTGCCAATATCCAAAATAGCAACAATACCACGGCGCACAGCGCTTTCGCGGCGGTGGCGCATTTCACGCTGAATTTCAAACAAATTGGGGTTCATATTGAATCATCCCGGGCTTGTGCGCGGGCATCGCGCAGGGTTTGCAGGGCATCTGTGTTTAGGCGTAGCAGCGGGCGCGACGCATCGCGCATATCAACCACCGCAATATCGCGGTCGAGCAATGCTTGTGAGGCATGGAGCGCCAAAACCCGACGCAAGGCATCTTCTGCCCCGATTTCGGGCAGCATAATGGTTACATCATCAGCTAAAACCACATCCCAACGCCGCCCACCAATGCGCACAAAACCGCGAAGCCGGGGGCCAAGTTGTAACGCTATGCGGTTTAGACGCAGCACGTCTTCAACCGCCTCATTCGCGCCCTCGCCGGCAATTACAGGCAAGTCGGGTTGGGCGGCGCGGGCGGGCACAATGGCCACACGCGCGCCTGTCGTATCTAACATTTCAAGCTGATCAGCCTGCCGCCAAAGGATAACGGGCTGGCGTTCCAGCACGTCAATTTCCAACACATTTTGCGCGCCCAAACGCAAGGTGGCCGATTGCACAGCGTCAAGCCGTTCAACCTGATCGCGCAGCAAGGTCATATTCAAATCAAGCGCGCTTATCGGCAAATCCATATCCATAACCGCTGAAATTTGCGCGGCCAGATCAGGGCTGGCATTTTGAATTTCCATCGCCACAATTTGCATTTCAGGCCGCCCGGCAATGTTATTGCGCAGGCCGTCCAACTGGCTGCCAACCCAAGTTTGAACGCGGCCATCGCCGATAGTGCCGATAATAACCGCCAAAATAAGGCCCAGCGGCACGCCACGGCGTAACAACCAGCGGACACGCTGTGTTAACCACAACCGGCGCAGACGATAGCCAATACGCGATGGGGCCGGGTCGCGGCGCGCGGTGATTACCGGAAGCATGATGCATCCTCCACCAACCAACGGCAGAGCGCGCCAAATGAAATGCCCTGCACGGCAGCTTGTTCAGGTGCAAGCGATGTGGGTGTCATGCCCGGCTGGGTATTTGTTTCCAGCAAAAACAGCCCTTCAAGGCCGCGGGTTTCATCCCAGCGAAAATCGGTGCGGCTTAAACCGCGACAGCCCAGTGCCACATGGGCGCGCAGGGCGTAATCCTCGCATGCTGCATAAACATCTGCGGGCAAATCGGCTGGCACAACATGGCGGGACCCGCCGACCGTATATTTGGCGTGATAATCATACCAGCCCTCGGCGATTATATCGGTTACACCCAAAGCACGGTCACCCATCACAGTCGTGGTAAGTTCGCGCCCTGGCACAAAAGCTTCAACCATCACGGTGTCAGGCATATCATCAGGAAGTTGGGCCGGGCCATTTGCGCTTACATGCACAATGTACACGCCAACCGAAGAACCCTCATTATAAGGCTTCACGACATAGGGTGGCTGCATAGGGTGGGCCGCGCGTGCGGCACTGGCACTGGTCAGCAGGTCTTCAACAACCGGCAGCCCAACGCGGCGATACACAGCCTTGGTGCGCGCTTTGTCCATAGCCAAGGCCGAGGACAGCACGCCTGAATGAGTATAAGGAAGTTTTAGCCATTCCAGCAGGCCTTGCACGCAGCCATCTTCGCCCCAACGGCCATGCAATGCGTTAAACACAATATCGGGCTTGGCCGCTGCCAAGCGCGCGGGCAAGTCTTCGCCAGCGTCGATTTCTACGACGTCATATCCTTCGCCCCGCAGCGCGGCTGCACATTCTGCACCTGAGGAAAGCGAAACGGCACGTTCAGCCGAATAGCCACCCATTAGCACTGCGATGCGGTTTGCTGTCCTGCTCGACATCACCGCCTCTGACCCCCATGCCTTTTTGGCTTATTGGGGTGTTAGTCTTTTGTTACGCGTTCTCCGACACGTCTAATTTCCCACTCTAACGTGATACCGCTTGAATCGAAAACCCTTTTTCGCACCAATTCGCCCAAATTCTCCAAATCATCGGGTGTGGCACTGTCAAAATTTACCATAAAGTTCGGATGTTTGGGTGACATTTGTGCGCCACCTAGCGTAAATCCACGCAACCCGGCATCATCAATCAGTTTCCAAGCCTTCAGATCATGCACATCATCGGCCTGCCCGGTTGATGAAAACCCCGCCGGATTACGAAAGGTTGACCCGCAGGACCGATCCTCGACAGGTTGTGTGGCGGCGCGGCTTGCTAAAGCAGCCTCCATCTTTTCAACCAGCGCCTTGGGCTCGCCTTTTGGCGGAAATAGCAAAGCCGAAACCACAACCGCCCCGTCAGGCATATCGGCGTGGCGATAGCTGAAATTCAATTCGGCGGCATCAATATCGCGTATTGTGCCGTTGCGCATCACCACGCGAATACTTTCACAAATATCGGCCATATAGGCACCGTAGCAGCCCGCATTCATGGCCACGGCCCCGCCAATTGTGCCTGGAATCGTGCGCAAAAATGTCAGGTCAAGCCCCGCCTCAGCCGCACGCTTGGCGACCATCGCATCCAGCGCCGCTGCCCCGGCCCGCAAATGGCCATCCGGCAAAACCTCAACGCCATTAAAGTTGCCCGCCAAGCGGATAACAACGCCACGAATGCCGCCATCGCGGATGATGAGGTTGGAACACACGCCAATGGGAAAGACCGGAATTTCAACCGGAAGCGTGGCTAAAAACGCCGCCAAATCGCTTTCGTCAGCCGGGGTATACAAAACCTCGGCTGGGCCACCAACGCGCAGCCAGCTCAGGTCGGCCAAGGGCCGGTTAGGCACAAGGCGGCCACGGGTTTTCGGCAGGTCAGCAATCATCTATGGCGTTTCCAGCGTTCCCGCGCCTCAGCGTCATCCAGCTCCACTGGTATGTCTAACCCAACGGCCCGACCAACCAACCGCCCGATATAACGAACAACATTGCGCAACTGCCAGGCCACAATGAAGTAAAAAATTCCAAGCACCGCGCCGCCATAAGCCTGCCCAAGCACATAACCAACTGGCCCCAGCGACAGCACAAATATGTAAAACGCCCCGCGCCCAAAATAAGGCCCGACAAGTAGCGAGGTGACATTGAGCGCCAGAAGCCAGCCAAGCGCGATGAAGGGGGCATAAGTTGATAACATAAGCCATACATCGGGCAGATCCCGGATATCTGCAATAGGTTTTCAGACACATATTTGCGCAAAACGCCGGATATCACGCGGTTCTACTGGGTTTTCGTGGTTTATTGGCACCAGTAATACAAGAAACCCCCCGCATTTGAATTACTGGTAGAAAAAATGTTTGTGATAGCATTCCAAATGTCTATCATACCTCAATAATTTAGTTCACCAATTTTTTGTAGTAATAACGATGAAATTACTACCAGCACTCGCAGCAACAGTCTTGCTCGCATCCCCCGCTTTCGCGGTTACTTTCGGCGGCACGGTTACCGCATCATTCGACCTTGGCTCTGTCAATTTAGGGCCAGGCGCACACTTAACATCCGGAAGTTATACTGCATATGGCGTCGAAGGCTCGCTTGGCTTTACGTTGGGTGGCAATATCGGTGTGCAATTAGATGCGGGCTATGCGCGTGCTAACGGGTCAGAATACGATTACTACACAGCTTCAGCCTACAGCTTGCATGTCTACATTCCGGTCGGGCAATATCGGCTTGGTGCTTTTTACGGCTTTGGAATCGGCGATTCTCACTATGAAAGCGACGAAGGGCATGTCACCTATTATGGTGTTGAGGCTGCAACTTCGTTTGGAGCGAACGACATCTCCGTCCAAATTGGGCTTATGTCGAGCGACAACAGTCACAATCCGCTGAACTATGACGACGCATTCCTCGCCAACGTGGAATGGCGCCACTTTGTAAATGACAATTTCATGATCCGCGGTTCTGCTGGCCTTGGCAATTTTTTGACCCATGGCGACCCTGGCACTGGCGTTCTTATATCTGCCGAGGCGATGTTCGCAATTCGCGGCAATCTTTATGCCACCATTGGTTTGAGTGACTTTATAGTGACGAATGAAATCCGCGGGCAATATAACGACATTTCCGCCTTTGTCGGCATCACGATGGCCTTTGGCGGGTCGGGCAGCTTGCGCGATGCAATGTCGGCAACGCCGATGATTGCGACCATGTTGCCAAGCTTGGTGGCGATTGCATCCTCTGCGGTCGATTGATCTGTCGGCAATTGAACTCAAAAAGGGCGGTTCGCATGTCGGGCCGCCCTTTTCGTTTACCGAGCGCGCGTCGCGTGCCATTTGCGCCACCAGTGCCGTAGCAATAAGCGCAGTTGAAATATACTCAGCGCAAAGAATCCCAGTGACCAGCCCCAATGGTGTAGCACAGCTAGGCCCCAGCATATGGGCAGTATGCAGGCGATTAGGGTATAGGCACCGGGGCGGTTCCAGCTATGGGGTAAAAGCGCCAGCACATTGGCCGAAATAGACCAAGTAAGCGCCGCGATTATCGCCCAGCTCATACGTCCAACGCAGCCGGCAAGGCATGTGCCCAGCTTGTAATATTGCCAGCGCCGAGGAACACCACCATATCGCCTGGCTTGGCCACTTCACGCAAAAGCGCAGGCAAATTGGCCTCATCATGCAGCGCGCGGGCATCGCGATGCCCATGGCGGCGCAACCCAGCGACCAAGCCATCACGATCCGCACCCCCAATCGGGGCCTCGCCCGCCGCATAAACATCGGCAATTGCAACGGTATCGGCATCGTTAAACGCGGTGCAAAAATCCTCAAACAAATCATGCAGGCGGGAATAGCGGTGCGGCTGGTGCACAGCAATTACCCGGCCATTGCAGGCTTGGCGCGCTGCGCGCAATACGGCGGCTATTTCAACGGGGTGGTGGCCGTAATCATCAATAATCGCAACGCCATTCCATTCGCCCACGCGGGTAAACCGGCGATTCACACCGCCAAACGCGCCAAGTGCAGTGCGAATATCATCATCCGACACACCAAGCTGGCGCGCAGCAGCAATGGCCGCAGCGGCGTTCAGCACATTATGGTCGCCCGGCATGGGTAGGATAAGGCCTGCCAGCACGCGGTCTTGGTCGGTAAACGCCACATCAAAATGCGCTTGCCCGGCGATGTAGCGCAGGTTTTGCACGCGCACATCAGCCTGCGGATTTGTGCCATAGGTAATAACCCGGCGGTCGGTAACACGCCCCACAAGCGCCTGCACTTCAGGGTGATCAATGCAACAAATTGCGGCACCGTAAAACGGAATGTTAGAAACGAAGGTATGAAACGCCTCACGGATCGCATCAAAACTGCCGTAATGGTCCAAATGTTCGGGGTCGATATTGGTGACAATGGCAAGGGTCGCAGGCAGCCGGTTAAACGTGCCGTCGGACTCGTCCGCCTCAACCACCATCCATTCACCGGTACCCATGCGCGCATTGCTGCCATAAGCGTGAATGATGCCGCCATTAATAACTGTTGGGTCCAACCCACCCCCCACAAGCAGCGCGGCCACCATTGATGTGGTGGTCGTTTTGCCATGGGTTCCGGCAACCGCCACGTTTGATTTCAGGCGCATTAGCTCGGCTAGCATTTCTGCACGGCGCACAACGGGCAAGCCCTGCGCGCGGGCCGTGTCCAATTCGGTGTTACCGGGTTTGATGGCAGAGGAGATGACAACAACCGCTGCGCCCTCAAGGTTTTCAGCCTGCTGGCCTATAAATACTTGCGCACCTTTTGCGACAAGCCGCTCGGTAATTGGGCTTTCGCGCAGGTCGGAGCCTTGCACGCGATAGCCATGGTTCAAAAGCACCTCGGCAATGCCCGACATGCCAATGCCCCCAATACCTACAAAGTGAATTGGGCCAATATCTTGGGGCATGCGGGTTGGGGCAGTCATCGGCTATCCTTGCGTTGCAGTGGCTTCCAGCAAATCAGCCAAACGTTCGGCGGCATCCGGATGGCCAAGCGCCAAAGCGGCGCGGGCCATCGCATTTGCCTTATCGGCATTTGAAAGAATGGCGCCGATATGCCCCGCAAGCACTGCCGGAGTCAATTCACTCTCTGTCACCACAATTGCAGCATTTGCCGCGCCAAGTGGGCGGGCATTGGCGGATTGATGATCCCCCATTGCGCTGGCAAATGGCACCAATATGACCGGGCGGCCAATAACCGTAACATCGGCAATGGTTGAGGCCCCTGCCCGCGCAATCAGCAATTGCGCCTCGCTCAACCGGGTTGGAACATTTTCAAAAAATGGCTGCACCTCGGCCTTGATCCCGGCTTCAGCATAGGCCGCGGTAACGCGGTCATGGTCTTCAGGGCGGGCTTGGTGGGCGATGCGCACAAGGCCGCGCAACTTATAGGGCAGTTCGGCAAGTGCCGCCGGCACAACATCCGATAATATCCGCGCGCCTTGCGAACCACCCAGCATCAGAATCGACATTGGATAATCGCCGGGCGGAATATAAGCGGCCCCGGCTTTGGCCAATATGCTAGCACGCACCGGGTTGCCAATTTGAATTCCCTCAACACCGGCAGGCAAAGCGGTTGGCCAAGTGCCGCAGGCAACCGCACTGACACGCTTTGCAAAGAACAGGTTTACCCGCCCCAAAACACCGTTTTGTTCATGAATCATGCGCGGTAGGCCCATCATCCAAGCCGCCAACATGGCTGGAATGGCCGGATAGCCACCAAAGCCAATAACCAGATCAGGGCGTCTGCGCTTGAAAGATTTTCGCGCTGCCATGGCCCCTGCTAAAATGCGCGGGCCAACCATCAGCTTGCCTATTATCCCGCCACGCGCGGTGGTGGCGCTTTTGACAACCTCGCGCTGCACCGCTTCGGGAAAGCCACCCGCATAACGCGCGCCGCGTTCGTCGGTGGAGAGCTTTACGTCCCATCCACGGGCCAGCAGCACTTCAGCCAAGGCCTGCGCGGGGAACATATGCCCACCTGTGCCACCCGCCGCGATGACAACCAACCGCGCCAAATTAACGTCCTCCGCCCAAAACATCGGCCATGTCATCTTGCGGGCGGCGGCGGGTTAGCGCCAGCAAACAGCCCAGCATAACGCCTGTCGCAAGCGCTGATGATCCGCCATAGGAAATGAACGGCAATGTCATACCCTTGGCGGGCAAAAGCCGCACGGCCACACCCAAATTGATAAGCGCTTGCATGGCCAGCAGTGCTGAAAGCCCAACGCCCGCAAGCCGCACAAATGCATCACGTTCGCGCAGCAAGCGCAGTAGTGAACGCACAACAATGGCGGCAAATAGCGATACGATCACCAGGCAAACCAACACGCCATATTCTTCGGCGGCCACAGCGATAATGAAATCGGTATGGGCATCGGGCAATGACCATTTGACCGACCCAGCCCCCGCACCAACCCCAAGCAAGCCACCCTCTTGTATGGCATTGGTTGCAAAGCCAAGCTGCGTGGTTGGGTCAAGCTCAGAGGTCAGAAACCCATCAATTCGCCGGGCGAAATGTTCCGAATATGTATAGGCTAACCAACCCGCGCCGCCAGCCAAACCACCGAGTGACACTAGCAGTCTAACCGGCGCGCCTGAGATAAAATACATCAAGCCCCAACTAGCAAGGATTAGCCCTGCTTGGCCAAAATCGGGCTGCATGACCAGCATAAATGCCAATATAACCGCGGTCATAAATGATAACATGCGCCCCGGTGGGCCGTTCAGATCGCTCGCCCCAGACATCAGCCAGCCCGCAAAAACAACAAATGCAGGTTTAACAAATTCTGAGGGTTGTAGCGCGGTTATGCCAAGCGAATACCAGCGGATTGCGCCTTTACCAAAATCGGTGCCGAGCACAGGTAGGAGCGCAATTGAGACAAACGTCGCCATGAAACCCAGCACCATTAGGCGGCGCAGGCGTTGCGGTGAAAAGGTTGATATGACAATCATCGCCCCAAGCCCCAAAAGGCCAAATGCAACTTGCCGTTTGACGTAGTAAAACGCCCCCAACCCATTGCGTTCCGCCAATGGCGGTGAAGCAGCAAGCCCAAGCAACACGCCGATCACAAACAGCAACACGACAAAGCCAATTGTCCAACGATCAACCGTGCGCCACCAGCGCGACAGAATCGCCTCGTCATGCCGTGTTGCCACGGCGCCAAATACCATATCCGTCATGGGGCCTGCTCATCCTCATGTTACGCCGCCGGTTTGCCCGGTCATCCGTGCGGGGTAATTCTAGCGCGATAATTCCGTTCTGGCCAGCCTTAGCTTGGCAATGGCAGCCCACAAAGCGCAGCAAATTGCGCGCCGCGGTCTTCAAAGCTGGCAAATTGGTCAAAACTGGCACAGGCGGGCGACAATAACAGCACATCACCGGGCTCAGCTTCGGCCAATGCCTGTTCCACAGCACGAGCAAGCGTTCCGCAACGTGCATGCGGGGTTTCGCCTAAGGTTTTGGCAAAATCCTCCATCGCATCGCCAATTAAATAGGCTTTAGTGATGTGGCCAAAATATGGGGCAAGCGCGGCAATCCCGCCTTCTTTGGCCTGACCACCCGCAATCCAACGAATATTTTCAAACGCAGCCAAGGCATTGCCCGCGCTATCAGCATTGGTGGCCTTGGAGTCGTTGATGATTTTAACGCCATTCACCGCACCCAATAACTGGCACCGATGTGCTAGCGCGGCGAAACTGGCCAAGGCTGGTTCAATCTGGCGCGGCCCAAGGCCCAGCGCACGGCAGGCCGCATAGGCGGCGGCGGCGTTTTGATGGTTATGCTTACCCGGCAAGCCGGGGAAAGCACGCAAATCTATGCTCGCCATCTGCTTATTCTTGCGCCATTCGGCCAAAAACCCCTTGCGCGCCAATACAAACCAGCCGGGGCCGGTTAGTTTATGGCTGGCCGAAACCCGGATTAGTCGGTCATCCGCAGGGGCCTCGGCAATTTGGTTGGCAAGGAAACGGCCTTCAATTTCATCCACCCCTATTACCGCCCTGTCTGGCCCGCCTTCGGCAAACAAACGGCGCTTGGCGGCAAAATAACCACCGATCCCGCCATGCCGGTCCAGATGATCAGGCGTGAGGTTGGTGAATACCGCCACATCGGGTGTCAGCGCGCGGGCAAGTTCGGTTTGATAACTCGACAATTCCAGCACAATAACCTCGCCGTCATGTGCAGGCTCAAGGTCAAACACACCAACGCCTATATTGCCGCCCATTTGGCTGGGGATGTTGTTAGCACCTAGAATGTGATGGATTAAGGCGGTTACAGTTGATTTACCGTTGGACCCGGTGACAGCAATCACCCGTGGAATCGTCTCAAACTCGGCCCATTCCTCGCGCCCGAATGAGGCGAAGAACAAGCCGATATCATTATTGATAGGCACACCGGCGGCGGTTGCTGCAGCAATAATCGGGTTTGGTGCCGGGTAAAGATGCGGGATGCCGGGGCTAACGATGAGGGTTGAAACCTCGGCCCAATCGACCCGGCGCAAATCAAACGGGGCAAACCCGGCCAATTCGGCCTTAGCGCGACCCGCTTCGTTATCATCCCAAACCAATACTTCAGCGCCACCAGCGACCAAGGCGCGGGCAGTGGCAAGTCCCGACCGGGCGAGCCCTAGCACAGCAACTTTACAGTTCTCATATCCGGAAATGGGGATCATCAGTTTAGCCCTTTTATATGCCCTCACCTAGCGCGGAACGCGGCATTCATGCAAGTATCGGCATTGATAAACTGCGCTTGGCGCCACATGTTGCGCCGTCCTGGATCAAGCCTGGGGTGGCACGGTTTGCTCGCCAGATTTTGTTAACGCAGCTTCAGTGTGGCTAACCCAAGCAGCGCCAGAATAACCGAAATGATCCAGAACCGGATGACGATCTGCGCCTCGCCCCAGCCCTTCTTTTCAAAGTGGTGGTGGATTGGGGCCATCAGGAACACACGCTTACCGGTGCGTTTGAAGTAAAACACCTGAATGATGACAGACATCGCCTCAACAACGAACAGCCCACCAATGATGGCCAGCACAATTTCATGCTTGGTGGCCACGGCGATTGCGCCAAGCGCGCCGCCAAGGGCAAGGCTGCCTGTATCACCCATAAACACGGCGGCAGGCGGAGCATTATACCACAAAAACCCAAGCCCAGCGCCAAGTAGGCTTGCCGCAAAAATTGTAATTTCTGCGGTGCCCGCCACATAATGCACTTCAAGATATTCAGTAAAGTCGGTGCGCCCAACCACATAGGCAATCACCCCTAGCGAGCCACCGGCGATCATCACCGGCATAATGGCCAAGCCATCTAATCCATCGGTAATGTTCACAGCATTTGCGGCGCCGACCATGACAATCATCGCGAAGGGGACAAACAAATATCCCATATAAAGCAGCGCATTTTTGAAGACGGGAAACGCCAGATAGCCTGATAAATCAGCAGGGTGTAAATACATCGCCCATATGGCTGCAATAAGCGCAACAACCGCGCCTGCCGCCATGCGAATGCGCCCCGATACGCCCTTGGTATTTTGCTTGGTCACCTTGGCATAATCATCGGCAAAGCCAATGAGGCCGAATCCTCCGGTGACAAATAGCACCATCCACACATAGCCATTATCCGGGCGCGCCCATAAAACCGTAGACACAAGCAGCGCCAGAAGGATAAGCGCGCCACCCATCGTTGGCGTGCCCGACTTTAGCAATATATGGTTTTCCGGGCCGTCATCGCGGATGGGTTGGCCCTTTTTTTGCTTTTTCTTCAGCCAGTTGATCATGGGGCGGCCAAAGACAAAGCCGATGATCAGCGCAGTTAAAAACGCGCCGCCTGCACGAAACGAGATGTAGCGGAATAGGTTGAACACATCCCCGCCATCCGACAACTCGGTCAACCAATACAGCATGTCATGCCCCCTCGCCTGAATTTAAGGGGCTGCATTCGCCCAATTTCTTGATCGCGTCAACCACCAGCGCAAGGCGAGAGCCAAGTGATCCTTTTGCCATAACAACATCGCCAGCATCCAAAAGGCGGCCAATTTGTGCCGCGCAGGCACCTGAATCTTCAAACCATTGGCCGCGTTTGGCAACTGGCAATGCATTAAACAATGCGCGCATACGCTGGCCTATACAATGAACCTTAGCAACTTCGCCCATCGCGACATGGGCGGCGAGGCTGGCATGTAAATCAAGCTCCTCAGGGCCAAGTTCCAACATATCACCAAGCACGGCAATCCGCCGTCCAACCGCAACCCTGCCAACACCATTTTCAACAGGCGAAAGCGCCAAAAGCGCCAAAGCCGCGCCCATACTGGTTGGGTTGGCGTTATAGCTTTCGTCGATCAGGGTCAGATGGCCATCAATGCCGCCGGGGCCAAGGGTTATTTTATACTGAGCACCGCGCCCATCGGGTGCACGCCATTGCGCCAATGCCAAGGCAGACAGGGCGAGGTCGGCACCTGCGGCATGGGCTGCGGCCACAGCACCAAGCGCGTTCATTGCAACATGCAGCCCCGGCGCGCCCAGTTTGAATACAAACGCCCCATCAGGACCGTCAGCTTCAATCACGGTCGCTTTGGCGCTAGTATGCGCGCGGGTTAGGTAGAATGTTGCGCCATCCAGTGCCCCAAATGTAATTATTTCGGCGTTGCAAACCTGCGCTTTGGCAAGCAACCTTGAAAAATACACGTTATCGCTTGGCAGCACTGCCACTCCGCCGGGCTCAAGCCCTTCAAATATGGTGGCCTTCTCATCAGCAATTTCTGCAACTGTTGCAAATGCGGCCGCATGCACAGCTGCAATGGTGGTGATCATGGCTACATGCGGGCGCGACAGGTGCGAAAGCGGTGCAATTTCGCCGGGATGGTTCATTCCCAGTTCAATAATCGCAAAATCTGCATCCTGCGGCAGGCGGGCCAGTGTGAGCGGCACACCCCAATGATTATTATAGCTTTTTTCGGCAGCATGAACCTTGCCCTGCGCGGCTAAGGCAGTGCGCAACATGTCCTTGGTGCCGGTTTTTCCAACCGAGCCTGTAATTGCGATCACCCGGGCCTGCGTGCGGGCGCGTGCTGCTTTGGCAAGCTGGTTCAGCGCAGTCAAAGTATCAGGCACAATAACCAGCTTTTCTGCGGGCACACCGTTAATTGCGCGGCCCACCACCGCCATTGCGGCCCCTTTTTCCAACGCAGCCACAACAAAGTCATGTCCGTCGCGTTGGTCTTGCAGGGCGATGAACATATCGCCGGGCTTTAACGATCGCGTGTCGATTGAAACACCCGTCACTTGAATATCGGCTACAAGCGCCCCGGTTGCAGCGGCAATTTCAGCACCTGTCCATAGCACCGTCATAAGCCAAGCCCATCGAGCGCTTTGGCGGCCATACTCGCCTGTTCAACATCATCAAACGGCAATATATCACGGCCAATGATTTGCCCGCTTTCATGGCCCTTGCCAGCAATCAGCACTGCATCACCCGCTTGAGCGGCATCAATGGCACGCAAAATGGCTTCGGCCCGGTCGCCCACTTCTATCCCTTTGGGGCAGGCGGCCATGACCGCAGCGCGAATGCTGGCCGGGTCTTCGGTGCGGGGGTTATCATCCGTTACAAAGCAAATATCGGCATGTTCCGCCGCAGCGGCCCCCATTAACGGGCGTTTACCACGGTCCCGGTCACCACCGGCCCCAAAAACAACAATGATCCGCCCCAGCACATGCGGCCGCAAAGCCGTTAGTGCGGTTTGAAGCGCATCAGGTGTGTGGGCGTAATCTACAAAGACCTTTGCACCATTGCTTCGGGTTGTGGCCAATTGCATGCGGCCACGCACTGTGCCCAATTGCGACAAAACCGCAAATACCGCAGCCGGTTCGGCGCCACAGCCTATTGCCAAGCCCGCCGCCAGCAACGCATTACCAGCCTGAAACCCACCAATAAGACGCAACCGAGTCACATGGTTTTCGCCCTGCCAATCAAACCGCAAATCTTGGCCGCCAGCGTCAAAGCGTGTCGCGCGAATGCGTAAATCCGCCGCCGGGTCGCGCCCAACGCGCAGCACATGCTGCCCACGGGCGGCTGACATTTCAGCCAGCCTTTGGCCAAACGGGTCATCTATATTGATAACCGCGCAGCCATTTGCGGGCAGCACTTCAGTAAATAGCAGGGCTTTGGCGGCGAAATAGCTTTCAACAGTCGGGTGATAATCCAAATGATCGCGTGTGAGGTTGGAAAATGCGGCGGCTTGCAAGCGAACGGCGGCAAGCCGCTGTTGCATCAGCCCGTGGCTTGAAGCCTCCATCGCAGCATGAGTCACGCCTTGCGCGTCTAGCCCAGCCAACAGCTTGTGCAATGTAAGTGGTTCTGGCGTTGTATGGCTAAGGGGTGCGGTGACAGCGCCTTCGACCCCAGTTGTGCCAAAATTAACAGCAGCTTCTCCCAAGGATTCAAATATCTGCCGCGCAAAGCTCGACACCGAGGTTTTGCCATTCGTGCCAGTAACGGCCACCATATGCGACGGCTGCGTACCAAACCAATGAGCAGCCGAAAAAGCCAGCGCGCGGCGTGGATCATCGGCGACTAAAACCGGCAAGGGCAATGCGCCAAATTCGGCCATTAAAACCTCAACGCCAATCGCATCTGTTAAAACAGCAACCGCACCCATACGCTGCGCAAAGCTAACGAAGGTTGCGCCATGCACCTGTGTGCCGGGCATTGCAGCAAATAAATGCCCCGGTTTGGTTTCGCGGCTATCCACCGAAATACCGCTGATCATCAGCCCATCAACCATGCCAACGGGGCGGGCCAGCCCATCAAGTTTCAAATCTGTTAGGGGGCGTGTTGGGTTGTCCATGGGGCCACGTTTATTGACGCGCCAGAACAACCGGCGCTGGGTTTGCATAGTTGGGATGCATCCCCATCAGAGGTGCTATCCGACGAATTATTTCAGCCGCAACGGGCACGGCTGTCCAGCCTGCTGTGCGGCGAGGTTCAGTGCCTGTGGTATCTTCGGGTTCATCCAAGGTCACAACCAGCACATATTGCGGGTTTGACATAGGAAAGGCACCAGCGAAAGTCGCAATAACGCGATCTTCGTAATAGCCGCCACCGGTTGGAATAGGCTTGTCTGCCGTTCCGGTTTTGCCGCCTACATCATAACCGTCAACGTTGCCAAGTGATGCCGTGCCGCGCTGCACAACCGCGCGCAACATTTCGCGCACATTGGCCGAAGTTTCGGGCGATACAACGCGATCGGCCTCGGTTGGCAGCGGTGAATCGAGCAGCAATGTTGGGCGCACGCGCAGCCCGCCATTGACCAAACTGGCATAAGCCGCCGCCAAATGGATAGGCGTGGCGGCAATGCCGTGCCCATAGGAAATGGTCATCGTCGAAATTTCAGACCATCGGCGCGGCGTGGTTGGGCGCGACCGCCCAGATTCCGGAAGTTCGAGCGAAAGAGGTTCTAACAGGCCAAGTCGGCCCAAAAACTCTTGCTGGGCATCTGCGCCCATCCCCATTGCCAGCCGTGCAGACCCGATATTCGACGATTTGACGATAACGTCCATCAAGCTAAGTTGCGCACCGTAATTGTGAAAATCGCGAATACGGTAACGGCCCCACACCAAAGGCCCGGATGTATCCACCATCGTCGCCGGGTTGGCAAACCCACTATCCATGGCCTGTGCAGCTGTAAATACTTTGAAGGTCGATCCCAGTTCATACTGACCCTGCCCAGCGCGGTTGAATATTGGGCTATCTGCCGGGTCACCCGAAACGGGGGGCAATGGGCGGTGGTTTGGGTCAAAATCGGGCAGGCTGGCCATGGCAACGATGCGTCCGGTATCAGCCTCCAGCAAGACGGCCGTGGCGGCGCGTGCATTCATAAGCATCATACCGCCAGCCAGCACCTGTTCCAGCGCAGCCTGCACCGGCATATCAATTGAAAGCTGCAACGGCGCGCCTGCATTGGCAGGGTCACGCAAATAGGTATCAAACTGTAGTTCAACGCCTGCGGTGCCGATAACTTCGGCGGCATAAACGCCTTCGCGGCCAAAGCTGGTGCCACCAAGAATATGTGCTGCGAACGCGCCATTGGGGTAAAGGCGCAGTTCACGCGGGCCAAATTGCAACCCCGGCTCGCCCAAATCATAAACAGCCTGCTGTTGCTCAGGTGACATTTTGCGCCGGATCCACACAAAACGACGCGGCCCAGAAAACTGGCGCAGCAGGTCGTCGGCATTCAGGTCGGGGAATATCTGCGCCAAACCTTCAGCGGCAGCAATGCGGTCAATCATATCTTGGGGATGGGCAAACAACGACGCGGTAATCAGGTTGGTTGCCAAAATGGAACCGTTGCGATCAACAATATCCGCACGCTGGTTTACAATGGGCGAGGTTGTGACACTGGCAACAGGCTCGATCGCTTCGGTCGTTGCCAAAATGAACATTTTACCGCCAACCGCAGCAAAGGCGGCCAAAAACACGGCGGCCAAAAGCCATAGCCGGTTTTCAGCCCGCCGCTTTTCAGCCGCTCGCTTGCCGCGCATACGCGCAGCGCGGGCCTCAGCTTCAATTTTATTGGGGTCTTGGCCGCTGGCACGGGCGCGTAAAATGCGGGCCAAGGGGCGCAGGGGGCGGCGGATCATGGCTCGTCCTCCTCAGCGTCAGCATGGCCAGCCGTATCCATCATGCCGCTAATCAGCGCGCCGATGTCACCACTCATCGGGGGCAAGGGCATGGCCACATCCTGTATTTCGGCAAAATGGTCGGCATGGAGCGGCATGAGCCGCAGCTCGGTAAAGTTCATTTCCACCAACGCGCGCAGCCGTTCAGGGCGGTTCAGATAGGCCCATTCGGCCCGCAAAACGCTTAGCGATTGGCGTTCTGCGGCAATATCACGCTGCAACTCGCTCACATAATCCATTTCCGCCTTAGTGCGGTAGTTGACCTGATAAGCCCAAGTTGCAAACAACATCACCAAGCCCAGCGCACAAAGATACAAAAACCCCTTCATGCCCAAACCTCGGCCAAGTTCAACCGAGGTGCGCCCAGCGCCATCGCGCTAACAGGGCCAGCCGGAGCCGCGCTGCGCCGCGCTATGCGCAACCGGGCCGACCTTGCGCGCGGGTTTGCAGCGCATTCCGCATCATCAGCCGTAATCGCCTTGCGCGTAACCCGTTCCCAGCGCGGCACTTGCTCTATACCCGCTGGCGCATAGCGATTGACCTGGGTGCCATCATCGGCCCCACCTGCCATGAACCGCTTCACCATCCGGTCTTCCAATGAATGGAATGTGACCACGGCCAACAATCCACCGGGGGCCAATGCGGCCTCTGCACCTTCCAGCCCCATGGCCAACTGGCCCAATTCATCATTCACCGCAATGCGCAACGCCTGAAAGCTGCGGGTGGCGGGGTGAATTTGGCCCGGCTTGGGGCGCGGCAGACATTTGGACACAATCTCGGCAAGATCTTGGGTTGTGGTAATCGGCTCAATCGCGCGCGCTGCCACAATCGCACGCGCGATGCGGCGGCTAGCGCGCTCCTCACCGAATTGAAACAAAATATCGGCCAGCGCGGATTCTTCGGCGCGGTTAACTAAATCAGCGGCACTAGGCCCGGTTTGCGCCATCCGCATATCAAGCGGGCCAAGCTTGGCAAATGAAAACCCACGCTCGGCTTGGTCAATTTGCATAGATGAAACGCCAATATCCAGCACAACACCGCTGAGCTGCCCTCCCGCATATTGCGCGGCGATGTCAGCCAAATCGCCGAACTCGCCGTCTATATAGATAAATTTTCCGGAGTATTTCGCCGCCAATGCGTCGCCTGCTGGTTTGGTTGAGGGGTCACGATCCACACCAATGACCCGGGTCGCGCCTGCTTCAATTAAACCGGCGCAATAGCCGCCCGCACCAAATGTCCCATCAAGCCAAGTGCCCGATACCGGCGCAACATTGGCCAGCAAGGGTGTTAAAAGAACCGGCACATGGGCTGGCTCCGGCATTGCTAATGCCCCCGCGGAACGGCGTTCAGCGCCTCAAGAAGGTTCATGCCATCGGCATCATCTTCTTCATCAAGGGCCGCCTGATCCGCCAGATAGGCGCTTGGCGCCCAGATTTCAAATTTCTCGTTCATACCAGCGAATTTCGCTTCATCCGAAATATCAAACTGGTCGCGCAGCGCCTGTGTCAGCACAAACCGGCCATTGTCATCCAATGTGAGATAGACCGATTGCGTCATCAGGCGGCGCTCTAGCTTTTTGCGCAAATTCCCGTAAGGCATCGCTTCAATGCGCGCGCCAAGGCGATCAGCCTCAATTTTGGTATAACCGTTTAGGCAGGTTGTGCCATCAAGCCCATAAATTAGCACAAAGCTTGGATTGCCGTTTTCAACCCAGTCAGGATCGCCAAGCTCAAGCACACGCCGAAAGGACGCTGGAACCGATACACGGCCCTTGGCGTCCACCCGATGGACTGACTCGCCTCTGAAACGCAATTCCACGTTTCTTGCTCCTGTTACCGTCCCAAAAAAGGAAACGGCGGATCGTGACTGCCACCACGATCCGCCGACTGTCCCGTTCGGGTCCTGTGCCCGACTGCGCGCCACTTACGTGTCTGCTCACGTCGCGTCGGATCTTTATGTCAAATAGTGCGGGGCCTGTATGAAACCTGCTCTGGTTAATGGCCTTTGGCCTTATGTCGTATCCCGAACCACTCGATGCATCAGGAATACGTCACCCGGCATAGTAAATCAATGGGAAAATGCCCCACTAACTACTAAATATTGGGGAATTCATGGGATGTATCTATATGTGGATGCCTGAATGTCCCGATCCACAATATATGGATCAACACTTGGCTACATATCATTACCCCATCGGAACTTTCTTGCGTGGAATTGCTTCATAAGCCGGTAATTTGGGGAAAATTCGGCAAAAATTGCCCTGTTGGACATAGGCCTAAAATTTTGTGGCAACTTATTGAAACAATGCTAACCTGAAACAGTTGCCCTCAAAATCGGAGTATTTAGCTATGCGAAACCTGCTTTTTGTACCTGCTCTAATTGCCTTTGCCGCGCCGCTTTCTGCCGAAACTCTCACCGTGATGTCTTTTAACATCTATGGCGGAGGTGCGAATGACGAAAAGCCAATTGATGAAACTGTCGCCGCCATTTTGGCCGCTGGTGCCGATATTGTCGGTCTTCAGGAAACTCGCTTGGAAGGCGAAATCTGCGATGCGGACTATTGCCCTGCTGGCGGACCTTCAGTGGCCGCAGCCATCGCCGAGGCGCTTGGCTTTTATTATTATGATCAGACAACCGAAAACGTGGCGCTTTGGGCAAATGCTGTCATCAGCCGTTATCCTATCGGCGCGGCAACAGAAAATGATCTTGGCGTGCCGATTGATGTGAACGGCACAGTGGTTTGGCTATTCAACATCCATCATGATGATGAACCCTATCAGCCTTACCAAGCCCTAGGCATTGAATATGGCCCCGCGCCATTTGTGAACACGGCCCCCGAGTTGATTGACTGGGCTAACCGCACGCGCGGCCCCGCAATGGATTTGTTGTTTGCTGATTTGGCCGCAGCCGAGGGTGCGATTGCCATTGTGACCGGTGATTTCAATGAGCCTTCGATGTATGATTGGACTGCGAGCACTGTTGCCGCTGGCTTGCAACCAGTTGAAGTTGAATGGCCGACGACCAAGCGTTTAGTGGATGCTGGGTTTGAGGATGCCTACCGTGTCATCTGGCCCGATCCTGTTGCAAAACCAGCGTTTACATGGACGCCAATTTGGACAACCGAGGATGACCCAGAAGACCACCATGACAGGATAGACTTTGTGTTCGTGCGGGGTGCGCAGGTAAGCGCGGCGTCAATCGTCGGCGAACCGGGGCCGCGCACTGATATTGTGGTTGATCCATGGCCATCAGACCACCGCGCTGTTGTGGCAACGATCGACTTTTAACCACTACGGCAGGGATATTCCCTGCCGCCGAACCCAACAATATTTAAGATGTGCGGAGAGCCTATAAGCCGGATTTTGTGCCCATGGTTGCCCATAGGTGATGACCATTCATCTACGCTGTTTGTTGCCAAACAGCTTTAGCAGCCAACCCGGATCACTGGCTGAAGCGCGCCGGGCAGTTGCCCACGTGATCCCTATTTGGCCTTGCTCCCAGCGGGGCTTGCCGTGCCCGTTCTGTTACCAGTCCGGCGGTGGGCTCTTACCCCACCGTTTCACCCTTACCCCAGCAGGCTGGGGCGGTTTATTCTCTGTGGCGCTATCCCTCGGGTTACCCCGGCCGGCCATTAACCGGCGCCGTTTACTTCTGGAGTCCGGACTTTCCTCGGATGGGCGAACCCACACGCGGCCATCCAGCCCTCCGCACATCGCCTAGCTAAGCCGAGTTTTGCCCGCCGTCAATGCAGGGATAGGCGCCGGAGAGGGCTTCGATTTGGCTCACATCTGCATGGTTTAGCGGTTGGCCCAACCTGCCGGGGGCAAATCGCAGGCGAAACGCATGCAACATTGCGTCATCCGCCACGGTCGGGCTGTAACCGAATACGCACGCCGCGCGCTGAAAGCGCTTCAAGAATGGCTGCGCTTCCTGTTGGTCGGCCCCCAAACCCGGTGCGCTTGGCAGCCATACCGACTGGCCCACAAGGCCCAGCCACCGCCAATCAAAGGCTCGGCCGGGATCAACCTTGCGACCGGGTGCCATATCACTATGGGCGATAACGCGTTCGGGCGGAATACAATGGCGCGCCCTTATGGCGGCCAATAGGGCGATTAGCGCGGTCATTTGTGCGTGGGGAAAAGGAGGCAAGGCGTTCAGTGGGCCGGAATTGCACAGCTCAATCCCAATGGAATGGCTGTTCACATCGTCAACCGCACCCCAGCGCCCTGCCCCGGCATGCCACGCGCGCGCACCGTCATCCACCAATTGATATACCGCGCCTTGACGGCCGATGAAATAATGGCATGACACTTCAACAGCCGGGTCGCATAACCTGTTAAGCGCGGCCTCGGCTGTCTCCATACCCGTATAATGCAGCACCACCAGATCAATCACCGTGCCCACCCGTCGCGGACCAAAATTGGGCGAGGGCCACTGGATGATGTTCATATTTAGCGCACCTTACCGCCCTTGGGCCGTAATGAAGCACCGCTTTTCTGCGCCGGTCGTTTGCGGCTACGCGCATCCACCCGTGCGGCAGCCTGTGCGCGCAATTCAGGTTCTGGCACCCGCTCAACGCCCAGCTGGTCGCGCAAAATTTTGGGGCGAATTTCTTCCACCGCGCCGCGCGCCAATTCAGCCAATTGAAAAGGCCCGTATGAAATGCGGATGAGCCGGTTTACCTTAAGGCCAATATGCTCCACCGCGCGACGAATTTCACGGTTTTTGCCTTCTTTGATCGCCACAGTCAGCCAAATATTGGCACCCTGCACCCGGTCAATATCAATCACCATGGGTTGGAAACGCTCGCCATCAACGGTGACACCATTGCGCAACGGCGCAAGGGCTGCATCTTCAATCCGGCCATTACACCGCACACGATATTTACGGGTCCACCCGGTTGAGGGCAGCTCCAAGCGGCGCTTCAAATCGCCATCATTGGTCAGCAGCAACAGCCCTTCGGAATTGAGGTCAAGCCGCCCAATGCTCATCACGCGCGGCATATCAGGGGGCAATTTATCAAACACCGTATCACGGCCTTTTTCATCGGCATTCGATGTCACCAGGCCGGAGGGTTTATGATAGCGCCAAACGCGCACGGGCTCTTGGGCGGCAAGCGGCTTGCCATCAACGACGATTTTATCGCTCGCGACCACATTCAGTGCTGGGCTTTCAATCGTCGCGCCATTCACGCTAACCCGGCCATCGGCGATCATGCGTTCAGCTTCGCGACGCGATGCTACGCCAGCGCGGGCCATTCGTTTGGCGATGCGTTCGCCATCATGTGGAGATGTGTTCATGGCGCTGCCATACACCGCCGTGAACACCGCGCCAAGGCAATTTGCTTGCGCAATGCGCCAAACCGGGTGAAACACGGGGGATGAGCGGATTTACCAGCCATATGGAGCAGGCTTTAGCCCAAGCGCGCCTTGCAGCCACACGCGGCGAAGTGCCAGTTGGTGCTGTTATTGTTGCGCCGGATGGGCTTGTTCTGGCCGCAGAAGGTAACCGCACCCGTGAAATGCTTGACCCAAGTTCGCATGCCGAAGTGCTGGCCATTCGCGCAGCCTGCCAAAAGCTGGGTCAACCTGTTTTGCCGGGCTGTGATTTATACGTTACGCTGGAACCCTGCCCAGCCTGCGCCATGATCATTTCAGCTGCCCGTATTCGGCGGCTATATTACGGGGCATCTGACCCAAAATCAGGTGGCGTTGAACAGGGCCCGCGTGTGCTTTCCCACCCGCAAGCCCACCACAAACCCGAAATTTATGCGGGCATCGCTGAAGCACAATGCGCGGCCATGCTTCGTGAATTCTTTGCGCAGCGCCGGGGTTAGAGCACGATCGGCTGCATCACTTCAGGCTCAACCACGTCCACATTCGGCAATGCAGCCTTCAGGCTATCCGCGTTTTGTTCCAGCGCGCCAAATGTTCTGTAATGGCAAGGGATCAGGGTTTTGAAATTGAAATAGCGTTTGGCCGCATAGGCAACTGCGGCCATATCCATCGTATAAACGCCACCGGCTGACATGATACCAATATCCGGGCGGTGATAATCGCCAAACCAATCCATATCGGCCATAATATCTGTGTCACCCGAGAAATAGATTTTGCGGCCCTCACCGAGCTTTGTTGCACAAATCGGTCTGAGGCTGGACTTCCCCTTACCCCGAACGGATTTAGCCTACAGCCACTGTTTGGGGAATGCCAAGAGTTGTAAAGCCATTGAGGA
>Ga0105054_10001497_pt1 | contig 38485 bp, 33 predicted proteins | sample BON02_FD_78091 | JGI IMG/M metagenome (GOLD analysis project Ga0105054, IMG submission 78091) | Freshwater microbial communities from Lake Bonney liftoff mats and glacier meltwater in Antarctica - BON-02 (megahit assembly) | ecosystem: Environmental > Aquatic > Freshwater > Ice > Glacier...
AATTGAAAGACTTTTGTTTACCATATATCTTGAGGCAATACGTGGTTGTGGACTAAAAAAAGATTTGCCCTTATAGTTGTAATAATTAAAATGTAAGCCATAATTAAATTTCCATTTATCACTAAAATCTAGGTCATCTTCTATGTAGGCTGATAATTCTATGCTAGCCACTTTAGTATCGCCTATTGTTGTATCTATAGTTCTTTCACCTGTTTTTTCGAATAATATGCTTGTTGCACCAGGGATAAATTGGTGGAGAATAGCCAATCCTCCAATTTTTATATTGTGCTTGTTTTTTGAAATTTCAAGGTCAGATTTGAAATTAATATCTCTGATGCTGCTTAAAAAAGAAAAGCCATTTTTATTGGTAATTGCACCAGTATCTGTTTCTTCGCCTGCAAAAGAGCTTGCATAGTTGTTGAATCTATATTTGGTGTATGATAACTGGGTGTTTAAAAATGCATTGTTGCCTAAAATTTTGTTCCAACGCAAAGCTAAAAGCTGATTGCCCCATTTTTGCCCCTCGTCACTTTCGTTTTTTATTAAATATCCATTGTATAAGTAACTGTAAGGTTTTTGCTTGCTGTAATATTTGTCTTCTCCCCCGTAATAACTTAGGTAGAGTCTGTTTTTTTTATTTAAGGTATAATTAATTTTGCCATTTAGGTCATAAAAGAAGTAGCCAGTTGTGGTTCTTCTTCCTTGTGGTTGAACGCTATTAATAAGCCCCCCATAAAGTGCATCTATGTAAGTTCTTCTTCCAGTAATCATAAAAGAAGCTTTATTTTTTAGTATCGGCCCTTCTATTAATAGTTTACTTGCCAATGCGCCAATGCTGCCTTCAATACCTAGTTTTTGCATATTTCCATCCTTCATCGTTATATCTACAATACTGCTCAATCTGCCACCAAATCTAGCTGGAAATCCCCCTTTTAAAACTGACACATTATTAATCGCATCAGCATTAAAAACGGAAAAAAAGCCAAATAAGTGATTAACATTATACAGAGGTGTGCCGTCTAGTAGCATTAAGTTTTGATCTGGCCCCCCGCCTCTAACATATAGGCCAGTGCTGCCTTCTGCTCCTCCTTTTATCCCAGGCATTAGCTGTAAAGCCTTTAGCACATCTGTTTCACCAAAAAAACGCGGCAATAATTTTATTTGATTTATTGGTATGCTCACGGTACTCATTTGTGAACTATTGATAGGAGCATCTCCTGTTTTACCTTTAATAATTACACCCTTAATCTCTTTAACGTTATTTAAGTAAACAGTCAATGGCAATGGAGTGTTTTTATTAATCACAAATATTTTTTTCTGATAACCGGGTGCATTTACCGTTATTGTTACGGTGTCTTTTAAAGCACTTAGTGTAAAAAAACCGTAATTGTTGGTATAACTCACGACTGCTTTGTCATTTTGAAAAATAAAGGCTGCTACAATTTTTTCGCCTGTAAAAGTATCTTGAACAATACCTGAAATGTTCATCTGTGCATTAATCTTATTTGTCATTAAGATTATAATTAATGTAATTAATATTCGGCTGTTTTTTATTAAAATCATATTAATTAAGTCTTACAACGCTCGGATAGAGCATTTATTTGATAATAATGCAAAATTTATTTCGCTTTATTTAATTAATAAGCCCTAGCAAACAAAACCCGCTCAATGCTGGGATTGCCAGAAAAAACGCACGTGCCTTTTTGTGAATTGTTTTCTAAAGGAATACAGCGAATAGTTGCTTTGGATAGCTCCTTAATTTTAGTTTCTGTTTCGGGGCTGCCATCCCAATGTGCCGAAATAAAACCGCCTCCATTATCTAAGGCTTGGTTAAATTCTTCCCAGCTATTTACTTCAATTATTTTCTCATTCCTAAATTTTAGGGCACGTTGATATAAATTTTCTTGTATTTTTTCTAGCATTTGATATATATATGCAATCGCCATATCTGCATCAACAATTTCTTTGGTTTTTTCATCCCTTCTAGTAACCTCTATTTGATTATTAGCCAAATCTCTTGGACCTAATGCAATTCTGATTGGCACACCTTTTAATTCATACTCTGCAAATTTGTAGCCTGGTTTGTGTGTATCTCTGCTATCAAATTTTGCAGAAATATTGGCTTGCGTCAATGCTTCAAGTATTTCGTTTCCTTTTGCAATAACCAATTCTTTTTCTTCATCAGATTTATAAATTGGAATAATTACCACTTGGAATGGAGCGAGTTTTGGCGGTAATACTAAGCCTTCATCATCACTATGCATCATAATTAATGCACCCATTAATCGGGTGCTTACACCCCAACTTGTAGCCCAGACGTGAATTAATTTATTTTCTTTATTTAAAAATTTTACATCAAAAGCCTTTGCGAAATTTTGTCCTAAAAAGTGCGATGTGCCCATTTGAAGAGCCTTGCCATCTTGCATTAACCCTTCTATGCAGTATGTATCTTCTGCGCCTGCAAACCGTTCATTGGCAGTTTTTACTCCTTTTATTACTGGCACAGCCATAATATTTTCTGCAAAGTCTGAATATACATCTAGCATTTGTTTTGTTTCAGCAATGGCTTCTTCTTTTGTAGCATGAGCAGTATGCCCCTCTTGCCATAAAAACTCTGCTGTCCTCAAAAATAAACGTGTGCGCATTTCCCACCTCACTACATTTGCCCATTGATTGATTAGTATCGGAAGGTCTCTATAACTTTGTATCCAATTTTTATATGTGCTCCAAATAATTGCCTCAGAAGTAGGTCTAACAATTAATTCCTCTTCCAATTTCGCATCAGGGTCTACCATTAGTTTACCTGGTTGATCTGGATTGGTTTTTAACCTATAATGCGTAACTACAGCGCATTCTTTAGCAAATCCTTCTGCATTTTTTTCTTCTGCCTCAAATAAACTTTTAGGTACAAAAAGAGGAAAATATGCATTTTGATGTCCTGTTTTTTTAAATCTCCAATCTAGTTCTGCCTGCATTTTTTCCCAAATGGCATATCCATAAGGTTTAATAACCATACAGCCTTTTACAGCCGAGTGTTCAGCTAAATCAGCATCTTTCACCAAATTGTTGTACCAAGCAGAGTAATCTTGTGCCCTTGAAATTTTTTCTTTTGCCATTTTTTGAAAATTGGAATATTTTTTGTACTTTTACCCTTGCAATAATACAGTATAATATGAGAAAGATAAATTCAATATTCAAAGATTTAATTTTTGTTTGTTTTGCAAGCAGCCTTGTGGTTTCATGTACAACAATTAAATCAATAAGTTCTGATGCATCTCAAGACCCGATTTATGCAACGGCTAAAGATTTAAAAAGTGAAGCTCGCTTAGACGAAATAGCAAGAAATAGAGCACAGTTGTCCGAAGGAAAATCTTATGAAATGGGCAAGCAGTCTGCCAATAATAATGGCCGTTATGATTATATGCCTGCCACTAGCTACGCTGAAAGATTTAACAGAACTGGCAATGGCTTTTTTTTAACTGGAAATTGTAACACAGGCTGCGGCAACAGTAATATGAACAATTTTAACCACAATAATTTTCAAGGTCAAAGGTTTTCAAATCCCCATTTCGGAATGTCTTTTGGCAATGGTTTTAATCCAATGTTTGGTAATAACATAAATTGTAATCCTTGGCAAAGTGGATACAACGATCCTTGGATGCAGTATCAAATGATGCAGAACATTAATTCGCCATTTTTTACCTATAATCCATATATGTTTAGTTTTAGTTTATTAAACGGTTATTACGACCCTTGGATGATGCAATATAGTAGCTTTAATCCTTATTTTTACAATCCTTATTTTTACAATCCAAACCAATTTGGCAACAATAATAATCCATTTTTTAGCACCTTTAATAATGTAGCAACTACGAACCCTAGAGAACGAATTATCGAGCAAAACACATACAATCTTGGTAGCACTATAAATTATGGAAACAATAAAGGGAATACCACTTTTGAACGCGGCAATACGAATAGCTCCAATACTGGAACTCGTGGCGGTTTTGATGCCAATAATAGGGCGCAACGCAGTTCGGGCAATAATGGTGGTGGCGGACATCAAGGCAGTACTAAAAGGTAGTTGAATTTAATAATGTATAAGAAGTCTTGGTGCTTTGCTGTACTTTTTTCTATTTTAAATTTAGTTTCTGCTCAGGGTAATACAGAGGCATTTAGATATTTTAATCAAGGCATTGGAGGTAGCACCAAATCATTGGGCTCTGCAAATGCATTTGGAGCTGTTGGTGGTGATGTAATTTCGGCAAGTATTAATCCAGGTGGCATGGGAATGATTAGAAAATCACAACTAAACTTTGGTTTAAACATTCATAGCAATACTGCTCAAGCCCAATACATCACCAACGCGATGCAAGGCGATGGAAATACTGGTATAGGGTTGGGACACGCAGGGCTTATAGTATCAATTTTGAAAAGAGATGATAAAAATAGGTTAATAACAGAAGGACTAAATAACCTTACTTTTTATTTTAATTATAACAGGCACAGTGATTACAGAACAGGGATAACCTTTGAAGGCAACAATACTAAAAGTTCTTTCACGGATTATTTAGCAGAGCAAGCAAATGGACAACTCTATACTAATATGAATATCAACTCATTGGGATATTTAGGGTTTCAATCTTACTTGATAGAGCCAAAATTGCTACAAGGCTATGATGATAGTTTCGCTTCGCTGATCACCAGTTTCAATACTAACGTGCGCCAAAAAGTGATTATAAATCGCAGTGGCAGCGCAGGAGATTATAATCTAGGAGCTGCAGGAAATTTTAATAATAAGTTTTATTTTGGCATGGGATTAATTATAAAAAGCGGAAAAATGAAAGAGTCATTTACTTTTGAAGAGCGTGACTTTGCAGACACCATTTATAGTGGTATGACTTATAATCAATATCTTGAAACCGCTGCTTCTGGCGCTGGATTAAACTTAGGGGGAATTTTAAAATTAACTGAAAGTTTTAGAATAGGATTATCTTATGCGTCTGCTGTTAGATTAGCAGTAACAGACCGATATACCCGAAGTATAGTGGCAAATTTTGATAGGCCGGTAGGAAATCCGCCACGCAGGGTTATCACAGCTACTACGCCAGACTATAATTTTGATAATATTCAAGATACATTAGTATATAAATACAAATTTGGCACCCCTTCACGAACCAATATTAGTTTAGCTTATATTATTAAAAAAAGCGGTTTTATATCTTTTGATGCGGAATATTTTAAACCCACAGGGTCAAAGTTTTTTCCCGTATCAGATAATTATATTTTTTCTGATGAAAATAATGCGTTGCGAACAGAATTAAAAGCAGTGTGGAATCTGCGATTTGGTGGAGAATTTGTTTTGGGAAAATACAGGTTGCGCGCAGGTTACGCTTATTATCCTTCGTATCAAAAAAGTTTGGCGCCTGCAGAGCTAAATAATTTTAACAGGCAGTTTTATACTTTAGGTTTTGGGTATAACGAAAAAAATTACACTTTTTCTGCAGCTATGGTTATTAATAGGATGAATGAAGTTTTTATTCCATATCAATTAAGGATGAGTAATAATTTTCATCAATCAAGAATTAAAAATAGTGGGTTTAGCTTGCAATTTGGTGCTACTTTAAATATTAATTAAGGTTGAAGTTTGAAAGTTTAAAAAATGTATTGTCAAAGTATGTGGTAGAAGGCAGCTTAGAAACCATTGCCCAATGCATTGCAGACAATAAGGTTTTTTTAAAAATTTGTAAACCACGCAGCACCAAATTAGGCGATTATCGCAGCCCTCAATTTAATGGGCGTCATACCATTACTGTAAATAACGATTTGAATAAAAATGCTTTTACCGTTACCTTACTGCACGAGTTAGCGCATCTTATTTGCTATAATTTATACAAAAATAAGGTTAGGCCACATGGAGCAGAATGGAAAAATTGTTTTATCAATCTTGCCAGCCCACTTTTGCAAAACAATGTTTTTCAAAAAGAGGTAGAAGCTGCTTTAAAAAAATATTTTAAAAATCCTGGCGCATCCTCTTGTGCAGATCCTGAACTGTATAAAATTTTGCAAATGCAGGATGGGGAAACAGCTATTTTTGTTGAAATGTTGCCTTTGCATAGTGTTTTTGAGCTTGATAATGGCAGAATTTTTAAAAAAGGGGAGAAACGCAGAACAAGGTATTACTGCGTATGTCAGCACACAAACAAAGCATATTTAGTTAGCGGTGTGGCTAAAGTAAAAAAAACGGTTGCCTAATTTTAAACATAAATAACTACCTTTGCAAATATGCAATTTAGGTGGAATGAAAAACAAAAAGCTGACTCAAAAATAGTTGAGCAACTTATTGTGTCCCTAAATATTCCTAAATATTTAGCTGAAATTTTAGCACAACGTGGTATTGAGACCTATGCCCAAGCAGAAAATTATTTTAATCCGCAATTAGAACACCTCCATGATCCATTTTTGATGAAAGATATGGATAAGGCCATTTCTCACATAGAAATGACATTGCTAAACGATGATCACATTATGGTGTATGGCGATTATGATGTGGATGGAACAACCTCTGTAGCTGTGGTTTATTCTTTTCTCACTGGTTTTTCTAATAAAGTAAGTTACTATATACCAGATAGGTATAAGGAGGGTTATGGAATATCTAAGCAAGGCATTGATCATGCAATTGCAAACCAAATTAAACTAATTATTGCGCTTGACTGCGGTATTCGTTCACTAGAGTTGATTCAGTATGCAAAAGATAATGGAGTAGAATTTATAATATGCGATCACCACTTGCCAGGCAATTCTTTGCCAAATGCCATTGCGGTGCTAGACCCAAAAAGACCTGATTGTGATTATCCATTTAAAGAATTGAGCGGGTGTGGCATTGGTTTTAAACTAATACATGCCTTTAATTCTAAAAATAATAGGGGGGTAGAATCGCTTTACAAATACTTAGATTTGGTAGTGGTTAGTATTGCCAGCGATATTGTAGATATTACTGGAGAAAATAGAATTTTAGCTTATTTTGGATTGCAAAAAATTAATAAAAATCCATCTATTGGCATACAAGCATTAATGCAAACTTATAAACATAAAGAAAATTTTACCATTTCTGACATAGTTTTTGGACTAGGGCCAAAGATAAATGCGGCAGGTAGAATTGCAGATGCCAATGCTGCGGTAAAATTATTGATAGAAACAGATTTTCATGAAGCGGTAAGTTTTGCAAAAGTACTTATTGAGCGCAATACAGAAAGGCAAGGTTTAGACAGTGATATCACACAAGAGGCTCTGCATCAATTAGAAACCGATCCGGCATTTGATGCCCAAAAAAGTACTGTAATTGTCGGGAAAGAGTGGCATAAAGGTGTTATTGGTATTGTGGCTTCACGTTTAATAGAGCATTATTACAAACCCACCATAGTGCTCACAGAAAATGACGGGATTATGTCTGGCTCGGCAAGGTCTATAAAAGAGTTTAATATTTACAATGCCATAGAGCAATGCAGTGAGTATCTTACCCAATTTGGCGGACACATGTATGCAGCAGGTTTATCAATGAAATCAGAAGATTTTATTCCTTTTAAAAAAAAATTTGAAAAAATTGTGGCTTCAACACTTTCTGATGAATATGCAATACCAGAAATTGCCTATGATGCAGCTATAGATCCTTCAGAAATTGATGATAAAATGGTACGTTTATTAAACCGCATGGAGCCTTTTGGACCAAGCAACATGAAGCCTATTTTTAGAGCGAATCAGATAAAAGACATAGGCTATGCAAAGGTGCTAAAAGAAAAACACCTTAAAATAGGCATTAGAAGTGGTAGAAACAGAATAGATGGCATTGGTTTTGGACTTGCTTATGGATATAACTTAGTTACAAATGGCAAACCTTTTGATGCTTGTTTTACTGTAGAAGAAAATGATTTTAATGGAACTAAAACTATACAGTTAAATATTAAAGATATACAATAAATGCTCACACTAAAAGCAGATAATCTAATAAAGCAATATAAGCAAAAAAAAGTTGTTAATGAAATGTCGCTTAGGGTTTCGCAGGGTGAAATTGTGGGACTATTAGGGCCAAATGGCGCAGGCAAAACCACCACTTTTTATATGGTAGTAGGATTGGTAAAACCAGATGAGGGCACGGTGTTTTTAGGAGAAGAAAATATTACGGCATTGCCAATGTATAAGCGTGCGCAAAAAGGTATAGGCTATCTGCCGCAAGAAGCTAGTGTTTTTAGAGATTTAAGTGTAGAGGACAATATAAAAGCAATCTTAGAAATGACCAATTTGACTAAGGTTGAGCAAAAGAATAAGCAGGAAGAATTATTAGAAGAATTTGGACTGAATAGGGTAAGAAAAAATTTAGGAAAAGTGCTTAGTGGTGGAGAACGCAGGCGTACAGAAATTGCCCGAGCATTGGCAACAGATCCTAAGTTTATTTTGTTAGATGAGCCATTTGCGGGTGTAGATCCTATAGCAGTAGAAGACATTCAAAGCATTATTAGCAAACTTAGAGATAAAAATATTGGTATTCTTATTACAGATCACAATGTGCAAGAAACCTTGAGTATAACAGACCGTGCATACTTGCTTTTTGAAGGCAAATTATTAAAGGCTGGCACAGCAGAAGAGTTGGCAAATGATGAAATGGTGCGCAATGTGTATTTGGGAAAAAACTTTGTGTTAAGAGAGAAAAAAAAGTACTAATTGTCAAACATGTTTTTCTTGATAATTTAGACAGTTATAATTCTATAACAGTTATTACTAAAATAGGCATCTTCTTCGCGCTAATATAATTTTAATTTTTTAGCACAATTACTTATTTTATTATTAATTGACACAATTATACTGTTAGGATAATTAACTATTTAACCAATAGCTCAATTTAATTGTTAGCGCACGGTTGCGTATATTAAGATACGGAAAATTAGGATTTCCAAAAAGCAGGGTTTGATTTGGGGTGTAATTATCGCTAAATACAATAAACAAATCACTCATAGGGGCAAAACGATATTGCAATCTGGCGTTGATGTTCATATTTTCTGATTGCGTATTGTACTGTACAAAAATGGTAGTAAAGAATGTTTTAGAGAAAGCCCATTCTATTTTGGGGCCAATTAGATTTAGTACGGTTGTTTTATATGGTGTTGGCATTTGTATCTCGTCTCTTCGTATATCTAAAGAAACAATGCCATGAGGCTGAAACCGATAACTTAAAGCGCCATTGACCGTAAATTTATTACCTATATAAAAAGAGCCAGCTCTGGCACCTGCTTCAAATGAAAATTTTCTTCTATTGTTGCTGGTAAAATAGATTGAAAAATCTTGGTAATGGTACCTTCCAGCAGCCAATGTGCTGTCTTTGCCAGAAATATCAATAGGAAAGTATAAAAGTGTGTTATAAAGTGAATAAGAAAAAGTTAAAGTTGCAGAATTTTGAAAAAAGATATTGCTATAAAACTGGTTAATCATATCATTAATCTGATAGCTACTATCTGCATAGGTGCTGTTATAAATGCCCAGTTCTGCCCTATTGATTAATGACGATTTGGGGTAAAATTTGCGTTTTATTTCTGGTTCAATTCTCCAATAACTTTGCCTGTAAGTGATTTTGTTTTTTCCATCAAAAACAAATAGACGAGGTGTGAAACCCACCTCTGCATTAAAATCTTTGGACACATATTCATGGTTCCACATTGCAAACCATTTTTGGGTATTATACATTAACCATGATGCATGCGCGGCCTTTCTTTTTTTAAATAAAAAATTATCTAAAGTTTGATGATAAAATAGTTTTCCACGCCATATATTACTCTTGCTAATTAAATTATAATCTAGGCCAATTAACGTGTTGTTTTTTTGCGCGATGCTATGATGTGAGGCAGAAAATTTGTTTACTATGATAGCTGCAATATTGCTGCTTTTAAAAACATTTCTTTGCACAGCTGCCACTGCATAGTTTTGGTTGCCGATATTATATTTGCTATTATTTGCTGTGGCTACGCTCATGGCTCCAACCCTCCAATTCTTATTTAGTTTTCCACTCAATCTTACTCCCCCTATGATGGGTACAATATTGCCGTTTACCAAGCCGATATTTCTCGAAAAAAATGGCCTAATCTGCCTAAAACCAAAGCTTGCAAATAAATCACTGTTTTCAATAAAAAACTGCCTGCGTTCTGGAAAAAATAAGCTAAACCGGCTTAAGTTAATTTGCTGCACATCTACATCTACTTGAGAGAAATCTGGATTTGTAGTAATGTCTAGGTTTAGGCTAGAGGTAAGCACCAATTTTGCATCAAAACCAATATTGGGGATATGGTTGACGGCATTATTTTTTACATAATCCTTGCTTAAACTGTGCGCTACATATGGAATAAACGCAGCATTTAAACCTTGTTTTTTTGGCATATTATCAAAAAAAAGTTTCCCCATGTGCGACAGTACAGCAATATTTAGCTGCCTTGGTATCGGGTACCAAGTGCTGTTTTCATTAATTTTTAAATTGTTTCTTGCAAAGTTAATGCGCCAATAAGGTACATTTTCATTAAATCGTATGCTTTTTAAAGGTATTTGAAACTCTGCAGTCCAACAAGAGTCTGTTTGATTGGTTTCGCAAAACCATTTATTATCCCATGCAGTAGTTACACCACCGTTTCCGCCTATTTCTATCAGCCCCTCTCTCTGTGCCCCAAAAGGATTTGCCCCAAAGCTAAATCCATTGTTGTAATCATTGAAAGGTTCAATACTCACTACAAATGCATCACTACGGGGATAGCTCCAATCTCTTTTTAAAGACTGAATAATGTAAGGCTTTTTTATTGTGTCAAAACAACGTGCAAAAACATAAAGATTATTATTGTCATAGCATATTTTTACACTTGTTTTACTCTGGGCAAAACTGGTATCGTAAGGAAAATTTTGATAAAAATTATCGGCAATATTCTTATTCTGTTGCCATACCAATTCATCATCTTTGCCATCAATTGTTATTTTTGCCTCAATTTTAAGTGCTTTAAGTGTATATTTTGAAGTATCTAGATTTGCAAATAATGAGCAACAATTAGCCAAAAGGCTTAAAACAAGTACAAGAATTTTAAATCCAGTCACTAACTAATCTTTTTTTCTAAGTTTTTGTTTTTGTGCCATATTCATAGTATTTACGGCATTATATTTAGTAAATTTATTTGCAGGGATCATTATTTTTAACCTTTTACCTTTAACAAGATTGTTGTTTGATAGTTTGTTCCATTTTTTTATGTCTGTTACAGTAACATCAAAACAATCTGCTATCAAGGGCAAATTATCATTTGTTTTGATGGAATAGTATATCCATTTTATTCCTACATTATTTGTTTCTTGTACCTCTATCGCAGCAGGTTTATCTAAATTAACAGGATTGCCTAGTGAGTCAATTACAGTTAGTTTTCCGTCTAATACCAATATTTTGTAGAATGAGGTGTCGGGTCTAAATAAGTCAAATAGTTTTTTTACCCTTTCTAGCGAGTCGTTGATAGTTTTATTTTCCTCCTCTTTTATAAGGTAAGCTAAGTGCTTTTTAAAACTATCTACGCCTTTTAATGGCAATAAAATGATATGTGGATAAGGAAAGTTGGGTACAATCTCGTTTTTATATTTTGAATTATATTGCCTAATAATTTGTAAGGGTGTATTGCTAGACTCAGCTATTCTTTGAAAGGTAAAAGTGCGCGTTACGGCTACCGTATCTAACATTACGCTTTTGTAGGTCATCAGTTTAATATTGTGTTGTGAATAAAAATTTACAACATAAAGTGCAGCCATAAATTTACTAAAAGATTTTCTATAACTCTCGTCAATATAAGGCTCAACTGTAAAATAATCCATGGCATTACTTGCCAATCGCATGGCTTTATTCATGGCCACTGGCCCGCTTCTAAAAGCTGCAATGGTAAAATACCAGTCTTTATAAATGTGATATAGATCTGCCAAAGATTTTGCAGCTGCTAAACTTGATGCATAAATATCTCTGCGTTCATCTACAAAAGAGTTAATGATAAGTTGATACTTTTTGCCTATAAAATATTGTAAAGGCCATTGTCCAGTTTCTCCTGTGCTGGCTAAAAAGTTAGCATCACAAAGGGTGTTTGCAAAAGCAATTAGTTGCAATTCTTTGGGCAAGCCAAATTTATCAAAAATTTTAGATATGCTGTCGCTATAATAATGGTATTTGGCAATGGCAGCGGGTGTTTTAGGGTTATTTAAAAAGAGTTTAATCTCATTTTCAATTTGTTCGTCAAAGTAAGGCTTTATTGCATTAGGCAAACTTTTTAGCCTTTTCCAATATGCGTTGTTTGCAAAAACGGTATCTGTGGTGTAGTATTGCGCATTTAGATTTATATTTAAAATATTAAATAAGGCAATAAATAAAATGAAAGGCCGTATTCTCATCAGATAGTCTCTAAGTATTTTGCAAATTGAAACAATTCTTTTTCTTGATGATGTGCCCCAATGATTTGAATACCGAAAGGTAAATTTAAGATTTTATTAACACCAAGTGGCACAGAAATGGCAGGATGCCCTGTTAGGTTTGCCTGAACAGTATATAAATCTGCCAAATACATTGCTATAGGGTCTTTACTTTTTTCTCCAATTTTAAAAGCAGGAGTGCTTGTTGTGGGCATGATAATGTAATCGTTTTTAGATAAAATCTCGTTTGTTTTATCCTGTATTAATCTTCTTACTTTTTGCGCCTTAGTGTAATAGGCGTCATAATGGTTGCTGCTTAATACAAAAGTACCCAACATAATCCTTCTTTTTACTTCAGCACCAAAGCCTTCTGTACGCGATTTTTTAAAAGTAGACTCCAAATCTGTGCTTGCTTTACTTCTATAGCCAAATGTTAATCCATTGTAACGGCTTAGATTGCTGCTTGCCTCGGCTGTGGTTAATGCATAATAGCAAGGAACCATGTAATCTAGGTAAGGAAAATCAACTTCTATTATTTCATGCCCCAGATTTTTTAATTGTTTTATTAATGCTAAAGTAGACTCTTTTATTTGTGGATCTAATCCATTTGCATTTAAAAAAGACGGAAAAATTGCTATTTTTTTTACCTTTTCTATGGGTTTAATTGGATAATAATTTTCAATTTCTTTTTTTGAACTTGTAGCATCCTTGGGGTCATGCCCCGCCATTATTTGTGTAAGTAATGCGTTGTCTTGCACGGTTTGAGTGAGCGCTCCTATTTGGTCAAAAGAACTGGCATAGGCTAATAAACCCCATCTGGATATTTTGCCATAAGTGGCTTTGCTGCCCACAAGGCCGCAAAAAGATGCTGGCTGTCTGATACTGCCTCCGGTATCGCTGCCCAAGCTGGCAAAACACATGCCTGCTTGCACAGCTACTGCGCTGCCTCCAGAAGAGCCGCCTGGAACATAATCTCTATTTGCAGCATTTTTTACTGCCCCTTTTGCAGAATTTTCGTTGCTGGCTCCCATAGCAAATTCATCGCAGTTTAGTCTACCAATAATAATTGCATCTTCGGCAATAAGGTTTGCAATAGCTGTTGCGGTAATTTGACTTATAAAACCATCTAATATTTTAGAAGCTGCACCCACTGTATGATTTTTATAACATAGGTTGTCTTTTATTCCTAAAACAAGTCCTGCTAGTTTTCCTACAGGTTCGCCATTTAAAATTTTTTGGTCTAATAATTCGGCCTGTTCTTTTGCCTCTTTATCAAATATGGATAAAAAAGCATTTATGTCTGCATTCTTTTTTTTAATCTCTGACAAATAATAATCTACAATTGTAGAAATATTTATTTGCCTGGCTGCAATAGCAGTCTGTATCTCTTTTAATTCTTTAAAATGCACTTGGAAATATTGATGAAAACAGAAATTTATTCTGATTTTTGGTTGTCATCTGTTGGTTTAGCAGCGGTTTTTGGTTCACGCATGCCTTCTTCTATCTGATCTTTAACACTCTTCTTAGCTTCATTAAATTCTCTTATTCCTCCGCCAATACCACGCATTAATTCTGGAATTTTTTTACCTCCAAATAACAGTAAGATTACACCGATGATAACTATCCACTCTGGCATTCCTATGCCAAATAATATAATATGGTTTAACATTTTTTTAATTAATTTATTCCTGCAAATATAATCAAAATTTCATGCCAAAAAAAAGGGTTTTTTTATTCTTGTAAGGGTTCATTATAGTTAATGGCAGCTTTCAACATAGAGTGAAGGTCTGTATGGAATAGTTCAAAATTATGGCTTGTAGGAACTGTATAAAAGTTGCCGCCTTTAATTGTTTTATAATTTGAATTTTGCTGCATGATATTGCAAAGTGCTATATAAATATCTTTTACAGTATAGCTTTTTTTAAATACACAATTGATGGTGATATTTTTTTCTTTTTTTTCTAATACTTGATTAATTATGCTGCATAATTGTGATTGATTCAGTAAATATCTATTGGCATTTTCTGAAATTATTACTTGCTCATTGTTAATTATTTTTTGATAAAATGCAGGAATTAATGTATTGATATTGCCGGCTATTGCAGCAATATTTGGCAGTCTGAGTATAATATAATCATTAAATTGTTTGGCTATTAATTGCTCCATAGCCAGTTTATGAAGAATGTATGGTCTTTTTTTTAATTCATTGTCATAAATGCTTACTGTGGAAAAGTAGACCAAACAATTTTTAATATCTATGGTATTTATCAAAGAAATCTCTCGGTCAAAATCTGCCTTTTGGGGGCAAACAGAATTTGCTACTCCACTAGCAAGTAGGGTGTAATTTTTATGATTGCAGCTGTTTAGCGTTTTAGCGATGAGTCCGTTTCCAATAATCACAATATTCTTTTATGTCTGTTGATATTTTTTTTGCTGCTTGATCCCAATTATAGTTGAGTAACACCGTTTTTCGCGCCTCTTTACTCATGGTTTTTCGCAATTCCAATGGCAAAGATAGTGCTTTTTTTATTGCATCAGAAAGTATTGAAAGGTGTTTAGACTTTATTAAAAAACCATTCTTTATATTTATTATTGCTTCTATAGCGCCTACATCTGTTGCAATTGGCACCAATCCTTGAGCCATTGCTTCTACAATGATGGTAGGAAATCCTTCTGCCAAGCTAGGAACAATCAAAAAAGTGTGTTGCTGAAATAAATTATAGATTTCTTTGGCATTTTTATTTCCCAAATACGCAATTCGGTTGTCTATTATTTTTTTTTCATTGGGTACTTCGCCTACTATAGATAATCTAAAATCTTCTTTGATGGCTTGCATAACTGGCAACAATAAATAAAGCCCTTTCCTATGCTCGTGCCTGCCAACAAATATAAATGAATTTTCAAATTTTTTATCAATCGAGGGTGTTTGAAGCCAAAAATCGTCAGCTGCACCATGCTGTGCTATGATTTGGGTTTTTGGCCCCTTTTCTTTTTTTATAATTTCTGCTATTTTTCCTCCATAGGTAAAAATCACATCAGCATGCTTTAAACAATAGCGTGCAGGTTTTTTTAAAATCAATTTTTCTGCCCATTGTTTTAGTCCTCCACCTGGCTGAAACATCTCCAATCCATGAAGTTGAACTGCAATAGGTGTGTTTAGCATTTCTTTGTTTTTTAGTAAGTTTAACCCAGTAAATCCTTTTGTATATATAAAGTCAAATTTTGGTAATTTTATTAATTCCAATCTTATTGACTCGCTATAAAGTTCAGAATTTTTAATATAATGACCTGGAGAAGTATGTTTTTTCACAAATTTTATTTCAATAAAAGTCAGGTGTTCCATTTCACTTTTAGTAAAAATAGCAGGATAGTCTGGTTGCACTCCCTCATCAATGCAATGAAAAACAGATATATCAAAATGTAGTCTGGCTAAATATTTTGCAATATAATAGCTGTGTTTTTGCATTCCACCAATTACAAAAGGATGAATCCCGTCTGTTATTAATGCTATTCTCATCTTAATTGTGTAAAAAAATTTTTCATTAACGCTGCACACTCATCGGTCATAATTCCATTTATCCACTCGGTCTTATGATTAAGAAACTCAGGCTGTAAGTGCATGCTACATCCAGTTTTTGGCTCATTGGCGCCATAAACAACTTTGCTAAGCCTGGCATTTTTGATTGCTCCTGCGCACATTACACAGGGTTGTATGGTTACATAAAGTATGCATTGATCCAAAAATTTAGCTTGCAGATGATTAAATGCTGCCGTAATTGCCAGCATTTCTGCATGTGCGGTACTGTCAAATAATCTTTCTACTTGATTGTATCCTTTTCCAATAATCTCATTATTTGCTACTATAATTGCACCAATCGGCACTTCGCCTTCGTCATAAGCCTGCTGTGCTAGCAGCAGCGCTTTTTTCATAAAAAATGCGTGGTCTAGCGCTATCATAGTAAAAAAGTAATTATGAGAAAGCCGCTAAGCTGAGGTGCCTAGAACAGATTCTACGGGTGTGTAGGGTAAATCAAATGCATCTGCAACGCCTTTATAAACCACTTTTCCATCTACTACATTTAAGCCCAATTTTAATTCTTGATTTTCTAAGCACGCCTTTTGCCATCCTTTATTTGCCAATTGAATAGCATAGGGCAAGGTCGCGTTTGTTAGAGCAACTGTAGAAGTGTAAGGCACGGCACCTGGCATATTTGCTACGCAATAATGCACAACATCGTCAATGATAAATGTTGGGTCTTCGTGAGTAGTTGGTCTGCAAGTTTCTATACATCCACCTTGATCTACCGCTACATCTACCAAAACAGTTCCTTTTTGCATCTGTTTTAGCATGTCTCGGGTTATTAAATTAGGGGCTTTTGCTCCTGGTATTAATACCGCACCTATAATTAAATCTTGGCTTGGAATTAGTTCTCGAATATTCATTTCGCTTGAATAGCGTGTAACTACATTTGCTGGCATCACATCATTTAAATACCTTAGTCTGGATAAACTTATATCCATAATAGTTACTTGAGCTCCTAATCCTGCAGCCATTTTGGCCGCTTGTGTACCTACTACTCCTCCACCCAAAATCAACACCCTACCCGGAGGAACACCAGGAACGCCACCTAGCAATACGCCTTTTCCTTTTACTGGTTTTTCGAGATACTTTGCACCTTCTTGAACAGCCATTCTACCGGCCACTTCACTCATTGGTATAAGCAATGGTAAGCTGCCATCTTTTGCCTCTACTGTTTCGTAGGCTAGGCAGGTTGCTCCACTTGCAAGCATTGCATTTGTGAGGGGTTCATAAGATGCAAAGTGAAAATAAGTAAATAAAAGTTGGCCTTTTTTTATCAATTTATATTCTTGTTCAATAGGCTCTTTTACCTTTATTATCATTTCGGCAATGGCATAGATTTCATCTATACTACTAAGCAATATTACGCCTGCTTTTTCGTACATTTCATTAGAGAGGCCAGAACCAATGCCTGCATCTTTTTGCACATACACTTTATGTCCCCTTTTTATAAGTTCTAATGCTCCGCTAGGGGTTAATGCTACTCTGTTTTCGTTGTTTTTTATTTCCGAAGGAACTCCTATTATCATAATTATTATTGTATTTTATTTAAGTGCAAACCTACAATAATTATTTATTTATTTAAGTGAATTTTTACGCAAAGTTATACTTTTAAAACACGAATTAATGCGTATTTGAGTTTTCTTTATTTTCTGTTTTTTTTACTTAAATAAATTTTTAGAACGGAATGAAGTTAATTTTATGTTTACTGTTAATTATAGTTGCAAGTTTTGGAAAAGCTCAGTTATCAGACGTCTTATTTGCTGCGGGATTTAGAACCCATACTGGCGGATTATCTTTTGTAAACAATGTTATTTAACAATATAATGATTCTAAAGAATGGTTAGATGATAAATTAAATAAACAGCACGTCCAAAATGGATTTGAATTTGGCTTGGGTGATGGCAAAGACAAATTTGGTTTATCTTTATCCAAATACTTTTGGCTATGGAATAAAAGCATTGCCATAGGCACAACCAATCAAGGAGAATTTATAATTATAAAATTAATAACAAGCGTTGCAGGGGTGGAGCTATTTGATTTTTGGTACACCCCAATTTCTGTAAAAAAATAAACATTGGCGGCAGTTTGGTACGCATTAGAAAGCATTGACGATAAACCTATAATTTGGGTGGCAGGTATCGCGGATAAAGGCAATGACTATAGCATGAAAATGGATTTAGAAAAAGAAAGGGTAAAAATAATCATATGCCTAGGGGTAGATAATTTAAAGATACGCCAAACCTTTGCTGCACATGTAGATATGATACTAAACACAACCTCTGCGAGTGATGCAGTAAATGCTGCATATAAAAGTGCAAATGCGCGGTGCCACCTACTTTACTAAAAGAATCATGGGGGTAATTTTTTTTGCTTTGCCAAGGTTTTAATAGTAGATTTGTGGAGTGGAAAAGGCACTTATTTTTTCAGCACCATCGGGCTCTGGCAAAACTACAGTTGTAAATCATTTATTAAAAAAATTTCCAGATAAACTGGCATTTTCTGTCTCTGCAACTACACGTAAACCTCGGCCAAATGAGACAAATGGAATAGAATATTATTTTGTCACAGCTGATAAATTTGAAAAAAAATTAGCTGATAATCAATTTGTAGAACATGAAATGGTATACAAAGGACTTTATTATGGCACACTAAAATCTGAGGTGCAAAAAGTTTGGGACATGGGTAAATGTGTCGTTTTTGATGTTGATGTAATTGGTGGATTAAATCTAAAATCAAAATTTGGAGAGCAAGCCTTGGCTGTTTTTTTGAAACCACCAAGTATAGAAATTTTGATGCAGCGGCTTACTAATAGAAGCACAGAAGTAGAACATGTGTTGCAAGAAAGAATTGAAAAAGCAAAGCATGAGCTTACTTTTGAGAACAAATACGACATCGTTTTGGTAAATGATGTGTTGAGCGATACATTATCTGAGGCAGAAATTTTGGTAAGCTCCTTTTTAAATAAGCTATGAAAAATGTGGGATTATTTTTTGGTTCTTTTAATCCCATTCACATAGGGCATTTGATTGTTGCAACACAATTAAAATCTGCCGCAAACTTAGATGAAGTCTGGTTTGTGGTAAGTCCTCACAGCCCATTTAAGCCTCAAAGTGAATTAGCTGCAGAAGACTTGCGCTTAGAATGGGTAAAAAAATCAGTAGCCAATACGTCATTTTTAAAAACATGTGATTTAGAATTTAAGCTGCCAAAACCTTCTTACACATACCTGACACTTGAAAAATTGCATGAATTGTATGACCATCATTTTCATCTTATTATGGGCTTGGATACTTTACAGTCATTGCCAGATTGGCGCAATGCGATTGATTTTATGAATAAATACCCAATTCATGTTTACCAAAGAGGAGGTTTTTATAATATTACAAATGCTATTGCTAAAAATATTGTCATGCACAATTTGCCGTTATTAGATATTAGTGCTTCTTTTATCAGAGCGCAAGTATTGGCAAAAAAGCCAATAAATTTTATGGTAGATGTAAGTATTTTAGATGCTGTAGAGGCCTATTACAGGTAGTTTTTTATAATAATGAAGATTAAAAACCCATTTCTTTCATTCCTTTTGCAGAGATTTTGTAAGCAAATTTATGCATGTGGTCACTATCGTAATATATCTCTATAGGGGCGGTAATCCCTGAGGTGTTTTTTACTGTATTCACTAAGCCTTTGCGCAACAATTGTTTGATTACATCTTGCAGAATATTTTTTGGCAATTTTGTGTCTTCTAATAAATGCTGCAATGTTTCTGGAAAAATTAGAAACTCCAATACTTTTTTTTCTATTTCTTCTGTAATTATTTCGCTCATAAATTTTATTTTGGGCTTATAATTATAGGGGTATTTAATGCCACCCATGCAAATAATTCTTCTATTTCTGCATTATTTATGGCAATGCAGCCCCATGTCCAATCATACATCCAATGCGTTTTAGGGTCTTGACTTGGCCACCATAATCCATGAATGAAAATATCTCCTCCTGGATCTACACCTATTTTTTTTGCATTTGCTTTGTCAATTTCATTTGGATAAGATATTTTAAGTGAGCGGTATCCTCTGCTCTTCGGGTTTTTGAGATTGATGATATATAAGCCTTCGGGGGTCTTATTATCTCCTTGCTTTTGTTTATGGCCAATAGGGTTTGCGCCAAAAGCACAGCGGTAAACCTTAAATGTATCTTTAAAATAGGCGTAAATTTTTCTTTCAGCCTTGCTAATATAAATTTTTTTGACAGTATCTGTTATCAATAACTCTTTGCTTGATTTTGCCACTTTTATACTTTCTTTTGGCAAACCAAATGCAAAACATAAACTAACACATAAAATGAATATTAAATTTTTAGCTCCCATCATTATTAATAACGCAATTTGTATTACAAATATTTTAAAAATTTATATCAATATCATATTTTTCATAAAAAATAGAGATTTCTTCACAAACTTCCTCTGCAGTATCTACTATTTTAAACAAATCTAAATCTTCTAGGCTAATATATTCGTTGTCTGCAAGCATCGTTTCTTTTATCCAATCCAATAGCCCTGCCCAAAATTTAGTACCTACAAATATAATAGGGAATTTGGCTCTCTTATTTGTTTGCACCAGAGTTAGTGCTTCAAAAAGCTCATCTAAAGTGCCAAAACCACCCGGCAGAATTACAAAACCTTGAGCATATTTAACAAACATTACTTTTCGCACAAAGAAATAGTCAAAATTTATTAATAGATCAGGGTCAATGTATGGATTAGAGGTTTGCTCAAAAGGTAAATTGATATTTAAACCTACAGATTTTCCCTTTACATTTTTTGCTCCTTTATTTCCTGCTTCCATAATACCAGGCCCACCACCAGTAATGATTCCCCAGCCTTGCATACTCAGTTTTTCTGCAATCTGCTCTGCCAAGAGGTAGTGTGCGTGCCCAGGCTTTGTTCTTGCTGAGCCAAAAATACTAATGCAAGGGCCAGTTTTTGCTAATTTATCATAGCCTTCAACAAATTCTGCCATAATTTTAAAAATACTCCAGCTATTACTGCTTTTTACATCGGGCCATTTTTGTCTTTGAAATGCCCGCGTAATTCTATCATCTTTGTTATCCATATTTAATGTTGTTTTTGTGTGAAAAGAGTGTTAGTCCAATAAAAGTTAAAATTCCATTGAGCACAATGATACTATGTCCTAGTTCAAATCCACCAGTGAATGAAGGTAGTTTTAATTGAATAAAGTATGTTATCATAGGCGATAATAGGCATATTGTATACATATATTTATTTGCGATTTTGCTTTTGCTTTTAAGGATGCAAAAGCTAAATAATCCAATTAGCGGCCCATACGTATAGCCTGCCAAGGTAAGTATTTGGTCTATCATGGCTTTGCTAGATAATAGCTGAGCCCCAATAACCAAAACGAGCAAAATAATGGCAAAGGAAATGTGCACCGTCTGTCTTATTTTCTTATTTCTTGGCGTTTCTTGATCGGTATTTTGCTTTAAAAAATCAATGCAAAACGAAGTGGTAAGTGTAGCCAATACACTATCTGCGCTGCTAAATGTGGCTGCTGTAAGACCTAAAATAAAAGCAATACCTGCAAAAACACCTAAAGAGCCAAGCGCCATAGTTGGAAAAACCTTGTCTGTAATAATCTTTCCTGTATTTTCATCCATTGGCAAATTTAGTTGCATTGCATCTGCATACAAATAAAGCAATGCACCTAAAGCAAGAAAAAATACGTTTACGAATAGCATAACAAAACTAAAGGTATACATGTTTTTTTGAGCCTCGCCTAAACTTTTGCAACTCAAATTTTTTTGCATCATATTTTGATCCATTCCACTCATAGAGGCTGCAATAAATATTCCGCCAATAAAACTTTTAAAAAAATTCCCTTTGGCATTTATATCCCATTCAAAGATTTTTGCATATTGACTTTGGCTAATTTTTTGAACGGCAGTGCTTATGCTTATGTCCCAATGTTGCAATATGGCGGCAATAGATAGTACTACACCTAAAAGTAGAAAAAAGGATTGAAAAAAATCTGTCCACACTAAGGTTTTAATGCCTCCTTTAAATGTGTAGCCAAGAATTAGTCCTATAACAATAGCAATGCTTAAGTTTAGTGGTATATTTAATGGTCCAAAAACAAAAATGTGTAGGGCAGTAGAAGCTATAAACAACCTGCCTGCTGCGCCCACTAATCTACTAATAATAAAATAAAAAGAACCTATATAAGCAGCGTGTTGGCCTAATTGCTTGCCCAAAAAACTATAGATAGAGGTAAGGTTGAGTTTGTAATACAATGGCAACAGCACCTGGCTGATAACCATGTAGCCAAAAAAGTATCCAAAAACTACTTGTAAATAACCAAAGTTAGTAAGCAATACAGCACCTGGCACAGAGATAAAAGTGATGCCAGAGAGCGAATCACCCAACAAACCAAAAGCGACTACAAACCAAGGTGATTTTTTGTTGCCTAAAAAATAGCCAAAACTATCAGCTTTTCTAGACGTAAGCCAACTTATAAACAATAAAGCAGCAAAATAGGTGAATATAACTACAATAACTAGTGAAGGGCTTAGGCTAGGCATGGGCATATTTTTTTTGTTTTAAAGCCCCGCAAAGTAATGATTTTTTTTATAAAGGAAAAAGAGCTTGAGTTTTTATTAAATTTGCTAATGTATTATAGGAATCATATTGTGATGATTTTTTAGAAATTATACCAAATTGTGGTGTAAAAAAATCCATAATAGCTCAGTTTCAATAAACTAAATTTTGCAGTATTTTTCTTTCAATCCGTTATAATAAATTAGGGCTATCCAGTACATTCTTAAGCTGTAATAGTTGCAATGATATATGTGAAAACTTCTTTGTTTTTATAACAATTGAAACATGCCAAAAGTAATATTTTATAAAGATAAGACTGCAAAAATGTTTAACCCTGCTCATGCAATCTACTTTTTTTTAATTCAAATTATTCGCTTTAGATGGGTTTAACCCCGATTTAGTAGTTCGCCATTTTAGCAGCTTTGATTTGCAGAAAAAATAAACATTTTCAACTGTTTCGAAAAGGATAAAAATGGCTCAAATGCTTACATGGTATGTAGTTTTTTAGATAAAAAAAGTCTCAAATGAACCATTCAGGTTTAATTTTCAAAATAATAATTTTCTTGTTCCCTTATCACGTCTCCTCTTAAAATTCGATACCTTCTTGCTGCATCTACAGTATATAAACTTCCAGGCTGTTTTAGTATCAGTTCTTCAAAATATTTCATTGCATTGGCAGTATCTTTTAACTGATTTTCATAAATGTCTGCCAATTCGTAAAGTGCATTATCGTATAAAATATCATTGTTATATTTTGCAATAATTTCGTTATAAAAAACAATGGCTGCTTGCCATTTTCCTTGTCGCGCATTTACTTGGGCTTTTAAAAAAACTATTTCATCTACTAGGCTGTGTTTTGGAAACAAAAGATTAATTTTTTCTACCTCATTTATGGCTGCCTCATATTTATTTTGATAAAGCAATAATTGCGCAGTAGCATAAGATTCCATGGCAACATAGTTAGAATCTAACCCTAGATTATCTTGAATAGTAAGTGAAAGTTCTATAGCATTATTAGAAATTAATTGAGAAGTAGCTCCTTTTAGCACTTCTAACTGGGTTTCTGCCCACTCAAACTCACCCCTAAAAAAGGCTAATCGCGCCTTTCTAAACTTAGCTTCTTGGCCCAAAGGTTCTTCTTTAAAATCTTTCTCCACCTGCGCATAGAGCAATTCGCTTTCCCATACATCTCCTGTAAAAAGATATGCATCGCCCAAATCTAGTTTGCACTCTGCTTTAAAATAGCGATTATTGCCAGGCGTATTTATTACTTCTTCTAATAGATTTATGGCTTTGGTTGGCTGATGCAACTTTGTTAAATAGATATTTGCCAATAATTTCATAGCTTGTATTGCATATTGATTATTTTTATTTTGTTTTATAAAGGTTAAATAATCGCGCTCTAGCTCATTCAATTTAGCGGTGTCAGAAAAGGTGCTCATTTTAATCATATCATATCTGGCCTCTAACCATCCATTTTGTGCTTGATAATAATAGCGTTCTTCTTTTCCTAATTCCATCACGTATGCATAAGATTGTGCAGCAATTTCGTACTCCTTATTTGCATTGCAAATATTTGCAAATACAATAAGTTCTAAACCCATGTCGTTCTTTTTTTTGCTCAATGACTTATAATGTATAAACGCATTTTTCCAATCTTTTTGTTGCACCAATGCCCAGGTGAGCAGTTGTTCATACACCAAGTTGTTTTCACTTGCCCTTATTCTTTTTATCAGCGCTAATTTCAGATTGTCATAGGTAGATTTGTTTTTCATAAATGCAGGCAGCTGGCTTATCACAATTTGATATTGATTTTCGTTTACTATTGCTAAATCTAAGAGCATTTCTAAGGCTTTTTGTTGATTATCAATACGCAGATAGAGCTGTGCTATTTCTATTTGGTGTAAAAAATATTGTCCCAAGAACTTTTTATTTTTCTCCAATAAACTGATGGCTTCATTTACATATCCTTGTTTTGCCAATTCCACTCCAATGCTTGCTGAATTAACTTCGTTTTTATAATTTTCTTCAATAATTTTATCTAACAGTTTTTTAGCCTTTTTGGTATCTCCATCTTGGTCTAAAAAAAATATCTCTGCAATGCTAAAACGGGGTTGTTTTGTTTTCTCAAAAAAATAGTTGGCCACTTTTTTTGCCTCTTTAAAATTTTTTACTTTTACTAAACAAGATATATATGGTTCATAAATAAGCAGACTTGCAGTTTTTTTATCTATTTGTTGACCAAATAGCATCACTGCTTTTTCACATTCTCCATCTTGTGCATACTGTATTGCTAATTTTTCAATACTTGTTTGGGCGACCATTTGCTTGCAACAAAACATGTAAATAAGCAAAAAACTAAATTTTAATAGTGATTTCATTCCTTAATTTTTACAAACATTTTTTATATCATCTAATATTCAAAAAACGTTCCTTTTTTTCATTTCAAATTTACTTTATTATTCTAATAAATAGTCATTATTTAGTACATATTATATAATAGCGCTTAATTTAGCTTTAATAGTCGCCCAAAAATGGGAAAAGTTTTTTTTAATTTCTGGCAAAGAACCTTGATGAGCACCACCAATTTTTAAATAATTTTTATAGAAATAGGCTGCACTGATACCCCACTTTCTTTTAAATTGTTTACGGCCATTATTTAGTTTAACACGATGTAGCGTCTTGGATTGAAAATGATAAACCCTACTGCTGCCAACTCCTATAAAATCTCTGATACCCAATTGCCATAATTTCATAGAAAAATCAGGGTCTGAGTATAATCCCGGGCTAAAAGATTCGCTGTATCCGCCTACCGCATCCCAATTTGCCTTGCTAACCAAACTTGGGGGCCACGATGCACCATTCCAGTCATCAAAACTAATATGCTTATGAAAATCAAGTAGTTTAGCTAAATTAAAATTACCATTAAGTTCACCAAAAAAGTGTGGGGCAATCATGCAATTAAAAGGTCCTTTTGTGGGCTCTATCATTGTGGCACTTAAATAAAAATTTTCATGGCCGATTGCTTTTATTTTTTTTATTAATGCTGCATCCCATTGCGGCAAAGCATACATGTCATCATTCATATAAACAAGATAGGGTGCTGTGGCTTTGGCAGCTAAAAGATTTAGCGCCTTACAAATCCCTATATTTTCGCTGCTGTGGGTATAACTAATTTTTTGTTCTTGGAGCCATGCAATACTTTCGTCTTTTCCTTCATTTACATGCACAAGTATTTGATGATTATATCCACTGTGTTCTTGCAACGATTCAATACATGTTTTTAGGTATAAAAAATTATTCCAAGTGGGGATAAGTATGCTAAACATTTAAGCTTCAAATTTACGCATTTCAAAATTAATATGACATAAAAAAACCCTCAATTTTGAGGGTTTTTTTATTTTTGTGCTTATCGCATTAAATACACTGTGTTGTTATTTATATACCATTTGCTTACAAAGTAATCTGTATATCGCATGCTATAATTATAGAATCCTTCTTGCACTGGCTTGCCTTGATATGTTCCATCCCATCCTTTGTTTACATCTTTAGTGGCAAATAATATTTCTCCCCAACGGTTAAAAATAGTTATTTCATAGCCTTTTACACCTTGCAATACACCGCTTAGTTTAAAAATCTCATTAATTCCATCGCCATTTGGGCTAAACGAGTTGGGAATATAAACAGAGAAAGCAGGTTCTATAAATATTGTTTTGGAAGATGTGTCTGTGCAAAGGTTTTCGTTTGATATGATCAATGTAATTCTAAATCTACCGGTATCCATAAATGAATATTTTGGGTTTTGAATATTGCTTTTTCCAGTTTCGCCAAATGTCCAATCCCATGTCAGTGCACCAATTGATAAATCAGTAAAATCTACATCAGGTTCTATAATTGTAGGTTTAATAGGACTCATGCTAAAATCTGCTGTGGGTTTATCAAATACGGTAATAATACTGTCATATTCTATATCTGCATCGCAGCCAAAAGCACTTTCTACATAAAGAGAAGCGCTGTATTTTCTAGGAGCCATCAAAACTGTATTTGCATTCGAGGTATTGCCTGCATTAGCACCATTTACTTTCCAATCATATACTGCAATAACATCATTTGCTACTGTTGCATTGCTTGTTAACATAACCGCTAGCGGAGCACATCCTTTGTCGGGTGTGAAGGTAAAATCAACTACGGGTATTGCATGCGATTTAACCGTTTTGGTTATTTCTGCCTTACAGTTTCTGTTTGTTTCTATGCTCATTTTTACATTATAGCTGCCTACTACTGCATAGGTATGCGCAATGTTGTTTCCAGCATTTGTGTTTCCATCGCCTAGTTCCCAGTTTATAACGCTTATCGTTCCGCTGCTAACAGACGATGTATTTGTAAGCGTTGTTGGCAGCGCTTCACAATCTTCTACTACTGTAAAATTAGGGGTTGGTAAAGGATAAACCTCAATGATGCTATTATTAGAAGCTTTACATCCATTAGTAGTAGTAGCTGTAAGCGAAATATTTTTTGTTCCAAATGAACTATATGTGTAGCTAGGATCTCTAGCAATACTAGTAGCACCGCCACCAAAATCCCAAGCCCATGCGTTAATACTGCCTGTGTCTACTGTGCTATTGTTAGTAAAAAGGGTAGCTAGATTTAAGCATACGTTGGTTCCTGTAAAACTAATATTTGGTAAACTCCATACAAAAATGGGTTTTGTAATTGTGTCTTTGCATCCTGCACCCGAATTTATGATTAGGGTAATGTTATCTACACCAGTGGCATTACTTGTAAATTTAAAACTATCAGCAAGATTAGCTGTCCTGCCGCTTGTAGAAGACCAATTATAACTATTAATGCCAAAGCCATAATGATTGCTTGTGCTTTTCATCAAAGCAGCATTGTTTAAGCATATAATATTACTAGAAAAATCTGCTTTTGGTTTAGGAATAATATAAACGTTGGTAGCCAAAGTGTCTTTGCACCCATTTGCAGTTGTTGTTATTACATTGTAGTTAAACCTTCCTGAATCTTTAAAAATGGTTTTAATTGTTTTTCCTTTAAAACTATCTGCACCGCCAAAATACCAATCTATTTTACTTAAAATTTCTGTCGAGGGCGCATGAGACTGTGTAAGTGTTCCACTATCGCCAAAACATAAGTTTTGAGCAACTACAGCTGACTGCACTTGATTAAATATTTTTACATTATGGGTAACTGAGTCTGCACAATCTGCATTTTGCCTAATTACTAATTTTGCATTATAGCTGCCTGAACTTGCATATTTATAGGCAGGATTGGCTGCGTTAGATGTATTGCCATCGCCTAAATGCCAGATTTTTGCTGAGGGAGTAATGGATGTTGTATTGCTAGTGTCTAAAAAGTTTACTGTATTTTTTAGGCAAGCATCATTGAAACTAAATCCAGCTTTAAAAGGTGGATGTTTGGTAATGGTGGTATCTTTGCTTGCTTTGCAGCCTACAGAGTCTGTAACTGTAAGCACTACTTTAAAATTGCCATAAGTATTGTATAAATATGACGCGTATGGGGCATAAAAAGAATCTATCGTTCCATCCCCAAAATCATAAACCCATTTTGCTATTTTTCTCAATTTCACTGAGCTGCTGTCTGAAATAAGCAAACTGTCTTTGAAACAACTTCCTGATGCTGCAAACTTAGCAACAGGAACAGGATAACGCTCTACTTCATGAGTGGCAGTATCATAGCAGTCAAAACTAGACCTTACAAATAAATTAGTAATATATTTACCCACAGTATCGTATAAATGTGTAGGATTTGAAGCAAATTCTCTTGCTCCATCGCCATAGTCCCAAAGTTTAAAAACAAGATTGCCAGGTGTATCTACTTCAACACTGTCAAAAAATTTAACCACATTGGCATCACACGCATTTTGAAATGTGAAACTAGCTCTTGGATTGCTGGCTACTTTTACTAGCAATTCTGCACTATCTGTGCTTGAGCAACCATCAAATGTTTTTTTGGTCACAGTTAACTTTACTCTATAATCACCCGCGCTTTTATAAGTGTGTTTTGGGCTTTTTAAAGTATCTGTATTGCCATCTCCAAAATTCCAATTGTATTTTGATGCTACAAAACTTGCAATGCCAGTAAATTCTGCTACTTCACCTAGGCATAAGGTGTTTAGGTTATTGGGTTTTTTGTTTTTATCAGCAAGGGTAATATATGCAGCAAGGTTGGTAACATTGGCTCCTGCATTATATCCATAAGATTCAAAACTTCCAAAACCATAAGCAGTCGCATTAAATCCTCCAGCAGCTAGTAATCGTTGATTGCCTTTTGGTACTTTAATTCTTGCATAAGCATAACTTGGCAAGGGTATAAATCTTGTAAAAGGTACCCTGCTTCCATTTAAGGTAAAGGTGGCTGTATCCTTGCTTTGAATAACCACATTAATATAATTGGCGGTGATGGCCTCAAATTCTGAAGAATACACTACTATGTCTTTTAAGGTTTGCTGTATTGGAGAAAGCATTATCATAGAAGGGTCGCCTGTGCCACCGCAGCTTTGTGTGGTAGAAAATTGAGCCACACTAATGGGGTTGTTTGAAGTAATATATTGTGGTGTGCTAACATTGCCTGATTGAAAAAATTGTCCTTTACTCAATATAGCAGCAAAACCTCCATTTACTGTAACCACAGTATTGTTTGTCCCTGCTAAAACGCGAAATCTATCAAAAGTTCTGCCCAATTGGGGCACAGTTAAAAAATCTGTAGACCATGAATTTACAGGAAAAAGTTGTTCATATAAATTATCTTTTGATGTGAAACCACCGCAATTGCCTAGAGTAGTGCCTGTATTTCCAGAAAAAACGGCTATTTTTTTACAAGCAGCAGATACACCCGTATCTATTACCTCTATTAGCGTGCCAGTTAAATCATTGTACCTATTGGGTGCCATACCCTGATAAATTTCTCCCCTATTTAGTGTAATATTATATGGAGTGCCTACAACCCAAGCTCCAGAAGCTCTTTGCACTGTAGAAGTCTCTGGAGTGATTCTTATTTTAGTATTGTCGCTTGATGCTACTATCATAAAAACTGCTTTTGAAACTACATCGTTTCCACTATTGGCTGATTCTTGAGACCATGTCATTACCCTATATTCTTTTCCCGCGGTGCCGGTTGGTAGCACCAATGTTGCATCAGAACGATAATCCCTGTGAATATGTGCATATAGAGCAACAGGTAATACGGATGTTACACGTATTCCTCTATTTTGAATACAATCTGTGCAGCCAATATACGCTGTGGTATTTGGTATAGATACTACTGTTACTATATTTGCAACAATGGTAAATGTAGTGCTCCATGCTTGTCCCGGAATACTTACTGTGCCTGTGGTATTGCTGTCAGAGGTAATATACAAATCCATCTCTGCCGGAGAACTTCCTGTACCATTGATATGCGCCATAAAACCTAACCAAAAATCCGTTCCTTTACTTGTAGTGCCTTGAGAAAAAACATTGCTAAAGCTTAGGATAATAGTAGTTAAAATAAGTAGTTTTATTTTTTTCATATTAATTTCATGTAAATGTTATCAAAAGTAAAATAAATAATCCTAATTGCAAACGTTTTTTAAAAAAATGACAATAGTCTAGAGGCCAATAAAATAGGTGTTTAATAGTATTTATTTATTAACTAATAGTAAATTCTGTATTAAATTTTTTAAAAAAGCAACTTATTAATGTAAAATTTTTGTGTTCAATTTCAATTTTCATATTAAATTCTTAATTTCATTTTTATAAAAAAACAAAAGTGTTAGCAGTAGAAAATTTATGAGTATTGAATGATTCAAGTTTGATAAAAAGGCTTGTGTAATTCAATAATTTTTGGCAACACAATCAACTTTTGGCAGTTGCAAGGTTTAATACCAGATTAGGCATAAGAGATTCTAATTACAGCCAAAACTACCACAAACACGATCGTTTCTCTATTTGCATTCTTAAAATAGAACTACTCTTCTCGAGAATTAAAATCTTGATTGCCCATCAGTCTTTATTGCATTTTTTACTCACATTGCGAATTATAATGTGTAATTTAGGTTAAAAATAGATTTTTTAGATTTTTTTTTGATAAAAGCCACTGTTTTTAATAGTCAATATTTCAAAAAGATAAAAAAAGTAATTAATTTTAATATTTTTTTAAGAATTTTATTTTAAATTTAAGATACTGATAATCAATATTTAAACTATAAAACAAATATTTTTAAACATTTACAAACGATAATAAATAATTCTAAACCGAGTATTAATAATGGCTGCCCTCATCTTTGCAGTGTTGAATTTCAATAAACCAAAATTACAGAGCGCTATGTAATGATGAATAAAAAGAAAAACAACAATAAAATAATATTAACAAATAAAAAAAACAGTAATTATGTATTCAATCAACAACTCAGTACGTCTATTAGGTAATGTAGGCATGGAACCAGAAATTTTAACATTTGACAATGGAAACAAAGTAGCAAAAATCAGCTTAGCAACATCAGAAAAAAGAAAAGATGCGCAAGGAAAATTTACAGAAATCACCACATGGCATAGGCTAGTGATATGGGGTAAAGGCGCAGAGATAATGCAAACCTACCTACACAAAGGCGATAAAATAGCAGTAGAGGGCAGGCTCACTAATAGAGAGTACGAAGACAAAGCAGGAGTAAAAAAGAATATTGCAGAAATAGTAGTAAATGATTTTACTATGCTAGGGGGCAGTAAAAGTACACAGGTGGAAGAATCCACATCAAAAACAACTAAGAAAAAAGAGGCAGATCTGCCATTTTAGGAATAGGACAGCATTATAAAAAAAAGCCGCTCAATCAATTGAGTGGCTTTTTTTGTATGTGCCCGGCACCGGATTTGAACCGGCATGTCCATAAGACACCACCCCCTCAAGGTGGCGCGTCTACCAATTTCGCCAACCGGGCTTAGCATTTATTATTATTTATTTTTAATCTTTTCTAAGATTTCAAATTTAAATGAAAATTTATGTTTATCATCTTCTTCATGAATTTCTTCAAAAGACGTTTGCCAATTGTTTTCATTGAGCTCTGGGTAAAAAGTATCTGCATCTTCAAAAATATGATTTATATGTGTGATATAGATTCTGTCTGTAATTGCCAATGTTTCAGTGTATACTTTTCCGCCACCAATTATAAAAATTTCTTCTTTAGCAGTTCGTGTTGCCATCTCAATTGCTTGTTCAATGGTTTTTGCCCATTCAAAACCAGGAAGAACAAGATTGGGATTACTTGAGAGTACAATATTTCTTCTGTTTGGCAATGGTTTTTTTATCGCTCCCATTGTATTCCTGCCCATTATGATTGGATTAGAAATGGTTTTTTGTTTAAACCAAACCATATCTTTGGGCAAATGCCACAATAGTTTATTGTCTTTACCTATTGCATTGTTTGCTGCCTTGGCAACTATTTGTGAAATTTTCATTTTTTTTGGGACTGCAAAAGTAATCAATTAATGAAAGATAATAAAATGCTATTTTAAAAACTTTTATAATTTTATTTGAACTTGCACGATTAAAAGGGTGAACCAGGCTCTTTTTTTACCTTTTTATAAATTAAAATATCAAGTATAGCAGGAAAAAACTTAGCAAGCAAAACGGCAATTTTACCTTCTTTCGTCATAATAATTTCGTCACTTTTTTTTACATAACCATTAAAAATTATTTTTGCTACTTCGCCTGCCTGCATCAATTTAGTTTCGTTTAAGGGGGTTTCTGATTGGGCATTTCCATCTGCATTAAGTGCTGCATTTCTTATATTGCTTGCAGTGTATCCCGGACATGCAATCAATACATGAAGTTTGTGTTTTAGATTTTCTAATCGCAAAGATTGAAAAAAGCCATGCATCGCAAATTTACTTGCACTATACCCAGTTCTGCCTGGCAGTCCTCTATAGCCAGCGATAGAACTGATTGCAATAATGCTTCCTTGAGATGATATAATGTATGGCAAAGCATATTTGGTGCAATATACCGCGCCAAAAAAATTGATTTGCATTACTTTTTCTATTACATCAATTGCAGTGGTTTCAAAAATAGCGCGCATGCTTATGCCCGCATTGTTAATTAATACATCTATTTTTCCAAAATAAGAAATAGTGTCTTTAATCAAATTTTTGCAGTCTTCTTCTTTGGCCACATCTGTAATAATATAAATTGCAGATTGTTGTTTTAGTTCAATTTCTTCAACTAATTGCTTGAGCGCTTGCTCATTTCTAGCTGCAAGCACAACATTAAAATTTTCTTGAGCAAATTTTAAAGCTAGCGCTTTACCAATTCCGCTGCTAGCACCTGTAATAAGTGCTACTCTTTTTTCCATTTTATACTGCAACCCACTGGTTCAATAAAAGGGAAATCGACATCCATACCATCTAAAGCATCTTCTATTGCATCTTCTAAATAATACCATGTTACTAAATCTTCTTTTTCCCAATTGTCATCTATAGCACCTTTATATACAAGTTCTCTTTTGGAGTTGAAAACAAAAACTTCTGGAGTTTTTGAGGCATTTAACTTTTTAGCCACTTCTTGGCTATCATCAACCAAATAGGGGAAAGGTAAATTTTTTTGTTCAGCAAATTTACGCATGTTTTCTAGGCTATCTTGCGGATATTGGCTCGCATCATTTGGATTGATAGCAATTAATGCCAAACTATCATCCTCATATTTTGAATATAGTTTAATAAGTCTATGCCAATATGCTTGAGCATAAGGGCAGTGATTGCAAGTGATTAGCAGTACCAATGCATATTTGTCAGCAAAGTCATAATTAGTAATTTTGTTATTGTTTATATCTTTTAAGCTAAAATTAAATAATTTTTGTCCGATTTCCATAAAATGATGATTATTTTGCAAACCTAAGTAAATTAATTAAAAAACTTTTAACAATAGCCAAAAAATGAACGTAGAAATTTTACCTTTAGATAAAAACAGTGCTGAGGCTTTCATTAAATTGCCTTATTTTATTTATAAAGATGACACAGAATTTATCCCACACATAGAGCAGGATATTAAAGACATATTTAATTCAGAGACCAATAAGTATCTTAGAAATGGAAGCTGTGAGCGATGGATAGCAAAGAAGGGAGATATTGTGGTGGGCAGAATCGCTGCGGCTATAAAGCAAGGAGAGGTTCAAGGAAGGATTGGTTTTTTTGAATGTGTAGATGATAAAACCATTGCCAAACAATTATTTAGTGCAGCAGAGCAATGGTTAGCAGCTCAAGGAGCCAAAACGGCCGAAGCACCTGTAAATTTTGGCGGTAGAGATAGCTTTTGGGGCTTGATGGTAGGCGGTTTTTGCCGCCCAAGTTATCGCGAAAATTATAATCCTGTTTATTACCAAAGTTTAATAGAATATGCAGGATATTCTGCAGAATTTAGGCAAATAACATCAGAGATAACTCCGGCCACTTTTAATTTTGAGAGATTTAGTAAATTAGCAAGCAGGGTATTGGGCAATGCAGAATATGAGTTCAAGCATTTGAGCTTCGATAAAATTGATCAATTTGCTGAAGATTTTGTTTACATTTATAATAAAGCTTGGGAGAAACATGAGTTTTTTGAGCCAGTAAATAAAAAAGATATTCTTAAAGAAATGAAATCAATGAAACCTATTGCACAGCCACAATTTAATTGGTTTGCATACGCCAATGGCGAGCCAGCTGGTTTTTATCTTAATGTGTTGGATATTAATCAAGTATTTAAAAAAGTAAACGGTAAACTCAATTTAATTGGAAAGCTAAAATTTTTGTTGGGTAAGCACAAAATAGACCGAATAAGAGGTATTGTTTTTGGTGTTATTCCTAATCATCAAAACAAAGGATTAGAAACAGGAATGATTATGAAACTATACGAAGAGGTAGTAAAAATAAAAACGATTAAAAGTTCAGAATTGTCGTGGATAGGCGATTTTAATCCTAAAATGCAGAGCCTGTTTAATAGCCTAGGAGCAGTAACTACAAAGGAGCACCTAACATTTAAAAAACTTTTATAAAAATACTTTTTATATTAGTTAAATCGTTTTACATTTGCACCCTTGTTAATCAAAAAAGATTCGTTCTTTGAAAGTAACAACCAAGATTCCGTAGCTCAGTTGGTAGAGCAATACACTTTTAATGTATGGGCCCTGGGTTCGAGTCCCAGCGGGATCACAAACAATTCCCCATTTTTTTTAAGTAAGAGCATCGGGGTGTGGCGCAGCCCGGTAGCGCACTTGCATGGGGTGCAAGGGGTCGTGAGTTCGAATCTCGCCACCCCGACTTTTTTTCTTACTAGAATTTATTTTTTAACATTTATCAATTTAACTTGCAGAATCTTGCTAATTTTGTCTTAATTTAGCAGCATGAAATTTATGGCCATTGGTATAGGAGGTGCATTGGGAGCGATGGCACGCTATGGTATAGCTGTTATTGGCAAAAACTGGTATGTTTTTCAATTTCCGATTGCTACTACACTGTGCAATTGCATTGGATGTTTTGTTTTGGGTATATTGGTGCATTTACTCGCTAAAAGTACCAATGAGGTATTGGGCTTATTTTTAATTACAGGTTTTTGTGGCGGTTTTACAACATTTTCGGCCTTTGCCTTAGAACAAAAAAATCTTTGGGGGCAGCAACTATTTTCGGAGGCACTCTTACACTTGTTGCTAAATAACTTTTTAGGTATCATATTTGTTGTATTAGGATATTATTTGTCAAGCAAATTATTTTTATGAGAAAGACTAAATTATTTTTAATAGTATTATTTATTTTTATAGGTAAACTGAGTATGGCCATTCAAATATTGATACCAATGGATGAAACACAAAGACAACATCTGCGGGCTTATGGAATTGCATATTGGCTTTTAGCTCAAGGGCAAGAGGTAGATTGGCTGTTAAATTATAAAGGCGGCAGCTTTATGTTTAATTACAATGTAGCATACGAGAAGGAATGTATTTTAAGGGGGATTGTTTATAAACAAATCACAGAGGCAGAGGCCAATGGTATTATTGCAACTATCAATAATCCAGATGAAAACATGAATGATCTTAAATTATTAAAAGCACCAAAAATAGCAGTATATAGCCCCAAATCTAAGCAGCCTTGGGATGATGCAGTAACACTTGTGCTTACATATGCCGAGATTCCTTATGAAATTATTTTTGATGAAGAGGTAATGGATGGCAAATTGCCCTTGTATGATTGGTTGCATCTGCACCATGAAGATTTTACAGGACAGCAAGGAAAATTTATACTTTATCAACAAGAGCCTTGGTATCAAGATCAAGTAAAAGAAGGAGAGGTAATGGCAGCCAAATATAATTTCACCAAAATATCGCAATTAAAATTAGCCGTTGCAAAAAAAATAAGAGAGTTTACCTCTGGTGGTGGATTTTTATTTGCAATGTGCAGTGCCACAGATACCTATGATATATCACTGGCAGCCGAGGGTACAGATATTGTAGAATCTGTTTATGACGGAGACCCTATGAATCCAAGCGCGCAAAAAATGTTAGATTTTGAAAAATGTTTTGCTTTTCAGAATTTTTCTTTAATTACTAACCCCTACACTTATGAGCACAGCAATATTGATGTAGATAATGTAAACCGTATTTATAAAATAAAAGAGGAGGATGACTATTTCACACTCTTCGATTTTTCAGCAAAATGGGATGTAATACCAGCTATATTATGCCAAAATCATACTAAGATTGTTAAAGCTTTTTATGGCCAAAACACAGCATACAGAAAAGAGTATATTAAAAGCAATGTTTTAATCATGGGCGAAAACAGGGGATTGAACGAAGCAAGATACTTACATGGCACTTTTGGCAGTGGCACATGGACATTTTTTAGTGGACATGACCCAGAAGATTATCAACACATGGTAGGCGAACCGCCAACAGAACTTTCTTTGCACCCAACATCACCCGGATATAGGCTAATATTAAATAACATTCTTTTTCCTTCTGCCAAAAAGAAAAAACAAAAAACCTAACTTGTGGTTTTAAAAATATAACCATACATAAAAAATATAGAACTATTGAAAACAAGCACAAATATTAGCAATGGAATAAAAATCATCGTGCTGCCAATTTTTATAAAAACAGTACAACAATCAGATGGTCAATATCATTATTATGAATATAATATTGAAATTATTAATCATAATTATTTCCCTATTAAGCTATTGGCAAGGCACTGGAAAATACTGGACACCATGTATGGTGAAAAAGAGGTGCATGGCGAAGGTGTGGTTGGCCAACAACCAATATTATTGCCAAATGAAAAATTTAGCTACCAAAGTTTTGTAGGCATAAAGAGTTTTGTGGGCACGATGAAAGGCGAATATTTTTTTGAAAATACCATACTTCAATCCCCAATAGAAGCGGTAATTCCAGAATTTCTGCTCATTTACCCGCCATTTAACAATTAATTATTGTATCAACTTAGCGATAATATTATTGCCCTTAGCACACCTGCGGGAACATCTGCATTGGCGCTGATAAGGCTAACAGGAAAAGATGTGCAACACATTGTTGCTGATTTTTTTTCTAAAGATATTAGCAACGCTCTTCAAGCCAGCATTCATTATGGTTTTTTGAGCGATGAGGGCAAAACGATAGATGAAGTAATGGTGTCTGTATTTTGGGCACCACGTTCTTTTACTGGAGAAAATATGTTAGAAATATCTTGTCATGGCTCGCCTATTATTACCCAACGTATCATTACCACCTTAATTAAAGATAAAAGATTGAGAATGGCAGAGGCAGGGGAGTTTAGCTTACGCGCATTTCAGAATAAAAAAATGGATTTAGTAAAAGCAGAATCTATCTCAGATTTGATAGCTGCGGCATCTATTGCAGCTCAACAAATAGCTGCAAATCAATTGCGCAATGGATTTTCTTCCACTTTGTTAGATATGCGGCAATCTTTGGTTGATTTTGCAGCCCTGTTAGAGCTAGAGTTAGATTTTAGTGAAGAGGATGTGGAATTTGCAAAACGAGATGATTTAAAAAAATTATGCAACGAGCTTATTGCCAATGCAACAATGTTGAGCGGAAGTTTTAAATTTGGTAATGCCATTAAAAATGGGATTCAAACTGCTATTATAGGCAAGCCCAATGCAGGTAAAAGCACCTTGCTCAATGCATTGCTGAATGAAGATAGGGCTATTGTTTCGCCAATTGCAGGCACTACCCGCGATACCATTGAGGAAAAATTTACGATTAATGGGGTTCTTTTTCAATTAATAGATACTGCCGGATTGCGAGATGAGACCCAAGATGAAATTGAGAAAATAGGAATAGAAAGAACACAAAAGGCCATGCGGCAGGCCAATGTTTTGATTTTGGTTTTGGATGCCACTGATAAAAATGCAATTGATTTTTATAAACAAATAAAAATGCAGTGTATCGATAAATTGGGTTTTATTACCTTAATTAATAAAGCAGATTTGGTGGATGAAAAAACATTGGCATCAATAGTTAATGGTTTAGAAAATGGGCTTGCTATTTCTGCAAATTCCAAGAAGATAGCTGTTTTGTTAACCGAATTGGAAAAGATTTCTGAAAAACTAAATCACGAGGCAGCACAACCCATGATTACTAATCTTAGGCACTATGAAGCATTAAATAATGCATGTCAGAGTTTGTCTAAAGTAGTAGAGGGTATAGAGAATGGTGCATATTTAGAATTGGTGGCTGCTGATTTAAAAAATGCACTGTATCATCTTGGCAGCATATCTGGCGGAAACATAGGGGCAGATGAGGTGCTTACGAGCGTGTTTAGTAGGTTTTGTATCGGAAA
>Ga0105054_10001500_pt1 | contig 38439 bp, 14 predicted proteins | sample BON02_FD_78091 | JGI IMG/M metagenome (GOLD analysis project Ga0105054, IMG submission 78091) | Freshwater microbial communities from Lake Bonney liftoff mats and glacier meltwater in Antarctica - BON-02 (megahit assembly) | ecosystem: Environmental > Aquatic > Freshwater > Ice > Glacier...
GCGGGGGGGGTGGGGGGGGGGGGGGGGTGGGGGGGGGGGGGGGGGGGGGGGTGTGGTGGGGGGGGGGGGGGGGGGGGGGGGGGTGGGGAGTGAAATGGGGGGTGGGGGGGGGGGGTGAGCGGTTGGCGTTTTGTTCCGTTTGAGGTGAGCGGAGGGGTTCGGGGTGGGACGGACGTGGCCCGCCCGGCGCCCGAGAGCCGTGACCCAATCACGCGGAGAAAAGGAGAGAGGCCTCTGTTGTGGTCGCCCCCCAATCGAAAGATTGGGCGAGCGCGAGCGCGCGCGCCGTCGCCGCCGCCGCCGTCGCGAATCGACAAACACCACAAACTCACGTCTCGGGCCCGTCGATGCCCTCGCGCAGCAGGCTCCCGGGCGGCGCCGCGACGTAGTTCTCCGCGGCGATGCCGCCGCGGCCGCCGGTCGCCTGTGTTGGTTGTCGTGGGTTTGAGAGAGCCGACGATTGAGTGAGCCGGAGGAGGGGCAGCCAGCCTCAATCTTTTCACGAATCGCCCGTGCGCCCAAACCGCCGCCTCTGAAGCGGAGCGCGCCGTCGCGTCGGGCGCCACGCGCAAGATCGGTCGCGCATCTCGCGTCGCGTGATCGGGAGGGGGGGCGAGTGAAGGGGCGTTTGTTGTTGTTGTTTTGGTCGCGGACGAAACGGATGGCAAAAACGCACCTGCTTCTCCAGGGTGGCGGCGCGCGGGACGATGATGCGCTTGGCCGACTGCGACGGGGTCACGCGCGCCTGCTGCTGCGGCGATGCGCGGAGCTGCATCGTGTGCGCGCGTGCAGCGGAGTCGCGGATTGTCGCTCCTCTCTCCTTTCTGCTTCCGAGTTCCAAGTTTTCGTGTTGTTCTGTCGTTGCTCTAGCGCGTTTATTATGTGTGTGTGTGTGCGTGAGAACAGAAAGAGCAGCCGTCGAGTTTGCGTTGTGTTGAGGAGCGGGCCCGTTCGATTGGCGCTCAAATATCTCTTTCACGTCAGTGAAAATCACTGTCCCCCGCGCCCCCCCACGACCAATCAAACGCCCCACAGCTCGAGAAGACGCCGGCGCGTCAAAACACGCTAGCGTTACGACCCGCGATCTTAGCGCCCCGATCGACCGCGCAAAACTCGGGGCGCCGCGGAGAAGCAACGAAATTAACAAAGACGCCGCGACGTCGCGCGCGCGCCGCCGCCGCCGCCGCCGCCGCCGCCGCCGCTGCCGCGCCAGTCCCGGCGCGCGCCCTCTCTCTCGTTTGTCTCTCCACGTCTCTCTGCTCCAAGGCCGAGGTCCGCCGGCCCCCTTCCCCCTCACCTCCCCGCCAGCGCCGCCGCGTCGTACGCCGCCGCCGCCGCCGCGACCGCGCCCACCCGCGCGGGCGCCATCGGGATCTCGGGCGCGCCGTCGACGCCCGCGGTCGGCAAGAAGGTGACTCGTTCGGCCGTCATATCCAAGCGCCGAAAACGGATGGCACCCACTAAGGCCTCCGGCAATTCGTCCTCTTTCGAGGCTTCGACCAGGTGCGCCAGGTCGATGACCATGGCACGCGTGACGCCCTGCACCATGGCCACGATGTAGCCGACGGCCGGGTTGGTCGTGACGTCGACGTCGATCTCGACGTAGCGCGCGCGCTCGTCGGGCGAGCGCGGCGGGGGTGGTGGGTCGGGCGCGCCGGCGCCGCCGCTGCCGCCGCCGCCCGCGCTTTCGCCCTTTTTGCCCTTGCCGCCGCCGCCGCCGCCGCTGCTGCTGCCCGCCTCCCCCTCTTCCGGTGGGTCGCGGTAGACCGCGTACGACGCGGCCACCTTCTTGCCCAGGATCACGGGCGTCGTGCCCACGCTCTGCACAACGAGCCAGCTCCCCTCGGCGCAATGCGGCACCAGCTTGTAGGCGGCGCTGCGCGCGGCGTCGGACGAGGCGCGGGCGCTGAGGAAACGGCGCATCGTCCGATGGAAGGCGGCCGTCTCGGCGTCGTCCTCGTCCTCCTCGCCCTCGCCCTCGTCGCCGTTTTCGTCGTCGTCCTCCTCGTTGCCGTTCTCCTCCCTTTCCTTGCCCTGGTCCTGCCCCCCTTTATCGCCTCCCTCCTTCTGTTGACCTCCCTGCTCGCCTTCCTCGCGCCCCTCGCCCGCGCCTCGCTCCCCTTGCCGGCCGCCGCCGCCCGAGGACGAGGCGCCGTTGCCGCCGCCGGGCGGGCGCCGGGAGGAGGAGGGGCGCGCGGCAAAGGGGTGCCGGTCCGTGCCAAAGACCATCACGAGGTTGAGGACGGGGGTGCCTGCGGGGGCGTCGTCAGGTTGATGGGTTTGTGTCGTGGGGGTGAGAGAAGGATTCAGAGAGCGGGGGGAAAAAGGGGGGGCAGGACGGCGACAGGAAAGAAAGAGGAAGAAACAACGACGCCCTCGCCCGGGTCTTCTCCTCCCCCCCCGCCCCGCTCCCTCCCCCTCCCTCCCTCCTCCTCAACTCACCGGGGATGATCAGGTTGACCAGGAACAGGAAGGGCGCCCGCGACAGCCGCACGCTCGGCAGCCAGCGCGCCAGGTGCGGCGTCACCGCGCGCGTGCCGACCAGCTCGGCCGCCAAGAGGCGGTAGCGGCAGTCTCCCGCGCCTCGCTTCCTCTTGTCGCGGAGGTAGGTGGGTCCGCGGAGCGAAAAGATCCCGGCGGCGTACCCAGGGCAATGCAGCGGCTCGAAGTAACGCGGGTCCATGTGCCCGCGCCGCAGGGCGACCTGCTCGGGGGTGTAGCCGCGGCGCAGGAGGTAGGCCTCGTCGTCGTCGTCGTCGCCGTCGTTGCCGTCGCCGTTGTTGCCGTTGTCGCCGTTGCCGTCGGCGCCGTCGTCGGCCTCGTCGGCCTCGCCGTCGTCGGCCCTCTCGGCCGCGGCCGTTTGCGCGGCGGACGGGGCCGGGACTGCGGCGGCGAGGCCGGCGGCAGCAAGCGCTGCTGCCGCAGCTGCGGACTCGGGCTGCTGCTGCTGCTGCTGCCGAAGCTGCTCGCCGGCGCCGGCGCCCGCGGGCGGGACGGCGCCGCCGCCAAAGGGGTGAAACCAGCTGCGGCGGGCGGCGGCTGCGGCTGCGGCTGCGGCGGGGGGCGCTGGGGGCGGGGCCGCCTCCGCCCGCGGCGCGTCCGGCGCGACAGGCGCGCCGCCGCTCGAGACCGGGGCCTCGGGCTGCGACGGCGGCAACGGCTGCTGCTGCTGCTGATGCGGCTGGCGCTGCGACGAGGAGCGCGAGGGTGAGGCCGGGCCCAGCCCGGCCGCCACCGCCGCCGCCGCCGCCGCCGCCGCCGCCGCCGCCGAGGCAGAGGCAGAGCCGCCGCCGCCCCCCCCGCCCCCCGCGCCCCACATCTGCGCCTGCGGAGGGGGCGGCGCCGCCGCCATGTGCAGCGCCAGCGTGTTCGTCAGGCGCTGGTAGGCCGTCGGCGTGCGCCGGAGGGCCGGCGAGCCGGGCGCGGCGGCCGAGAACGACGCCGCCGACGGCGACGCCGGGACGCCGCCCGCTGCCGCCGCGCCCGCCGCCGCCGCGCCCGCCGCGCCCGCCGCGCCCGCCGCCGCCGCCGCCGCCGGCGGGTGCGACGCCAGCAGGGCCAGCGGCTTCGTGCGGAAGCGGCTCTGCTCGACCCCCTCTTTCAGGGCGAACGCCCCCATGAGCAGGCGGTCGGTCAGCAACGCCGGCAGGCCCAGGGCGGCGGCCGCGCGGCCGGCCAGGCCGCCGCGCGGCGGCGGCGAGAGCCAGCCGCCGTAATCCGCACGTAGAACAACGGTCAGGAGCGTCTCTGGGGAGGTGGACGCCGACCGCCCCTCGAGCGCCGAGAGGGTGATGGCGCCCGTGAGGCGCGCGCGCACGGGGCGGCGGGGGCGGGGGGAGAAGGGGAGGAGGGGGGGCGGCCACCACCACCGGGAGGAGGAGGAGGGGGAGGCGGCGGGCGAGGGCGCGCCGCCCGCGCGCAGGGCCGCGGCGCGCGCAGCCGAGGCGGCGGCGCGGCGCGAGGCGGCGGCCGAGGCGGCCGAGGCGGCGGCGGCGGCGGCGCTGGCGCCGGCGCTGGCGGCGGCCGCGGCGCCCGGGGCGCGCCCGCGGCCGCTGTTGTTGCGGCGGTGGCGGATGCCGGCGCCGGCGCCTCCGCCGCCCGCGCCCGCGCCCGCGCCCGCGCCGCCTGAGGCCTTGGCCGCCGCCGCCGCCGCCTCGGACGCGGCCGCGGCGGCCACGGCCGCCGCCGCCGCCGCGCGCTGCGCCGCCGCCGCCGCGCCCTCGGCCGCCGCCGCCGACGCGGCGACCCGCCCCCTCCACTCCGGTTTCAGCCCCTCGTCCGGCACGGAGGAGAACAGCAGCGCGCTCACGCCCTCCTCGTAGGTCGCGTGCGCGAGCTGCAGCCACGCCTCGCGGGGCGCGGCGCCGCAGAGGGCGGCGAGGGCGCCCGTCGGGCGGAAGAGCACGTGGGCGGCCATCAGGCCCGTCGGCGGAAAGGGGGCGGGGGGGGAGGGGGAGGCGGGGGACGAGCCGCCGCCGCCGTTTATGCCGCCGCCGCCGCCACCGTTGATGCCGCCGCCGCCGCCGCCGCCGCCGCCGCCGCCGGCCGCCGTGCCCGCGCCCGCGCCCGCCGCCGCGGCAGCTGCAAACGACCCCTGCCGCTCGAGCACCTCGCCCACCCACACCCCGCCGCCGGCGAGCGACGCCGCCACCGCGCCGGGCAGAAGGGCGCCGGCGCCGCTGAAGCCGCCCGCGCCGCCGCCGCCGCCGCCGCCGAGAAGGCATGCCTGGCACTGCTCCGGCGGCGCGGCCACGACGACGCTCATCATGTACTCGCCGTCGCCGTCGTCGTCGGACTCGTAGCGCGTAGGCGGGGGCGGCGGCGGGGGAGGCGGAGGGGGCGGGGGGATCAAGGCGGCGGAGGGGAAGGAGGGGAAGGAGGGCGAGAGAGAGAGAGAGGCGCGGCGGGCCGGCGGAGACATCTGCCGGGGGAGGGGCGGGGCGGCGGCGGCGGCGGCGGCGGCGGCGGCGGCGGGCGGCGGCGGCGGCGTCGGCGTCGGCGGCGGCGGCGGCATCGGCGCCGCGGCCTTGCGGTAGTAGACGGCGGCCCCGTTGAGGTGCTTGAGGGGCACCCAGGCGTGCCAGGCGGACGAGTCGTTGACTAGAAGGCCCCCCCCGCCGCGTGCTGCCTCGGCGGCGGCGGCGGCGGCGGCCGTCGCCGCGGCCGCAGCCGCCGCGGCCGCGGCCTGGGCGGCGGCGTTGGCGTCGGCGGCGGCCGCCGACGACGACGAGGCGGTGGGGAAAGGGCGGCGGGAGGAGGCGCACGCGGTGACGAACGCGTCCATGGGCGCCGTGTTGCCGGCAAAGGGCGAGGGCCCGCCGCGGCCGGCGGCGGCCGCCGGCGCAGGCGGGAGGAGGGCCGGGCGAAGAGGCGAAGGAGGACGGGCCAGAGGGGCGCCCTGCTGCTGCTGCTGCTGCTGCTTTCGTTGTCGCGGGCTGCTGCTGCTGCCACCGGCTGCTGATGCTGCTGCTCCTGTTGCTGCTGCTGCTGCTGCGACTGTCTCTGCCGCTGCCGCCGGCGGCCGGGGGCTCTGCGGCTCTGGCGACGGCGGCGGCAGCGGGGCGACGGGCGAGGGGCCGCCGCCGCCGCTGCGCGCGCCCGAGGCCGCCGCCGCGCCCAGCGCCGCGATCGTCGCCGACAGGCCGTCGTGCCACGCGCGCGCCTCCTCCAGGGTCGGGAACGCGAGCTCGAGCGAAGACGCGTGGTGGTCGTGGCCTCCCGCGCCGGCGGCAGCTGCAGCGTTGCGGCCGCCGCCGCCGCCGCCCGCGCCCGCCGCCGCCTCCGCCGCCGCCGCCGCCGCCGCCGACGGCCACTCGACCCTCACCACGTACAGCCTGAGCGCCCTCGACTCGCGCGCGTACGCCGCGACCGTCCGCAGCGGCGCGATGCCGCCCGGCTTGCGCACGTACCGGTCGTGCGGCCGCAGCGCGGCGGAGGCCGAGGGCTCGAGCGCGCAGAGGGCGTGGAGCGGCCACGTTTTTGGGGCGGCGGGGGGGGCGGAGGCGGCGCGCGGGGACGATCCCGCCGGGGAGGTGGAAGCCTCGTGGGACGCGCGGCGGGCGGGCGGGGGCGCGTCGGGCGGGGGGCGGCGCTCGACTAAGGGGCCCGAGGAGGAGGCCGAGGCGGAGGCGGCGGTTGTTGCGTCGCGCGGGGAGCTAGGCGGCGCGAGCGCGTTTGCGCCCGCCGTCGCCGCCGCGCCGACGTCGTGCGAGGTGGTGACGCACGCGTCGCCCAGGCGGAGGCGGCGCACGACGACCATCGCCGGGAAGTTCGTGCCCTTGTAGGCCACGGTGTCGAGCGCGGGCGGCGAGGAGCTGCTCGCGCACGCGTTCGCGGGCGGGAGAGGGCTCGTGCGCATGCCACCCCCTCCTCCTGCTCCTCCCTGCTCCCCGCCCCCACCACCGCTGCCCGACATACTGTATGTCGGCGCGCTGGTCTGATGATTTGTGGGACCCCTTGTGAGCGTGATTGTGATTGGGAGTGTGGGAGGAGGAAGGACGACACACACAAGCTGCAAAAGGAGAGGGGCAAGTAAAAAAAGGGGGGCCCGGGAAGAGCGAGCACCCGAGGCAAGGGAGCCAATCCGGATCGCGATGTGCGCAAGTGATGTCGGGGGGAGGGCTCGTTGTGTGTGCAAGGGGCGACCGTGCGCGGCGCCAGCCTCCGCGTCGGCGCCGCCAGTTCGCCGCAAAAGCCCCGTCGATGAAAGAACAATCGCAACAAAGACACCCACACACACACACATCCGAGCACACAAGCAAGCATGCATGCAACATCACGCGCCCAGGCGCGCGCCGGCGCCGCGGCGGGCCCGGCGACGCCCAGCAGGCCCCTCCCCCTGCTCCTGTCGGCAGGACGCATCCACGCACGCGCGTCGTCGCGCGCGCGCCCGCGCGCCTCCCGGGACGCCGCCGAGGCCGCCCGCGCGATCGACGCGTCACCATCACGGCCGTTGCCTAGGCAAACAACGGCGTGCGCCTCGCCCTCGGGCTTGGCTTCTTTTTTGCGCCGCCGCCGCCGCCCGGTCGCGCGCGCGGCCGGCGAGGGGGACGACGGGAGCTCGTCCGGCGAGAAGGAGGGCGGCGCCGGACGCGGCGGCGGCAAGCCGGACGACGACGCCGCCCCCCCTCCTCCCGGTCCCGCCCGCGACAGCTGGGACGAGGAAGACCAAGACGATGCCGCGCTCGACCGCCGCGCCGAGGCCGCCGCCGACGCCCTGCTCGACCCCGCCTGGCGCGCCCTGCGTTCGGCGGCCGCCGCCGAGGCCGCCGCCGCCGGCGCCTCCGCCGACGAGGCGGAACGGATCGCGTCCATGTCCCTCTCAGAGGCGCTCGACGGCGACGCCCTTCTCCGCACTTTAGCTGAGCGAGAGCTGGGACCCGTGCTCCAGTCCCTGGGCCTGCCCCCCTCGCAGGCCCTGCCCTTTCTGTTCGATCTGGTGCGCCTGGCCGCGGGGGCGCAGCTGGCGGCGGCCGCCGCCGTTTTCTACGGGGCGGAATTTTTCGGCGGCCTCGACGCCGGCCAGGCCTGGCGCTGCGTCCTGGGGCTGTGCGTCGGCTACGCCGCGCGCCTGGCCATTCCCGTGGAGGCGCTGGCGTGGCCGCTGTACGACGGGCTGGTGCGCGCGGCCACGGGGGGCCGGGGGGTTTACGAGCCGGGCGCGGGGTGGGGCGCGGCGGCGGCGGCCGAGGAGGAGGAGGCAGAGGCGGCCGGGGCGCGGCGGCGGCGGCGGGCGGCAGGCGGCGGCGAGGGCGCGAGCGAGGCGGGCTCGGCGCGGGGGGCCGAGGAACGCGGGGTACGCGAAGGCGACGGCGGCGGCCCCTCCTCCTCCTCGTCCCCTGTGTCGGCCACGGCGCGGCAGCGGCAGCAGGCGGCCGTCGCCGCGCGGCGGCTCGCGCTGCTGGCGGCGGCCGGCGCGCTGCTGCCGCCGCTGCTGCTGGGGTGGTCGGCGGAGGAGAGCTGCTGGCAGTTTGCGGCGCCGGCGCTCGCGGGGGCCTTCTGCTTCGACGCGGCGTACCTGGCGGCCCTGGTGATCAAGCTGCGCGAGGTGGAAGGGGGGGGGGACCAGTGAAGCGTGGTTGCGAAGAGCAAATCTGCAACGGTATGTTTTTCTTCTGGCGCATGGGGGGCGCCTTGTCGCCGGCGGCCAGGTCGCCCGCTCGCCGCCCGACGACGCCGCCGCTGCCCAAAAAAGACATACCTGTCTCCGCGCTTTCTCACACCTTTGAACAACACAGACTCCCCCCTTTTCCTCAGCTCGACCGACCGGAACGATCCCGAGGCCCCTGGCCCTTGGCGGCCGAAAGGAACCTCACGAGCGCTCGGCGACAGACGAAACCCAAACCCTCTCCCCTCTTTCTTTCCTTTTCTCCTCCTCTCCGGGCTCTCTCTCGATCCCGTGAAACCGCCGATGTCGCCGATGTACGTTAACCTGCGCCCGTCGTACTGCCGCGCTCATACTCTCGCTGCGATTGGCGGGCGGTTGGTTTGGGGCGGCACCGTTGTCTCGTGTGCCGTAAAGCGCCGCCTGCCCCCAAGGCTGCTCCTCTCTCCTGACGCGGCATCAAACGCGCGCCGGAGCCCCGCCGGGGCACCTTTGCGCGGGCGGGCGCGGGGTGATTGTCGCGCACTTGCCCTCGCGCGCCTCTCCGCATTGCCCGGACGACCACGCGCGGCGCTGGGGGAACCCTTTGCCCCCGCTCGCGCGTGCGGCGGCGGCCGTCGCGCGAGCGCGGCGGCGGCTGCGTTGGGTTTTCGTGCGGCGGCGGCGGCGGCTCGGCGCGACGAGGGCCAGTCGTGCGGCAGGGTCGCCCCCCCCAAGCAGAGCGCGCGTCTGCCCTGGGGCCCTCTCAACACCCCCCCCCCGCGCACTCAACCTCTCGCACACCCACTCCACACACCCCTCGAGACACAACAAACAAATAAAAACAACAAAACACGACAAAAGCGCCGACGCCGCCTTGGCGCAGCGTCGGCCGGCGGCGGCAACGGCGGCGGCGCTCGGCAGGCCGGCGGCGGGAGCAGCAGCAGCAGCAGCAGCAACGGCGGCCTGCTTTGGCCACCACCTTGGACAGCAGCAGCGAATCTTGCTGCGGCCGAGGGGGGGCGTCCTGATGGCGGCGGGGGCGGGCAGCGGCGTCCGAGCGGGCCCCGCCCTCGCCGCCGCCGCCGCCGCCGCCGCCGCCCGCGGCCGCCGCCCCCCGCTCGCGCCTCCGCCGCCGCCGCTCGGCCGGCGGAGAACGCAGCCGGCCGCCATGCCGCGAGGGGCTGGCGGTTGGACTCCGAGCGTCGCTGCTCCCTTCCCTACCGTCAGAGGAGCCCCGTCGGCCACAGCAGCAGCAGCGGCGGCAGCAAGCGGCAGCGGCGGCGGCAGCGGCGGCGAAAGCAGCAGCGGCAGCGGCAGCAGCACCACAGCCGCCGCAGCCGCAGCCGCCGCCGGCGGGTCCTTGAGCAGCGTCGACGTCGACGCCGCGCGCGTCGAGGCGGCCGCCGCCGCCAGCCTGTCCGCGCCCTCGCCGCAGCTCGGGGGCCGAATCGCGCAGGGGGCGGCGGCGGCGGCGGCGGCCGCTGGCGCCGACAGCGGGGGCGCAGCCGAGGGCGGGCGCCGCAACGGCGCCTCAGCGGCGTCGCCGGCGGCGGCGGCGGCGAGGGCAAAAAGCCTCGAGCGGTCAGCGGGCCCGGGGGCGGCGTTCGACGACGACGACGTCCCGACGCGGCTGCGCTCGTCTGCCGAAGAAAAGGAGGACGCTCGGGGGGCGGGCGGCAACGGCGGCAGCAACGGCAGCGGCGGCGGCGGCGGCGGCCTTTGCGCGCCGCCGCCCCTCCTCCTCCGCCGCCGCGCCGCGCCCGCCCACGACGCGGCGTCGGCGGCGGCGGCCTCCTCCTCCTTCTCCGGCGCGTCCTCCGCCCCCCTTTTGCCCGACGACGCAAACGGCAACGGCAGCAGCAGCAGCAGCAACGGCAGCAGCAGCATGAGCAGCAGCAGCAGCAGCAGCAGCAGCAACGCGCCCGCAGAAGCCGCCGCCGCCCCCGCGCCCGCGCCCGCGCCGCCCCCCGCGCCGCCGCCGCCCGCGCCCGCGCCCATCGCCGCCGCCGCCGCCGCCGCCGCCCCGACAAAAAGCCCCCCACGCCTCTGGGCCGTCGCCGGCGTGCCCCCTCCCGTCGTGGTCCTGAGCCTCGTCAGCATGGCCCTCACGGGCGCCTCTTGCGTCTTCAACACCCTGCTGCCCATCTACATGGTCGCCGAGCTCAAGATGCCGATGGCAAGCATGGGCGCGTTCGAGGGGCTGCTCGAGGCGTTTTCCTACGCGGTCAGGATGGCCTCGGGCGTCCTTTCCGACCGACTCGGCTCGCGCAAGGCCGCCATCGCCGCGGGCTTTTGCCTGGGCGCCGCCTCCAAGCTCGGCCTGTCGTTTGCCTCGGCCTTGCCGCAGCTGTTTGTCGGTAAGGCGCTCGACCGCCTGGCCAACGGGGTGCAGGCGGCGCCCCGGGACGCGCTTATCGGCGACCTGTCTCCCGCGGCCAGCCGGTCCGCCTGCTACGGGTTCGCCCAGTCGATGAGAAAGTGGGGTTCGTTCGTGGGGGCGGGCCTGGCGTTCTTCCTCATGAAGGCGACGGGCGGAGACTACCGGGCCATTTTTCTGGGCGCCACGGGCGTGACGGTGCTGGCGACGGCCGCGTTCTGTGCGCTGGTGCCGGGCGGCGGCGGCGGGCAGGCGCGAGCGGCGCGGGAGCAGCAGGCGCCGCCGCAGGCCGCGGCCGCGGCCGCCGCGCTCGCGCCCCCCGCCCCCGCGCCCCGCCCCGCCTCGCGCCTCCTCGACGACGTGCGCCAGATGTCCGGCGACTTCTGGCGCACCCTCGCCGTCATATGCATGTACGGGGCGGGCCACGTCAACGAGTCCTTGCTCGAGGCGCGCGCCATGGAGGTTGGCTTCCCCGAGGCAGAGGCCGCCCTGGTCGTCGCCGCCCTCTGCTTCGCCGTCTTTCTCACCGCCTACCCCTTGGGGCGCCTGGGAGACGCCCGGGGGCACCGCGTCACGTTCAGCGTGGGCATGGCCGCCCTGATCGCCGGGGACCTGTGCCTCGTAGCCTCCTCTTCGTCCGTCCCCTGGGCCGTGTTCGCGGCCGCGCTGCTTTGGGGCGCCCACGTGGCCGTCCTCCAAGGGCCTATGTTGGCCGTCGTCGTCGGCCTGGCCCCGCCGCACCTAAAGGGGACCGCCTTTGGTATCTTCTACTCGGCTATGGCCGCGGTCGCCGTGGCCGCCAACTCGGCCTACGGCCTGGTGTGGCAGGCCTACGGCGCGCCGGCCTGCTACGGCCTGTCGGCGGCGGTGGTGACGCTCGCGCTGTGCGTGGGCGCGCCGCTGCTGCTGCCGCGGTCGCGGGCCATGGACGGCCCTGGGTGGAGGGCGGGGCGGGGCGAGGGCGGCAAGGGGGAGGGCGGGGGCGGGGAGGGGCGGCCGGCGGCGGCGTGAGGGGGGGCGGGCGAGTGCGGGCAGGGCGCCGCGCGAGCGTCTTTGCGTTTTGCGTTTTTGCGTTTTTGCGTTTTTTTCGCTTTTTGTACAACCACCACCCCCGCGCTGATCGCCCCCTTTTTTTTGACCGACACGATTTGGCGACGATGACGACGGCATTCTCTAGACAAAGCACGAGGCTCACACCAGGCCCGCATTTGGCCCGCCCCCCTTTCCAATTGCTGCGCCGCGCGCGCGCGACGGAAAACAGAAATTTCACATTTCGCCGCCCCTTTTTTTGGCAAAACCAATCCTTCCTACTTTCATTTTATGACGAACCAACACACGGCCGACCTCAAGAACGATCGATCAATCTCACCGCCCCCCGCGCTGCCGCCGCGCCAGCTCCGCCCGCGCCCGCGCCCCGTTGATCAGGCCTAGGATCAGGTCGTGGACCCAGACCACAGGCCGCGCGACGATCTGCGGCTTGATCAATAGAGCGGCGATGGCGGCGCCCCGCAGCAGCAGGTCGCAGGGCGCCTGCACGATCAGCCACACGAGCACCGTGTTGGCCAGCAGGACCGCGGCCGCCTTGAAGGGCTCCTTGGGGCGGCTGTAGGTCGCGAGGTACTCCTCGAACGAGACGAGGCCGGCGGCGGCGCTGGCCTTGGCGCCCGCCGCCGACGCCGGCGCGCCTGCCGACGCTGCCGCGCCGCCCGCCGCCGCCGCCGCGCCCCCGCCCGCGCCGCCGCCGCCCGCTCCCTCCTCCTCGTCCTCGTCCTCCTCGTCGTCGAACAGGCCCCGCGCCTCGGCCACCGCCCGCTCGATCCCGCCCGCCCGCCGCACGTCCTCCAGCCGCACGCGGTTGTCGTTATCTAAATCTATTAATAGGAACGCCCACCGCGCCGCCAGCAGCTCCCCCCGGGTCAGCGAGCTCTGCGCGGCCAGGCGCGCGACCTCCTGCGGCACGAGGCCCGCGGCCCCGGGCGCGTCGAGCGGCCCGCCCGGGCTGGCGCTGACGCGGGCGAGCTGGGCGCGCACGATCGAGACAAAGGCCTCGCGGCCGACGCGGCCGCTGCCGCCGGGCGGACCGGCGGCGGCGGGCGGCGGCAGCAGGGGCGCGGCGGCGGCGGCCAGCGCGGCGCCGACGGCCGGGGCCCAGGGCGCCTTGTTGGCGGCGTAGCGCGAGTAGGCGGCGTACTCGGCGGCGTTGAGGACGCCTGTTTTTGTTGAGGTTGTGGGTATTGGATTCGTTTGGTGGGTTTTTGGCTTTTTGGTGATTAGAGAGACGGACGGCGGCGGGCGGCGGGCGTCGTGGCAACAGCGACGACCAGGGGCGGGGGGGGCAAAGAAGAGAAACGCACCGTCCCTGTCCGTGTCAAAGTAGTTGAACACCAGGAGCGCCTGGTAGCGCAGGCGGTCGACGGGCACGGCCTGCTGGAGCGACGCGAGCGGCGACTCCGCGGGGGAGGGCCCTGCGGCGGCGGCTGAGGCGGCGGCCGCGGGCGCAGGGGCGGGCGCGCGGCGGCGCCGGCGAGCGGGGAGGGCCGTCGGCGCCGGCGACAACGGCGCGCGCGACGTCGGCAGCAGCGACGCGGCGCGCCTGCCCGCCAGGGCGCGCGCGTGCTTGGCGGCAGGGGTCGGAGCGGGCGCCGCCACCGCCCGCGACTGCCGCGCGGGCGGGGCGGGCGCGCGCCGGGCGTGCATTGGGGGCGCGGGGGGAGCGGGGTTGCTGCTGTTGTTGTCGTTTGGGCGGGGGGGAGAACGGTGGGGGGGCGTTTTGCGTGCACGCGCGCGCGCTTCACCGATTTCTGCTTTTGCGGGTCCTGGCTGATGTTCGATCGTGTGAAACAACAAAGGGCTGACCGCCGCGGTACATGCACGCGAAGAGGAAAACGGGATTGGCCGCTCCCGCCGGCGGCCGCATCGGTTGCGCCGACAAGAGCGAGAGAAAGATGGGCGGCGGCCACGGCGGGGCGGCGGCGGCGGCGGTTCTTTCAGTTTCCTCCTACGGTTGGCGGCCCGAAAACCAAGGCCGGACCAGAAACACACTCGCAAAGAGGAAGAGAGACGTCATCGCTCACCTACAAGCCCGCTCCCGACCGCGCCAGACGCAGAGGCCCCGGCGGCGGCGGTCGCCCCGACCCACGCCGCCACCGCGCCCGCCGCCCGGCGCCGCGCCGCCGGCCCGTCGGCGCCGCCGCCGCCGCCGCCTGCCGCCGCGCCGCGCCCGCGCTCGCGCTCGCGCTCGCGCCGCCGCCGCAGCCGCCGCACCGCCGCTTTCAGGCCCTCGTACTGCGCCGTGGGCACGTGGTCGGCGAACATGCGCCGCCCCACGATGAGGCCGCCCGCCACCACGTCGGCGCCCTCGGCCCAGTGCGGCACCAGGCGCTCGCGCAGCACGCGCCCGACCGCGCCCGAGGCCGCCGCCGCCGCCGCCGCCGCCGCCGCCGCCGCCGCCGCGTCCTCCTCGGCCGCCGCGCGCCTCTTCTGCCGCCGCCGCCGCGCGTCGTCCTCCTCCCCCTCCTCGCCGCCGCCGCCCTTCTCCTCCCCCTTGTTGCCGCCCCCCCGCAGCGGCCACCCGACGATGCGCGGCAGCCGCATGGGGGGCCTCGGCGCGGGGGGCGCCGCGCGCAGCTTCTGGCGCTCCAGCCACAGCACCCGGCCCGGCAGCAGGAAGCGGCGCGCGACGCGCACGCGCAGCGGGTCTCTCTCCCTGGCCTCGGCGGCCGCGCGGCGGTACGCCTCAAACGCGCGCCACCGGCCGCCGCCGTCGTCGCCGTCGCCGCCGCCGCCGCCGCCGCCGCCGCCGTCCTCGAGCGCGAAGAGGGGCGCGGCGGCGGCACGCGACGGGCCGAGGCCTGCCGCCGGGCCCAACAAGCGGCGCCCCAGGCCGCCGAGCAGGCCGCCGAGGACGCCGCCGCCGCCGCTCTCGCCGCCGCCGAGGCCGCCGCCGCTCTCGCCGCCGCCCTCCTCGCCGCCGCCGCCGCCGCCGCCCAGCAGCAAGGCGCGCGCCAGGACGGTCAGCTTGTGCGCGCGGCAGCCGAGCGTGGCGAGGACCATCTCGTCGCGCAGGCGCTCGACGGTCGCGAGGGTGAGGCGCGGGATCATGTCCTTGGCGGAGACGACCGACGTGACGACGGGCGGGCGGCGGGAGGCGCCCCACCGCCACTCGCCGCCGTTTTCGCCGCCGTTTTCGCCGCTCTCGCCGCCGTTTTCGCCGCCGCCGCCGCCGCCGCCGCCGCCGCCGCCGTTTTCGCCGCCGCCGCCGCCGCCGCCGCCGCCGCCGCCGTTTTCGCCGCCGCCGCCGCCGCCGCCGCCGCCGCCGCCGCCGTCGTCGTCGCTGTCGGCGTCCTCGGCCAGGGCCGCGGCGGCCGCGGGGCTCAGGAGGCCTCCAGGCGGCGCGAATGCCCAGCAGCGCACGGAGCCAGGGCCGACAGGGGGGTGGGGCGGGGGCGGCGGCGGCGCAGCCGTCGTCCCCGCCGCCGCCGTCGCCGCCTCGGCCGCCCTTGCCACCCGCCGCTGGCGCCTGGCCCGCCCGCGCGCGCGCATGGCCAGCAGCGCGCCCACCCCCCCGCCCAGGGAGTGCCCCACGAACACGAGCGACCACCCGCGGCAGTCCGGGAGCAGCAGGCGCGCGGACGCGTCGGCCTCGAGAAACGAGCCGCCGCCGACGCTGGCGCCGCCGCCGCCGCCGCCGCCGCCGCCGCCGCCGCTGCCGCTCGTCGCCGCCGTCGCCGCCCCCGACAGCGCGGAATGCTGCCGCCACGCGCCCCGCGCCGGCAGCGCCCCGAACGAGGCCGACCGGCCGAAGGGCGAGGGCAGCCGCCGCCGGCCGGCGCCTCCCCCGCCCTCGCTGGCGTCGGGGAGGGACGGCGACAGCGAAGAGGGCGTCCGCGGCAGCGGCGGAGGGTGCGCCGCCGCCGCCGCGTCGGCGCCGGCGGCGGCTGCTGGCTCGGCCTCGGCCTCGGCCGCTCCGACGCCCCCTCCTCCTCCTCCTCCTCCTCCTCCTCCGCCCGCGCTCGCCGCGCTCGCCGCAGGCGACAGCCCCCCCCGTCCCCCACCGGCTGTCCCCACGACGCGGCGTATCGACTGCGCCGCGGCGGCCGCCTGCCGGAGCGGCGAGCGCGACGAGGCGCGCGCCGCGGACCGCGCCGCCCGCGCGGCGACGGCCCTCGGCGGCAGCGGCGGCAGCGGCTGCCCGGCGGCCGCCAGCGCGGCGGCGGCGGCGGCGCCGTCGCCTCTAAAGAGGGCCGCAAGGAGGCCCGCGCGGTCGAGGTCGGCCTGCACGGCGCGCGCGCACTCCAGGATGCCCGAGTGGGCGTACCAGCCCTGGTCGTCGTCGTCCTGCCCCTCCTCGTCCTCCTCCTCGAGGTCGCTTCCGTCGCCGCCGGCGACGTCGCCGTCCTTGCTCCCGCGCGCGGGCGGCGGCGGCGGCGGCGGCGGCGGCGGCGGCGGCGGCGCCGGGGGCTCTGCCCGGTCGCGTTGCTGCTGCTGCTGCTGCTGCTGCTGCTGCTGCTGCTGCTGCTGCCGTCCGTGCGCGTCGCCCCTGTACGCGGCCTCGCGCAGCTCGTCGTCGGTGGGCCCGGGCACGGCGTCGGAGTCGACGGCGAAGCTCGGGCGCGCGACGGGCAGGCCCGAGCTGCCGCCGCCGCCGAGCAGGGGCGGGCGGCGGGGAGGCGGCCGCCCATTGGCGCCCGCGCCCGCGCCGCCGTCGCCGCCGTCGTCGGCGGCGACGCCGGCGCTCCCCAGCGACAGGCGCCGCGCGAGCGAGGGGGCCCCGGCCAGCCTGCGCTGGGCGTCGGTCCCGCTCCGCGCGCCCGTGGCGCCGGTGACGGAGGCGCGCGTGGCCAGGAGAGGGCGGGCGGGGGCCGCGTCGCCGCCGCTATCGCGGTGGTCGTCCCCGCTGCCCTCGCCGCCGCCTTTGCCTTCGCCGCCGCCGCCGCCGCCTGCCTCACTCGTCGCGCTCTCCCGCCGGAGTGCCCTGCCCGCGGCGAGCAGGCGGTCCGCGTGGCCGACGCGGCGTCGGCCCGGGTCGTCCACCACGTCGGCCGCCCCGCTGGACGCGCGGCGGAGGTCCAGGCTGGCCGCGCGGTGGAGAAAGGGCGGGAGCGGCAGCGGCGCGCGCAGGAGCACACCCGAGGAGGGGGCGGCGGCATCGGCCGCCGCCGCCGCTGCCGCCGCCGCCGCCGCCGCCGCCGCCGCGTCCTCGGCCGCCCAAAAGTCCCGCCGCTGCCGCTGCTGCTGCGGCTGCTGCGAAATAAGCGGAGGCGCCACGAGCGGCGGCGGCTGCCTTTGCGGAGACGCGCGCGCGAGGTCGTCGGCAGAAGCAGCGGCGATACGGGCCGCCTCGGTCGATGCTGCCGCCGCCGCCGTTGCTGCCGCCGCCGCCGCCGCCGCCGCTGCGCCCGCCTCCCCGTCGTCGTCCCCCCCCTCCTCCTCCCCCAGCGCCCACGCCCGGTCCAGCGGCGCCGGGTCGTACAGCGCGTCCGTCACGCAGTCGGCCAGGCTCAAGGAGCCGCGCACCGCCACCACCACGGCGCGGCGCGAGGGGTCGAGCGAAAGATAATAGGGGAGAAGCCCTCCGACCGCGTTCGCCGACGACACGTAGAGCAGGCGGGCGGCGGGGAGGCGGGCCGTGTGGCAGATGGCCTGGCGCGTGAGGCGCACGGCCAGGGTCTGGGCGGCGGCGGCGCCGGTCGCGAGGGAGTTTGCGGTGGTGGGTTTTGCGCCGGGGTTGATTTCGCTGGTGGGCTCCGCGCCGGAGGCGATCTCGCTGGTGGGTTTGGCGGCGGCGGCGGCCTCGGCGGCGGCGAGCGCCGCGGCGACGCCGCGGCGCGCGCGCTTGCCGCGGGGCGCGAGGCAACAGCATAGCAGGGGGGCCAGGTTGGGGTCGGCGCCCGCAGCGGCCTCGGCGGCCATCGCGGCCATCAGGGCCTCGAGGTCGGCGCTCTCGTTGCGGCCGTCGTCCCCCGTGGGCTCGGAGGCGGCGCTCGAGGCGGCAAGGGAGCCCTGGCCGCCGCCGCCGCCCCAATCGCCGCCGCCGCCGCCGCCCGCCGCCGCCGCCGCCGCCGCCGCCGCATCGTCCGCCTCGGCGCCCCTCGCGGCGGGCACTAGGCCAGTCCCCCTGCAAAGCAGCGCCCAGCACCGGCACGGCCGCCTGCGCCGCGCCCACAGGAACATGGGCACGCCGTAGGCGGCGTTGGCGTGGCGGTGCCAGTGCAGGGCCTCCTCGAGCACGGGCAGGGGCACGTCGCCGACGGCCGCCGCCTCGCCGTCGGCGCGCGCGGCGGCGGCGGCGGCGGCGGCAGCGGCGGCGGCGGCCGCGCGCGCGGCGGCCGGGGCGCCGCCGCCGCCGCTGCTGACCCTGTCGGCGGCCGCGCGGGCGGCGCGCGCCGCCGAGCGCGCGGCGCCCGGGGACAGGGGGTTGCGGGAGCTGGCGACGGCGAGGGCGTCCCACATGGCGTCGTCGGCGTCGTCGGGGCTGGTTTGGGTTTGCGGGGCCGCCGCGGGGGGACGAGCGGAGGCGGTCGCGCCGCCGCCGCCGCCGCCGCCGCCGCCGCCGCCGCCGCCGCCCGCTGCTGCCGCCGGCCCTCCTCCTCCGAGCGACCGGTCTGCCGCCGCGGCCGCCGCAGTGAGAGGGGCGACGGTCGCGGCGAGCTGCGCCCAGTGCGCGCGAGCGGCAGATGTGCTGGCGGCGGCAGCGTCCCCCAGGCGGGCCGTCGCCGACGGCGACGCCGCCCCTCGCCCGCCGCCGCTCCCGGCGCCGCCGCTCCTGGCGCCGCCGCCGCTCCCAGCGCCGCCTCCGCCGCCACGCGGCGTCCTGCCGCCCGCCAGCAGCGAGGCCGAGGCGCTCGGCTCGAGCGTGAACTCGCGGTGGAGGTTGAGGGGGAAGACGCGCCGGCGGCGGCGGTGCAGGCCCAGGCTCGCGGAGCTGCTGCCGCCCGAGGGGAGCAGCAGGGCCGTGACGGCGGCCGCGGCTGCGGCGGCTGCGGCGGCGGCGGCAGAGACGGGGGTGCGGGCGGCGGCGGCGGCGCCGGAGGAGGAAGCATGGGCGAGCCCGTTTGGCGGCGGGGAGATGGACGGCGGCGCCGCGGCGCTGGCCTCGCAGACGGCCGCTGCGGCGGCGGCCGAGGCCCACGCGGGGGCTGAGCTGGCCGGGGCGACGTGCGGAGGGAGAGAGAGGGGCGCAGGCGGCGCCGGCAAAGGCTGCCGCCCCGCTGCGCCGCCGCCAACGCCGCCGCCAACGCCGCCGCCGGGCCGCCCGTCCTCCTCTGCCGCCGCCGCCTCCCTCTCTCCTCGTCCCCCTCCGCCGACCACCACCACCTGCGCCAGCTCGGCGGCCGGCGCCGCTCGCCTGCGACGGCGCTGCCAGGGCCACGCCCATCGCTCGACGGCAGAGGAAGAGGACCCTGCCGCCGCCGGCGCCGCCGCCGCCAGCGCCGACGCGCCGCTCGGGCCGCCGCCACCGCCGCCGCCGCCGCCGCCGCTCGCGCCGCCGCCTGCGCCCAGCACGCCCGCCCGGAACTCCCTGCGCGCCGCTGCGGCCGCCCCGGCCAAAGCGCCGCGCACCTCGGCCGCGGGCGGCAGCTGCCCGCCGTGCGCCGCGTACAGCGCGTCCAGCGCGGCGCGCTCCGCGCGGCGGGCGGCGCCGAGCGCGCCGGCGCCGCGGTTGGCGCGGCGGTGCGCCTCGCCAACCAAGAGCAGGGCGGCCGCTGCGTCCGTGAACGTGTAGTCCAGGCCGGCGACCAGGTCGCCGAAGATGCGCGCGAGGCGCCACACGGTCTCAGGCAGGGGGCCCGCGCTCGCCGGCGCGGCGGAGGAGGAGGGGCCGCCGCCGTCGTCGTTGTGTCCGCCGCCGCCGCGCGCCGCCTTGCCGCCGCCGCCGTCCCCTTTGCCGCCGCCGCCTCGCCGCGGCCGCAGCAGCCGCAGCAGCGCGGCCGCCCAGCGCGGCCCGCTGCGCCGCTGCACCGCGCCGCGCATCGGCGCCGACCCGGACGACAGCCCCCGGCGGCCGTCGTCGTCTCGGTCCGCGTCGGCGCGCTTCGCCGCGCCGCCGCCGCTCGTCGTCCTGTCGCCGCCGCTGCCGCCCGTCCGCCCGCCGCCGCCGCCGTCGCTCGTCCGCCCGCCGCCGCGCCGCCGCCGCGCGTCGGCCTCCTCCAGCTGCCGCCGGCAGCACAGCAGGCGCGACAGGCACGCGAGCCGCGCGGCCCAGCCCGCGTGGTCGCGGTCGGGGTACAGGTTGTACGCCGCCACGCCGAGGAGCGCGACGCACCCGCACGACAGCCACGTCGAGATGACGAGCGCGCGCACGGGGCCTCCGCCTCCGCCGCCGCCCGCCGCCGCATTCGCCGCCGCATTCGTTGCCGCCGCCGCCGCGCCGCCGCCGCCCGCGCCCGACGCCAAAACCGCCGCCGCCGCCGCCGCTTGCCGCGCCGCTTGCCGCGCCGCCGCCTCGGGCCCGTCGTACACGCACGCCTGCCGTCCCGCGCGCGCCCCGGCCGACGCGCGCGCCGCCACGTAGGTCCCGAACGCCGTCGCGCACAGCTCGAGGGCGTAGGCGGCGGACAGCGCGTACAAGGCGAGCGGCACGCGCCGCCGCGCGCGCTCGTCGGAGAGCGCGCCGCGGCCGCTCTCGCGCAGCAGCCAGGCCTGGGCGGCGGCGGCGAGCAAGAATGCGGAAAGCAGCGCGACGACGGCGGCCGAGGAGGCGGCGGCCCAGCCGCAGCGCTCGGGCAGGCCGTAGCCGTAGAGGAAGGCGCAGATATAGGCGGCCCAGGCGGCGTGGAAGGCGAGGCCGAGGGCCGCGGGGACGGGGAGGTCTTTTTCGTTTTTGTTTTTTGTTTGTGTTTCGACGAGAGAGAGAGAGAGAGAGAGACAGAGAGCGCGACGCGACGCGACGACGAAAAGAGCGGTTGGTTTTTGTTTTCGAGGGACGATGGCTGGGTTTGGGTCGGGCTGGGTGTGGCGCATGCGCGCGAACAGAACAATACGCACCGTCCGACGCCACGTGCCACCGCCGGCCGTACAGCTGCAAGGCGGGCATTTGGCTTCTGGATTCGCCCCCGTTTCGCGCCGGCCCTCCCGAGCGGGGGGGGAGCGGAAGAGAGCACGACGCCGACGCCGACGCCGACTTGCTTCGCGCCCCGTGCCGGGCCTCACGCGAGGCGCGCCGCGGTCCTCGGTGATGTCGGGCGCATGCTCGACGTGGGTTTGGATTGGGGGGGGCGGGAGCGCAGGGGGATTGTGTCGGAACTCAGGCGGGTGGACGAGCGCAAGGAAAACGAGCTCCTCCGTTCAATCGCGGGCAGACCCGGGGTCGCGAGCTGGAGGGTCAGTGACGATGATGGGCAAGGATGATGATTGATTGGCCAGTCCCTTCTTTTCAGCAGTGAGGCAATGAGCGCGTCGCCGCACATCAAAAGGACGTTTCTGACAGAAACTTTCTGTTGCTCTCGCCTTTTTAGTGTTTCCAGGGGTTCCTCTCTGTTCACGCCAAGACGCAATCAAATAAACTCCAACGCAAACAAGCAGACACCAAGCGAACGACACACAAGAACACGACAACCGTCCGCGCGCGCAAAGGTACCCTCGTGCCTCGCGTCGATTTCCCAACCGACTCTTCGATCGAAAAATCCTCCCCCTCTCCCCTCTCCCCTCGCCACTCTCTCCCCCTCTTTCTGAGCGCGAGCCAAGCCGAAGCACGTCGTGAGCGCACGCGGCCCTTCACGAGCACGCCGAGCGGGACTGAAGAGCGGGACTGGTGCGCAAGCGCCGCCGCCGCCGCCGTCGCCGTCGTCGCCGCCGGCGCGCGCGCGCGCCCAACCGCCGCGGCCGCGCTTGACCAGACCCAACGAACAACCCCCGCGCCCCCCCCCCTTGCGAGAGAGAGCCGCCGGAAACCCATCATGTCGATCTACCCCACCAACCCCCGCACCTGGGCCCAGCTCGACGCCCTCGACGTCCGCGAGCGCCGCGACCTCCTCGACGCCCAGTGGTCGCCCCCGACGGGCGGCGGCGCGGGCGCCGCCGCGGGCGCCGCCGCCGCCGCCCCGTCGCCGCAGCAGCTCGGCCCGCGCGGCCGCCTGCGCTTCCTCGCCGCGCCCGGCCGCGACGCCACGATCGCCGCCTACTTTTACCCGGCCGACCCCTCCACTCAACAACCCAAGGCCGTCGTGATCGCCGTGCACGGCCACGGGAGCTACTGGCAGTTTGAATTTTTGAAAATGGCCGCCGTCGGCGCGCCGCACGTTTACGCGGGGTCTTGGGTCGAGGCGCTGAACCGCCGCGGGTTTTCGGTCTGCGGCGTCGACAACTGCGGCTCGGGCCGCTCCTCGGGCCGCTTCGGGCTGGTGGACGCGGCCGAGCACCTGCGCGACGACGTGCTGGCGCTGGCGGCGTGCGTGCGGGGCATGGGCACGGCGGCGGCGGCGGCGGCCGGGCGGGCGGGCGGCGGCGCGGCGGCGCCCGTCGCGTCGCGAGGGGCAAAGCGCGGCGCGGCGGCCGCGGCCGCGGCCGCCCCCCCCCGCGCTCCCGGCCCCTTTGGCCCCGCGCTCGCCGGCATCCCCGGCTTCTGCGCGTCGCTGCCCATCTTCCTGCTCGGCCCCTCGCTCGGCGGCTGCGTCTCTGTGCAGGCGGCGCTGGCAGCAGAGGCGAGCCTCGCCGCCACCTCCGCCGCCGCCGCCGCCTCGCCCCCGCCCTTTGCCGGCGTCGTCCTGCTCGCCCCCTTGCTGGGCCTGGAGGGCACCGCCTCGCGCGGCTGGAACCCCTACCTCCGCCGCGCGGCCGCGCTTTTGGACGCCTGCCCTTTGACCCGCGAGTGGCCTGTCGCCGCGCAAGAGGGCAACCGGATGTTTCCCGAGCAGCAGCTCGACTTTGAGTGCGATTCCGTGACCTACCACTACCCGTGCCGCGTGCGCACGGCCGTCCAGCTGCTGCGCGCGTGCGCGGGCGTGCTGCCGCTGCCGTTGCCGGCGGCGGCGGCGGCGGGGGCGGCGGGCGACGCGGCGGCGGCGGCGGCGGCGGCGCAGCGGGCCGGCCAGCCGCTGCGCGAGGCGGCCAAGCGCCTGCGCGCGCCCGTGCTGGCGTTCCACTCGGCGCGCGACACGCTCTGCGACTGCGGCGCGACCGAGGCGTTCGTGGCGGCCGCGCGCCAAGGGCACGAGGCGAGGCGCGCGGCGGCGGCAATGGCGGGGGCGGCGGCGGCGGCGGCCGGCGGCGGCGGCGGCGGCGCGCAGATGCGCCGCTGCGACCACCTGTGGCACTCGGTGCTGCGCGAGGACGGGACGGACGAGCTGCTGCGCGAGGCGGTCGCGTGGATGGACGCGCGGCTGGCGTCCCTCGCGGCGGCGGCGGCGGCGGCGGCGGCGGGCGGGGGCGGCGGCGCTGAGGCAACGGCAGCGGCGCACGCCGCCGCCGCCGCCGCGACCAAGGGCGGCCGCGGCGGCGGTTGCGGCGCGGGCAGCCTCAAGCAGGTGGCGTCCGCGGCCGCGCGCGTGACGGTGGGCGCGGCGGCGTCGGCGTCGTCTCCCCAGAAGGCCGCCGCCGTCGCCGCAGAGGCCGAGCTGGCGGCGCCGCCGCGCGTGCGCGCCCGGCGCGGAGGCGGCGCCGCCGCGCGCTAGAGGCCGCTCGTCTTTTTTTTTTGCTGTTGGCTTCTGGCGCGTGTTTTTTTTTCCGTTGGATAATGACGATACCTGTTCTCGGATTCATGGGGAAGAGCTCTCTGTCCTCCCGTCCCCCCCTGCTCGTTCCTCCGCTCCCCCGTTGGGCGGGGGGTGTCTTTTTCCCTCGCGCGACGGCGGGCCCCCCCCCGCTCAGCGCCCCTGCCCCCCGCCCATTCCCCCGCCCCTTTTGCCCTCAGCCCGCCGCCCCTGCCCCCCCCCATATTTCCTCCGTAATCGATGACAATGACTGTAAATCCGCAAGTGGACGCGCGCGACCCGCTTCGCCCGCCCAACGGGATCGTCAGCGGCAACGGGAGGCCGAGCGGCGCCGGTTTGTAGCGCCGGTCTGTAGCGCCGGTTTGTAGCGCCGGTCTGTAGCGCCGGTTTGTAGCGCCGGTTTGTAGCGCCGGTTTGTAGCGCCGGTCTGTAGCGCCGGTCTGTAGCGCCGGTCTGTAGCGCCGGTTTGTAGCGCCGGTTTGAGCGCCGGTCTGTAGCGCCGGTCTGTAGCGCCGCCGCCGCCGAGGACGGCCGAGTGAGTTGCAGCGGGCGAGGGATTGGCGTGGCGTCGCGCGCGAACTTCTCCCCTTCTTCTTCTCGTGCACCGCCTTCTCCTCACCCCTTGATACTCTTGCTTCAAGCTTCTTCTTCAAACGCCTCGCCTCGCTCGACCTAGCGGGAAAACAGCAACCAGACGAGAGACATCCCCGCCCTTCCTTCTCAGAAGATTCAAACCGCTTTTTTTTTCCATCTCTCTCCGAAAACCCAAGAAAGCAACCGTGTGTGAGGGGGACGATGCAGGCCGCGGACGACGCGACGGCCCTAGAGGCGGCGTTGGCGGCGGAATGCGCCAGGCTTGGTGAGTGGGTTTTGGCGCTCGCCGCGAGAGGGACCGAGAACAAGCACAAGGCGACCCCTCCGCCGCCCCGCCCGCGCGCAAGCAAAGAAACCGTCGCTGGCGGAAGCCAAACCTTTTCTACGTCCCTGAACAAAAAACCCACAAACATGCGCACGCAACCGCACACGAACCACGTCACACAGAGCTCTTTCTAGAGAACGCCGTAGACGACCCGGGCGCGGTCCGACCCGCACGCCCGGCGTCGGCGCAGGCGCTTCTGCTGCCGCCGCCGCTGCCGCTGCCGCCGCCGCGAGAGCAACGGATCGCGGACCTCGCCTCTGCTCTGCGTGACGCGTGACCCTGGAGCCGCCCGCCGTTTCTTTTTCTTCTCTTTGCTTATATTTAATCTGCCGTCACCGCCGGCTTGAGGAAATCGGGCAGGTCGTCCCCCACGCGCTCGACGGACGGCGCGTCCCACCACTCGCCGCCGCCCCCGCCCCCGCCGCCCAGCTCGATCTCGTCCGCCACGTAGTCGCCTTGCGCCGCAAAGCCGCCGCCGCCACCGCCGCCGCCGTCTGCGCCGCCGCCGCCGCCGCCGCCGCTATCGCCGCCCTCGCCCTGTCCGTCTCCCCCCCCTTCCTGCGCCCACGCCGCCTCCCTGGCGTCCATCTCGGCGCGCCTGTGCGCGAGCATGACGTCGAGGCGCGCCTCGTCAAAATGGACCGGGGGAGGGGCAAAGGCGGCGGCCGAGGCAAAGGCAGCGCCGTCGGCGGCGGCCGGCGCCCCGTCGGCAAACAACGCTCGTCTCGCCGCCGCCGCCGTCGCCGAGACGGCCGCGGCGTGCTCTCTCCCTGCCGCAGAGTAGTCTTCGTCCGTGGGCAGCGGCGGCGGCAGGTGCCCCTCTGCCCGCACGCCCCCCGCGACCACGGCCTCGCGCAGGCGGCCTGCCTCGTCGCGCGCGGCCTCGAGCAGCGCCTGCATCTCGTGGCCGCGCGCGAGCAGGCGCCGGCAGCAGGCTGCGCCGCGGCGCGCGGCGCCCTCGTCCCGCTTGTTTCCGCCGCCGCCGCCTGCACCCGCTCCCGCTCCCTCTCCCTCTCCCTCCAGCCCCTCCCCCTCGCCCCCGGCGGCCCCGTCCGCCAGCGCCTCGTAGCGCCGCCCGAGGACCTCCGCCGCCCCCAGCAGCGCGCGCAGCTCGCCCTCGGCAGCGGCGGCGGCGGCGGCAGCGCCGCCGGGCCGCGCGAGGAGGGCGCCCGAGGCCGCCGCGCGTACGGCGCCCAGCAGCGCGGCCAGGCGCGCGCGCGTCTCGGCCAGCTCGCGCTCGGGGGCGGGGGCGGGAGCAGCGGGCGCGGTGCCGGGGGCGGCGGCGTCGGCAGCGTCGGCGTCGGCGGCGCCGGCGGCCTCAGCGAAAGACGCGGCGGCGGCGGCCTCTTGCCGGGCGGCGGCGGCGGCCGCGCGCAGGCAGGCCCTGAGTTCTCCCGCCTCGCGGCGCGCCTCCTCGAGCTGCGCCTCGGACCGGCTCTGCCGAGAGATCGCCTCGGCCGCGGCGGCGGCGGCGGCGGCGGCCGCCGCTGCTCGCCCGGCCGCGGCGTGCCGCTCCCGCTCCTCCCGCTCCCGCTCCCGCTCCTGCCGCTGCTCCCGCTCCTGCTGCTGCTGCTGCTGCTGCTGCTGCTCCCGCTCCTGCTGCTGCGCCGCGAGCAGCTCCATCTCCGCGGCCTGCCGCTGCGCCGTCGCCAGCTCGGACTCGAGCTCCGCGATGCGCGCGGCCGCCGTCGCCGCCGTGGCCGCCGCCGCCGCCGCATCTGCGGTCGCGGCATCCGCCGCTTGTCCTACTCCTGCCCCTCCCTCCTCCGCCTCCTGCCCCTGCTCCTGCCTCTGCCGCCTCAGCTCCCTCAGCTCCGCCTCGCGCTCCGAGATCTCGGCTTGCGCCGACATGAGCGCCGCCTGGGACTGGTCCAGCCACCGCTGGAGCTGCGCGGCGCGCCCAAACTCGTCTTTTTGGGCACGCCTCGCCTCGCCGCGTCGCGGCGCTGCCGCCGCCGCCGCCGCCCGCTCGCTCGCTGCCCCCCGCGCAAACGGCAGCGCCGCCCCGTCCTCTGCCGCCGCCGCCTCCACCCCCGCCTCGACCGCCACGGCGCCGTCTTGCCCGCCCGCCGCCGCGGCCACTCCTTCAGCCTCACCGCCGCCGCCGCCCGTCGAGGCCAAGGGAGACATCAAGAAAGCCGGCGGCGGCGGCGACGACAGGCGCCCCCCGCAGCCGCCGCCGCCGCCGCCGACGGACGCGCCCGCCGCCGCCGCCCTCAGCAGGCGCGACTGCAGGGCCGCGCACTCTTGCGACATCGCCTCGGCGTCGGTCTCGTAGTCGACCACGGCGCCCCGGTAGTAGGCGATCTGGGCGCGGGCGGCGGCGAGCTCGGCGCAGAGGGCGGCGACGGCAGCCTGCTCCGTCGCCGTTGCCGCTGTTGCTGTTGCTGCTGCTGCTGCTGCCGCTGCTGCTGCCGACGGGGCGCCGTCGCTGCCTCCGCCGCCGCCGCCGCCGGCCGCCGCCGCCCCTGCTCCGCCTGCTCCTCCCGTCGTCATCTCGGGCGTCGCAGCCAGCGGGCGCATCGGCACGGGCGTCAGGAACGACGCCGCCCCCGCAGAGGGCGTCGCCGACCGGCGGCCGCGCAGGCTGCCCGCGGCAGCGGCGGCGCGTCCGCCGGGCGTCGCGGCGGCGGCGGCGGCGGCGGCGGCGGCGGCGGCGGCGGCATTGGCCGTGGCCGCGGCGGCGACAGAGAGCTTGCCCGACAGCTCCCCCAGGAGCGCCCGCGCCGCGCCCTGGCGGTCGCGCAGGCCCGAGAGCAGCTGGCCCAGGTCGGCGGCTAGGGGGTCGCTTCGAACGGCGGCGGCAGAGGCGGGCGGCGACGGCGTCGCGGCCGCCAGCGCCGGGGACAGGCGCGGTCGTGGCTCCTCCATCCTGCTTTAGCGCGCGCGTGGGCGCGGCGCGGGGGGTGCTACCGCGCGCGTCGGGGGACGGCCTACCCCCCGTGCTTGGGGTCAAAGGCGGGAAGAAGCGCGCAGACAAAGGCGGGCAGAAGCGCGCAGACGCGCGCGCGCGGAAGAGATTGACGGGACCGGTCGTTGTTGGCTCCCTCCGCGGACGTGGCGTGGCAGCTGGTTCGCAGTGCGGTTGTGATGGGGTCGAGTATGCGCCGACAAGAGGAGAGAGAGCTATGTGTGTGTGACGGAGCGTTCGGAGCGCGGTCGGGGGGAAACCGCTTTCAGGAAGAGAACGCGCGACGGCGTGCGAGCGAGCGAGCGAGCGAGCGGGCGAGAGGCCCGCCGGCCGGCCGCTCGCGACACGGTTGCCACCGCCGATTCATCGCTGTCGTCAGTTTGGCCGCCGCCCTACGCAGCCCAGCGGCGCCCCGCACACAACGCCAGCGCAATCGGAGCTTCAACACGGGAGACGACAGGTCTTCACACCCTCGAGTCCCGAGGTCTGGATGGCCAAAAAAAACATAGCAGCCCAAAAAAAGCAAAAGCGGCGTCGCCCGACCGCGATTTTCGAAAACACAGAAAAATGCAATCCTCTATTTTTCCAACGAATGCGGCGGCCACACGTGGCTGGCCGCTGACCACAGCCCCGCCGGCGCCCTCGTCGTGCGCAAAGGGGCCCGTCAACTACGCCGAGGCGGCCGGCCCGCTGCCTGTACATCATTCGCTTCACAGGCGAACGCTCTCTCTCGCCCCACACGCGACAACAACCACTTGTTATTTTATTTATTTTTATTTTTTTATTTTTATGATCGGTCACTCCTCCCCGCGCGCGGCCGCCGCAAGGGCGTACAGCTCGTAGTCGGCCGTGTACGCGTCCACCTCGGCCACGGCCGAGCCGAGCGGCGACGCCCCCGGCTGGCTGGGGCGGCGGGCGAGCGCGCCGCCGCCGCCGTTTCCGCCGCCGCCGCCGTCGCTGCCGCCGTTTCCGCCGTTTTCCGCCGCCGCCGCCTCTGCCCACCCCAGCGCCGCCAGCAGCGCGGGCGGCTCGCGCCCCTGGGCGACGGGCGCGGCGGCGGGCGACGGCGCGCCCTCGTAGCGCGCGAGCTGCGCCGCCGCGCGCGCGGCGGCGGACGCGAGGGCGCGCGGGCAGGCGCTGCCGCGCCACACCCAGCAGCCGGGGGCAGGCGGGCGCGGCGGGCGGGCGGGCGCGGGAACGGCAGCGAGAAGGGGCGCCGCCGCCGCCGCCGCCGCGAGCGCCGCGGGGTGCTGCAGCGGCGCAACCACCACGAACGCGCCGCGGCAGTCCAGGGCGCGCCACAGCTGCGGCGACTGCCGCCGCTGCTGCCGCTGGGGGACGGGAGTGTCCGCCGCGGCCGCCGGCCCCGACGCAAAGCCGCCGCCGCCGTTGCCGTCGCCGCCGTTGCCGCCGCCGTTGCCGCCGCCGCCGTTGCCGTCGCCGCCGTTGCCGCCGCCGTTGCCGTCGCCGCCGTTGCCGCCGCCGTTGCCGCCGCCGCCGTTGCCGCCGCCGTTATTGGCCCCGATGCCCCCCGCCACGGCCTTGGCCACGAGGTACAGCGGCGCCTCGGCGCAGTGCGGCGCGACGCGGTACAGCCGCACGGGCTGCAGCGCGGGCGGCGGTTGGGCGCCGGGAGCGGCGGCGGCGGCAAGCGACGCGACGGCGCCGTCGCCGCCGCCGCCGCCGCTGCCCCGGGCGCCCCTTGCCGCCGCGCCCGCTCCCGCGCCCGCCGCCGCCGCCTCGTGCGCCTCGCGCGCCTTGTGCGCCGCCGCGCGCCTCGCGCCCCACTGCAGCAGCTGGCACGTGAAGCCGATGTTTGGCGCGGCCACGCCCCGCAGGCGCCGCACGTGCCCGTACGCGCGCGCGTAGGGCCAGTCGCACGCCCACATGAGGTAGGCGGTCGCGACGGCGGCCGAGCGGGACACGCCCTGCGAGCAGTGGACCAGCACCCGGCCGCCGCCGCCGCCGCCGCCGTTGTTGTTTGCGCCGCCGCCCGCGCCGCCGCCGCCGCCGTTCCCGTTCGCTGCTTCTTCTGCTGCTGCTTCTGCTGCTGCTGCTGCTGCTCCTGGCGCCCCGGCCGCTGCTGCTGCGGCCGCCACTGCCACTGCCCCTGCCGCGCCGGGCGACGGCGGGCGAGCGGGACGAGGAGAAGGAGGAGGGGGACCGGCCCCGCGGCGGCCCGTCGGCGGCGACGCGGGCGGCCCCCACCGCCCCGGTGCGCCCGCCGCGCCTGCCGTCGCGCCCCTGGACGACGACCAGGCGCCCCCGTCCCCGCCCGCGGACGACGACGACGCCCCCCATCCCCCCGCGCCGCCGCCGCCATTTCCCCCCGCCGCCGTCGCATCCGCCGCCCCCGCATCCGCCCCCGCCCCCACATCCCCCGCCGCCGCCAGCGCGAGCCCCGTCGCCGGCGCGGCCCCCCGCCTCGCCGCGTCGATAAAGTCGAGCGCGTCCCCCAAGACGCACGCCAGATCCTCCCCGGGGATATCGCGCAGGTGGAGCGTGTGGTAGCTGACGCCCAGCGCGCCGAAAGTAGATCCGTAGAGCTGCCCCACGCAATTGACCACGTGCGTGACGCCGGCAGCCGCCAGCAGGGCGCGCGAGCGGGCGACCGCCTCGCCCGCCACGAACAGTCCGTCGGCGACGCGGCTGCAGTCGCGCTCGAAGCGGGCGAACTTGCGGCGCTTGAGGGCCGATTCGCTGAGGAGGTAGGCCGGGTCGTGGGGGGCAAGGGCGTGGGGCGGGAGGGGAGCGCCGTGCGGGCCGCCCTCGCCCGCGCCGTCGCCGTCGCCGTCGCCAGCGGACGAGAGGGCGATCGCGGCGGCGGCGGCGGCGGCGGCGGCGGCGGCGGCGTCAGGGTCTGCGTCGGCGGCCCAGGCGTGCGAGGTGGCGCCGGCCTCGGCTCCAGTGAGCAGGCCCCCGCCGCCTCCGCCGGACCCTGCCGTCGCTCGCCGGCTCCCTGCTGCTGCCGCTGCAGCCGCTGCCGCTGCTGCTGCTGCTGCTGCGGCTGCCGCTGCAGGGACGCCCCCTCCCGCCGCCGCCGCCGCCGCCGCCGCCGCCCCCGCGCCGGCGTGGCTGCTCTGCTGCCGCGACAGCGTGCCGCGCGACGGCAGGCCGCTCAGGTCGAGCGCGGGCGGGGGGGCCATCCGCCCCGACGAGCTCTTGCGCGACGCCGCCAGGTCGTCGCCGCCGCCGCCGGGCGCCGCTGGGTCGCGCGCGGCAGAGAGCCGGCCCGCCGCCGCTCCTCCCTGCGCCGGCGCGTCGTCGCTCGCCGCCGTCTGCGTCGTCGTCAGCAACGGCGCGACACCGCCGCCGCCGCCGTTTCTTCCGTCGTAAGCCCCGCCGCCGCTGCTGCTGCCGCCTCCGCCACCGTCGTTCCAGGCCCCCGGGTGCAGAAACTGCCGCTTGAAGAGCGGGAACGCCTCCATTTTACGCTCTTGCCGGTGCACAGTCCCGATCCCTCTCTCTCTCTTCTCTCTCTCCGCACGCCCAAGGAGGGGCCCTGGTGGTGGTGGTCGTCAAGAAGAGTCAAACACGCACGCGGGTCGGGGTGTGTTGCCGTCGTGGTCGCGAAGAAGAGAGGGAAAGAGCGCTCTCTCGGCGTTTCGTTCGGGGGACAGAGGAAAGGCGTTGGTTTTTTGGTCGTTCGCGTGTCGCCCGTTCCTTCTCAGCGTAAGAGGCTGCTACGTGACGCTGTTGGCGTCTAAGCTCAAAGGCGACTGCGAGCCCGACGTGAAAAGGGGTGGAACGATATCGTGAAGACGAGAGAGAGAGAGGCGCTTTTCCAATTCAAAAAGCGACGCCGACGTCGACGCTCGACGCCAACACCCATGGCTCGCTCGCTCCCAAAACCGGCGGAGACGAAGACTTGTTGTCTCCAACAAACGTTCCCGATTTTTCGACAATGTGTGTCTCTCGTCCGTGTGTCGTCGCTTTTTCAAACATAAAAAGGCGGGTCCTGCCACGCGGCGTCCTCCCCTTAAACATTTAAAAGTACCCGTGCGTCCGCGCCCCCAGCCGCGCGTTCAGGCCCGCGAGCTCGTCGCACCCGGGCGCGGCCATCGCCGCCGCCCGCTCGCGCGCCGCGCGCCCTCCCCACGCCGCCGCCCGCTGCCGCGCCAGCAATTCTCCCTGGCAGCGCACGTGCGCCCGGTCGTAGTGCTCGCCCTCGACCTCGCGGTCGACGCGCAGGCGGGCGCGCGACCCGGGCGGGAAGCGGCGCGCAAAGTCGTCCGCGGACCGCACGAAAAAGGGGACGCCGAGGCGGCCCGTGGAGAGCGGGTGGCGGTAAGGGCCTAGGCTGGCGGCGGCGGCGGCGTCAAAACCGCCGCCGCCCGCAACGCCGCCGCCGCTGCCGCCGCCGGGCGACAGCACGTAGGCGGGCTCGGGCCGCGAGCTGAACAGCGTGAGGAACACGATCAGCAGCAAGGGCAGCAGCTGGGCGAGCGAGGCGAGGCCCGCGCGCGCGGCCGCCGCGTCGGCCGCCGCCGCGCCGCCGGGCCGCGGTCGCGCCGCGGCGGCCGCCTGCTGCCGCGCCGCTGCGTGCGAGCGCGCCGCTGCCGCCGCCGCAAACGGCCGCGCGCCGCCTCCGCCTCCGCCAAACGGGTTGCCGCCGAAAAACATGTTGAAGATCGCGTCCGGGTCGATCTCGTCGGTATAAAACCCGGCGGCCGCCCGCCGCGCGCCCATCCCGCCGCCGCCGCCAAACGCGCCGCCGCCCTGCCGCTGCCGCGCCGCGGCCTGCTGCTGCCGCTGCTGCCGCTCGGCCGCCGCCGCCGCCGCCGCGCCGTCGGTAGAGTCGTGGCCCGTGCGCTCGTAGAAGGCGCGCTTGTCCGGGTCGGAGAGGACGCTGAAGGCGCGCGACACGGCCTTGAAGGCCTCCTCGGCGCGCGGGGCGCGGCACTTGTCCGGGTGGAGCTTCAAGGCGAGGCGGCGGTAGGCGCGCTTGATGGATTCGTCGTCGGCGGGCGGCAAGTCGCCACTCTCGCCGCCGTTTCCGCCGCCGTTTGCGCCGTTTCCTCGTCCGTTTGAGAGCGACAGCACCTCGTAGTGCGTGCGCGCGCGCAGGATCGTCGCCACCAGGGCGACCTGCTCCTGGGTGGCGGGCGGGTGCCCCGCCGCCGCCCCGCCGCCGCCGCTGCTGCTGCTCGTTTGCCGCGGCGGCGGCGGCGCCCGCTGCTGCTGAGAGGAGGCCGAGGCGCCGCGGTGCCGGACCCCCTCTCCGCCGCCGCCGCCGCCGCCGCCGCCGCCGCCGCCCCCGCCCCACGACGACGACGGGCCCGCCCCCCCCCCCCCGCCCCCGTTGCTCGCGCGGTGCTCCCGCGCCTCCGCCTCGGCCGCCAGGCCCTGTGCCTGCAGCAGGACCGCCGTCGTCTCCGGGCAGGAGAACAGGCGCGCCGCCTTTTCGGCAAAACGGGCGGCGCGCGCGGCGTCGGGCGGCGACGCCGACATGGCCTGGCGCGCGATGGCGGCGCAGGTGAGCGCCTCGTCCTTGTTGGCGGCCGACATCGTTTGCGTGGTTGGTCGTCGTGGGTGGAAGAGGGAACCCCTACCGCGCGGCCCGCGTGCCTGCCGCGCCTGCGACGCGCGCCCCGCGGGCTTTTGGGAGCGTGTGCGCGCGCGGTGGAAAAGGGGGAGAGGTTGGAGGAGGGGGTGCTTGTGGTTTTTTGCTTCTTCTCCTTCTCTCTCTCTCTGTCAGACGCCCTCGACCTCGACCGCTGGCGCGCGCGCGCCTCACAGGGAGGGCGACGCTGCGATGTGTGTCTGGTGACGGCGGGCGGGGATGTGATTCTGTGTTTGCTGCTTGCTGCTGGCTGCTTGCTGCTTGCTGCTTGGTGTCCCTCTCCTTTTCGCGAAAACGTCGTTGGGTTTGGTACGGACGGCGGTGGCGCGTGCACTTTCTATCTGATGATGGTGATGGGCTGTGGCTGTGGCTGTGGCTGTCACGCTGGTTCGTGTGCGTTGGGGAGCAAGAGCCAGGCGCTCAAGTTTTGATGGAGGAAGGAGCCACTACTGGAGCCTCGGAGGAAGAAACGAAGAGAACGCCAAAAACCAGCTCGAGAGACTCACACACAACACATCGCGAGTCGCACACACTCACATCACGCCCGTGCACACACAGACACCCCTTGAAAGGACCGAGAGCAGCGGCGTCGCACGCGCAAAAGCCCTAAACCGACCCAAAGACCCTCTTCCCAACGCGAGAGCAGCCTTTCACACACAACCGCGACCACAGCACACGCCATGCAGCGCCAGGCGGCCTCGCTCCTGGCGCGCGCAGCCGCTGCGCAGGCCGGCACCAGCACCAGCGGCGCAGGTGCGTTTTCCTCTCTTTGCTTCTCTATCTCCTCTTATCCAACATGATCTGATCCGCGCGCGCGTGGGTCGCCCTGATCTCCGGGCGCCCCCTTGGCGCTCGCTCTTGGAGCCCGTGCGCAGCGGTCGGCGTGTGCCGTTGCGCGCGCGCGCCGAGCGAGGCCTCGGCGCTGAGACGCGCGCTCTGTTTGCGCTAGCGCGGGCCCTCGCACGACGCAAACGCGGGCCCTCTCTCTCTTTCTTCCTGGGCCCGCTTCGCGGGATCTCGAGACGACCGACAACGACACCGCGACCCGCGTCACCGCGCTTGATCATCTCGGCCGCGTCCCGGATCGACAAGCAAGGGAGGAGGGGCGGCGCCCGACGCGCGCGCGCGCGACCAACGCCGCCGCCGCCGCTCGCCCGACGCTGACGACCTCCCCCCCTCCAAAGAGCCACCCCAAACAACCCAACCACACGCAGCCGCCGGCCCCCGCGCCATGGCCATGCACAGCGGCGCCTTCGCCTTCTTCACGGGCGCCGGCGACGCCGCCGTCCCCGTCGCGCCCGCCGGCTCGTCCGCCGTGCGCGTCTCTGCGAAAGCCTCGGCCGACGGCAAGTCGCTCTCCGTCGAGGTGAAAACGGCCGGCGCCGCCGGCGCCTCTTGCCGCGCCTCCTACCCGCCCGCGAGCCTGCGCCGCCTGGCCGACGCGCCGCTCGAGCTGGCCGAGACGCCGCGCGCGAGCGTCCTGCACGCGGGGCTGCTCGACGCCCTCATGAGGCAGGCCCACGCCCGCTTCGCCGTCCTCTCGCAGTGGCCGGACTTTTCCAAGATGTTGGGGCGCGACGACTACTACTACCGCGGCCACCCGCGGGACGTCGCGCGGCTGCACGAGCTGGCCGACGGCTACCACGCGTCGTACGAGGCCGTGGCCGACAGCGCGGGGCTGTCCGACGTGGCGGCGGCGCTGGTGCCAGAGGTCCGGCGGCGGAGGATGGGCTCGCTGGGCCCTGCGGTGGGGCCGACGGCGGGGAACGCGGCCGTGGCGCGGTGGTTTTTGGGGCGCGCGGGGTGAAGACAGGGGATCGCGGAGTGCTTCGATTCTTCTTAGGAGAGAGGGGGAAGAGAGGCGGGACGGAACGACTCCTTTTTTTTCTTCGGAGGGTGCCGCGGCCACCACGGGCGCCGCGCCATCCCCCCCTTTTTTCCTCTTGTCTTTTTTGTGTTTTTTGTTAATCGCCACAGGCCGTTCGGCTCGTTTCTGTACTCTCCTGGCCCTCGGGTTGCCCCGTCGTCCCTCTCTCTCTCCCGGCTCGCTCGCTCGCTCGGCCCCGTCGGCGCGCGGCGGCGGCGGCGGCGGCGGGCGCTCTCTCTCCTCTCTCGCGAAGGCAAGCGATGAGACCGCGGCAACAGATCGAAACCAAAACTGTAGAAACACACAAGATCCCTCCCGACAAACCCAATCCCTCTCACCACACCACCGTCCGTCCCACATGCGCCCCCACCAGGCAGCCGCGGGCGCGGGCGCGCGGGGAGCCCCCGCCTTCGCGGAGGGGGGCGGGGGACCCCCCCTCTCCCGACCTCGACTCCCGACACTCGCCGCCCGCCGCCGCTCTGCCCCCGCCCCGTTCTCCTCCTCCTCCTCCTCCTCCTCTTTGGTCCCCGCGGCCTACTACGAGGGAGGAGGCAACGGCGGCGGCGGAGGCGGCGGCAGCGGCCCGGCGCCCGGCAGCGGCAGCAGCGGTAGGGGACGCGGCGGCGGCGGCGGCGCCGGGCGGCGGCGCGGCGACGGCGACGGCGACGGCGGCGGCGGCGGCGGCCGGGGCGGCTGGGCCGGCGGCGGCGGCGGCGGCCGGTACGGCGGCGGCCGGGCCGCGGCGGGCCGCGGCGCCGGCCGCTTCGGCCGCGGCGGCCGGTATAGCGGCGGCGGCCGGTACGGCGGCGGCGGCGGCGGCAGCGGCGGCGGCCAGCGCGCGCCCGTGCCCGCCGGCGACGATTTTGTTGTCATTGGCCGCGCCGCGAACGCCGCCGTCGCGCCCACGCCCGCCGCGCCCGCGGGCGGGTACGCCGCCGCGCGCGCGGCCGCGCTCGCCGCCGACCCGCGGCTCGACGGCTCGGCCTTTTGGGCGGCGGCGCTCGGCGGCGAGGGCGAGGACGAGGACGAGGAGGACGAGGAGGGAGGCGACGACGACGACGACAACGACGACGACGAATACGAGGAGGAGGAGGAGGAGGAGGAGGAGGCGTCGTCGCTGCTGTCGCCCGCGGCACTGATGGCCGAGCTGGGCCTGCTGGGCCCGGACGAGGACGAGGACGAGGACGAGGGCGAGGGGGGCGAGGGGGAGGAGGGAAAGGAGGAGGAGGAGGACGGGGCCGCCGCCGACGACGCCGCAGCGGCGGCAGCAGGCGCCTCCGCCCCCGTCACCACCCCCCCCACCACCCCGAGGCAGCAGCGCGCGTGGCGCGCCGCCTACACCTCCTCCGCCCTGCCCGCGCCCTTTGTGCACCCCTCGGCCCGCCTGGCGCGCCTCGGCGGCGGCCAGGGGCGCGGCGTGGTCGTTGCAAGCGCGCTGCCCGCGGGGGAGCCGCTGCTCGTCTCCGAGCCCCTCGGCACGGTGCTCTACTGCGAGCAGGGCACGACGCCGGAGAACGAGGAGCTCGCGGCGCACTTGCTCCTGGGCCCCGGCGTGCTGGGCGGCGCCGACGCGGCGCTCCGGTTTTTCTCCGCCGCTGCCGCGACGGCCGACGACGCCGCCTCGGACGCCGCCGACGACGCCGCCCTCGGCGCCCTGCCCGCCGGCCCGCCCGTCGCGCGCCCCGCGGCCGAGCTGCTCCTGCGCTACCTGGCTCCGGCGGGCCCGGCCGGCAGCGCGGACGACCTACCGCTACCCCCTCGGGAGCTGTGGGAGGCGGCGGCCGGCGTCGCGCCCGCCGCCGCTGCATTCGCCGCCGCCGCCAAGGCCGAGTCCGACGACGGCGGGCCCGCCCCACTGTCTGCCCTGCTGCGCTCCGTCAAGCCCGACCCGGCCCTCTCGGCCGCCGAGGAACGGGCTCCAGCCGTGGTGAGCACCGGATCGGCCGGCGCAGCAACGGCGGCGGCGGGCGCGACCGCCCCCGCCACAACGCAGCGTCGCCAACGGCACCCGCCCGCCCTCGCGCGCTTCGCCTCGCTCGTCGGCGCCAACGCCCTGGGCGAGGCCAGCGAGGACGCCGCGCTGAGCGTCCTGCGCGGCGCGGCCCTCTGCGGCAGCGGGCACCTGGCCCTCTGGCCGGCCGCCGGCTTTCTCAACCACTCGTGCGCGCCGACCGCCGCCTGCCTTGCCGTCGGAGATCGGCTCGTCGTCCGCGCCGCGAGACCCCTCGCCATGGGGGAGCAGGCGACCGTCTCCTACCTGGGCCAGGCCCTCACGCGGCCCCTGGCCGAGCGCCGGGCCGAGCTGCGCGAGGTCTACGGCTTTGATTGCGCGTGCGAGCGGTGCCGGGCGGAGGAAAAGGCCAGGAGAAAGGCGCCGGGCTTGGCGGCGGCGTTGGACTCAGTGTCTTCGCGGGCAGCGGCCTTGGCGGCGCGGGCCGAGGACGCGGCGGCGCGGCTGGAGGCGGCGGGGGCCGGCCTCGGGGAGGGGCTGGACGGGGCGGCGTGGGGAACGGCCGGCAGCAGCCGGGAGGAGGAGGAGCAGGAGGACGAGGGCGGCGGCGCCAGGCGCGGGCGGGCGGCGGGCGCGCAGGCCCGGCCGGCGGCGGCGCCGTCGCCCCGGACGGGCGGCCGGCCGCCGCCTGGCGGCGGCGGACCCCGCGATCGCTCCCGCTCGCCCGGCGGCTGGCAGCAGCGGCAGCAGAAGCAGCAGCATCGGCGCGGCCGGGAGGAGCGCGCGGAGCGGGCCGCCGCGGCCGCGGGCCTGGCCGCGCGGAGCGCGCGCGCCGAGCTCGAGGCCCTCTGCCGGCTGGAGCTTCGCCCCTTGGCCGACGCGTTGGAGTCCGGCCTGCGGGAGGCCGGGGTGAAGGGCGGCTCCGCCGCGCGCCTGTGGCTCGTGGCGTCGGCGTTCGACGTGTACGACGCGCTGTCGGTGTGCGCGGACGCGCTGGCGTCGCCGCCGGGGCCGTCTGAGCAGCGGGCGGAGGAGGGGGAGGAGGGGGGCGGGGGCGAGCGGGGCGTCGGCGCGCCGGCGCCGGCGCCGGCGCCCGCGCGCGCGAGCAAGAGCCGCCGCGCGGACGCCAAGCGCGCGCCGGCGCCGCCTCGGCTCGAGACCGAGCTGCTCGCCGCGTGCGCGCGCGCCCTGGCCGCCGTCTCGCCGGGGTCCGAGCCCGCGTGCGCGCTGGCGGTCGAGCTGATGATGCGGGCCGAGGCGCGGTGGGGGCGCGGCGGCGGCGGCGGCGGCAGAGGAAGGGGGCGCGGAGGAGGCCGGGGCGGCGGCGGCATAGGGGGCGGCGGCGGCGGCGGAAACGGCGGCGGCGGCGGCGTCGCCCAGGAGGCGCGCGACGCAGCGCGGCTGGCGGCGGCGCAGCACGACGCGCGGTACGGCTCGCCGCGGCACATCGGCGCGGGCACGAGCGCGCTGCTGCTGGACACGCGCGCGGGGCTGGACTAAAAGTCCCCTGTTTCGCCGCCGCCGCCGCCGCCGCCGACGCAAAGGCGTCGTCTTTTTTCCCGTTTCCGCCGCCGTCGCGAGTTTTTTTTGCGTTTCTGCGACAAATAAAAACGGCGTCTCTCGGAATGCGACCCGGCGCCGCGCTTTTGTTTTTCAAGGTTTTGGAGAGAGTAAATGCCAAGATTGGTTTGTGTGTTTCCCGATGGGAAGGTTGGGGTGTTTGTTTGTGTGTGTGCGTGTTTGTTTGTGTTTTGGCGGCAGGCGGGGAGGCGCGCCGGCGGCAAGGCGCGTCATTTCATCTGTTTTTTTTTGTTTTTTGTTGTCGGGGGGGGGGCCTCCCGAGGAAACCCCCAAGAGGAAACCCCCCGCAAAAAAAACGTGTCATGCGCGCGCGGCGCGCGCGCGCGTCGCGACCTTTTTCTTCGCGAATCCTCCGGCCCCGCGCGGCGGCGCGCCCCCCACCTGTTGTTTTTTTTGTTGTGTTTCGGCCCCAAGCGCTCTCTCTCTCGCGCCGGCCGCCCCCTCCCCCCCCCCCCCCCCCCCCCCCCCCCCCCCCCCCCCCCCCCCCCCCCCCCCCCCCCCCCCCCCCCCCCCCCCCCCCCCCCCCCGCCCCCC
>Ga0105054_10001501_pt1 | contig 38435 bp, 31 predicted proteins | sample BON02_FD_78091 | JGI IMG/M metagenome (GOLD analysis project Ga0105054, IMG submission 78091) | Freshwater microbial communities from Lake Bonney liftoff mats and glacier meltwater in Antarctica - BON-02 (megahit assembly) | ecosystem: Environmental > Aquatic > Freshwater > Ice > Glacier...
CGCTCTGACATTTCGTCATACAAACCCGGCATTTCAACTGCTTCACCGCTGGCCAAATCGTACAGCGTCAAGTCAACGGCTGCGCCGCGGTTGTGCCGCGAACCCTTAGCCGGATCAGCCACAAATTTTTTGCCCGACTCAGGCGTTGCGTCCCAGAATATTTTGGTCACGTACCAGGGCCGGTAAGCATCATGCACCAATAAACCGTAACCCTGCGCCTGCAGTTGTTGAGCGATTCGGCCCAAGGCTTCAGCCGCCGGGCGTTGCAGAAAGGCCTGTGCGGATGAATAAACCGGCGTGCCCAGAAAGTTATTCGAGCCCGCATAACGTACGTCGAGTTTTATAGTGTCGCCATAGGCGGTGATATCGACCAGATCGGAGTCCTTAAAATCACCATCCTCCTCCGGTGGACTGGCTTGCTGGGCTTCCGCTTCCAACTCGGCAACAGGACGAACAGGTTCAATTTTAAAAAACCGCTCGTCAACAGCTTCAACAGCTTGCGCTTGTGCGCTCTCACTGCCCGCTTCGTCCTGCCCAAACACCGGACCGGCAAAACCAACAACAAGACCGAAAACCACCCCACCAAAAACTGAGATTCCGTACTTTCTATTCATCAGCTTCGCTTCCATTCGTCATATTTTAAAAAATCCTGAGCTGTGTTTGAGCGCTAATTTCGCCGCCCTCAAATAGGAAAAAGCCCCCAAATTCAACCGGGAGCAGTGGTTGCATAGCACACACTCAGGGTTTCGGAGGCAGGAAGCCGACGCCAAAGCGACACAGGATGTGCTTGAGCGTCCCTGTGTGTGAGCTATGCGGCCAATGCGACCCACCTTAAAATGAGGGGCTCCTACATACCTATCATTAAGGCGAAATCAGCGCTCAAAGACCTTCTGCCCATCAATCCACGTCTCCAACACCCGCGTCCGGGGAATCTCCGCCACATCCACTTTCATAATATCCCGATCCAAAACAACAAAATCCGCCCTCTTACCCGGCTCTAATGAACCGACTTCATTCTCCATAAACCCCGCATACGCTGCATCGCGCGTGAAGCCACGAATGGCTTCTTCGCGGGTCAGGTTTTGTTGCGGATACCAACCGCCTTCCGGCCAACCTTTGAGGTCCTGACGGGTAACGGCCGCGTAGATACCGAGCATGGGGTTGACTACCTCGACGGGGAAATCTGAACCCAAAGCCAAACGACCACCGCTGTCCAGAATGGAGCGCCACGCATAAGCGAATTTTACGCGGTCCGGCCCAAGTCGCTCTTCTGCCCAGTACATATCACTGGTGGCATGAATGGGTTGCATGGCGGCGATGACATCAAGCTCGCCGAAGCGAGGAATATCATCTGCGGTTAGGATCTGGGCATGTTCAATGCGGTGACGACCGGGGTTGTCGGGATGCTGCTTGATGGCTGCCTCCAGCGCATCCAATGCGACTTGATTGCCACGGTCGCCAATCGCGTGAATGCCAACCTGCAAGTTGCAACCGAGCACCTTATCCACATCCGCCTGCATTTCCTCTTCAGACATAAACAATAACCCGCTATTGCCTGGATCATCGGAATAATCACTCAGCAATGCTGCCCCCCTGCTCCCCAGAGCGCCGTCCATATACAGTTTGACCGCGCGCATTTGCAATCGACCAGACGGGTCATTAACCCGGCCGTTCTCACACAGCCAGTTCAATGTATCGCCAACGCCGTCAGCCAGCGCGTATACACGGGTTGGAAAAGTGCCTTCCTGGATCCGGCGCTGATAAATTTCGACCACCTGCCGCGGAATGCCCGGATCATGGACACCGGTCAGGCCCAGACTGACCATTTGCTGCAAGGCCATATCCAAAGACGCTTCGGCCAACTCCGGCGAAATCTGCGGCACATGATCTTGAACCAGTGACATCGCGCCATCGATCAATACACCGGTGGCCAGACCCTGATCATCGCGGTAGATCTGACCACCCTTTGGCTGCCAGTCACCTGATAAATCCTGATCCGCCATGGCCAATGCGGCGCTATTAACCCAGGCTGCGTGGCCATCAATTCTGGTTAAATATACCGGCCGATCAGGAAACGCTTTGTCCAGATCCGCGCGGCTGGGAAAGTCCTGTACAGGCCAGTCGTTCTGATCCCATCCTCGCCCTGTTAACCAGTCTTCAGCAGACAGGTCTTCTTCGTGCTCTCGCAATTTGACGATGACTTCATCTTTGCTGGTAGTGCCCAGCAACTGCGCTTTCGTCATACTCATGGCCAAGCCGAATAGATGGCCGTGAGAATCAATCAAGCCGGGAAGAATGGTTTTCCCTTGCATGTCGATTTCGAGCGCGTCTGGGAATTTTTCCCGCATTGGCTCTACGTTACCCACGAAGATAATTTCGCCCTTGTTGTCAAATATCATTGAGTCCGCATAGGAATAACCGATATCCATGGTGTAAATCATGGCGTTGAACATCAGGGTATGCTCGGGACGGGCGACATCCATCGCGGCATCATTGCCCGTGACGTCATTGCTCGCAGCGTCATTGGTCATGGCGCCGGGGACATCGGTAGTTTCAGGCGCCTGCGTTTGTGGCTCACAAGCCGAGCACAAGACAACGAGGACCAACAAAAGTATTTTTCTTATCACGGCAATCTCCAGGTATTCGAACAGGACATTATGGTCACTTAAGCTTATCATCTAAAAATGGAATCCGACATACAGCCAACCGATAATATTTATTCACCCAGCGAACTTAACCACGAGGCCCGCATCCATCTGGAAGCCGGCTTCGGCAAGGTCTGGGTTGAAGGTGAGATTTCCAACCTCAGCCGCCCCGCTTCCGGACACATTTATTTTTCTTTGAAAGACGCAAAAGCGCAGATTAACTGTGCGTTGTTTCGCTCCAACACTTTTGGGATGGGGTTCAAGCCCGAAAATGGAATGCTGGTGCGTGCCCGTGGCCGGGTCAGCTTATTTGAGGCGCGCGGCAACTACCAACTGATCGCCGACGCTTTGGTACGTTCAGGCGAAGGTTTGCTTAGAGCAAAATTTGAGTTGTTGAAAAACAGCCTGGCCAGTGAGGGACTGTTTGAGGAGTCGCTCAAAAAGCCACTGCCATCGTTTCCACGGCGAATTGCGGTCATCACCTCACCCAGCGGCGCTGCTTTGCGCGACATCATCAATGTATTGCAACGACGCTGGCCGCTGGCAAGCGTGCGGGTATATGGTGTTCCGGTGCAGGGAGACGAAGCAGCGCCTGCAATCGTCAAGGCGCTGGCTGCTGCCAACAAGCATGGCTGGGCGGAAGTGATCATTGCCGGGCGTGGTGGCGGTTCGCTGGAAGACTTATGGGCGTTTAATGAGGAGGCCGTGGCGCGCGCAATATTCGTCTCGGACTTGCCGGTTATTTCCGCGGTCGGACATGAAATTGATTTCAGCATCAGTGATTTTGTGGCTGATTTGAGGGCGCCAACGCCGTCTGCGGCAGCTGAACTGGCTACACCGGATCAGAGTAATCTGAAGAATGCCCTGCAGGCTGTCATGCAGCGTCTGCAACGACGAGTACAAAGTGACTTGCAACAAAAGTCACAGAAGCTCGATCACCTCAATCATCGCTTGCACCAGCAACACCCGGGTCAGCGCTTATTGCAAAACCGCAAGTCACTGCAGCAAGTGCAACGCCGCTTGCAGTTAGCCGCGGCTCGCATCGTGCCTGACAGACAACGGCATTTATCCGACTTGTTCCGCCACCGCCTGATGCCTGCTGGCATGCGGATCGTTCCGGAAAAACAACGACGCCTTCTGGATCTTAAACGCACGCTTAATGCAGTCGGCCCGATGCCTACATTGGCGCGCGGCTACGCCATCGTTATGGATGCAGAATCCGGCAAAGCCATCAGTTCAGTGCGCGATGCAAAGGCTGATCAGACACTGATCACTCAGTTTAGTGACGGGCAACTTGGATCCCGGATCACCGACATCAACAAGAAACCTCTCAAATGATTTGCCCTCCACCTTTTTTAACCAAATTCAACTTCCTTTAACCCCTTTTTGCTCCTCACTGCGTATTGATTAACTGCGTATGGCGTTTTGCCACACAGGTTTTTCACATTAATTAATTCGCACAGGAGTACATGTCATGCAAGTTAAGCCATTTTTATTCACCCTTTCAATCGCAGCTTTGACCGCCTGCTCAGTTGATGACAACAGCCACAAGCAGGTCGCCCATAAAGACGCTGATACCAGCAAACACGACATACGGGTCGTTGAACAAATAAATCGCGATGCGCTGGAGTCCAAAAAAGAGCTGGATGAAATCATTGCCATGCCGATGGAACAAGAGGAAGCGGGCAAGGCCACCGCCACATCAAGCCAGCAATCACCTGTCAGACTACAGAATGCCGATAAAAGGGTGCGTAACATCGGTGTGGCTCCCGAGAGTTACCAATACCTCCCAACAGCTCCCGCCACAGGCTACATTCGCCATGCTAACGAGCCGTTGTACAACGAAAAATACCAGCACCTGCATGTCAGCGAAGTGCTTCGAGTGGCCAGTAGCCCGGTATCAACTTTCTCCATAGACGTGGATACAGGGGCGTACTCCAATACGCGCCGCTGGTTGAATCAAGGGCAACTGCCGCCGCAAGATGCCGTCAGAGTTGAAGAGTTCATTAACTATTTTGATTACGACTATCCTTTCCCGAAAAACACGCAAGCGCCATTCCAGGCCAGCACCGAGATTGCCCCTACTCCGTGGAATGTCAATACACGGCTTCTGCGCATTGGCATCCAGGGATACAAAGTCTCCAGAGAACAATTGCCGGCCACCAACCTGGTGTTCCTGATTGATGTTTCCGGTTCGATGAATTCGCCTGACAAACTGCCATTGCTTCGCCAGGCCATGGGTATGCTGGTTAACCAGCTGGATGCTCGTGACAGTATCAGCATGGTGGTATATGCCGGTGCATCAGGCGTGGTTCTGCCACCTACCCGCGGAAATCGTAAGGCTGACATTTTGAATGCCCTGAATCAACTGCAAGCTGGTGGATCCACCAACGGTGCAGCGGGCATACAACTGGCGTATCAGATGGCGCAGCAGAACTTTGTCAAAGATGGCGTAAACCGGGTCATCCTGGCGACCGATGGAGATTTCAATGTTGGCCAGGCCAGCACCGAAGAACTGATCGACATGATTCAGCACAAGCGGGAAGCTGGTGTTTCCCTGACTACCCTCGGCTTTGGCAGCGGCAATATCAACGATCACTTGTTGGAACAGCTGGCTGATGAAGGCAATGGCAACTATGCCTATATCGACAAACTTAGCGAAGCGCAAAAAGTGCTTTCCGATGAACTTTCATCCACGCTGTTGACGATTGCCAAAGACGTCAAGATACAGGTTGAGTTCAACCCGGCGACCGTTTCGGAATACCGCTTGATCGGCTATGAAAATCGCGCACTGAACGAACAGGATTTCAATAATGACAAGGTGGATGCAGGCGAAATCGGCGCCGGTCACCGGGTCACTGCCCTGTATGAAATTAGCCTGGTCGGTAGCGAAGGAAATCGCTTACCCGACAGACGCTATCCATCGAACGCAGCCAATACTGATGCTCGCGAAAGCAGCTTTGGTCACGAACTGGCGCACCTTCGGATTCGCTACAAGTTGCCTCAGGAATCAACTTCAAAACTGATTGAAGCCCCCATCATGGATACCGGCATCAACGCGCACGGCGGGGACAGTTTTGAGTTTGCTGCTGCAGTTGCCGCATTCGGGCAAAAATTGCGAGGTGGAAAATACCTGAACGAATTCAGCTACGCAGATATCGCCAAACTGGCCTCCAACTCTCGCGGTAAAGATATGCAAGGCTACCGCAGCGAGTTTCTGCAACTGGTTAATCTTGCTGGCACACTGGATCGCAATGCCAACGCCACTAACAGTGGCTCCAATGGTTCGCGAGCGCACTGACACCTTACAGCTTGGCGCAATGCTGCGAATCAGCTACGCTGCTTATATGCAGCAGAAGTCAGACGAGAAATTGATGCAACAATACGCCAACGGCGATGCACAGAGTTTTGAGATTCTGTATAACCGGCATAAAGGCGCTTTGTATCGATATTTCAGGCGCCAGATCAACGATGAAAGCGCCGCCAATGATTTGTATCAAGGTGTCTGGGAAAAAATCATCAAGGCTCGTCGCAAATACAAAAGCAGCACACCGTTCACTGCCTGGATGTTTCGTATCGCGCATAATCATCTGGTTGATTTTTACCGCCGTCACAAACCCGCTGAACTGCTTGACGACCAGCAACACACCGCCAAGCAAGCCGAGCCGGTTGAGTTTCTGGTAGATCAGCAACAACGTGACAGGCTGTTGGCAGAAATCGCCTTGTTACCGGAAGAACAGCGCAGTACCTTGTTATTAAAATTGGAGGCCGGACTTAAAATGGAGCAGATCGCGACTGTCACGGGCGTCAACCGGGAAACGGTGAAAAGTCGCCTGCGATATGCGGTTAACAGACTCAAACGGAATTTGCTTGAATGAACAGCAATCATAAAAACGGAAAAGACGATCGCTCACTTGATCATGAGCTGGACCAATTGGATCAGTTGTATCACAGTGATGAATCAATTGAGCCGCCAGATCTGATCGACCAGACCATTTTAAACAAAGCACGTCGTGCAGTAGAGCCCAAAAACAGTTGGCTGGATTTCGGCTGGATTCATGGTGTCACGACCGTTGCGCTGGTGGTTTTAACGTTTTCTATCTTTACCACCCAACGGGAAACCGGAGAGTTTGAACCGACGGTAGGCAAATCAGTCGAACGTGCGCCCGCTGAAGTCAGCGGGCAATTGGCAGCAGGAGCTGCGGTTTCAAGTCTGCCGGTTGAAGCACCCAAAAAAGAAATACGGGAAAAGACTCGCGCTCGTGATCAAGACGGGGTACAGCAACATTTGCTCGATCAGATATTGATGCATAAACATGCCGGTGATGAGCGCTGGATTAAAGAATTGTCAGATTTCAAAAATCTTTACCCGGACTTTCCGTTGCCGCAAGAGCTCCAGAACCAGGAATAACTGCAGATGTTGACCCCCAAAACCCAGGCCAGTGTCGAAGAAATTATTAAAAAAAGCCGTTTTGTCAGCCATGCTGCCTGCGTAACATCACAAGCTGAATCACTTGAATTTTATGCATCTATGGCCGACCCCGCCGCCAACCACAACTGCTGGGCCTGGCGAATTAATTACCAAGTGCGTTCCAGTGATGATGGCGAACCTTCCGGTACAGCGGGCCGGCCCATTTTAAATGTCATTGAACATCGTCATCTTGAAAATACGATGGTGGTAGTAACCCGCTATTTTGGAGGCATCAAGCTGGGCGTCGGCGGACTGGTGCGAGCTTACTCCGGGGGTGCGGCAAAATCTCTGGATCAGGCGGGTGTTATCAAACATTTTCCCCAGGCCGAATACGTTATCCGCACCGGATTTGAGTGGGCTTCAGGGGCGCACGATTTACTTGGCCAGTTTGCAGTTGAAAAACTTGATGAGAGTTTTAACGATGAAGGCCTGATCTTGAAAATTCGTTGCCGGCAAAAAGATGTTGGAAAGCTGACCACTGGTTTGCGCGACGCCAGCCGCGGGCAAACTCAAATGGTCAAGTCTGACAATCAGGATTAAAACAACGACCCTTGTTGCTTTTCGATTTCGTTTTTAGCGTCGACTTTGTCTTTATCCGGTGCTTTCTTTTTCTCATCTGGCTTGGCGGCTTCAGCTGCTTTCTCTGGCACTGTTTCCGGTTTTCTATCGACTTTCGGCTTTTTCGCAGCTACCGGTTTTTTCTCCACTTCCGTATTCCTGGCAACTCTTTGAATCGCCGGCTTAACGACTGTTTGGCTTTTCCTGGCTGCAACGGGTTTATCGTTGCCACAAACAAAGTCGATCAGGCCACCGATGTTGCGCTCAGACTCCAACGAATGCCGCATACCGGCTTTTCGGTGTATACGATACTGATTCCGACGGCCTTGTTTGCTTACACTAAGCATGCCGCCTTCCTGTAAATCGCGTACAATTTTCTGTACGGCTCGCTCAGTGATGCCTACTGCTGCCGCAACATCGCGTAAACGGGCTCCGGAATCGCGTGCCAGACAAACAAGCACATGACCGTGATTACTGAATAGTGTCCAATCGCTCATTAGTCGGGTTTACTTTATATGAAAGAATTGGATGAATTATATTTCGTGTTTACCAATTCTTCAATCTTTGACCGATACTCTTGAGAATTGCCTTATAACTGCGCCGCCAATTCACTGCCCTCTCGTATGGCATATTTGGCGTCCAGCTCGGCGGCCTTTTCGGCCCCGCCGATCACATGGCAGTTGATGCCGTTAGCTTGCAGAGTCTTTACCAGATCACGGTTACTCACCTGACCCGCACAGATCACCACCTGATCTACATCCAGAATCTGAGCCTCGCCATCGATACTGATATGCAAGCCCTGGTCATCAATCCGTTCGTAGTTAACGCCACCCAACATGTGCACGCCTGCGTGTCGCAATGTCAGTCGATGTATCCAGCCTGTCGTCTTGCCCAGATTTTTACCCGGCTTACCCGACTTTCTTTGCATTAGCCAGATCTCACGAGGGGATTCAGGCGCTTGAGGTTTCACACCTTTAACGCCTCCCGTTGCCTGCATACTTTGATCGATTCCCCATGCACGGTTAAAGCCTTCGATGGTTTGCCCATCTCCGTCGTGAGAACCTGCATGGCATAGAAACTCTGCCACATCAAAGCCGATACCTCCGGCACCAATCAAAGCGACTTTATCGCCAATCTCCACGCCGTTTAGCAACACATCAATGTAGGAAACCACTTTGGGATGGTCGATACCGGGCAGCTCCAATTTCCGGGGAAACACACCTGTTGCCAGCACCACTTCATCAAAGCCTTCCAGATCTTCGGCTGAAGCCCGTGTGTTGAGATTCAGTTTGACACCTGTCCTGGCAATTTCCTGACGATAATAATCCAGACTCGCGCGGAACTCTTCCTTGCCCGGAATCCGCTTGGCCATGTTGAATTGGCCACCGATCTCTGACGCCTGATCAAACAAACTAACACTGTGGCCTCGAGCGGCAGCGACAGTGGCGAAGGCAAGTCCGGCAGGTCCCGCACCCACCACAGCAATAGCCTTAACAGTTTTAACTGGTAAATAATTCAGCTCGGTTTCGCGACAGGCCCGCGGATTAACCAGGCAGGTGCTGTGTTTGCCCGCGAAAGTGTGATCCAGACAAGCCTGATTGCAGGCAATACAAATATTGATTTCTTTGCTGCGACCCATCCGTGCCTTTTTAACAAACTCCGCGTCCGCCAGAAATGGTCGCGCCATCGACACCATATCCGCGTCACCGCGCGCCAGAACGGCTTCTGCCACCTCGGGCGTATTGATTCGGTTGGTGGCGATAACCGGGATATTGACTTGCGGTCGCATGCGCGCCGTCACCCAGCTAAATGCCGCACGCGGCACCATGGTGCCGATGGTGGGAATACGTGCCTCATGCCAGCCTATACCGGTATTAATAATAGTGGCGCCAGAATCTTCAGCCATTTTCGCCTGTTCAACCACTTCACCCCACTTGTTGCCATTGGGCAGCAAATCGAGCATCGACAAACGGTAGATTATGATGAAATCCTTGCCAGCTTCTTCACGGCAACGCGTGAGTATTTCTTCTGCAATGCGATAGCGGTTGCTGGTGCTACCGCCCCACTGATCGGTGCGCTTGTTAACGTGATTGGTAGTGAATTCGTTGATGAAATACCCTTCCGAGCCCATAATTTCAACACCGTCGTAACCGGCTTCACGCGCCAGGCGGGTGGCACGTACAAAACTTTTGATCTGGGTTTCAACCCCTCTGGCGCTGAGCGCTTTGGGTTTGAACGGTGTGATGGGTGACTGAATCGCACTGGGTGCCACGCTGAACGGATGATAACTGTAGCGACCGCCATGCAAGATCTGCATGCATATTTTTCCGCCTGCTTCATGTACCGCAGATGAGACCAGTTTATGCCGGGGAACCTGCCAACGATTGAACAAGCCGGATGGAAACGGCATCAGCGAACCGCGTAAGCTCGGTGCGATGCCGCCGGTAACGATCAGTCCGGCCTCACCCGCAGCTCGCTCTGCAAAATAAGCAGCCAGCTTGGGGAAGTCTTTTCGCTTGTCTTCAAGCCCAGTATGCATCGAGCCCATCAGCACCCGGTTTTTCAAGGTAGTAAAACCGAGATCCAACGGGCTAAGCATATGTGGATATTGCGATTCAGTTGGCATTGCCTAGCCCTGCTCAAGCACCAGAATTTCATCCAGATGTCGCCATTCTTCCCAGGCATCCATACCGCAACCGAACACGTAAACATCAGGCACATCCAGGCCGGTAAACTCTACAAAATCGCGCTCCAGACCGCGGTCGTGCATTTTGCGAACCAGCGCAGCCATTTTTACCGAACCGGCTTTGCGCTTTTCAACCGAGCCTTTGATGGCCGCCAGTGTATTGCCTTCATCAAATATATCGTCGACGATCAACACATGCTTGCCTTCCAGGTCGAGACGCGGCGGTACCCTATATTCCAGTTCTGCACCGTACAAGCCACCGCGGTAACGGGTGGCATGTACAAAATCCATCTGTACCGGCATTTTCAGGCGTGTCACCAGCCATGCGGCCGGCACAATGGCGCCGGTTAGCACCGACACCAACACAATCGGCTCATTACCGTAATGCGCATTGATTTCGTCTGCCATCTTCTGAACCGCTTCTTGCACCTCCTCACGGTTGAACAGGACATAGGAGTTGTCCAGAATGGTTTGAGGATCGGGTATATTTCCGTCGTCTGCTATGCCCATTTTGATTGTTCCAATTGCATGATTGAGTTTTTCCATTGCTGCCATTCAGCAACGCTTTCCAGTTCTTCGCGACTCAGGGTGTTTTTGCCTTTCAATCGTCTCAAGGCCTGATCTGTGCTGCTGGCTGCAAAGGTGTCATCACTTTCAGCCAACAACTTCCGAACATCTTCCGGGTGGCAGACAAGGGCTGAATCACAACCGGCCTGCAGTGAAATTCTGACACGCTCTGCCATACTGCCGGCAATTTCTGCGGCGAACATACCCAGATCATCAGAAAAGACAGTACCACGATAGCCGAGCTTTTTCCGTAGCAAGGTCTGTATCCAGAAAGGTGAATAACCGGCCGGCAGGTCATCCACCGCCGGATAAAGCACATGCGCCATCATCATGGCATCCAGATCTTCGGTTAGCGCCGCGAAAGGCTCAAGATCCAGCGCCTCAATCTCAGGCATAGGGCGAGGGTCACTTACATCATCGGTGTGAGAATCAGCCTCGATAGAGCCGTGGCCGGGAAAATGCTTGCCGGTGGCGCTCATGCCGGCATCGTGCATGCCGGCAATATAGGATCTTGCCAGCTCGACTATTACGTCAGTAGCAGCATCAAACGCACGGTCACCGATAATGACGCTGCGCAAGCCTACATCGAGCACTGGCGCAAAACTCAAATCGACGCCGCATACCAGCAGCTCGGTCGCCATCACGCGGGCGTGACGGTAGGCATAATCACAGGCCATTTGCGGCGATTCCGCATACATCCGGCCCAGAATTGCTAACGGCGGCAAGCGCGTAAAACCGTCTCTAAAACGCTGCACCCGGCCACCCTCATGATCCACGCAAATCAATAAATCCCGACCACTAATAGCGATAATGGAAGCGGTTAAATCACACAGCTGTTCGCAATCATGGAAATTGCGGGTAAATAAAACTACACCACCAACCGCCGGATGTTTAAGCCAACTACTTTCTTCCTCACTGACTGCCAGGCCTTCGATACCGATCAATATAGGGCCCAGTGATTCAGTGTTAGTTGACTGAGCATTGGTCGACTGAGGGCCGGCCGATTGCGCGCTGCCTGATTGACTATCGCTCGCTTGACTATTAATTGCCGTTTTCAATGTCTCTTTCCCTCAATTTGCCTCTCCAGGATGATCGCGTTCCAACAAGGCAATCGCCTCGCTGTGAGTGGTGTGTGGAAACATGTCCATCATGCCGGCACCTTTCAGCTTAAAGTCGTATTGGTTCACCAGAATGCCGGCATCCCGTGCCAGCGTTTCAGGGTTGCAGGACACATACACGACGCGCCTGGCGGTGCTTGCTGCGATGGATGCCAGCAATTCCAAAGCCCCTGAACGCGGTGGGTCCAGCATAATGCTGTCGTAATTGGCATCAGGCCAAAGCGCGCTTGTATCTTTCTCTTCACGCGCCTTATACAAGTCGACCGCATGAAAACTGACATTACCCAGATCGTTCAGTCTGGCATTGTCCGTGCCACGCTTGACCATCTCTTGCGAACCTTCCACCCCGGTCACTTGCGCCGCCTGCTGTGCGATGGCAAGGGTGAAATTACCCAGCCCGCAGAATAAATCCAGCACATGCTCATTCGGCCCAATCTGCAACAACTCCAGAGCGCGAGCCACCATCACCTCATTCAAAGGGCCATTAACCTGCGCAAAATCCATCGGCTCGAATTGATAGGTGAGATTGAGATCTTTAATCGAATATTGCAGCTGAAAGTTATCCGGTGCATGCAGCGTAACCGTGTCAGGACCACCTGATTGAAGATAAATACCCAGGCCGGTTTGGGTGCCAAATTCTTTCAGACGCAGCAGATCACCGTCAGACAGGTCCTGCATATGGCGAAATACCAGCGCGGCTTCATCGTCACCACAGGCGACTTCAATCTGAGGGATCGTACTGCGCGCGTCGAGGCTTTCGATCATCTCGGTAATTTTTGGCAAGGCGTCAGCAATTTGCGGCAGCAAGACATGACAGCCGCTCATGTCAGCAACAAATCGTCCGTCGCGTTCGCGAAATCCGACCAGCACCCTGCCTTTGGCTGCGACGTCGCGTACCGACAGTCTGGCCTTACGCCGGTAGGACCAGGGATGCCCGGTTAGCGGTGCATAAATTTCTTCAGGAGTAACCTGACCAGTCGTTTGAAGATGCTCCAACAGCGTCGCCTGTTTGCGCGCCACCTGAGCCTCAATGGACATATGTTGCAACTTGCAACCGCCACACAGCCCAAAGTGCGGACAGGCCGGTTCTACTCTTTCAGGGGATGCCTGCAACACTTCCAAAGTTTGCACTTTGCCTCGCTGGCTTCTACCAAACAGGTAGCGAACCAGGACTTTTTCTCCAGGCAGCGCATCGTACACACGCAGGCTTTTGCCTTCATATTGTGCCCGTCCCAAACCCTTACCATCCAAGCTCTCGACATCCAATTCAAACGGAATGTCGGAAAGCTGCTTACGTCTACGACCCATATTTCACACGCCCGGGAATAATTTATTCATTTAATGTTAAGTATCATATTAGTTGTATATAGATTTGATATTAATATGATTTTACAAGTAAATTCATTTCTCTGACGGCCTGATCCAGGCCGACAAACAGCGCATGTGCGACAATAGAATGTCCGATGTTCAGCTCAATCAATTGTGGAATAGCTGCGATCGCCTGCACGTTTTGATAGTGCAAGCCGTGCCCTGCATTCATATGCAAGCCAATCGAATCGCCATACTCCGATGCACTCACAATACGCTGCAACTCATCATTGACATGCTGCTCGTCGGCATCCGCATAAGCACCTGTATGCAGCTCCACGACCGGCGCACCACAAGCGACAGCGGCATCCAGCTGCGCTTTATCAGGGTCAATAAACAAGGACACCCGGATACCTGCTTTTGTCAGGTGCTTGCAGGCATATTTAACTGCTTCAAAATGGGCTAACACATCAAGGCCGCCCTCGGTGGTCACCTCTTCGCGCTTCTCCGGTACCAGGCAAACATCTGCAGGTCGATTGTCCACAGCGATGCCCAGCATCTCATCCGTCACTGCTGTTTCGAGGTTTACCCGGGTTTGCACCTGCTTGCAAAGGGCCGCAACCTCGTCATCCTGAATGTGCCGCCGATCTTCACGCAAGTGCACCGTGATTGCGTCTGCTCCGGCACCTTCAGCAATGCGTGCCGCTTTCAACACACTGGGGTATTGAACTCCCCGCGCCTGACGAATGGTCGCAACATGATCGATGTTGACACCTAATAATAACTTTCCGCTTCGCATAATATTCCCTGCCCTATCAGCTTGTGAATAGGGATTGACTGGCCAATGGTTTACCACCCAGATGATAGCTGATCACGGACCTCATCAACATACGCAATTCAAGCAAATGTACTGTTTCAAGCTGTTCGTTTTCGAATGCCAACAACGCCGCGCCTGACACACACTCTTTGCCAGCTGCCTTGCGCAATACCGGCCCACGCTCGGGCTCGTAGCCATACCAGTTGCCAGCTTCAACTTTGGCACCGCTTTCATACTCCCGATCCAGCAACATGGCGTAGCCTATCGCTTCAAGTAAGTGTTTTTCAAACAAACGCAGCAGAGGTTGAGGGGGGGTGCCCGCCGCCAATTCCATCAAAGCATGCCGGTAGCGCTCAAACAGTTCAACGTGGGGATCACCACGGTGCAACAATCGCATCAGGAGTTCATTCAGGTAGAGACCGCAATATAAGGCAGGCCCCTGCAGTGGCGGCGGTGATGCTACCTGATCGGCTGCTGTCAACGTGCCCAGATCTGATTTTTGGATCCAGCTCATCAGCAATGGCCTGAACGGCTGTAACACGCTGCGCAATTTGGATTTCGCGGACTTGGCACCTCGCGCTACGACCGCCTGACGGCCGTTTCCACGGGTAAATGATTCTACTATCAGACTGGTTTCACGAAACGCACGACAGTGCAGAACGTAGGCCGGTTCCAGATGGACGCGCGTTGTCATGGTCTAAGTAGAAACCGGCAGCCGGCGATATTGCATAAGTGTATCGCCCTGGAATCAGTCGGTATAACCGAACCTTTCAATCAACCGCTCGCTGTCGGACCAATCAGGGCTGACTTTAACCCACAGCCGCAAAAATACTTTTTCGCCAAACAGTTCTTCCAGCACAATCCGGGCTTTGGTACCGACCTGCTTAAGAACAATGCCGTTCTTGCCAATGGTAATCTGCTTCTGACTGTCACGCTCAACCCAGATGATGGCACCAATGGTCAGCAGCTTGCCTGCCCGTTTGAACTCCTCAATTTGCACCGTAAGTGCATAGGGTAATTCCTGGTGCAAACGCATGGTCAACTGTTCGCGCACCATCTCAGCTGCCAAAAAGCGTTCGCTGCGATCGGTAAACTGATCCTCGTCGTAAAAAGGTCGTGAAAATGGCAATTTTTCCAACACCCGTTTTTCCAGTTCTTCAACGCCACTACCTTTCTTCGCCGATATCATCATCACGCTATCGTAATGCTCGACATTGATATCTTTCTCCACAAATTTCAGCAGAGACGCTTTATCAGCAACTTCATCAATTTTATTCAGCACCAGCATTACCGGCACATCAGCCGCTTTTAAGGCTCTGGATACAAAATCATCCTGCCGCGTCCATTTGCCAGCTTCCACCAGAAACATCACCAGATCCACATCACGAAAAGATGCTTGTGCAACCCGGTTCATATACTTGTTGAGCGCGCGCTTGGCAGAATGATGGATGCCCGGCGTATCCACATAAACGACCTGCCCTTCCGGTGTTGTCTTGATACCTGCCAACTTCTGACGGGTGGTTTGTGGCTTGGCAGTCACAATGCTGACCTTCTGGCCCAAAATGCGGTTCAGCAGGGTCGACTTGCCCACATTGGGGCGGCCAATGATTGCCACATAGCCAAAACGGAAATCGGGATCCAAGTCTTTTGTGTCTTCGGCCTTCATTGCTTCACTGCCTGTTTGGCTTTGATATAGGTAATCTTGCTTTCAGAAATATAATCGAGTGCTGCTTTGGCCGCCGCCTGCTCGGCTTTGCGCCTGCTGCTGCCGGCGCCAGTCACATCAAAGCCCGCTAATACTTCGCGCGTTTGAACTTTGAAATGTTTTTTATGTGGCGGCCCTTCTTCACTCAATACGGTGTATTCAGGTAAGGGGTAACCGTGACTTTGCAGCCATTCCTGCAGCCGTGTTTTCGGATCTTTCAACTCTTCGGCATCCGGCAGGTTGGCAATCTCCGTTGCGCACATCTGCAGCACGGCCTGCTGGCAAGCGGCGAAACCACCATCGAGATAAATCGCGCCAATAATCGCTTCAAAAGTATCGGCCAGTATCGAATCGCGCTTGTAGCCACCTGACTTCATTTCACCTTCGCCAAGCCGAACATAATCACTGAGCTTTAAAGCAGCAGCTAATTTAGACAAGGTGGCCCCACGTACGATGCGGGCACGCAAACGACTGAGGTCACCCTCATTATTGTCAGATTTGAGTTGATACAGCCGCGTGGACACCACTGCGCTTAGAATGCTGTCACCGAGAAACTCCAGGCGTTCGTAATTGACTTTACCCACACTGCGGTGGGTTAAAGCCTGCTGCAGCAACGACTCGTCTTTAAAACGATACGGAATACCCGGAATTTCCCTCATGGCCATACTAGTTCAATACCAGACCCGTTCAATGCCGGAGCCGCTCAACGCCGGGGCGGGTGGTGCAGCAAATGGATCAATTGGACAACGTTACCTGCCTGTCAAACTTCGCGATCACATCCAAATTACCAAGAACCGGCGTACGAACCTCGTAGGCAATGCGCAAATTAACCCCTGAGCTTGATCGAGTCAGTTTGATATGTGATTCTTTTACGTTTTCAGAATAACTGACGTATAAGCGGTTGAGAATTTTGACACGGATATCAAAGGGCGAAAGCCGGGCACTTCCGCGCTCTTCGGCCACACCATCCATCGCGTTAACAACTGAGTAATATTCCAGATATATCGGAACTATTCGCATGCCCAGATAGGATATAAAAATCACCATCGCGAGCACGAAGATAAACCCGATAAGGCTCATGCCTGATTGTTTTTGCATTTTCATTGACGGCTTCCTTAAGTTCAAGTTACTTCCCCTAACTTGTTCAATGCCAGATTATTTAGCATTAGTGTATACCATCCCCTATTCTTGACCAATCTGCACAACCTTTTTCAAAATCAAAATTTAACCAGATACCAACCGCTCGACCAACCAGGTTTGCTTCAGGTACAAAGCCCCAGATTCGGCTGTCACTGCTGCGATCACGGTTATCGCCCATCATAAAGTAGTGGCCGGGCGGAACTTCCCATTGCCCATCCCGGCTGCCACTCATCTGGTGAACGAGTACATCGTGATCCACATCCCCCAGAGTCTCATCATACAACATGGCATCGGTTTCCGGTGTGGTACATTTCACATCATTGCTGGCCCAGCGCTTAACCTGGGCCTTTTCTACCATTTCACCATTCACATACAATTGCTTGTCGCGATAATTCACGGTGTCGCCCGGCAACCCAACCAGCCGCTTGATGTAGTTCACGCTGGGATCTGGCGGATAGCGAAACACCACCACATCACCACGCTCAGGCTCATTGATCGGAATGATTTTTTTATTCAGAACCGGCAAGCGAAGACCGTAGGTGAACTTGTTTACAACTATGAAATCGCCAACCAGCAAGGTGGGAATCATAGATCCCGATGGGATTTTGAAAGGCTCGAACAAAAAGGAACGAAACACTAAAACGATCAGCAATACCGGAAACAGAGATCGGGCATATTCGACCAGAATTGGCTCGGATGGCGCTTCAACACTGTTTTGAACGGCCTTGTCCCTGCGTTTTTGCCGGAAAAACAAACTGTCCAACAACCAAACAACACCGGACAGTCCCGTTAAAACCACCAACACCAATGCAAAATCAATATTCATGTAATCGCCTTACTTTCTGGAGTCTTGTTGTAATACCGCCAGAAATGCCTCTTGAGGAATTTCAACGCTACCCACTTGCTTCATTCTCTTTTTGCCCGCTTTTTGTTTTTCCAGCAATTTGCGTTTACGGGATACATCTCCACCATAACACTTGGCAGTCACATTTTTACGCAATGCTTTTACTGTGGTACGCGCTATGACTTGTGCGCCAATCGATGCCTGAATGGCAACATCGAACATTTGCCGCGGAATCAGTTCTTTCATGTTGCTGGCCAATTCGCGACCCTTACGCTGAGACTGATCGCGATGCATAATCAAAGACAAAGCATCAACCCGGTCACCATTAATCAGGACATCCACACGCACAAAAGGCCCTTCGCTGAAGCGAACGAAATGGTAATCAAAGGATGCGTAGCCCCGACTGACAGATTTCAGCTTGTCAAAAAAATCCAAAACAACTTCAGACAGCGGTAATTCATACTGAATCGCTACCTGCCCGCCCAGATACTGCATGCCCAATTGCTGGCCACGTTTTTCTTCACACAAGCCAATGACAGCGCCGACATAGTCCTGCGGCACCAGAATATTGGCTTGAATGATAGGTTCGCGGATTTCGGCAATTTTGTTAACGGGTGGCAACTTGGCTGGATTCTCCAGCGTGTAGACTTCACCACTGGTGAGCTCAATTTCGTAGATAACCGTCGGTGCCGTTGTGATCAGATCAACATCGTACTCTCGCTCCAGTCGCTCCTGCACAATGTCCATATGCAGCAAACCCAGGAACCCGCAACGGAAACCGAAGCCCAAAGCTTCAGAGGTTTCAGGCTCAAAGCTCAATGCAGCATCATTCAACTGCAGTTTTTCCAGCGCCTCACGAAGATCAGGAAAATCGTCTGCCTCTGTGGGAAACAAACCAGCGAATACCCGAGGCTGCATTTTTGCAAAGCCCGGCAATGGCTCGGCGGCCGGTGATTTGGCCAATGTAATGGTATCGCCAACCGGCGCACCATGAATGTCCTTAATGCCGGCTACCAGAAACCCTACCTCACCAGCGCTGAGCGTTTCGCGCAACAGGCGTTTGGGTGTAAAAACCCCAACCTGATCAACCAGGTGCTGATCTTTAGACGACATCAGTTCGATTTTGTCGCGCTTACCAACTGTACCATCCACCACACGAATCAGAGAAACAATGCCCAAATAGTTATCAAACCACGAGTCAATAATCAGCGCTTTGAGTGGCGCTTTCGGGTCACCTTTCGGATACGGAATATCGCGCACCAGGCGCTCCAGCACTTCTCGCACGCCAACACCCGTTTTAGCACTGACATCCAGAGCATTGCGGGCTTCAATGCCGATGATGTCCTCGATTTCCTGTTTTACTTTTTCCGGGTCTGCTGACGGCAAATCAATCTTGTTCAATACAGGAATCACTTCCAGGCCAAGCTCAACCGCGGTGTAACAGTTCGCCACACTTTGTGCCTCAACACCCTGCGCTGCATCAACCACCAGCAATGCGCCTTCACAGGCGGCAAGTGAACGTGACACTTCATAGGAAAAATCGACGTGACCTGGCGTATCAATAAAGTTCAGGTGGTACACCTGGCCATCATCAGCCTTGTAATCAAGCGTTACGCTCTGAGCTTTGATGGTGATGCCGCGTTCTTTCTCGATATCCATGCTGTCCAGCACCTGAGCCGACATTTCACGCTCGCTTAAACCGTCGCACAATTGAATAAAACGATCGGCCAGCGTCGACTTACCATGATCGACATGGGCAATGATCGAGAAATTGCGAATATGCTTTTGGTCCATAAAATACGTCGATTTAGGTCTGGATATAATATACGAGGCCACCCGTTTACTTAAACGGGTGGCCTCGCTGTTAACATTCTCTGGCTTTATTATAACTGAGCCAGAGGTTACGACCTATTCCTAATCTTTATCAGCCTGTTCTTTATCGGCCGGAGTATAGGCGATAAAACTGGATGTGCCGTCGCGCCAGACATGCAACGCAACCGCTTTTCCGGGCTTAACATCCTCGATCAGCGTATTGAAATCATCCATGTCCTCAACGTCACGACGATTGATCATCAGGATCACGTCACCGGGGCGTAAACCGGCACGCCATGCAGCATCGCTCTCGACATCTGTAATGACAACGCCACCTTTCGGATCACCTAACTCACGTCGACGATCTGTATTGATGCTTTCCACTGCCAAGCCGAGCACATTGCTCTTGCCTGATTTAGTTTCATCTGATGCAACTGCACTACCGTCTTCATTGCTTAATGAGTCCAGCGTGACATCAAAGGTCTTGATTTTACCTTCACGGCTGACTTCAACCTTGGCTTTGGTTCCAGGCGGATTGGCGCCAACCAGGGGCGGCAGGTCATTCCAGGTTTCAAGTTCTGCACCATTAAAAGTCAAAATCACATCACCAGCTTCTATTCCGGCGCGATCGGCAGAACCACCTTTGGAAACTTCGTTGACCAAAGCGCCCACAGGACGATCCAGATCCAGTGCTTCAGCCATTTCACGGGTCACTGCACCAACCACCACACCCAATAATCCACGTTCAACTTTACCTGTTTCAACCAGTTGCTTAGCGGTGCTTTCAGCCACTTCTATCGGAATCGAAAAAGACAGACCGATGTAGCCGCCATTGGAACTGAGAATCCATGAGTTAATACCGACAACTTCACCATTCATATTCAGCAATGGGCCGCCGGAGTTTCCCCGGTTGATGGCTACATCAGTTTGAATAAATGGCACATATTGCTGCGCCCGATTGGTCCTGCCTTTGGCGCTGACAATGCCGGCAGTGACACTTTGTTCAAAATTAAAAGGCGAACCGATTGCCGCCACCCATTGCCCTGCCCTCAGCGTTTCAGAATCGCCCAACACCAGGTATGGGAATTTTTCATCATGCTTGATCTTCAAAACAGCAATATCGCTGGCATCATCGGAGCCGACTAACTCGGCCTCAAACTCACGCCTGTCGGCGAGGCGAACGATAATCTGATCGGCACCCTCGATTACGTGATGGTTGGTCATGACATAGCCATCTGCGGTGTAAATAAAACCTGAGCCGGTGCCTTGCTGGTCAGGCTCATCGCCACCCGGGTCGCCGGGAATACCAAAATAACGTCTTAAAAAAGGCGGAATTTCCTGTTGCTGGCCACCTTGACCCGGCGCCGCTTGAGCGTCATTTTGACGATCGCTCATTTTACTGCGGGTGCCAAATTTGGTGACATGGATATTAACAACGGCCGGCCCGGCTTTATCCACCAGGCTGGTAAAATCAGGCAATCCTGAAACTTCCGCCATGCCTGGAAGGCTTACAATCAGCAATAGCAAAACCGCAAATTGCATTGTTATTTTCTTCTTCATCTTCTGGCTCCAATATGTCGATCTATCACTCAGTTGTTGTCGCCCTGAAACCAAATCAGGTGTCCTGCGACTTTTTTTTACACATCCCCGGGGAGGCCGAGGGCATGCAAACCGCCATTCTCATTTCATCTATTACACGATCTGTTGCGCCGCGATGCTTGATCAACTTCATCACCAAACCCGCAGCCAGTAATCCGCTGAATAGCGTGACCGCATCCAGCAGAAAACCATTCAATAAAAACTTGTTCAACAGGACGAACCCCGCCCAGCCACCCGCCAACGCCGCTAAAAGTGGCCAGCCGTAGTTGGCTAATACCAGTTTCAAATAAAGTTGTTCCGGAAACGATAACGTCGCCATTTGGCCAACCCTTAAGTCTTCACTCTCGCATGGAAGTTCCAGCACCACCGGCTTGCGCTGTAACAACTTTGCAAATACGCCAGCACCACAACCCTGCCCGTTGTCACAAGCCGGACAACCTGTTTGCGAGCCCACACGCACCCAAACCGTCTTGTTTTCACAACGAATGATTTGCACATTTTGTTCTATCATAAGAGCAGGATTTCTGGCAGACTTTTCGGTTCAGCGATTCAGTTCGTAGCCACAGACAATGCCATTTCATCGGCAATGGACTTAACAGTTTTCGCCGGCACTTCACCGATCACTGTGATTTGCAGGCCGCTTTGAACCTTGGAATAAGCGTTGTTGGTACCCAGTTGATTGACCTCAGTTCTGTCTTCAGGCTGATTTTTATTCCTTTCAACATAAATCGATACCGCGGCCAGGCCGTCACTGTAAACAAGGTGTTCGACAACGCCATTATTACCCTTTTCTTTGGTGTGCGCGGTCAACTTAAAACCCGCAGGCACATTATCAGGCTGCCAACGTGGCGTTGCCCGCATCATGGTCCTGTCTTCCTCACCCGCTTTGCTAAGCGCTATAAAATCCGCTGACGGTGAGTCGGACTCCAGTTCGGAGAGATCAACATTCTCACCTATGGCAAATTGGGTGAACATCAATTTAGCCAATGCTTTTCGGTTGGTATCCAAGAGCACCCATTTAAGCAACAAACCAGTGTCTTCCTGCAGCCAGAAATCATAGCTGTAACGAAAATCATCCTCGGCCGCGATGCTTACGCGTCTGGCAGTCTGACCAGCAATCCTGGCTTCTCCACCGGTTTCCAAACGATAACCGCTGGCGTCAATATCAAACAGTGATTGTGGCAACTCGGGAAAATACGAATCAGTGACAATCGGGTTTTCTCCGATGGCGCCAGCATCTTTCAGTATGCATCTGACGCCATTACGATCCCGAATTACTTCTCGCTGCGGACCACTGGTTGAGTACAGTCGCTCCCTCACACCATCCTTGTCATATACGTGAGTAATGCGCATGGTATCAACCTCGCCATCGCGCACATAAACAAAGGTTCCCTGATAGGTTAGCTGGTTCATAGCGGTTGCCATTTGCTCCAGCATTTTACGCGCCTGATCAGCGCCTCCAGCCAGGGCTGACCCGGTTACGCTCAAAAACAACAGCAGTGATAGCGCCTTTCGCACCAACATGCTCATCTGTTTTCGATTAATTCCTGCTCAGTGCGGGTTTCTTCCGGCTGCACATTTTCTGTCACTTCCACGGCATTCTGGTTGGCCACGATCGGTACAAATGACACGAAACCCTGACGTCCTGCCGTTCTTGCCATTTGATTATGACGGAAAAGGTATGCATTCAGCCGCTGTGCTTCAGACTCGCCGGATGTCGAAAAACTGACAGCCTGAGACTCGGGCGATATCAATGCTGCATTGGGGGTAACAAATGGGGCGTTGGCCGGTTGAGCAAGCGCAATATCGCTGCCTTGCGTCGGTACAGCACCATTTTGCGGCGTAGCTACCACCACTGCCATCAATGCTACGCTGGCAGCAATAGCCAAACCGGAAACCGGTTTCAGCCAGGGCTGGCTGCGCCACACAGAGATACTGGGTGCGCTTTCGGCATCCAGTTTTGCATTCAGCTTGTGCGACATACCTGTCACCAGATGCTTGCTGCCCGGTTGACGAATACAATCACGGATCAGATGGTAGCGTTCCCAGGTTTCACACAGCTCATCGTCCGAAAACAATCGCCGCGTGAGGAACATGCCACTGTCCTTTTCTACTTCGCCATCCATCAGGCTGGATAGATGTTCTAAAGATTCCTTACTCATTTCTCATATTACCTGTGCCGGATATCTGAAAAGATATCACTTATTAATCCCCGCTGTTGTTGTGACCACCAATTAAGGGTTTTAGTTTCTCATCGATCGCTTCACGTGCGCGAAATATTCTCGAGCGGACCGTGCCGATAGGACATTCCATGGTCGTTGCGATTTCTTCATAACTCATACCATCCATTTCCCGGAGCATGATGGCGGTGCGAAGATCTTCCGGTAATTCTGCAATGGTGTCGTACACCGTGCGCTCAATTTCTTCGCGCATCATTTCATTTTCAGGTGTACTGGAGTCTTTCATGCGATCGCTGATGCCATATGCCTCTGCATCAACAGCGTCAATGTCGCTGGCGGGTGGGCGTCTGTTCTTGGCTACAATCCAGTTTTTAGCAGTATTGATGGCAATGCGATAAAGCCAGGTATAGAAAGCACTGTCGCCACGGAAGCGACCAATGGCCCGGTAGGCCTTGATAAATGCTTCCTGCGCAACGTCCTGAGCCTCAGCATGATCGGACACATAGCGTGACACCAGACTGACAATGCGATGCTGGTATTTCAGGATCAGCAGATCGAAGGCGCGCTTGTCGCCTTTTTGCACGCGCTCTACCAGCAACTGATCAACGTTGGCCTCACTCACTCCACCCTGCACTCCACCTGTTATTACCGGACCCACTGCTGTTTTCGAATTAATAGTCACCGTAGGTGACGTATTTGTTGCAATGATTGATGTAACTGTCTGCAGCGCTTTCATACGCTCCTAACCTTTAAAGTTGAGCATAGCATGTTTGGTTTCAACCCTGTTTTGCCAATTCGCTGCTCGATAGACAGGAACTTTCCATCGTGGTTCACATAATATAAAAAAAATTTTCGAGCATATGCGATAATAGCGGGCTTAAACATGAACCCGCAAAGGCTGATATTTATGATGGAATTTCTCAAATCTCTGGGCATCAAAGAAAACAACTCTGGTGCTTATTTTGGTGATGGTCAGTGGTCAGACACAACTGATGCCGGCACTAAACAAGCAATCAACCCGACTACTGGTGAAGTGATCGCCAGTATTTACTCGGCATCCGAGGCTGACTACGACAAGGTCGTTGTTAAAGCTCGCGAAGTGTTTAAAGAATGGCGGCAGGTTCCAGCACCGCTTCGTGGCGAGGCAGTTCGCCTGTGCACAGATGCATTACGCAAACACAAAGACGCCCTGGGCAGTCTGGTTAGCCTTGAAATGGGCAAAATTAAGGCCGAAGGCGATGGTGAAGTGCAGGAAATGATCGATATTGGTGACTTTGCTGTAGGCCAATCTCGTATGTTGTATGGCAATACCATGCATTCGGAACGCCCGTTGCACCGCATGTACGAACAGTGGCATCCAATGGGTGTGGTTGGCGTTATCTCTGCCTTTAACTTCCCGGTTGCTGTTTGGGCATGGAATGCATTTATTGCTGCCATTTGTGGTAATGCCACCATCTGGAAGCCGTCACCCAAAGGTGCGCTGTGCTGTCTTGCTGTGCAGAACATCTGTAATGAAGTGCTACTTAAAGCTGGCTACCCTGCGATCTTTTTGAGCTTTATCGAAGAAGGCCATGAACTGGCTGAGCGTTTTGTTAATGACGAGCGCATCGATTTGTTGTCTTTTACCGGCTCCACCGCCATCGGCCGCCAGGTTGGCGCCAAAGTCGCTGCCCGTATGGGCCGCAGCTTGTTGGAACTGGGTGGCAACAACGCCATCATCATGGACGAATCTGCTGATCTTGAAATGTCTATTCCGGGCATCGTGTTCGGCTCGGTTGGTACGGCTGGGCAACGTTGCACTTCTACCCGTCGCTTGTTTGTGCATGAGTCCATCATGGATACAGTTAGCGCCGCATTGATCAAGGCTTATAAGCAGGTACGAATTGGCGACCCGTTGGATGCCAAGACATTGATGGGGCCATTGACCGACGAAGCTTCAGTAAAACGCTTTGAAGCAGCGGTTGCATCAGCAGTCAGCGAAGGTGGCGAAGTACTTAGCGGCGGCCAGCGTATTGACCGGCCCGGCAGTTTTGTTGAACCGACGATTATCAAAGTCAAAAACGAATGGGATATCGTGCAAGCCGAAACTTTTGCGCCGATTTTATATGTCATTCCGTTTACTGATCTTGACGACGCTATCGCCATGCACAATGACGTTAAGCAGGGTTTGTCATCCGCTATTTTTACGATGAACATGCGTAATGCTGAAAAATTCCTTTCGGCGCTTGGCTCTGACTGCGGTATCGCAAACGTCAACATCGGTACCTCCGGTGCTGAAATCGGCGGCGCATTTGGTGGTGAGAAGGAAACCGGCGGTGGTCGTGAGGCTGGCTCTGATTCCTGGAGAGCGTATATGCGCCGGCAGACCAACACCATCAACTGGGGTGCTGATTTGCCATTGGCTCAGGGCATTAAGTTCGACCTGTAGGTCAAACCCCTTTGAGCAATTGTGTATGTTTGGGCTGACTGGATTGCATCGATAAATGTACTCGCTGTTACGTAAAGCGCTATTTATAGCAGACCCTGAAACCGCGCATGGATTGGCGTTGGAAGGGCTGCGTCTGGGTCATGGCGTTGGTGCCACCAGCATATTGTGCAAGTCTGTCAGTGAGCCGGTTACCGCGATGGGGCTGACCTTCCCCAATGCCGTGGGCATGGCTGCCGGCATGGATAAAAACGGCGATTACATTGATGCATTGGGCAGTGTCGGCTTCGGTTTTGTTGAAATTGGCACTGTCACTCCAAGACCACAACCCGGCAACCCCAAGCCTCGCGTTTTTCGGATTGAACAAGCCAATGCGATGATTAACCGCCTGGGCTTCAATAACAAAGGTGTAGATCACCTGGTACGTCAGGCGCAGACCCGCAAGTTCAAGGGTGTGCTGGGTATTAATATCGGCAAGAACTTTGATACGCCCAATAGTAATGCTGTTGAAGACTACCTGATCGGCCTGGATAAAGTTTATGCCCATGCCGATTACATCACTATCAACATTTCATCGCCCAATACCAAGGGTCTGCGTGATTTGCAGGATGCCAGGCAACTGGAAGGTTTGCTGGGTGCTTTGAATAAGCGGCGCAAACAATTGGCTGACCAACACGGAACGCGCGTGCCGCTGGTGGTTAAAGTTGCACCGGATCTTGAAGACCAGCAAATTCCGCAGATTGCAGAAGTGGTAGTAAACTGCGAATTTGACGGCTTGATTGCCGGCAACACGACTATATCCCGCGACATGATCAAAGGCATGCCACATGCTGATGAGCAAGGCGGCTTGAGCGGTGCGCCGGTGAGAGAAAAAGCCAATCACGTGCTGGCTGCTTTCCGCTCCGCCCTGCCCACTTCTATTACGCTGATTGGCACCGGCGGAATTATCGATGGTGAAGATGCGGCTGAGAAAATCCGACTGGGCGCTGACCTTGTGCAGTTCTATACCGGTTTTGTATACCGGGGACCGGATTTGGTAGCAGATTGCGCCAAAGCCATTACTGCGGCCATCACTTCAACCAAGGCTTCGGCCAGGGCGCAAAAATGATCCGGGCGCAAAACGCCTCGCTCAAACATTTAAACAGCTTTTCCGTTGACGCCCGCGCCGAGCGTTTGCTGACCCTGCAAAACCCTGAAGACCTGGACACGCTTTTTTCCGAACACCTGTATAACCCGCACACCGATCTGATTTTGGGCGGTGGCAGCAACGTGTTGTTTGCGAACGATGTACCAGGCAGTGTGATCCTCAACCGGGTGGCGGGCAAACGCGTCGTTGAAGATTCAGACACAGATGTTCTGGTGGAGGCAAACGCCGGCGAGAACTGGCATCGGCTGGTTCTATGGAGCCTTGATCAGGGCTTGTCCGGAATTGAAAATCTATCGCTTATTCCTGGCTTGGCAGGTGCTGCGCCAATGCAGAATATTGGTGCTTACGGGGTCGAATTAGCCGATCTGCTGGAATCAGTACAGGTACGAGACCTGAGTACTGGCGAGTCACGACATTTCAAACACGATGAATGCCAGTTTGGCTATCGCGACAGTCGCTTCAAAACAGTTGATGTCGGTCGCTTTTTGATCACCGCTATTCGCTTACGCCTGAGCCGGGTATTTGAGCCCAAACTTGATTACGCAGGCATCGGACAGGAGCTTGATGAAATGGGTATAAGCCGGCCTGTTGCAAAGCAGGTCAGTCAAGCCGTTATCCGTTTACGCCAGCGCAAGTTACCGGATCCCGAAGTTCTGGGAAATGCCGGCAGTTTTTTCAAAAATCCGGTGATTGAGCGAGCCACAGCAAAAGCGCTGGAAGAGCAATTCTTCGGCTTACCCGTTTACCCGCTGAATGAACGCTATTCCAAAATCAGCGCAGCGTGGCTGATCGATCATTGTGGTTGGAAAGGTCATCGGGAAGGTGATGCGGGCGTATCCCCTGATCACGCGCTGGTATTGGTCAATTACGGAAATGCGAGCGGCCAGGATCTGTTGACACTGGCCGCTAAAATTATGACTTCAGTCTATGAGGTTTTCGGCATTCAGTTGGTGCCGGAACCGAATATTATCGGTCCGGGCTCGTAAAAACACGCGCTTGTAAAAACCTGGGCTACTAAAACGCGTTTATTCCGGTTAATTCACGCCCAATCACTAACTGGTGCACAGTCTCCGTCCCTTCGTAGGTGATTACACTCTCAAGATTCAATGCATGTCTGATTGCGCAGTGCTCAACCGTAATCCCGGCCGCACCCAGAATATCCCGACAATCACGGGCGATATCCAGCGCCATACGCACATTATTCCACTTGGCCAGGCTGACTTGTTGCTGTTGCATTTTACCGGCATCTTTTAAGCGGCCGAGCTGTAATGACAACAATTGCGCGGTTGTAATTCGGCGCGCCATATCCGCCAGGCGAACCTGGATAACCTGATTGGAAGCCAGTGGGCGCCCGAACAGTTTGCGGTCAGCCGTATAGGCAATTGCTTCTGTCAAACAGGCGATAGCAGAACCGATCGGTCCCCAGGTAATGCCGTAGCGAGCCTGCGTCAGGCACCCCAGCGGCCCTTTCAGACCAATGACATTGGGCAAGCGGTTGGCTTCCGGAACTCGCACGTTGTCGAAAAACAATCCGGAAGTCACTGACGCCCGCAGCGACATTTTGCCGTGGATCTCGGTTGCTTCGAAGCCGGGCATACCTTTTTCAAGAACAAAGCCCATTATGCCTTCTTCGGTATGGGCCCAGACGATAGCAATATCAGCAATACTACCGTTGGTAATCCACATTTTGGAACCATTGATAATCCAGTCATCAGCATCGCGTTTGGCGTTGGTTTTCATGCCGGCCGGATCTGAACCGCCGTGGGATTCAGTTAAACCGAAACAACCAATCACTTCACCTGCAGCCATGTCCGGCAACCAGCGCTGTTTTTGCTCTTCCGAACCATAGGCGTAAATCGGGTACATGCACAAGCTTGATTGCACCGAAGCGAAGCTGCGCAAACCGGAATCTCCGCGCTCCAGTTCCTGACAAATCAAACCATAAGACACGCCATTCAAGCCGGCACAACCGTAGCCTTCAATGGTGGAGCCCAGCAGCCCAAGGGAAGCCATTTCAGGGACCAACTCCATGGGGAACTGTCCTTTGTCAAACGCTTCAGCCATCAACGGCAAGGCGCGGTCGTCCACAAAACGTGCGACGGTGTCCTGAATCAATTGCTCTTCTTCTGTAAGAAGGCTACGCACATCAAATAAATCTACGGGGTTCAGCTTGGCCATGGGTGCTCCGGCAGTGTTGGGCTTCTTTCAAATGTAAGACCCGACATTTTAGAGGGCAATGGCAGTGCCGTCACCCCCATAATGTATTTTAAATTAGGGCTATTGGTTTCGAATACCATTCGGAACGTGCCCCGTGGCAACGTGCTCGCGCGCGGCGTCACAATGTACCTGCTGGTCGTCAAAAAATATATCGGCCCCGAAGGCAGACAAATAAGGACCTTTGGGCTTGCCGCCCAGAAAGAATGCCTCATCAATGCGAATGCCCCAGTCTCGCAAAGTTAATATCACCCGTTTATGGGCTGGTGCTGAACGCGCTGTTACCAGTGCAGTACGAATCGGGTTGTTTTCAATCGGATATGCCGACTGAATATTCTGCAAGGCCTGCAACAATGGCTTAAAAGGCCCGCCCAGCAAAGGCGTGGCCGCTTGCTGCTTTTCTGATCGTGAAAACTCTTCCAGACCTTCTGCCTGATAAATTCGTTCAGCTTCATCACTGAACAAAACGGCATCGCCATCAAAAGCGATGCGTAACTGCTTTCCGCCAGGCCGGTTTTTAGCCCCGGGCAAAATCATCGCAGACGCGAAACCGGCACCTAAGGTCTGGCGCACATCTTCGGCGTGACCGGACAGGAAAAGATCTGTACCGATCGCCTGCATATATCTATAAGGGCTTTCACCATTGGTGAATACGGCGCGCTGAATATCCAGGCCGTGGTGCTCTATAGAATTGAATATGCGCAAGCCGGAGTCGGCACTGTTGCGTGACATCAGCAACACTTCCACGCCCTGATGACCTACTTCGCCACTCTGCCCGGTGTTCTCCAAGCCGCTGTTTTCTAAACTGCTGTTTTCTATCCTGTTGTTTTCATTGAGTGCCAGCAGTTTTTTAACCAGCGGAAATGCCTCACCGGGTTGCAAAAATTCATCTTCGCGCTCCATCTGATACTGCGCGTAAGCTTCCAGCCCCTGCGATTCGAACACCTGATGACTTTCATCAAGATCAAACAAGGCGCGTGACGAAATAGCCACAACCAGTGGTTTTAACGGTAGGGGATGAACTTTGCCTTTTTTCATGAGTACAGCATAACAAAGTACTTCTCAAAACATGAGAAGTGAATCAGGGAGATTTATTCGTTAATGGCAAGGTCCGCTAACTCAAGGCTTATAAAAACTGCTCGTTCAAAATACGTTCTTCCAGTGAATGATCCGGGTCGAACATCAGTTTGAGCTCAGTGTGCTTGTCTTCATATGCCTCTACCCGAACTACATTGCGTACTTCATGTGCATCTGCTGTGGCGCTAACTGCTCGTTTGTTGTGATCCAGAATCTCAAATACAACCTTTGCAGAGCCGGGCAAAATTGCGCCGTTCCAGCGGCGTGGGCGAAACGGACTGATCGGCGTCAATGCCAAAGCATCCGTACCCAGCGGCAATATTGGCCCACGCACAGAAAAATTATAAGCCGTGCTGCCAGCGGCGGTTGCCAACAAAACGCCATCGCAGACCATTTGATCCAGCTTAACGATGCCATTCACAAATATACGAATATGAGCGGCCTGATTGGTTTGTCTCAACAACGATATTTCATTCACAGCCAAGGCCGTTTGAGTATCACCGGATTTGTCAGTCACATCCATGCGCAGTGGATTAAGGCTTACTTTGCGAGCGTTACCGAGTCTTTCCAGCAGGTCATCGTCGCTAAAACGGTTCATCAAAAAACCGACATTGCCAAGCTTCATTCCAAATACTGGAATATCTCGCGTAATCACCTGATGCAGTGTTCGTAGCATAAAGCCATCGCCGCCGAGGGCGACGATCACGTCTGCATCGGCCACATCGAACTGCCCATAGCGACGTGTCATTGTGGCCATAGACTGCTCAGCGGAATCCATTGAGCTGGCTACGAAATGTATACGCGGACCGCTCATCTGGCCTTGCTGGTCGCCAACAATCGATTTAAAGATCCCACTGCCACCGACACAGTCGCATAATCCATTGTCACCAGATTTTGCATATCTTTAATCATGCTCAAAATGGACATGACTTCCCTTGAATTAGCCTTCATCCAGGCTTTTACGGGATCTTTCTCTTTACCACAGGTTTCCAGAACCCTGCCTGTCAGTTTACGGTGCTGAGAGTACAGCTCATCACGCAAATTGGCTCGCGCATGGGCGTGCCATTGGCCCTCTACCGGCAATGTCTCAACGTTACCACGCAACCATTTAAGCCCCAGTTGATCGCCCAAGCCGAAAAAAATCGCTGCCACACTCAGTACATCAGTATTTCGACTGGCAGCCGCCTCAACCACATCAAGTGCCGGGTACAACAAATGCAAGCTGGCTGCGCGATATGCCAGTGTTTTAGGCATGCCGCCGTCCATTAATGGCCCGGCTTTCTCATCAACTCTGACTTTCTCTTCGGCGCTCAATGAACGCAATATTTTCTTTTCCAGTATCTCAAGGCCTGGAGCCAAACGGTCGACCACCGCCTGGATATCCAATTCCAGATTGTCCTGATTAAGTATCCAGCGGGTGGCCTGACGTATCAGATTCCACATGGCCAGCGTCGCATCGATCTGCAGATGACTCTCGACTTTATTATCCAGCTTTTCAATACGCGCCCAGAAGTCTCTGGCCCGGAAAATTTCGCGCGCGATCGTAAACGCGCGCGCCACCGCTGCCGCACTGGCACCGGTATCTTCGTGCATTCTCAATACAAAAGAAGCGCCCATGCGGTTGACCAAACTGTTGGTAATCTGGGTTGCAATAATTTCACGTTTCAGACGGTGCTCGCCCATATAAGCGGCGTACTTTTGTTGTAATGGTTCCGGGAAGTAACGAACCAGTTCTCGCGACAACCATGGATCTTCCGGCACATCCGAATCCAGTATCTGCCCGTAAAGCATAATTTTGCTGTATGACAACAACACCGCCAATTCGGGACGGTACATACCTTCAGCGCTGCGGCGTCTGCGCGTCAACTCTTCATCAGAAGGCAGCTTCTCCAACTCACGATCCAGAATGCCAGCGGTTTCCAACACACTGATAAAGTGCTGTTTGGCACCCAGGCGAGCGCCTTTCAGACGATCCATCATGGAGATCGTCTGGGTTTGCAGGTAATTACTGCGGAGCACCAGTTCAGCCACTTCATCGGTCATTTCTGCCAACAGTACGTTACGTTTCTTGATGCTCAACTTGCCAGCCTGCATCACCTGATTCAGTAGTATCTTGATATTAACTTCGTGATCCGAACAATCCACACCAGCTGAATTGTCGATAAAATCGGTATTAACCCGACCGCCATTTTTTGCGAATTCGATGCGGCCCAACTGCGTCATACCCAGGTTGCCGCCTTCGCCGATAACTTTGCAATGCATTTCCTCACCATTGACACGCAACCAGTTGTTTTGCGCGTCGCCGACTTCTGCGTTGGATTCACTGGATGCTTTAACGTAACTACCAATGCCACCATTCCACAGCAAGTCCACTTCCGATGTCAGCAACAATTTAATCAGATCGTTAGGTGCCATTTCATGGTCTTCGACTGCTAACCAGTTACGGATTTCTTTGCTGAGGGGAATGCTTTTTTCGGACCTCGAAAATATGCCGCCGCCCTTGGAGATCAGCTCTGCGTTATAGTCATTCCAACCTGATCTTGGTAAGTTGAACAGACGCTTACGTTCTCGAAAAGAAGCACTCGCATCCGGACTTGGATCCAGAAAAATATGCATGTGATTGAACGCAGCTTTCAGCAAAATATGCCTGGATAACAGCATACCGTTACCAAACACATCACCTGACATATCACCGATACCCACCACAGTGAATGGCTCATTCTGGGTGTTGATTCCCATTTCGCGAAAGTGGCGTTTTACACCTTCCCACGCGCCGCGGGCGGTGATTGCCATGGCTTTATGGTCATACCCGACCGAGCCACCCGAGGCAAATGCATCACCGAGCCAGAAACCTCGCTCCAGCGCGATGGCATTGGCAGTATCGGAAAAGGTCGCTGTGCCTTTGTCGGCTGCAACCACCAGATAGGGATCGTCTCCATCAAGTCTGATCAGGCCTTCCGGTGCTATAGTTTTTTCATCAACTAAATTATCAGTTATATCCAATAAACCATTGATAAATATTTTATAACACCGGATAACTTCAGCCATAACCTCATCACGACTGCCGTTGGTTGGGAGGTATTTGACGACGAAACCGCCTTTTGCGCCCACCGGAACAATGATGGTGTTTTTGACGCTCTGGGCTTTCATTAGGCCCAATACTTCTGTTCTGAAGTCTTCCTTGCGGTCAGACCAGCGAATACCACCACGAGCAACCTTGCCACCGCGCAGATGAATACCCTCAACGTGACTGGAAAACACCCATATCTCACGAAATGGGATCGGCTTTGGAAGGTTCGGCATTTTCGAAGAATTGAGTTTAAAGCTCATGTATTCGAGCATCTCACCGTTCTCAGCTGGCTGATAAAAGTTGGTTCTCAGCGTGCCTTTAATGGCTTCGTAAAAGGCGAACAGTATACGGTCTTCGTCCAGACTACTGACTCTGGCAAGTGCCATTCTGAAACTTTTCTTGATGGTCTCAACTTGCGTTTGCCGATCTTTCAGGCGAGCCGCAACTACATTGTCCAGCATTTCCAGCAGGTTTTTGTCTTTGCACTGCTTGATCGTGTTTAGGCTATAGAAAGTTTTATGCATGTGCTTTGAGGCCATTTCCTTGCGGAAATCAGTCTCATCGTCACGGGCAGGATTAAACATGGCATCAAAAAGCTCCACCAGCAAGCGCGCCATAAACGGATGTCTGGATAGCGTTTCTTCCATATAGCTTTGCGAGTAAGTAATGCCAGTCTGCAAGAGGTATTTACAATACGCCCTGATGCCTTTGACCTGACGCCAATCAAGCTGGCAAGCCAGAATCAGGCCATTAAACCCGTCACTGGCAGTTTTCCCCCGCCAGGTGTTCTCGAACGCCTCCTGGAAATTGTCACGAACGGTTTCCACATCCAGATCCCCACCCAGACCGCTGACCATCTCAAAATCATGTGCCCAGACAGAATCCTTGCCATCAAACTTCAGCTCGTATGGGCGTTCGCTAACGATGTGCAGACCCAGTGCTTCCAAAATTGGCAATACATTAGACAGAGGTATCGGGTCGCCACGCCTGAAGATCTTGAACCGGATCAGGTCGGTGTCTTTAAAGCGCGGCCGATACAAACTCATTTGCAGATCATCTTCGTTCTTTAACAGGTCAATTTTTTCGACATCATAGGCAGCAACCCAGGGGGAAACATCCTCCATATAGGCTGCGGGAAAGGCTGCGCCAATGGTTCTGGAAAGGCGCAAGCCAACTTCCTCGTCATTGCGCTCCAGTAAAATATCGGTGAGCTCTTCGTTCCAGGAACGCAAAGCATTGATAATTTTATTTTCCAGCAGTTGCACGTCCGGCTGAGGATTGGAGCCCGGTTTCGGCCGGATTATCACCTGTAGCCGTGCCAGCTCTGACTCGGACAGGTTAATCATAAATTCCAGCTTATCGCCCTTTAAAGCGCGCTTGAGAATGCGCTGAATCTTCTCACGGGTTTCAGTGTTCCAATAGTCCCTGGGGATATACACCAAACAGGAAAAGAATCGCCCGAAACGCTCGCGGCGAATAAACAGTCGTACGGCTCTACGTTCCTGCAAATCCAGAACACCGGTCGCAATTTCCAGCAAGTCGGTGCTGCTGGCTTGTAAAACATCATCTCGCGGCAGTGTTTCCAAAATGTGGAGCAGCGATTTCCACGCATGTCGATCTTCCTTCATACCGGAATTGTCCAGCACGGTTCTGGCTTTCATGGAAACCAGCGGTGTTTCCAGCACGCGCTGTAAATAGGCGAGTGACGTAAACAGGCCGACAAATCGGTACTCACCAATCACATTGCCCTTTTTATCAAATCGAAGCACACCGATGTAGTCCATATAACCACTGCGGTGTATGGGCGAGCGTGAATTTGTTTTGGTGATAATTAAAGGCGCCTGCTCGTTAAAACGAGCTTCGTCACTGAGTGAAGACATCAAACGACTATGCACAGTTTTGGGGTATCCACGTAATAAACCCAGACCTGATCCATCTACCACTTTAAGGTAAGCGGAATTACCCTCTTTCACCACATCGTAATTGCGGGCGCCAATAAACATGAAATGGTCATCTGCAACCCACTTCAGAAAATCGATACATTCCTGTTTCACTTCGTCTGAGATATTTGGGACCGTTTCTGCGAACTCTTCAATGGCTTGTTCGAGCCTCTCCTGCAATGGCATCCAGTCATCCACACAGGTGCGTACAACAGCCATCCTGGCGCGCAATGTGGATTCCACCGTCGCGAGCACTTCCTGATCTGTGTGCTTGTCGATGTGAATATGAATGAACGACTCTGCTTTAGTCTGCGGGCCGGACTTCTCGTGAAACGCTTTCAGTTTACCTTTCGCATCACGTTCGATATTGAAAACGGGATGAATAATCAGATGTACACCCAGACCCAGTTCCTGCATGACCATATTGGCGGTATCCACCAGAAACGGCATATCATCATTGGCAATTTCTACAATCGTGTGGCGACACACCCAGCCATCGCGGTTTTTGTCTGCGTTGTATACGCGTAACAATAGCTCACCGGCTTTGCGCTGACTCAAAAACTTCAGTTGATTGATCACCCGGTTGGCGTTCATCTCAGGAGGCTCTTCAGCCAGATCTACTGCAGGTATCCGCTTGAGATAGAAGTCGGAATATAGCGCAGCCTGCTTGGCCTCTGCTGCCGGCAACCGCTTGGAAAGAATGGTTTTGATTTCGTTTAGAAGTGATTGCTTGTCTGTTTGGTTACCGGCTTGCACTTGATGACCTCGTCCAATTAATTAGCGTAGTAAGCATTATTCGGAGACATACCCATTATTGTTGTCTTGCTGATTACATTTTTATCGCTCAAAAACAGTCGAATTATAAAGGCTTTGGCGAGCGGAAACAGGCTTTTCACGGTTTGTTTGCATAGGCACCAGGGATGCGCAGGTTGACCCCTGTTGCAACACTGGTTAACCTTACATATATCTCTTAATCCTGATAGAAGGATACCCAAGCAGAAATATGGACTTACAAGACGCATCACAACATTTCAAGCTTTTGGCGGACAGTACCAGACTGCGTCTTTTGATGCTGGTTGATCGCGAAGAGTTGAGTGTAGCAGAGTTGGCCGCCATCACGCAGTTGGCGCAGCCGCGTGTGTCTACTCACCTTGCCAAGCTCAAAGAGGCCGGCCTTGTTTCTGACCGGCGCGAAGGTGTGTTTGTGTATTACAGGATGGCTGGAAGCATTGCTGATACCAGCTTGCTGGCGCTGTGGGAATTGCTACGCGAGAAAACAGCGGATCCTTTGATTCAGCAGGATTTTGATCGCATCACACAAACCCTGAGCGCCCGAAATGGCGGAGCCAATTGGGCTGACAGCGTGGCTGGCGATATGGAACGTCACTATTCCCCGGGCCGCACATGGGAAGCCACTGCCCGCGCATTGGTGCAGCTGCTGGAACTGGGTGATGTGCTGGATATCGCCTCAGGCGACGGGGTAATGGCCGAACTATTAGCCCCACGGGCCAACAGCATCACTTGTTTTGATATCGGTGAAAGGGTTGTGGAAGCGGGAAAAAGTCGTTTGCAAGGTCATTCGCACGTTCAATTTGAAATTGGCGACATGCATAAGCTACCCGCTGAAGATGCATCTTTTGATACAGTTTTGCTGATGCACGCACTGACCTACACCAACCAACCGGAACTGGTGTTTGCAGAAATCAGCCGGGTATTGCGCCCGTCAGGTCGCCTGGTTGCCGTTACCCTGCAAAAACACAAGCACAAGAATACCGTTACGGCTTACAACCATGTGAATCTGGGCTATACCGATTCCCAGTTGCAAACTTTTTGTGGCCAGGCCGGCCTGAATGCACTGGATATTCAAATATCCGGCATTGAAAAGCGATCACCAAATTTTGAAATTTTAACTCTGCTTGCCAGTAAGCCAGCAACACCCACTAACCCCTAAAACCACACGGATTCGAAAAGCGATATGTACTCTCAGCCATTTAAAGATCTTCAGCGCGCGCAACTGCTTCAAAATCTGATGGCCGAAAGGATACTGATACTGGACGGTGCCATGGGCACCATGATTCAGGGGTTTGACCTGACTGAGGTAGATTTCCGTGGCGATCGTTTTAAAGATCACGACATGCCCTTACGTGGCAACAATGACCTGCTAACGCTCACCCAGACAGACAAAATCGCCGGCATTCACCGGGCTTTTCTGGAAGCCGGCTGTGACATGCTTGAAACCAATACTTTCAATAGCACCAGCATATCCCAGGCAGATTATGGCATGCAGCATTTGGTTAGGGAGCTGAACTTCACTGCGGCACAAATTGCTCAGGCGGAGGCGACGTTTTACAGCGAAAAAACACCTGACAAGCCGAGGTTTGTGGTGGGCACCATCGGCCCGACCAACCGCACAGCGTCTTTGTCACCCGACGTTAACCGTCCTGACTTTAGGAACATCTCTTTCGAGGAGTTGCGCGAGTCTTACTTCGAGGCCGTTGAAGGCCTGATCGAAGGTGGCAGCGATATTCTGATGGTCGAAACCATTTTCGATACGCTCAATTGTAAAGCGGCATTGGTGGCCATTGATGATGTATTCACTCAGATTGGCTACCGTTTGCCGGTGATGATTTCCGGCACGATTACCGATGCCAGCGGACGCACATTATCCGGGCAAACGGTTGAAGCATTCTGGAATTCGGTGCGTCACGCCAAGCCAATAGCGATTGGTCTGAACTGTGCATTGGGTGCGCCTGAACTGCGACCCTGGTTACTGGAACTAGCAAAGGTCGCAGACTGCCCTGTGAGCGTGCACCCCAATGCTGGTTTGCCGAATGAGCTGGGCGAATACGATGACACCCCCGAGCATATGTCAGCAGTCATTGCAGACTTTGCAGATGAGAACCTGCTCAATATTGCCGGCGGTTGCTGCGGCACCAGGCCTGAACATATTAGCGCCATTGCTAAAGCCTTAAAAGGCAAACCACCACGCAGCCTGCCAACGCCCAAACGCTACTGTCGCTTAGCCGGACTGGAACCATTCACTTTCACACCGGAACTCAACTTCGTGAATGTTGGCGAGCGAACCAACGTAACAGGCTCGGCAAAATTTCGC